>Ga0316363_10000069_pt1 | contig 158900 bp, 133 predicted proteins | sample Sb_taG_3_FD_200459 | JGI IMG/M metagenome (GOLD analysis project Ga0316363, IMG submission 200459) | Peat soil microbial communities from Weissenstadt, Germany - Sb_50d_a_PC metaG (v2) (version 2) | ecosystem: Environmental > Terrestrial > Soil > Wetlands > Peat | place: Germany: Weissenstadt... | reverse complement strand
CCTCCTTCTTCGCCACGGAGCGCATACCGACTACTCTTCTCCCGCACTGTGAAAACCTTACAAAACCGAAAGCTCACTTAGTTTTGGAGAACTCAGGTATAGAATTCGGGGGGTAACTTAAGGCTCAGGGCCGGGGCATCTCCCAGGCAGGAGCAAGCCGCTTGGTAGAGACCAACGTGAAGCTCCCCGGCTCAAGGCCGGGGCATCAGCACGGCCCACAATAATCCGATTCTAGTTGGACAAGGCTGAGCTGTGGCACAAGCTGGCAGCTTGTGCCACGCTGAACATTGAGCCCACTCCCTGGCCGTGGTACAAGAGGTGTGCAGATGCCACACTCGATAAATCATTGCACGCAAAGGCATGTCCACATGGCTGAACCGCTTCGCTGCGTCTCTCGTGAAAGTGTCATCACGGGCTGGGATTTCAGCACCGGCGCCGTGAAGTGCCTGGCTTTCGATCTGCAGGGCAATACGCTCGCCGAAGTCCGCTTGCCCACCGACTTGTGGACCGAAGGCGGAGTGTCGGAACTCAATGTGTTGCAGTTAGAGGGTCAGGCGCGCGCAAGCGTGCGGGCCTTGGCCGCCGAGCTGCGCAAGCAAGGGCGCCTCAAGGACTGGGCGGCCGGCGGCATCTCCGCCACGCATCACACCGCCGGCCGGATCGACGCCAACCACGTTCAGGTTCGCCGGGCGATTTGTTGGAACGATCACACCCTTGCGACCTATCAAGCCCAGGGGCTGGAACGGCTCGGCGGCCAGGAGCGCGTGCGGCGGTTGATCGGCGGCCCCTGGGCCATCCGGTACACTCTCAGCCATTTGGTCAAGGACGAGGCGCTTCTCTCCTCGGACGATTGGCAGCGCACGGCCAAGATCCTGCCGCACGGAGGACTGGCCGCGGGCTTTCTGACAGGCAACTTCGACTCGATCAGTGTCTCGGCCGCCGCCTCCACAGGGATCATGGACCTGCGCACCAAACAATGGTGCCGCGGCATGCTGGAGGCTTTGGAGAAACCGGAGCATCGCGAGTTGGCCTGGACTCAATTGCCTCGTATCGTCGATCACTACACAGCACTCGGCCCTCTCTCCGAATCGCTGGCGCTGGAGGCCGGGATCGATGCACAGCAGCGGCCGCTCGTCTTTCCAACTTCCGACGATCAGCAGGCCGGCCTGGTGGGGGGCGGCGCCGTCGAGGCCGGTCAGATGGCCGTCATCCTGGGCAATTCCGCCGTCGTCAACTCCTCCTCCAGCCAGCTGCCTGTGACGAGTGACCTCGACGCCATGTGCTTGAACTGGGGGCCGTACCTCTGGATGCGCTGCTACAACAACGGCGCCGGGTTTTTGGATCACATTGTGGGTACGAGGCCCGACTGGGAGCGTCTCGAACAGCAGGCACGAGCCATCCCTCCGCAAGCCGGCGGCATTAGCGTCATGCCCTTCCTTGCTCCCGAGCCATCGTTGGGCGTGTCTGCAAAACACCTGCAATGGTTCCCGAGAGAGCCCGCTGATCAGGGCACTAGGTTTCGCGCCGCGCTGGAAGCCCTCGCCTACCTCATTGCCCTTGGGGTCCGCCAGCATGAAGAAGCCGGACAGAAGATCACCCGTATCACGGTTTCGGGCGGCATTGCCAGAAGCACTTTGATGTGCGAAATCCTCGCCAGCATGCTAGGCCGCCCCCTCGAACGCCTGCAATCCGCCGAAGGCCCCGCCCTCGGTGCCGCCGTGACCGCCCTGGCCGCGCTGGAAACCCACCACCGCCGGCAACGCGGCATCCTTACCCCGTTCACGGTAGCTGACGCAGTCCGGATTCTCGTCCAATTCCGCGAGCCGGTGACGCCCAACCTGGAATGGCAGGAGTTCTATCGCGCAGGATTGCGAGAGTTCGAGAGGAGGGCGCGCGAGTAAACGGGGGCACCGTTTTTCGAAGCTGCGCGCCTAGCGCGGGAATGCACGGAAGGTAACTTCACGGGCTTGGTTTGGGATGGGCTGTCGGTGGAAGTTGGACGAGCACCGCCGCCAGCATCCGCTCGGCCAATAATAAAGCTTCTTGAGCCTCGTCCCGCGTTGGCCAAACGTCCATGTCATACCGTAGTTGCACCGCGTAGTCGCTGGCGTTGGCCAGTTCCAGCATTGGCAAGGTCAATGACGGCTCGAGCCCTTGACTGAGCCGCGCTAACTCTTCGAGATCGTGTGTGCGTGGGATTGGCTTCTGGTGGTAGGCAAGAAATGCCTTGAAGGTCTTCTCGATCGCCTGCTGCGCGTGAAAACAGGCCGTGTCATACGGGCCGGAGGTCGCCAGGATGGCGCACGGGCGCCTGCCAGGTCGCTGTCAGCTTTGAGCAGCCATCCGCGTGTCAGGCTGGCGTAATCGCTCATAAAGGACCCTGCCCTCGGCCAGGATGCTGGTAATGAATGCATTCCCCACGTCACGCCAGCGTTCGACTTCTGCGGGCGTCCACACAACAATGTCCTTGGCAGGGAACATACCGAGTAGCGCTAGTCGGTACCGCGCTGGTCGCCGATGCCGGGGCAGATCCGACTCCTCGATGATCAACAAGTCGAGGTCGCTATCGGGACGAGCGTTCCCGCGCGCGTGCGAGCCGAACAGGACGATCTTTTCCGGCGAGCTCACGGCACAAATACGCCGGACAGCTTCTTGGAGAAGTTGTTCGGTGACTTGTGGAAAGGGAACAACAGGGGTCATATTATCTATTCCAAAACCTACTCGTTGGATACCTTTTCTTTAAGCTTAGCAACCCCCGAGAAACGACCAGCGGGGCCTTTGTCGAGCCAACATTCATGGATTATAACATCCTGAATCGGTTACGCCCAACGCAGCTTGGCACGAGGGCTACAAGCAGGGCTTTCGCGATTTTGAAATGCGTTGGTTGGCTCAACTCTGCGATCCCACCACCGGAGTTGTCAAGCCGTCGGTCTCTTGCGTCTCCATTTCGAAGTGGCGCCAGATGAGCGGCCGGGCCAGTGGCTCGATGCGCAGCACCAGCTTGCCATCCTGGAAGATGCGCACGGTCCCGGAGGACTGGCTGACCGCCACGGCGATAGCGTCGGTCTTCTGGCTGATTGCCGCCGCCGCCCAGTGTCGGCTGCCCAGGCCTTTGCTGAGCGTGATACCCTCGGCCAGCACGTCCAGGTACATGCACGCGGCAACCGCGACTCCGTCCCGGCGAATGATCAATGCCCCTTCGAGCTGGGCAATGTCCTTGATCTGCTCGCGAACCTTGCGGTCGCGGATGTCTCGCTCGGGTGCACTATAGCCCCGGAACGGGTTGAAATTGATCGGTCGAGCCATGCTCAGGACCTTGCGCGTGTCACCGACGACAAACATGGTGCCGACCGGCTTGCCCTCGCGTCCTTCGCGGCCGATGGCCGCAGCCAAATCGACGACGGCCCGCAAGGTTTCCAGGGGAACCTTGGTATCGAGCTTGCGCAGCTCCTGGGCGCTGAGGCGTTCCAGATGCTCGCCCAGATGGATGACGCTGAGGCTATCAATGTGTTCCGGCTTCCCCTCCTCGGCCTCGATACCGTTGTAAAGTGCCACCACGTCTGCTCCCGACTGGAGCTTTTCGTTGGCCACTGCCTCGAGCAGAGCGAGGCTCATGCGTTCCTGGGTCGGGGTTGGGCCGGGATCGATATCGAGAACGGTCAGGCCGTGCTCCTCCTTGAGTCGTTTCGTCAGGTGGCTGTCCTGGGCCGCCACAAGGAGGCGGCAGCCCCCTAAATGCTCCAGGACCGTCGGCCAGTCAAGATTCGTTTCCGTGAGAAGCAACACCGCGTCGGCCGGCATTTCCTGGACCAGCTGGCGGGCCGCCTGGAGCAGTACGACCGTCTGACGTGGCAACGGCATTGTCTGTTGTCGGCTTTGAATGATTGGCCTTTGCACAGGGTCCTGATTCCCATGCCCTGTGTCATGGTAACGATTGCTGCGAATTCGGGCAATCAACGATCGAGCCAAATATGCCTAATTGCGGAGATGGCTCGCCCCCCATTCTATACTCGCCTTGCTCTCTTGGCCTATCGGAAGGGAAAATGAGAGCGCGGCAGGATGGCCAGCCCAGGTCGTGAATCAATTCGAGGAAGCCAATGCAGGAAACGATCCTCCAATCTGTGGGGCGAACGCCTCTCGTGCAACTGCGGCGCCTGTCGGAAGGACTCCAGGCGCGGGTGTATGTCAAACTCGAGTCGCTCAATCCGGGTGGCAGCGTCAAGGATCGGGTCGGCCTGGCCATGATCGCGGAAGCCGAGCGCCGCGGCTGGCTGCGGCCGGGCAGCACCATCATCGAGGCCACGGCTGGCAATACCGGCGTCGGGCTGGCGATGACGGCGGCTGTCAAGGGCTATCGCTGCATCTTCGTCTTGCCGGATAAAATGAGCAGCGAAAAGGTAAGCCTGCTGAAGGCTTACGGCGCGGAAGTCGTCATCACGCCGACGAACTTGGCACCCGATTCTCCCGACAGCTATAACGGCGTGGCCGACCGCCTGGCTCGCGAGGTTCCAGGGGCTTGGCGGCCCAACCAGTTCAGCAATCTGGCCAACCCGGAGATTCACTATCGCACAACCGGGCCCGAGATTTGGGAGCAAACCGAGGGTCAACTCACCGCCTTCGTGGCAGGCGTTGGCACGGGCGGCACTCTTTCAGGCGTGGCCCGGTATCTCAAGGAAAGGAACTCGGAGGTCAGAATTGTCGGTGCCGATCCCGAGGGCTCGGTGCTGTCCGGCGGCGTGCCCCAGCCCTGGAAAGTGGAAGGCATCGGCGAAGATTTCGTACCGAAGACCTTCAACAGCCAGCTCGTCGACGATTGGGTCCGCGTGGGTGATGCGGAGTCTTTCCATACGGCCCGTTCTCTCGCCAGGCGGGAAGGTATCCTGGTAGGCGGCTCCAGCGGCACCGCTGTCGCAGCGGCGCTACGCTATGCTCGACGGTTGACCGGCGAGCACCTGGTCGTAGCGCTCTGTGCCGACACGGGACGAAATTACCTCAGCAAGTGCTTTGACGATGCCTGGCTGGCGGAAAACAAGCTTCTCTGGAATGCCCAGCCCATCCATTCCATTGGCGACTTGATGCGGACGCGTGGCACGCGGCAGCTGGTCACCATCAACCCGGAGACCAGCGCTGCCGAGGCCATCGAGCTGCTACAATCCGTAGGCATCTCTCAGTTGCCGGTCTTGCAGGACGGCAAGCCGGTTGGCAGCGTGCATGAAGTTACGCTGGCTCGCGTCCTTCACGACGACAGGGATCCCGCGGAAGTCAAAGTGGGCGAGATCATGGCCAAGCCGCTGCCGCAACTCGATCCCACCGTGCACCTAGATGAAGCCTACCGCTTGTTGATGGCGGGCAACACGGGCGTTCTGGCCGTGGCGAACGGCAGGGTCCTTGATATCATCACCCGCATCGATTTGATCCACTACTGGAACAAGGAGCGTAAGCGTTGACAGGATGACGGGGCTTACCTGGTAAAATCGATTCTTATCCTCGTTATCCTCGTTCGCATGCTCCGCCTGGGAACGAGAGCAACGATGATAATATCCGATGGGAGATGCTGATGGCTGATGCACAACCCGATTTCGGTTTTTCCACATTGGCCATTCACGCGGGGCAGGATGCCGATCCCGCAACCGGGGCCACTGTGGTGCCGATCTACGCCACGTCCACCTACACCCAGGAATCTCCGGGGCATCACAAGGGCTACGAATACTCGCGCAGCGGCAATCCCACGCGCACTGCACTGGAGACATGTCTGGCGGCCCTGGAAGGGGGCGAGCGCGGGCTGGCCTTCGCATCGGGTCTCGCAGCAACCACGGCCGTGCTTTCGCTGCTCAAACCGGGAGATGAAGTCGCTGCCGCGGCGGACCTGTACGGCGGCACCTACCGGCTCCTGGAACGCGTCTTCAAAACCTGGGGAGTGGTGAGCCACTACACGGAAGATGCGAGCCCCTCGGGATTCTCTCAGATCATCACGCCCAGGACTCGACTGGTCTGGATCGAGACGCCGACGAACCCGCTCTTGCAGATCCTGGACATCGCCGCGATCGCCAGCCTGGCCCACCGAGCAGGCGCGGTCCTGGCCGTCGACAACACGTTTGCCTCGCCATTCCTTCAACAGCCTCTCCGTTTCGGCGCCGACCTCGTCGTACACAGCACGACCAAGTATCTCGGAGGCCACTCCGACGTGATTGGCGGAGCCGTCATTGGCAGCCGGGAGTTGCTGCAACCCGTCGCGTTCTTCCAGAACGCAGCGGGTGGTGTGCCCGGACCGTTTGACTCCTGGCTTACGCTGCGCGGCATCAAGACGCTGGCGGTGCGCATGGAACGCCACTGCGCTAACGCTCGCCAGCTGGCAACCTGGTTGGCAGAACACCCCCGCGTACAAAGAATTTACTATCCGGGCTTGCCCAGTCACCCCGGGCATGAAATGGCGCGGCGGCAGATGCGCGACTTCGGCGGCATGATCAGCATTCACCTGAAAGGCGGCAAAGACGCAGCCCTGCGCATGTTGACGCGAACTAAATTATTCAGCTTGGCTGAGAGCCTGGGCGGCGTCGAATCGCTGATTGGCCATCCCGCAACGATGACGCACGCCAGCATCCCGGCCGAGATTCGCCAGGCACGCGGCATCGACGACGGTCTGGTCCGCTTGAGCGTCGGCATCGAGGACGTGAGCGACCTGCAGGCCGACCTGCGCCAGGCCCTTGCTTGAGGAATGGTTGCCGCCGCCCAGCCTCGCCCGACGCCGAATGCCCGCGATTTGCAGCTGTGCACCGGGCGCAAGTGGAATGGCCAGGCCTTGCCCTCCTCGGGGCGCTTGGTAGGATTGGGAGGCGTCCCTCAGGAAAATAGAGAAAAAAATGGCTAGCACTTGCAAGGAAGGCACCGGATTGGCACACTCTATTGGTGCCAGAAAAGCAGTAAGGACAACCGGTTCGGCGTTCATATCGTATACTGAACGATGGAAAGACGCCTGAAGCCTTTCCTTGCTAGATTCGCAATCGTTGAAGGATAGGGTAATCCCAGCAAGCGGCGGGAGGCTTGCTGCGTCCGCGAGGTCAGCAAATGGCGGCGCCCTCTAACAACGAGGAGTTCCTCGACCTGGTGCGCAAGAGCGCCGTCGTGGAATCCAAACGACTCGATGCGTACCTGGAGAAAATCCGGGCCGCAGGTTCTCTTCCTGCGACACCTGCAAAACTGGCAGGCATTCTCGTCCGGGATGGGATTCTCACCCATTTTCAGGCTGAGCAATTCCTTCAAGGCCGCTGGCGGCGTTTCACCATCGGCAAATACAAAGTACTCGAGCGCATCGGCACAGGAGGCATGGGAAGCGTTTACCTGTGCGAGCACAAGTTCATGCGCCGCCGGGCCGCGGTGAAAGTATTGCCTACGGCCAAGGCGAGCGATCCCGCCTCCCTTGAGCGTTTCTATCGCGAGGCGCGCGCCGTTGCTGCCCTCGATCATCCCAACATTGTTCGCGCCTATGATATCGACCAGGATGATAATCTGCACTTCCTGGTGATGGAGTATGTCGACGGCTCGAGCTTGCAGGAGCTTGTCAAAAAGGTCGGCCCGCTCGGTCCCATAAGGAGCGCGCACTACATCAGCCAGTCCGCCCTGGGCCTGCAGCACGCCCATGAGGCAGCTGGGTTGGTGCACCGCGACATCAAGCCCGGCAACCTTCTGGTCGATCGCACCGGAACGGTCAAGGTGCTCGACATGGGCCTGGCGCGATTCTTCAACGACGAGGAAGATCTCCTCACGAAAAAGTACGACGAGAACGTCCTGGGCACTGCCGACTACCTCGCACCGGAACAAGCCCTCGATAGCCATAGCGTCGACATCCGCGCCGACATCTACAGCCTGGGGGCTACGTTCTATTTCTGCCTCACCGGACGCACGCCGTTCAGTGAAGGGACGGTCGCGCAAAAATTGATCTGGCACCAGACGCGGCAGCCGAAGCCGATTCGCGCACTGCAGCCTGCCGTGCCCGAGGCGATGGCCGCAATCATCGAGAAGATGATGGCCAAGGATCCGGCGCACCGCTACCAAACTCCGCTGGAGGTCGCCGAGGCGCTCGCTCCGTGGACAGAAACGCCGATTGCTCCGCCGGACACCAAGGAAATGCCGCAGCTCAGCCCTGCCGCCTCACCGGCGAGTACCGTGGAGGCTAGCGCGGTAAGCAAGGCCGGTCCTCGAACGCCGCCGCCGGGTCCCGCGACTCCTGCCCCGGCGCCCTCGAAGCCACGCCGGAATTGGGACTTGCCCGGCAAGCCAACGGCGCCGCCGCCATCCAAGGGACTGCCGCCGAGCTTCCAGGCGAAGGAACCGATCGCAGCGCCTTCGGTCTCCGCGCCGGTTGCGCTGAGCGCCCAGCCGAAACCCTTCGAAAACTTGGGCGCGCCTCCGAAGGTCGTTGCCGCGCCCAAGGGACAGACAGGTCCAGGCGATAATGGCGCGCCCAAGAAACCCGCTCCCCAGCCGGCCGAGGATGAAGAAAGTCTACCCTGGGAGAAGCTGGCCCCGGATACTCAAGAAATGTCGGCTATGAGCGATACGCTGCCGCGTTCGCCAAGGAAGCCGCCAACCAAAAGACAGCCGCCGCGAAAGCAGCTGCCTTGGGACAATTTGACTCACCAGCAGCTCATTTGGATCTCGGCTATTGTTGGCGGCGTCATCTTCGCACTCGCCGTGATCGCGATCTGGCTCTGGCCCGGTCCCTCCAGAGACGAAATTAAACCCTCCCCCCCCAAGCCTCCGTCCCACCTTTTGGTGAATAAGGCAGGACGCACCAACGAGTTTACCAGCGTCGACAGTGCGCTGGCCCGGGCTAGGCCGGGCGATCACATTGTGATCACGGATGACATGATTGAGGAGCAGCTCACGCTGAATCGCAAGTTTGACGTGACCATTGAGGCACCCCCAGGAAAACTGGTGGAGTGGCGTTTTCCGGAGGCGGGTGGGGCAGGGAACCACCTTCTGCACGTGAGCGGAGTTCGCGGCTTAAAGCTGAAAGGCATCGCATTCGACGGCCGCAACAAGGTGGATGAGATCATCGAGATCTCCGGCAATTGCCCGGACCTCAGGATGGAAGATCTGCGCCTAAAGGGCTTCAAACGCTATGGTATTGTCTTCGCGAATTGCGCAGGGACTTCGGCCAAGCCGGTGATTTTGCGCAATCTCCAAATCAACAACACCGAAACCGTGAAGGAAGCCGCACTGGCGTTCACGGTTTTGCCGAACATCGCCGACCCCAGAGTAAACGAGCATATCCAGGTGCTCAATTGTCAGTTCAACGGAGCTTTCCGGACGCCCGTGGTGGCGAATGCGTCCGCGTTCCAATCTGTCACCTTCGATCCGGAGATGGCCGTGGCGCCGCCCCTGCCGCCGCCAGCGAAGCCACCTGCGAAACCGCCCGAAAAGAAGCCGGCAGAGAAGCCACCAGCTGGTAAACCGCCAGCACAGAAATAGGCATTCCACGGCCCGATCTCGACGGAAGCTTGAGAGGCTCCGCATGCGCCGAGAAACGGCGCGTTTCGACATCATTCTGGGCGTGACGCCAGACGCATAGCCCAATCCCGGCCAAGAACGCGGATGGGCAGCGTGGCTGGTTGAGCGACACCCAGCCATGCTGCCCATGCCATTACCTGTTCAACTCTCGACTACAGGGTCCAGCCCTTGCGGTACTCGTAGTGGATGAAGTGGTTGGCCTTGTCGTTGTTCGTGAACTTCAGCTCCGGTCCATCCCAATCCAGTTTCGTGCCGGTCAGCCGGATGGCGATATTGCCCAGGAGGATGGTCTCGGTCAGCATGGCGGCGAAGTCGAAGTTGGAGTACGCGGGCTTTCCACCCCGGATCGCTTCGACCCACTCAGCCTTCATGCCGGGGTCGCCACGACCGTTGATCGGCAACTTCTCCGGCTTGGTTTTGTTGACTTCCATGAAATCCTTGGCCGGGTAGAGGAAGAACTCGGAGCCGTAGTCGTCGGGCGAATAGAGCATCCCCTTTTCGCCAACTAGGATGGAGCCGCTATTTACCAGCTTGCCCTTGCGCTTAGGATTCATGCTCGTGTCGATGGAGATCGCTTTCTTCACGAGATCTTCGGGGGGTAGCAGCTTCTTGCCGTCGCGCTTGCCCTCGTACCAGGTGAGCGACACCGGCGGCATCTGGTCGCGGGCTGGGAATTGGAAAGTTATCTTTGCCGAGCTGGGATAGGTCTCCAGATTCACGTCGGTGGCGTCGGCGACGACGCTGGTGGGGTAGGCGAGCTTGAGAGCCCGGAACGCCATGTTGGCGGTGTGGCAAGCCATGTCGCCAAGGGCACCGGTGCCGAAGTCCAGCCAACCGCGCCAGGCGAAGGGGTGATACCCGGGAGCATAGGGGCGTTCGGGAGCCGGTCCCAGAAAGCCGTCCCAGTGTACATGCTTCGGCACCTCGAACTTGCCCTCGGGTCGGGCCATTACCTGAGGCGCCTGCGGCCAGATTGGCCGGTCTGTCCAAACGTGGGCTTCGTGGACAGGGCCAATAATACCAGCCTGGATCAACTCGACGGCCCGGCGTAGGCCGCTCGCCGCGGAGCCCTGGTTACCCATTTGCGTCGCCACTCCCATCTCCTTGGCGACCAGGCGCATTTTGCGGGCCTCGAATACCGTATGGGTCAATGGCTTCTGGCAGTAGACGTGCTTTTTCATCTTCATGGCCATGATGCTGGCCGGTGCGTGCGAATGGTCAGCCGTGCTTACCGTGACGGCGTCGATGTTCTTGCCCATTTCATCGAGCATCTTGCGGTAATCGAAGTAGTGCTTGGCGTTTGGAAGCTCTTTTCCTGCTTTGCCTTCCTGAAGAGTTTTCTCATCGATGTCGCATAGGGCGACCACTTCTCCAAGCCGGGCGGCTTGAGTGATGTCACCGTAACCTTTGCCGCCGACTCCGATGCCGGCGAAGTGGATCTTTCCGTTGGGACCGGCTGCGACCCGGTCGGCGGACACGGCGTCGGCGGTATAGAAATAACCTGCCCCGGCTGCGGCGGCCGAGGCCTGGAGAAAACGTCGCCGATTCATGCTGGAACTCATGTGTGCGTTCTCCTGGGAGTGCTTGATGGTTGCGGCGCCAGCGGCGGGCTGGGAGGGGCGCCTTGGCCGCATTGTATGCGACCGACACCGAGGTCGCAACGATGATCTTTCTGGATTTACCGAAGACTATGCAAAAGATGAATCGAGGCGTCCGGTGGCGGGTTCTGGGAAAGCTGAACCGAGTCTAGAAGAAATTCACTTTGTCCGGCCGTCTCCAATACCGAAGATCATTCCGCGGTCGTATGCCCGATCAAGGTCAGCGCAATTCCCAGGCCGTTCGCCGCCTTTTGGCCATCCACCGTCACCGGCTCTTTCAGGGTCAGCACCCATGTGTTGCTCCCCTTGTCGACGAGCTTGGGAGCATCTTCCGGCTTCTCATTGGGATAGAGAAGCAGTACGCCCGGATGCGCGCTACCGATCGCCTTGGCGCTCAACTCCCGAAGATCCTTCGCCTCAATCAGGTCCGGCTTCGTATCCAGCTGCGCGGGGGCGAGCAGACAGAACTCGCCGAAAGGCGCTGTCCCCATGTGGTCGCCGTCCATTGGCTGGAATCCAAGTCGCAGCGTGTAAACGCCCGGCTTGATCTTCTGCTTGCGATAGTCCGTCGACGGCTGGTCGAACCGCACGGCGCCGATGACCGTGGATTCTTCCAATTCGCGGTAGGTCAGGCCATTCTTGACCTGTTCGGGGGTTGCCTTCGCAGGGACTTCTTTGCGGAACCACAACTCGCAGACAGTCATCCCATTCGTGCCGTGTAATTGCAGGCTTTTGTTGTCCAGGAGCTTACGGATCGGCTCCTGCAATTCCTTCGGCGCGAAGGTGTCAGCCTGCTTGATCGAGTATGCTCCATCCGCTGCCCATGCCCGCCCCGCGGCTACGGCGACAAGAACGACGACGACCGATTGCGAGGTGCGATGCATGCAGCGTCTCCATGAAAAAACCGATTCGTTGGCGTTTTGTGCCGCCGGCTCCCACGAGACCTTTCGGTCATCGGGGGCCGGCGGCACAAAACGCCAACGAATCGCTGCGAAGCTCTGACCGATTAGCGAATTTCGAATGAGCCGACGTAAGCGCCGCGGCGCTCGGTGTCCTTCCAGGTCTCATTGAAGCCTTGCCCGGCGAAGCTGTGCTCTACTGCCACGGCAGGCTCTGCCTTGACGTTCTCACTCAACGGGGGATAAAACGCCGATTCGTTGCCGCAGATCTTGTCGTGCCGGGAATTGATGCAGCGTGTTTGAATACGCGCCTTGCCGGCGTCGAGCCTCGCGCAGCCGCCTTCCTTGCAGCAATTGACCGCGAGATCGACCTTGGCGCTCTGGACCGCCACGATCTTATTCACCAATTTCCCACCCTGCTTCTGAGCGAGATGGATGAGCGCCGACCGCTGCGCACTATCAGCCTTGTCGTCGACAATAAGAACCGCCCTGGAAGGTCCGGTCTGTTGCAAGCCAAGCGTGTCGGAGGCGGCGATCACGGCCACGATGCTCAAACCGTCCAGGCGGACGTTTTCAAAGCAGCCTTCGTTCACTTTCCAGGCCATGACGGCGTGCTTGCCCGTCAAATTCATCTCGGCATTGGCAAAGCAGGGGCCCGTCCAGACATCACAATTCCGAGCTTCGATGTAATGGCCGGAAATGCCCGCTGCATGCACAGGAGCAGAGGCGGATGCCAAGGCCAGGGCGACTAGGGTCAGCCAACGAGACATGTATGGACCTCCCTTATGGTGAATGCCAACGGATGGACAGGGCAAGCAGCCCTTCCCGTCAGCCATTGTTCGACCCAAGCCGACCGCCGTCAAGGTTTCTTGTCGATCAGACCAGAGGCGCTCATCTCGATGCTCGCCAGCAACCTCCGGTCTACCCGGTTTCTTGCAGAATCAATGGGTCGGCTGCCATTCCAATCCGAGGGCCGTGAGTCGCTCGCGTTTCGCTAACACCTCCCACGGCGTGCCCTTGTACTGTTTGATTATTTTCGCAAAGATTTTTCTGGACTCCGCCGCCATCTCTTTGACGTCCTTGGCGCTGGAAAGCTTTTCCTTGGATGCTAGCCGCCAGCCCGTGTCTACGTTTGGCTGTAGCTCCGGCAATTCGTCCTTGCGGATCTTGCCCAGCATCAGGTCATACTCCTGAACGTAGGCCATCCGGGCCAGCAGCTCGGCTAACACATAGTCATAATGAGCCTGCCATCGTTTGGAGGGTTCCTGATCACGCTCTTCACCGACCTTACGCAGGTCATCGAGTGCCTCCATGAGCAGGCCGAGCACCTTGGCGGGCTTCATTTGCCGTTTCAGGATGTCTTTCTTGAGACTGTCGTTGTTGCCCGCCGGGAAAGAATCCTGCAGCGAGAAGGCGTCGTTGTGCGGATTGAAACCGTTGCGCATCGCCTCGAGCGCATCCAGAACAGCCATGCGGAACGGATACCTGCTCGGATTGCGCTTGAACTCCTCGACAGTGTAATCGGCCTGGTAGGGCTGCAACGCCTGGGCGGAGAAAGGAACCAGCGCGGCGATTCGAACAGGTTGTGTTTCATCGCTCGCCAGGCGGATGGGTGGCAACTCGATCTCCCGCAAGATGCTCTCGACGTCTTTTGCCGAGGCCGCGGCGCCGGATGCCATGACAGGGGAAGGGAGTTCGATTTTGGGGGGCAGCGGCTCTTGCTTGTTGTAAGCGGCGCCGTTTTGTGGCTCCGCGCCGCTCAAACGCGGCGTCTGTTTGGCCTTCCATTGCTCGGTCACGGCGGTTGCGGTCAAACGTTCAACCTCCTTGGCCAGGGCTTCCACGGGAAGCGCATCCCGCGGCTCCTGGATATTCTTGATGACCTTCTGAGTGAGCGACTTGGCAAGGCTATTCAGAAAAATGCTGTCGCCTTCGGATTCGTAGGAGTATTCCTTGGCCCTGCACGAACACCAGACCTGGACGCCCGCCGGCGGATTGGCAAGAAGGCTATCGAGTTTGGGGCCCATGGGACCGCTGCCCGGCTTCTCGGAGCCCCGGCTCGGATCCAGCCGGCAGGTGTCCAGAATCAAAACCTTCTGCCGTGCAGGGCATTTTTCTAGATTCTGATAAAGCCAGGTGACTGGGATCAGGTTTTCCTTGGCGGTCAGCTCGCCTTCGAGAGGGACCAGGTAGGCTTGTTCATCCAGCTCGACTACGTGGCCGACAAAGAGAACAACCGCTCGGTCTTGCGGCCGGCAAGTATTCAGGAACTTTGTGACGGTTTGTTCAATGATTGTTTTCGAGGTTGGGCGGGCCGTGGACTGCCGTGGCGGCGGCTCCTTGGGCGCGCCGGATTTGCCCTTGCTCCTTGCGGGAGCCGGTGCCGGTCGTTGGCCTGGAGCTGCGTCGCTCAGCTCGACGACCTGCGTTGCCGGGACATGCAGCACCCGGGCAAGTTTGTCGGTAAGCGCATGAAAGTTCTGCCCGCTTGCCTCACCGTAGCTGACGGGATTGGCAAAGAGATAGTTATGCACGCAGATTGTCAAAAGCCGCCGCGGAAAAACGCCACCCGTTGGCAGGCGTGGCGTCGAAGGAACAGCACTCGCATCATGCTTACTGGTCGTTGAGCTGGTTTCGTGGACGGGAGAGGTGGTTTCCTCAACCGCAGATTCCGAGTCATCTTCCCGGGCATTGGCCAACAATTCGGTTTTGACTTTGCCCAAATGCGGCCAGGCGAAATAGAACCCGGTCGACAGGAGAGCCAGCAAGCCGATTCCCACACCCAGCGCGATCCATCGATGCCGTCGGGAGCGGAAGCGATCCGCCACCCGAACGATGGGGCGGTCATCCTCTGTCGAGAATGCCATTGCACTTTGGGCTGTTGCGGGCGCTGAAGGATTCGGAGCTTGCTTGGACCGAGCCGGCGAGTCGGGCAACGGTGTCTGAGGAACATCGGGCGGCGCAGAGGGCAGGGGCGTGGATTCCTGAATTTTGTCCGACTTGGATTTCGGTCTGATCTGGACGGCCATTCCACAGTGCTTGCAGCGTACGGCTTGGTTGACCCGGTCTGCGGGAATTCGCAGGGTCTTCTTGCAACCGGGACACTTCCCTTGGATTGCTGCTGGCATAGGCGGGAATCCGTTAGGCTCTCTTCACCGCAAGAATATTCATTCTACTTTGCAATGTGAATGAAAGGTAGACGGCCAAAATCGCAACCTAGAATCGCACTGCCAAGTATAGGACCAAGAAGTTATTCCGGTCGTCGGTCCAGCCGTGCTTCACTTCGAAACCAGCCGCCGCCGCCATCTCGCGCAAACCGTCAATACTGTACTTGTACGAGTACTCGGTCCGGATCGGCTCGCCTTCCGAAAACTGGAACACTTCACCGGCAACGCGGACGCGCTGAGCGACCTGGCTGATCAAGTAGATCTCGATCCGACCTTGCGTGGGGTTGTAAAAGGCGTGATGCCAGAAGCGATCGATGGGAAAGTCGCCCTCCAGTTCGCGATTGATGCGCACCAGGAGATTGAGATTGAAGGCGGCGGTGACGCCCTTGTCGTCGTTGTAGGCTGCCTCGAGGACCCGCGGATCCTTTTTGAGATCGGCGCCCAGCAGGAGGCGGCCTCCGAGTCCGCATAGCCGAGCGGTCTGGCGCAAAAGCCCAATCGCTTCGTCGCGCGTGAAGTTGCCGATCGTCGAGCCTGGGAAGTAAACGGCCTTTCGCGCTGATTTGCCATTGGCAGGGAGGCTCGGCAAATTGGCGAAGTCGGCGCAGAGCGGCATGATCTTGAGCTGCGGATACTGCTCGGCCAGGTTCAGGGCCGATTCCGTGAGGTGCTCGCGCGAAATATCAATCGGCACATAAGCGACTGGTTCTTTCAGATGATCGAGGAGCAGGCGTGTCTTGATGCTGCTGCCGCTACCGTACTCGATGAGCAGGCATTTGCGCCCGAAAACGTCCGCCATTTCACCGGCATGGCGGTCCATGATCGCCAACTCGGTGCGCGTCAAATAGTATTCGTCCAGGTCGCAAATCTGCTCGAAGAGCTGTGAACCCCTAGCATCGTAAAAGTATTTGCAAGGCAATTCCTTCTCCGGCAACCGCAGGCCGTGTAGGACGTCCTCGCGAAACTGATCTGACGAAGGCGGCAACAGATCGCGGACGCTCATCAAACAAGGGTGGGTGGCGCTGCCTTGCATCAGGAATCCTGGGCTAGCCGAATGCCTGCGAATTGCCAGCGGGCATCCGGTGGGAAAAAGTTCCGGTAAGTGCGTCGAGCATGCGACCGCGGTGTCGCGCACGAAGCGCCGCGCAGCACGAGCTGATTGCACATGAACTTGCCGTTGTATTCCCCCAGTGCCCCCTCCATGGGTCGATAGCCGGGATAGCCGACGTACGGGCTAGCGGTCCATTGCCAGACGTCGCCGAACATTTTCAAGATGGGCCCGTCGTCGTCTTCGGCGGCTGCGGCAGCCGGATGGAAGCGGCCTCCTTCGAGGAAATGGCCGGCCAGCTTCGCCGGACCAACGGCGTGTTCCCATTCCGCCTCGGTGGGCAGACGGGCGCCGGCCCAGCGTGCGAAAGCGTCGGCCTCGTAGAAACTCAGGTGGCAAACGGGTTCGCGTGGGTGCACGGGTTTCACCCCGCCCAGCGTCATGACCTGCCACTCGCCTTCCGCTTTTTCCCAGTAAAGCGGGGCCGACCACTCCTTCGTCTGCCGCACGGCCCAGCCTTCGGACAGCCACAATTCCGGGCGCTCGTAGCCTTTATCGTCGATGAAAGCGATGAATTCTGCATTCGTCACCAGCCTGTTGGCCAGGCGAAAGGCCTGGAGATAGACCTTGTGACGTGGCGATTCATTGTCGAAAGCGAACGAGCAGCCCTCGTGACCGATTTCGACGATTCCGCCTGGGAACGCCACCCAGCCAAGCCCAGGAGAGTCACCCTGCTCAGGCGCCATTTCGCGATAGACCGGGCGCAGTGGATTGCCTGCCAGGACATGTTTGAGGTCGGTAAGAATTAGCTCCTGGTGTTGCTGCTCGTGATTCAATCCCAGCACAATCGTACCGGCCGGGGCAGGAAGTTGCCCCGACCGCTCGGTCTGCAAGAGCGCGTGCATGGACTCATCAACGTGGGCGCGGTAGCGATACACGTCCGCCACCGTGGGTCGGGAAAGCAAACCGCGCTGCGTTCTCGGCCAGCGTGCGCCCACGGAGTTGTAGTAGGAATTGAAAAGCGAACCGAATTCAAGATGGAAAGGCCGGTATCGAACAACGTTGGGCAGGAGAACAAATGTCTCGAAGAACCAGCTAGTGTGGGCCAGGTGCCACTTCACGGGGCTGGCGTCGGGCATGGACTGGATGACGTAATCTTCGGTGGCGAGCGGTTCGCATAAGGCCTCCGTGCAGCGGCGCACGCGCTCGTAAGCGGCCGCCAGGGAAGCCCCGTCCTGCAATCGATCCTCCGCGCGGACAGGCTTCTCGACGTGCAATGCCATGCGCGCCCCTTTTCGAGCAAGAAGGATTCGCAGGCATCCCTACCGACAAGACTGTACACTCCGGCTCAACCAGAGCATCATACGGCCAACTCATGAAAACTAGCAAATGACATACCCAAACCATGTATAGGCAAAGTTTATGCGCTGTGTCAATCATGCGAATTAGCAAGGGGCATTCCCAAAGTCGATCTTTGGATCGGCGCACCAGAATTACCGGCATTTCCCTACCAGAACCGGCGGAAGCATAGGCATCTCAACGGGGCCAATGGGAACGGCACGGAAACCTTGTGCCTGTAAGTGGGAAATCAGGCTTCAGTTTACGGCGTGCGCGCACAGCTGCGCTCGTGAACATCCTTTTGGCGATGCGCCGTGCTCTCCATAAGTTGACCTGGCGGTTTTCGCGCAAATTACACCGTCCGTGCCACGCTCGTACTCTCACCCCACGTGGAGTGATGCTCATGCCGCAGTTCGCCAAGCACCCTCTCCTTGGAGAAATCCTGGCAGAATTCGTAGGCACGCTGGTTTTGATTGCCCTGGGCGATGGAGTTGTCGCCATGGTGGTCCTATTCGCGAAGGGGGCTCCAGGAGAAATTGTCAACGGCGGCTACACGAACATCACCCTCGGCTGGGGCCTGGCGGTGCTCATGGGCATCTGCATCGCTGGCAGGGTCAGCGGCGCTCATCTGAACCCGGCCGTGACACTCACCTTGGCTCTGTTCCGCGGATTTCCCTGGCGGAAGGTCATTCCTTACACCATTGCTCAAGTGGCCGGCGCCTTCGCGGCAGCGGCGCTGGTCTATATCAACTACCTCCCGGCCTTTCACCAAATCGACCCGGAACTGAGCCAAACCGCCAAGGTCTTCACGACATTCCCCGCGTTTCCTTCATCCTGGAGCTATGGCTTCATCGACCAATTGATCGGCACGGCTTTGCTGTTAGGACTCATCCTCGCCATCACCGACCCGAAGAATGAGCCGGTTGGCCGTTTCCTGCAACCCCTCTTGATTGGGCTTGTCGTGGTGGCTATTGGCGTTTCCTGGGGCGGCATGCATGGTTACGCCATCAACCCGGCTCGGGATTTTGGGCCTCGCCTCTTCACCTGGGTGGCCGGGTTCAAGAATACCGGCTTCGACAACGGCATATTTTGGGTGCCGATTGCGGGGCCTTATGTCGGTGGTTTGGCGGGCGCTCTTGTCTACGACAGCCTGATTCGGCCTTTTCTACCGGCGCGCGCGGGGACGGGCGAGGTAGAATAAAAACTGATGAGCCCTGGCTTCAGGGCCAATGGGTCCCATAGGACGTATAGGACCTATATGAACAGCTGCCCGAGCATCAAAGCATCGCTAACCGGAGTACCCGCATGAGCCTCGGTTTGAAACAACTGCTGAAGCAACACAAGCTTGTTCGCGTATTTTGCCTTGGCCAGCTTTGTGATCCCAAGTTCCTGGAAATGGTCGCGCTGCACGGCGGGTACGATGCGGTCTGGCTCGACCAGGAACATGGCAGCCTCTCGTGTGCTCAGCTGGAACAGGCCACTCGAGCCGCACGAGCCTCCGGTCTGGAGACCTTTGTGCGTCTGGCACCGACCGACTATGCGACGGTGATGCGGGCACTCGAGGCGGGCGCGGGCGGCGTCATGGCGGCCCAGGTCCGCAGCGCCCGCCAAGCGGAACAGATCGTGCAATGGGCCAAGTTTCATCCGCGCGGCCAACGCGGCATCAACAGCACAGGCATCGACGGCCGCTATGGCATGATGTCGTTACCCGAGTATTTTCAAGAAGCCAACGCCAAAACGTTCATCGCCATCCAGATCGAGCACACCGACGCCGTCGAGGACGTCGAACACATTGCAGCCGTCAAGGACGTGGATCTCCTTTTTGTCGGGCCGGCCGACCTGAGCCAATCGATGGGCTTGCCTGCCCAGTGGGATCATCCCCGTCACTGGCAGGCGATCGAACGCGTCGCGCAAGCGGCGCGGAACAATGGCATCCACTGGGCAGTCCTGCCGATGAACCCTGCCTACGCCAAGCGCTGCGTGGACCTTGGCTGCAACATGTTGTCGCTAGGTATCGACGTCTGGTTCGTGCAGAGAGGGCTCAAGGCCTTTCAGGCGGAATACGCCGAATTCTTTAGCGGTGCACGATGATCGGCCATCCCAGCTTCGCCAGGTTATAGCTTCGCCAGAAACCCTTCCACCAGTTTCGTTAGCCGTTCGCCCTGGGCCGCGGCGGCGGCCAGCACTTTTTCATGATGGATGTGCTCCCCGTCAAGGCCCGCCGCGCGATTGGTGATGCATGAGACGGCCGCACATTCAATTCCCAGGTCGTAGGCACGTTGTGCTTCACGGGCGGTGGACATGCCGACGGCATCGGCGCCCCAGCGCGTGAGTGCCCGAATTTCCGCCGGTGTTTCGTAACACGGGCCGGTGACGGCGGCGTAAATGCCGTTGTGAAGCTCCAGGGCCTGTGCGGAAGCCGCCTGTTCCAATACCTGCAGGAGTCGAGCAGAGTAGGGCGTTGGCCGCGGTCCTCCGAGGCCGCCTGGTCCCGGCAGTCGCCAGCAGTAGGGGCGCGTCCACTCGATGTGATCGCGCACGGCCATCAGGCTGCCCTTGTGAAGACCGGGGTGAATGCCGCCGGCGGCGTTGGCCAAAAGAAGCACGCGAACACCCAGTGAATGAGCAAGGTCAACCGGTCCAACGACGGTGCGCCAGGGATGTCCCTCGTAACCGTGCAGCCGGCCCCCAAAGAATATGACGTGCTTGCCGGACCAATCTTCAATCGTCAAGCAGCCCTTATGTCCGACCACGGAGGTAGCGGATAAGCCCGGCAGTTCCGAGAATGGCAACCGGCAAAGTGTGTGACGGCGTTCCGCCAGTGCTCCCATGCCCGAACCGAGAACGATGGCAACGGCGGGCTGCAGTATCTTGGCGGCCGACGTCAAATCCTTGAAGGTGAGCACGTCGTTCATGGGGCCATTGTACGATGGAGAACGATCGACGTGGGACGCGCTATTCGACCATTTCTGGTTCGAGCGGCAACGAGGAGTTGCTCGGCTTGGTGTAAGCCGCCAGCTTGATGCGAACCGCCTGGGCGATGAGTTCCGCGCACATGTCTTCGCCCAGGAGACTCGAGTTGAGGAGAAGATCGTACTGGTAAATGTCACTAGGCTGACGGTGGAAATGCTTGGTGACGAATTCGGCGCGCCGGCTGTCGCGGAGCTCGACCTGTTCTTGGGCTGATTCGCGCGTGAGCCGTAGCCACTGACTCATGTACGCGATGCGGTCCTCCTTCGGAGCAATAATGCGCACGTGCAGCGTCGCCTCCGGAGGCAAGATGCAGCCGGCGCCGCGGCCGATGAGAATCACTTCGCCCTGCGCGCCTAGCGCCAGAACGATGCGGGCCAGCTCGGCGAGCGAAGGATGTTGACTGAGCGTTTCTTGCCGGAGCAGGACTTGCAAGCGCTCCTCGATCCAGTTCGTGGCAAGCGCGGAGACGCTGTCGGTCACGCCTTGCCGAAAAGCGCCTTCCTGCGCCACATATTCCAGCAATTCCTGATTGTAGACCTGCCAGCCAAGCTTTTGGCCTGCCCGGCGCGCGATGGTGCCGCCACGCGATCCCGCCTCCCGGCTGATGGCGACCGTGAGCGATGCCGGGATGGAAGGCGCGGGAGGCAAAATCGCGCGGTCTCCCTGGAAGCCGTGCCGCGGTGATTCCCGTTGTTCCAGCCTCTGGCCCGACTCGTCCTTTGAGTGGCTCGGTCTCTGTGCCATGGTCTCGCTTGGTTCAGCTAAGGTCCTGGTATTGCGTACGTGCAAAAACGATCATCCCGACGACCAGTAGCCCGGCGGCTGCGATAAAAAGTATGCTCCAGGCCGTGGCCGCGCTCACCGGCAGGTAGATCGACGGCTTCTCCGGCTGCACGCCATAGCCCGCAGCGGCGTCGAACATCAGGCAGCGGGTGTAGAAGCCGATACTGATGCGCTTCATGTAGCCCGGCATGCTACCGAGGATTGTCTCCAAAAAGAAGGAATAAACAAGGGCGATGACGGCTGCACGGCGAAAGCAAGCGCCCATGAGGTGAAATAAGGCACAAAAGGCAATGGTTCCGCCCAGCACCGCCGGCCAGTAGAGGCGAAATGCCAGATGGCCTTGCCAACCACCCACGGCGCAGATCAGTGCAAACCCGCCCAGGTTGAGCGCCAAGCTCCAGGGCAGGAGCGCAAAGAACTTGGCTAGATAGATCGACGCCCGCGGCAAGGGCCGGGTGAGCAGCCAGACCAGACTCCGCCCTTCGCGTTCGCCACCGAGCGCTTCCGTGGCGAAGCTCAAGCTCCAAATCGGCAGCAGGAAGCCAACGAATACCGAAAAAACCACCCAGTTGGAGAAGAGATAGAATCTCGAGCGCGCCAGAGCGATGCGCGTGGCCCCTGCGACGGCATCCTGCAGGGCAGCCGCCGAGGATGGCATGGGGATCGCGTGCGGCAGCACCTGCATGCCCTGCGCTGTCTCCGCATAGCTTAGCCGCACATAGTGGGGCGGAATGGGTGGTTCACGAACCGGTGGACCAGCTTTTTCTTGAGGATTGATGCGCAAGGGCTGGTTGCCCCCGACCCAGGTCCAGCGCCATTCCTCCATGCCGACACGCCCGGCAAGCGTCACAAGACCGACCACCGTTGTGATCAGTGTCAATAACGCCAGCGCGATCCACACCATCTGGCGCGCCCGCGCCTGCCGCAAAAAGCAGAACCAGACCAGGTAGCACCAGGCCAACCAGGCTGACGAATGAGAAGATTCGAGTGAAGATTGCAAATTGAGCGCTGAGGACGGATTCGCGGTCAGCGCACCGTCCGCGCCAACCCCGACTCTCGAACCGCCAACCTCCAGCCTCGACCCGCTCTCCTCCATCCTTCAACCTCTCTTTTCCACGCGCCGTCCGCCCAGCAAGTAACCAAGGATAGCGTGTGCCGAGTCGTCGAGGGTTTCCAGGCGGTGGACATCGTAGTTTTCTTCGAGAACCAACCCGGCCAATTCCGGAAAGAAACGGCGTGGGTTGCGGGCCCGGACCACGATGCTGTCTTGCTCGCCAAGGTCGACGCCAAGGACGTCGGGCATTGCCAGCAGGGCGCCGGCCATCTGGCGCGGGTGATCGCTGCCAATGAGAATGGACAGCGGGTGATCGTCCAGCAGGTCGCGGATCTGGGCCAGAGTTCCAACCGCGGCAATTCGTGCCTCCGCCATCACTGCCACATGGTCGGTCAGCTTTTCCAGCTCTTCCAGCTCATGGCTGCTGACCAGCAAGCATTTCCCGCGCTCGGCCAGGAGGCGGAAGAGCGCGAGGAACTCCATGCGGCCGACGGGGTCGATGCCGCTGAGAGGCTCATCCAGAATCAGGACCTCGGGATCGTGAACCAGCGCCTGGGCCACCTTGATGCGTTGCCGCATCCCCTTGGAATAGCCCCGCAGCCGCCGCGAGGCTTGTTGGGCCATGCCGACCAACTGGAGCGTTTCCTCCGTCCGGCGGCGCGCTTCGAGTCGCGAGAATCCACAGAGCCGGGCCATGGTCTCGACGAACTGACGGCCGGACATGTCCTCGTAGAAATTGTCCACGTCCGGACTGTAGCCGACGTGCCGCTTCGCCTCGAACTGCCAGGCGTCATGGCCAAGCACCTGAACGCTGCCCAGGTCGGGGCGAAGCTGGCCGGTCGCCAGACGCATGAGCGTGCTCTTGCCGGCTCCATTCGACCCAACCAGGCCCGTGATCCCCGGACGTAGCTCGAGGGTGATCTGGTTGACGCCTATGACGGGCCCGTACCACTTGGTGACGTGGTCGAAAAGCAAGAGCGGCGGCTCGTCGGCTTGGTCTACGACCACGAACGGAGCAAGAGCAGGCTCTGGCTGCAACGACGGCGCATTCAGCGCACGATCTCGACCGCGCGGATCCGCAGGTTCAAGTAGATCAGGCATAGTAGTGATAATGCTCCCAATAACAGGCCTGCCTCATAAACTGCCGGCTGCTCCACGGGGCGAATGGTGTCTTGTGCCATTCCCAGACAGGCATTACCTAACAAGTAGGCGTCGTTCCACAGATCCAGGAGCCGCCAGTGACGATCGTAGTGAAACCCGTCGACCAGGGTCTTGGCGAGGATCGGGAAGAAGAGGAACAACGTCGTCCACGTCATGATCATCGGCACGGTCCTGCGCAGCCAGGTGGCGGCCGCCACCAACATGAGGCTTAGACAGACGGTCAGCAGCAAGCCGTATCCCAGGATGCCCAGGAACAATCGGCCGCTTTCTACAAAGTAAGACCACGAGTCGAGCAGCCCGTACTGCACGAAGAGTATCAGAGCAGGCACCGTGGTCATGAGGTTGATGAAGACTGCGACGGCCAGGCACTTGCCCAGAAGGTAGTGCCAGCGGCCGACCGGCTTGGACAGGTAGAAGGGGAGGCTGCCGAAGTGGAAATCATTCCCGACCAGGATCGACCCGGCCATCGCCAGGACAATCATCACCATGTAGCCTTGGAACCAGAAGAAGTTGCGGTACGTGTAGCCAGTGCCGTTAAGTTTGAGAACTTCCCGGAGCAAATGGACCAGCTTGTCCGGCTCCGCGCGGACGACGCCGATGCGCACGGTTTCCTCGGCAGTTTGCGTTTCTGCCCAGGCCAAAAGGTATTGGCCAAAGAAAAACATGAAGAACATCAAGAGGCCCAGCGCGTACAAAGCCCAGAAGAGCTTGCGACGGAACATCATCCAAAGGGAAATGCGCGCAACGGGCAGAACGCTCAGAGTAACGCCGCGGAAACGGCCACGCCAGGGTCGATAGTGGAGGAGGCTAGCACCTGGCATGCGTAATCCTTTTTGCGCCAAAGACTTGTAGCATTCTCCGCTCCATCCGGGCACGATTCGAGCAAGTGATGCAGAACCCGTGGTGCGACCATCCCAACCGAGGCCTGGACAGTCATGCACACATCATGGCAGTCGCCTTGCCGCTTTGTCAACGGTCGGGTGGTGTCGATCCCCCCCTGCGCGTGAACCCGAGTTACGTCCGTATGGGTGCGCATTGGAGACGGGTGGACGAGAGCAACAACGCCACTGACAGGCAGTGGTTTCCGCCAGCGGGGTATTATACGGCCTGTTCAAGCCCGAAATTGCGGAACTTTCCGAAGATGACGGCGGACCATTCGGAGGCAAGCTGAAAGGCCAGTGGTTGGAGTATAATGACGCTATGCACGAATTTCTGATGTTTGAGTGATTCCCCCGGCTTCGCATGTGATGCTGGCCGGTGATGACCCAATGACCGCGCAGCGAGGTCTCTCATGAATGAGCAATGGCGATCGCCTATCACTATCGGGCCGGGTAAGCGTGGCGGCCGTCCGTGCATCCGAGGCATGCGCATCACCGTTTATGATGTCCTCTCTTACCTCGCGGCCGGGATGACCGTCGCCGACGTCCTCGATGACTTCCCGTACCTGACGCAGGAGGACATCCAAGCCTGCTTCGCCTTTGCCGCAGAGCGAGAGCGGAGTATGCTGATAACGATCGCATGAAGCTGCTTTTCGACCAAAATATGCCGCCCAAGTTGGTCAACCGCTTGGCCGATTGGTTCTTTGATTCCAATCATGTCCAGTCGGTTGGCCTGGATTCTACAGACGATCAGGTATGGGAGCAGGCAACCACCCCAATGGCTCATCCCAGCCACCACTGCAGCGCATTCATCCCGATGGCATCAACCAATTCGGCACGGCCAAGCTGGCCCTTGAGCACTGGCGGCAGCAGCCCACTGACGCCATTGTCCGTTCACTTGCTCCGGGTTGCCGCGAAGCGTTGAGGGTGAAGCCCGATGGCAGGGTCATGAACGGAAACACACGGATCAAGGTGCTCGAAGAGCGCGGGTTCGACGTCAACGGTCTGGCGCGGGAGATCGTCCCCTAAGGAGCCTTCAATGGATATCACTGATCTTGCGGCCGAATTTCGCAGTTTGCCTCCCGCCGCCCAAATCGAGGCACTGGTTCGTCTCGCCCACGAGTTGACCATAGTGGGCCGAGATACGTATGAACCTTCTTCGATCGGGCTCCGGCATCCACATCGGCTTCGGTCCCTCAACGAAATTCAGCACCGTGTCACTAGTCACGTGCGCGCCCTCCTGGCAGCCGATTCGGGCCGCTACCCGGATGAGGTCCTTGCGTCGATAATCCTCGAACAGGACGACCCGGAGTTACGTCGCCAGGTCGCTAAGGCGTTCGCTCGGAGTCTTTCCCCTCAGGCAGCGGTCTAATAAATCGCTAGAAGCGACCGGGACCGCATCACCGTTTTCCGGAGGCGGGCAAGGTTGCACCAAGAAGCCAACCTGAAGGATTACTTCTTCCCCCTATGAGGAGGATTGCTCCACGTGCCTTCACCAAGACCTGACAAAGAACGGAAATACGGTCGCGAGGCCAAGCGCCTTTCCAAACTGCCAATCGACCTGCAAAAGCAGATCATTGCCTTGCAGCGCGAGCTTGCCAACAATCCGAGGCTGAAGAAGCAGGACCGCGAAGCCGGCATGGAACGCGCAGACGCCCTGGAACGCAACTTGCGCCTGCTCAGGAAAAAGAAGGGATCGCGAGGCTAACTTCCGTTCCGGTTGTTTTCCGCCAAGACCCTGTGGAATAGTTCTTCGAGACCTTCGTCGTCGCGTTGCAGACCGCGGAGCATTACCCCGTGATTGTCGGCCAGCGCGAAGAAGGCCCGTGTCACCCATCCCTGGGGCACGACCACACACAACTCGCCCCGGCCGTTATCTTCGATAATGCGCACCCCTTCGAGACGCAGCTCTTCCAGGAAGGCGCTCCGCTCTCCCTGGATCTGTAAGCGGTAGCGGTCTTGCCGGCGCGTGCGCAGCTCTTCCACTCCGCCCTGCAAGAGCACCTGGCCCTGATGCAAGATGACAACGCGATCGCAGACGCGCTCCACGTCGCCCAGGAGATGCGTGGACAAGATAAATGCCTTGCCATGCTCGCGGCCTAGGGTGAGGAGTAGTTGCAGCATGGCATCGCGGCCCGCAGGATCCAGTCCGCTGGTCGGCTCGTCAAGCAGCAGAACCGGCGGGTCGTGGACCAGCGCCTGCGCGAGCTTGAGGCGTTGCTTCATCCCGGTCGAATATTCTTCCAGGGGCCGGTAGCGCGCATCTTCGAGTTCAAGGTATGTCAGCACTTCGTGTGCGCGCCGGGCAGCCTCCCGACGGGGCATGCCGTATAACTCGCCCGCCAGGGCGACGTACTCCACCCCGCGTAGCCCGGGGATGAGCGCATCCGCTTCGGACATGTACCCCATCGCCCGCCGCAACACGCTGGGGTTACTGGCCAGGTCATAGCCCAGCACACAGCCGGTGCCTGAAGAAGGCGGCAGCAACCCCAGAAGGATTTTTAAAAGGGTCGATTTGCCGGCGCCGTTCGGGCCCAAAAGGCCGATGCGCCCTGGCTCCAGGATCAGCGATACATCGCGCAGCGCCTGATAAGTGCCATACCACCGGCTGACATTTCTGAGGTTTATGAAGGTCATACGAATCCATTCTAGCTCGAATGGACGGAGTAAATGAGAAGATGGCAGGTAATCATCTTGTCAGCTTGTCAGGTGGTATACTCCGCGTTCAGGCGCACGTACTCATAGCCGAGATCGCAGGTCCAGAAAGTGCATCGGCCCGTGCCGAGGGTGAAGCGCAGGCGCAGGTGGATCTCGCGGTTGTTTTTGAGATAGGCCGAGGCGGTCGATGGGTCAAACGGCTGCGGCGTGCCGGCGTGGTAGAGGAGCATGTCTCCCAGCCACATGGACAATTGCTCCTCCTCAAAGGTTACTCCCGCATAGCCCGCCGCGGAGACAACGCGTCCCCAGTTGGGATCGGCGCCAAAGACGGCGGTCTTGACCAGAGCGCTCTCCGCTACCGCCTTGGCCACGCGGCGTGCTTCCGCATCATCGCCCAGGCCTTCGACCGAAATGGTTATCAGATGGCTAGCACCCTCGGCGTCGGCGGCAATATCTCGAGCCAGCTCCATGCAAACGGCGGCGGCGGCATCTTCCAGAGGCGCGAGCGCCTCACGTTCCAGCTTTGCGCCGGTGCCGTTGGCGAAAAACAGAAGTGAATCGTTGGTGCTCGTATGTCCTTCGACGCTGATGCAATTGAACGACTGCTCTGCGGCTCGACGCGCCAGGGACTTGAGGTCCTTGGGCGCGACTGGGGCATCAGTCAGAACAAACGCCAGCATGGTCGCCAGGTTGGGGCCGATCATGGCCGCTCCCTTGGCGAAACCGGTGACATGATATTCCGTGCCTTGCACGGTGATCGCCCTGGTGCTTACCTTGATGCGCGTATCGGTCGTAAGGATCGCGCGGGCAGCATGCTCGAAGCTCTGCACGCTCGCATCGAGCCGGCCAACGGCAGCTCGGATGCCGGATTCGACGGCGGGCATCGGAAGATGCCGGCCGATGACTCCAGTAGAACAAACCAAAAACTCCTCCGCTCGGCAGCCTACAGCCTCGGCGGCGAGCGCAGTCATCCGGCGCGCGTCTTCAAGGCCACGTGCCCCGGTGCAGGCATTGGCATTGCCGGAGCAGATCACAATGCCACGCGCATCACCGCGCGGCAATCGTTCCCGGCAAACCCGGACCGGCGCGGCCACGACACGGTTCTGGGTGAAGACTCCCGCCGCGGCGGCGGGAGTATCGCTAACCACCAGTGCCAAGTCGAGGCGTTCTGGGTCTGGTCGAATGCCGCAATGAACGCCAGCATAGCGATACCCGTGCGCGAGACTCCAACTCGTTGTCATCTTCACCTCGCGGCCAGAAGGCGAATGAAGTTTCGTCAGGACCACGGAAATCTATCGGAACTGGCTGACGAAGGATAGACCCCTTGCCCCAGGTGGACCTCGGCTTACGCCATAACAAATGGGCAATGATCTGCATCTCAGCGATAATCTTGGGCCTGGCAATTCTGCGCTTGGAAAACCACAGGCGTCGGACGTGGATGGTAACATGGAGAGCTCAACAGACGAACCAGCCGATCCATTGTTAGGGGACGCACGTTTCGTTCAGCCGCGACTCGCCTTGAGTGCAATTCGCCGGCTTCCTCCCACCAGCGGAGAAGAAAACGTTGAAACGCAAAGCCTGGAAATGGTCTTTGTTAGTAAGCGGACTTCTCATGGTGGTCCTCGCCCTGGTCTCTTGGTGGCTTACGCACCGCCTAACCGCGGCCGAGCGGCAATTGGTGGGCGTCTGGCATCACCGCGAAATCTCCCCACAGACAGCGCCGGCCGAAGCTCTCAGCGTATTGATCATTGCCCCGGACCACTCTTGCCGTTTCATCGGCATCGACACGGCGACCGGACAGCCGTACCGGCCCTGCATGGTGGGACGCTGGTCCTTGCGCAATGGGGTCCTTTCCTTTGATTGGAATGACAGCATAATCGCCAAAATCCGGGGCACACTGCCCCCCTGGTTGGGTGGCAGAATTACCTTCGAACGCCTTGGCATCGAGTTCCTCAGCGCGGACGAGATCGTTTTCCGGCACGTGTGGTCAGACGAGTGGCTTTACATTATCCACCGCACCAAGGAGGACCCGGTTGAGGAGATGAAGAAGCCATTGCCGAACCGGCCGTGGCACTCTTCCGATGGATGAAGGAGCGAGCCAGCGCACGCTGTGCCCTGATCCAGCTGGCCGGGCACGTCCACGTTCAGCATGGGAAGACAAGGCTCGTCCTCTTTGCTAGATTACAGTTCTTGTCGAGAAACCCATTGGGAGAGAATCGCATGCTCGGAACCAAGCTCGATGTTCAGCCCTTCCTGGATCGCGTTGGCCGGGAACTTCTGCGCGTGGACGCCGCCGAGGTCAGAGCCCTGGCGGATGCCATTCACGACTGCTACACCAGAGGCCATTTTGTTTTCTTGTGCGGCAACGGCGGCAGCGGCTCCAACGCCTCCCATTTTTGCGAAGATCTGGGCAAGGGTACGCTGCGTCGCGAAGACTTCGATAACGATCGCAAGAAGCGCCTGCGCATCCTGAGTTTGACCGACAACACTCCTTATATCCTCGCCTGGGGCAATGACGAAGGCTTCGAGCGAGTCTTCGTCGAGCAGCTCAAGAATGTGGCGAGTGCGGGCGACCTCTTGATTGCGATCAGCGGGTCCGGCAACAGCCCTAACATCCTGCGCGCCGTGGAATGGGCCAACCGCAATGGGCTGAAAACCTTTGGCTGCACCGGGTTCAGCGGCGGCAAACTACGCACGCTGGCGCAGAAAAACTTGCATGTGCCGCTCGACGACATGGGGATCGTCGAGTCGATCCACCTCACGGCGTTCCATTGGGTCGTGGACAATTTACACGCGCGCATTTCGCTATAGTCTCTCATGTACCTTGGCATCGAGATAGGCGGCACGAAACTGCAGGTTGGCATCGGGGCGGGAGATGGCCAACTGGCTGGTATTTGGCGCGAATCGGTCGATGTCGCCGCCGGCCCGGAGGGAATCCGCAAGCAGCTCACGCGTGCCTTTCCCGAGCTTTTAGAGAGAACGGGGATCCAGCGTTCGGCCGTGGCCGGCGTGGGCATTGGGTTCGGCGGCCCTGTTGATGACTCACGGCACCGCATCATCAAATCGCATCAGATTGAAGGATGGGATGATTTCCCCCTGGCCGACTGGGTTGCCGAGGTTCTCGGCTGCCCGGCCATCCTGGGCAACGATGCAGACGTTGCCGGTTTGGCCGAAGCACTCTTTGGAGCGGGCAAGGGGCTTTCACCCATCTTCTACATCACGCTAGGCTCGGGAATCGGCGGCGGCCTGGTGATCGACGGGCAGATGTATCGCGGCCATGGACGCGGCGCCGCCGAGATTGGGCATTTGCGCATGCCGGTCGTTTCCGGTGGCGAGATGCGCTGGCTGCCGCTCGAACAATTGACCTCCGGCTGGGCAATCGGCAGGCAAGCTCAGGCCGCCATGGCCGCTGGCTGGGATGCCCCGCGACGCCTGCCAGATACTCCAGTCACTGCCGAATGGGTCGCACGCCTTGCTGAGCAGGGCGACCGCCAAGCGCTGGCGATTCTCCATGATGCCTGGTCTCATTTGGCCGATGCGATTTGCCACGTGATCGCCTTGCTCTGCCCGCGCCGTATCGTCATCGGCGGCGGGGTATCGCTCATGGGCGAACGCATTCTGTTCGAACCACTGCGGGCGCTCGTAGCTGAACGCGTTTTCCGGCCATTCGCCGGCTATTACGACATCGTTCCCGCCGCCCTCGGCGAAGAAGTAGTGGTGCAGGGCGCCCTGGGCCTGGCCCGGCTACGGTTCGAGGACCTTTCCAGAGCGTGACCGGCCTGTTTATCCATCCTCGAGGTCGCAGTCGCGCCAATCCGTAACAAACATGTGTCCTGGCTTATGCGTGATGAAGAGATTTGGTCGCACCTCCATTGCGACCGCCTGGGGCGTTACGCCACACGCCCAGAATACCGGCACCTCGTCAGGGTGGATGGGGACAGGATCGCCAAAATCGGGCTTGCTCAGATCTCGAATGCCAATCACTGCGGGGTCGCCGAAATGAATGGGCGCGCCGTGCGCGCGCGGATAGCGCGCGCAGATTTGGACCGCCTTGATTTGCTGAGCGGGCGTCAGCGGCCGCATGGAGACGACCATCGGGCCGCGAAACATCCCTGCCGGTTTGCAGGAGATGTTCGTCCGGTACATGGGCACATTGCAACCTATTTCTACGTGTCGCACGGGTACGCCGGCCTGGATGAGCGCGTGCTCGAAAGTGAACGAGCAGCCGATGAGAAAAGCTACCAGGTCGTCGCGCCACCAACTCAGCAAGTCGGTCGGCTCATCGACGAGCTCGCCCTGCTTGTAGACTCGATAACGGGGTAAATCTGTGCGCAGATCCGCGCCTGGTGCAACCAACCGCGGTTCGGCAACTCCGGGTTCGGTCACATCCAAGAGCGGACAAGGTTTGGGGTTCCTCTGACAAAACAGCAGAAAATCGAACGCCAGCTCGCGCGGCACCACGACCAGGTTCGCATGGACGTATCCTGGTGCCAAGCCAGGCGTCGGTCCGCTGAGTGCCCCGCTGCGTGCGGCCCGCCGGACGTCGGACCCCGAGCCGCGACGTAATAGTTCGAGTAGCTGTGTCATGGGTCTTCAATCTCCGCCGCCTCAGCTCCGACTTTCAAGAGTGAATGGCCGCGAGCTGCCGGAGAATAATTCCGTAGCGTTCATACGGAATACCGTCTACCGATACGGCCGGCCGGGCGAGGACTCCATCGACCAATGGCCCAGACTCGACCATGATCCTCAGAATCTCCCGCTCGCGGTCGGGATCAAACAATTCCGGGTCCGGCAAAGCACCACGGAGGATGCGCACGCCGGCAGCTAAGCCGTACGCCCCCCAGTTGCTCGTGCCGGCAACAATCAAGTAGTCGGTCGGCACTCGGCACGCAACCAGCCCGCCGTTGGGAATGTTACGACGAATGACTTGCCAGGGGATCTTGCCCATGCCAATCTCGTTGCCTCCATCGCCGATGCCTATCGTAATGGTCCCTGGATGTCGGCGCGCCGCCCCCTCGAGCAAAAGGTGTGCCGGCGCCATCTGCTCCGTAATGTCCAATCCTCTCATCGTGTGGCAACGGTCATAATGCACTGTCGGCACTTCACGCTCGAATTGTTCCATGTCTTGCCGAGTCGAACCTGGCTGCGCTTTGAGTGAGCTGGGAGTGTGACTGGGGCCTACGCGCTCCACTGCCAGCAGATGCGTGAACGCGAAGCGGCTTAGAAAGCTGTCTTGCCAGGATTCCCAATCATCTGCTCGCGGCGGCAATGTGAACAGCGGCACCTTGCCTTCTAGGGAGCACGCCTTCAATCCGAATTCGAGCGCCCTCGAGCAGAAGCCATCCGTAACAAGCGCGATGCGAAATCCTAGCGGCACGAGGGCCCGTGCCAAAAAGATCGCACCAAGAGGCCCATCTGTTTCGCTGCACGGCGGCTGGGCATGGGGGATGAAGAATCCTGTGATGATGGCCACGCCTGGGTCAGGTGTGCTTGCCAGACTTTGGCAGGCTGCCGCAAAGTCCTCCGAACAGGCCGAGATCAGGTTGGCCGCCGGATCGGTGCGCAGCCCGCGCTTGCCAATGTCCTCCTGGATAAGCTCACGAATTCTTGCCAGTGCAAGCTCACTCATGGCAGTGCCCCTTGCAACACATAGGCAAACCTGCCCCGCCACGCTCGCGGAATGTCGGCCGTCACCGTAATCGGTTCATAGCGCACGGGATGGAGGAAAGTAAGCGAACGCGCGTGCAAGCCAATGGCGCGATCAAAAGTGGCCACCGAGCCGTACTTGGCATCTCCGTAAACCGGATGGCCCAGGTGGGCGAGCTGGACGCGAAGCTGATGCGTTCTGCCCGTCTGCGGTCGGATTTCCAGCCAGGTCAAGCCGCCATAATAACCACGGCGTTGAAAATGGAGCAGAGCCTGTCTTGCACCCTCGGTGTGCGGCGGAACCACCTCCACTCTGCCGCTCGACTTGTCCTTTTTCAACCAATCTTCAAGCGTACCGGCAGTCTTGGTCACCTCCCCTTCGACAATCGCCCAGTAGGTTTTCTCGACTGTGCCCTGACGAAATTGCTCGGCCAGGCGGGCGGCTCCCTTGCTCGTCCGCGCGAACAGAAGGACGCCCGACACCGGCCTGTCCAGGCGGTGCACGACGCCGAGGAAGACATTGCCTTGCTTGTGATATTTCTCCTTAAGATAGGCTTTGACCGCGCGATCCAGCGTTTCCTCGTTTCCCTGGAAATGCGTGCTGAGAGAGCCGGCGGGTTTAGCGATTGCCAGGCAGTGATTATCTTCGTACAGGATTTCCAGAGAAGACGTAGTCATGCCGTCAAGGTGCCATGTAAAGCGTCGCGGTTCATTCTCACTAGGTCAAGAGTAGTGCCTGTTCAATTCTTGATTTTGGGGTACGTGAATGGCTTCGGAATCCCTGAAAATGTGAACAACAGTACACATGACATTTTTCGGAGGGAACTGCCATCCTTCCAAGATCCGAGTCGCGATGTAATCCTTTATAGAGTAGTCATTTGCAGAATATCCTCTCATGTCAGACAAGTAGTCTGGCTACCCCCCTTTTACATGACATAACCTGACATGCTTCGTTTTCGCCATCTCCATTGCGTTTCTCCCTGGCCTCGTGCCGGGGCCCCAAAAGTTAGTCTTGCAGAGGCACTAGCCCTGGAAAAGCTCCTGGATGGTCGGAGCAAGGACCAGCGGCAGCGGCCGATGGTCCGACCCGGGAAGCCTTCTGTCCAGATCGATTCCCAGCGCGGTGTAGATCGACGCGGCCACTTCAGCGGGACACACAGGTCTGTCCTTGGGCTCGGAGCCTATCCAGTCGGATGATCCGATCACCTGACCTCCCTTGACGCCACCGCCCGCAAACAAAATGGTCCAGCAACCCGGCCAATGGTCCCGGCCGCCGCGCGCATTCAGATAAGGTGTTCGTCCGAATTCACCCATGGCAACAACCAAAGTGCTCTCAAGCATGCCGCGCATCTGGAGATCGTCGAGAAGGCTTGTATAAGCCTGGTCAAAAATCGGGCACAAGGTGTTTTTGTAGTCATCCAACCCGGTGTCGAGCGCTCCGCCGTCTTTGTGGCAATCCCAGGTGATCTCGTTATAGACTGTAGTTGCCATGTTAACGGTTACCAGTCGGACGCCCTGCTCCACGAGCCTTCTGGCCAACAGGCACGATTGTCCGAACGTACTGGCGCCGTAGCGATCCCGATTCAGCTCTGCGCTGACATCGAACGCCTTGCGCAGCGGTTCCGACTCCACAGAGGTCCCCGAGTTCTGTCCCACTGTCCCGTTTGGAAAAAACGGCTCATGCTCGACGCCCAGGTAACCGGCGCCTTGGCCGTGGCTGACGCTGACGCCGGTATTGCCAATCGGCCCGGGCAAGACCAGGAATGGCGGCAGGGCACTTGAGCGAGGGCCGCACAGGTAGGACATCACACTGCCATAGTGCGGGCACTCCTGGCCGCTCGGAAACAGGAAGCCCGTCTGCATCATCTGCTGGCCGGTTTCGTGGACCGCGGCCGCCTCATGGTGGACCGATCTAATGAGGGTATACCGGTCAGCCATCTTCGCCATAAGCGGAAAGTGCTCGCAAAGGTGCACTCCGGGTACATTGGTGTGAATCGGCCGGAATGGACCTCGAACGTCGCTTGGCGCCGCCGGCTTCAAGTCCCAGGTATCGAGATGACCTGGACCACCGACCAGGAACAGGATAATACAGTTGACCTCTCGACCGCGCGTGGATGCCCTGGCACGTTCGAGGTGCGCCAGGTCGGCGAGCGATAAACCAACGGTCGCCGCGCCGACTGTGCCGGCGCGGAGAAAGTCGCGGCGCGTCATTTTCCTGCCGAAATCCGTACTTCCGGTGCTCAGCATGGTTCGCGTCCTCAACCGCACAATCGGGCTCGCGCGCCGCTACTTTCCAGGCAACGCGTCACCATCGATGGTAACGCCTGCCTCATTTATACCGCAACTTCGGATGGTCGCGTTCCAGTTACTGTATTAACGCACCGGCCCGGCACCGTCCTCGCCGGGAAAGGTCGGCGCGCTACTAGCTCCCGAGGGAACTACCAGCACGGGAATCTTCAAGCGGTGCAAGACAGGAGAAACGGTCTGCCCCAGAGCAAGGTCGGCAAAGAAGCGGTGGCCGTGCGTGCCAAGGACCAGTAAATCGAAGTTTCGTTCCTGAGCGATGCGCACCAGCTCCTCGGCGGGGGCGCCGTAGCCAAGCACGCCATCAGCCTTGAGTCCATCTGCCCGGAGATGCGCCACCAGTTGATCCATGCGCAGGCGATCATTGCGGCTTTCACGGTCATCGGCGGCTGGACCATAGTAAGCAGCGGCCAAGCCCTCGACAACATGCACGGCGATTAATTCGGCCCCGTACGAGCGCGCCAGGGCAGCTGCCTGCGCCAGGACCGCATTGTCGGCGCCCTCGAACTCCACGGCCACGCCGATGCGACGATGTCTGACGCCCGGTAGTTCGGGAATGATCGGCTCCAGCCGGGTCTCACGCCGGCCCGCCCACAGCGGATAGACCGCGATCCACCCGAGGAATCCGGCCAACAACAGGCCAACAGAACCGACGCTGCCGTAGATCCACAGCGGGTTCTCCACTCCTTCCGCCCACTTATCCATTTGCAGCCAAAGGTACACGGCGTTGAAGCCGATCACGATCAGGGCGCAAATCCAGGCCAAAGCTTTCACCCAGCTGCGGTTGGCGAATACGCCCATCTGCCTCGGGTCGCTCGTGAACTGCACGAGAGGCAAGATGGCGAAGGGAAGCTGAAAGCTGAGCACGACCTGGCTGAGGATCAAGAGGCTCAACAAGCGCTGATCTACCGCCTCTGTGCCCCATAGGGCCTCGTTACCTCCCACGGCAATGGCAATCATCGCCGGCACGATGGCCAGAAGACGAGTGAGCAGCCGCCGGGCCCACGGGCGCACGCGGAGATGCACAAACCCTTCCATCACCACCTGGCCGGCAAGTGTACCGGTCAGGGTGGAGCTTTGTCCCGAGGCAAGAAGGGCCACGGCAAAGAGTATGCCCGCCATTGCCGTCCCCCACACCGTGCCGAGCAGCTGGTGGGCGTCCGTCAGCGTTTCCACCTCGTGGTTGTGCAAGAAGAATGTCGAAACCGAGAGGATCAGGATTGCTGCGTTGACGAAGAAGGCGCCGTTCAGCGCGAGCATGGAATCGAGGAAGTTGTAGCGGCAAGCTAGCGCCTTGCCCGGGGTGGAGTTGGGAAACGATCGCGTTTGCACCAGGGCCGAATGCAAGTACAGGTTATGGGGCATCACCGTGGCGCCCACGATGCCGATCGCCACGTACAAACTATCCTTCACGTGAGCGGGATCGAGTCCGGGCACAAAACCACGCAGGACCGCGGCAATGTCCGGCCGTGCCAGAAAGATTTCGATGCAGAAGCTGCCGGCGATGATCCCAATCAGACCAAGAGTCGCCAGTTCAAGGAGGCGCACACCCCGGCGCTGCAAGGCCAGCAGGAGGAAGGTATCCGCCGCAGCGATGCCAAGGCCATAGATGTAGGCCAAACCGAAGAGGAGCTTCAGCGCAATGACGGTGCCGATCACTTCGGCAAGATCGCAGGCAGCGATGGCGATCTCGCAAAGGACCCACAAGGCGAAAGTGGCCGGGCGGGGATAATACTCCCGGCAAGCCTGCGCCAGGTCCCGTCCTGTCACCACTCCCAGTCGCGCCGCGAGTGTTTGCAGTAACACGGCCATGAAGTTGGACAGGAGCAGCACCCACATCAGCTGGTAGCCAAACTTGGAACCGGCTTCAATGTCGGTCCCCCAGTTGCCGGGATCCATGTAGCCGACGCTGATCAGGAAGGCAGGCCCCGAAAACGCCAGGAATCGCTTCCAGACCCCTGCCGGAATCGGCACGGAGGCATGGATGTCCTCCAGCGAGTGATGGTTCCCGTCCATGAGTTGAAGTTTGGAATTCACAGGTTGGATCCAAAGCAGTTCAAGGCCCGCACGCGCTTCCCCTCAATCTTTGCGGTCGTCATTCATAGGTTAACCTAATTCCTAAGTTAGACAATCCGAATTACCGGTCGCAATGGTGCCCCTGTCCGCGCCCCGGCAGCCAGCACTTTCCGAACACTTGACAATTGTTTGCCAGATTCGCACGCTGAATGGATACTCGCTTTTTCTCCGGAGAAGAGTTCCGTGACGACTCCCGTCGTGCTCATCCCTGGCGATGGTATCGGCCCGGAGGTCACCGCGGCCGCTCAAGAAGTGGTTCGGGCGGCAGGCGCTGAGATCGTTTGGATTGCAGCTGCCGCGGGGCTTGAAGCCGCGGAACGTTTCGGCGATCCGTTGCCGGCAGCCACCATGGACCTCGTTCGGCGTTACCGGGTCGCCTTGAAGGGTCCGTGCACAACCCCCGTGGGCAAAGGCTACCGCTCCATCAACGTCCGCCTGCGCCAGGAACTAGACCTCTACGCCAGCGTTCGGCCGGTCCATTCACTGCCCGGGGTGGCGGTTCCCTACCAAAACGTGGACCTGGTCGTCGTCCGCGAGAATACCGAGGGACTTTACTCCGGTCTCGAGCACTACGTGGTGCCGGGTGTGGTGGAAAGCCTGCGCATCGTCACGCGTAACGCTGCGGCGCGAATCGTGCGGTTCGCCTTCGAGCTGGCGCGCCATGCAGGCAGGCATCGAATCACCTTTTGCCACAAGGCCGACGTCCTGCCCCTGAGCGACGGGTTGTTTCTGGCGACCGCCCGAGAAGTCGCGGACGACTATCCGTTCCTCGAATTTGCCGAGCTGCACGTGGATGCCCTGTGTATGCAGCTGGCACTCGACCCAACGCCCTTCGATGTGCTGGTGATGGAAAACCTGTTTGGCGACGTCATCAGCGATCTCTGCGCCGGCCTGGTTGGCGGCCTGGGGCTGGTGCCGGGAGCCAATATCGGCGTCCGCTACGCCGTTTTCGAAGCCGTGCACGGCAGCGCACCCGACCTTGCCGGTAAAGGCCTGGCCAATCCAACTGCGGTGATCCGGTCCGCGTCCCTGCTGCTGGAGCACATCGGCCAACGGCGGGCGAGCCGGCGCATCGAGCAAGCGGTGCGCCGCACCCTGCAGGCAGGCGTGGGCTTGACGCGCGATTTGGGCGGAACCGGCACGACGGCATCCATCACGGAACAGATCATCGCCAATTTGCAGGATGACGAAGGCTTGGGAGGCGCCCCATGAGCTTGCCTATCACGCTCATCCAGGGCGGCGGTGCCGGCTTCGATCAGGTGCCCGCAGTGCAGCGTGTCCTCGAAGCAGCAGGCGTGGACATTGCATGGGACGAACACCTTGCCGGGCAGCCCGCTCTCGAACGCGGCGAACCGGCCCTGCCCGCGCCGATGCTCGATTCCGTACGCAAGACGGGGCTGGCACTGAAGACGACACTGCTCTCCCCGCCAGGCCCGCCTGCGGGCAACTGCAATGTCCAGTTCCGCCAGGCGCTCGGACTGTTCGCCACCGTCCGGCCGCTCAAGAACCTTCGTGGTTTGCCCGCGCGCTTTCAGGGAGTAGACTTCCTGGTTATTCGTGAGTTGACCGAAGACCTGTATGCCGCCGCGGAGCACGAGATTGTTCCAGGTGTCGTGCAAAGCATCAAGGTCGTAACGGAGGCAGCAAGCAGGCGGTTCTTCCGCTTCGCGTTCGATTGGGCGCGCAGCGCCGGCCGGAAGACCGTCCATTGCGTCCACAAGGCGAATATCCTCAAGATGGCGGACGGTCTGTTTCTGGAAATCTTCAGGCAGACTGCCAGGGAGTTTCCGGAATTGCAGCCGCGCGAGATCATTGTCGATAATTGCTGCATGCAAATGGTCCTGCGCCCGCAGCAGTTCGATGTGCTCGTGATGGGCAACCTATATGGGGACATTGTCAGCGACCTTGGAGCGGGAGTCGTTGGCGGCATCAGCGCCACCGCGGGCATCAATGTCGGCGACGGCGTGCGCGTTTATGAGTGCTTCCATGGCGGCAGCCGGGAAGCCATTGGCGCCAACCGGGCCAATCCCTTGCCGTTGCTCTTGCCGGCCATCGATCTCCTGGAGGCAGTCGGCCAAACAGAGCCCGCGCGGCGAATTCTGGCCGCGGTCGAGACCGCTTTAAGCGCGGGGCAAGCGCGAACGCCCGACCTTGGCGGCAACGCCACCACGACCGAGGTGACGCAGGCGATCATCGCGGCTCTCCACTGACTTTGTTCAGGCCCTCGTCCTTGGCCGACATCCATCCTCTAGCCATAATGGCCCAAGCCCCGCTAGGCTTTGCCCGTTCAAGGGAACGAATGAAGGATCATGGACCAAGTCAGCGTTCTCTCAATATGAATCATTTCACCGACAAAGACGGTTACAACGGTATAAGGGCGTCCTCGCCCTGGCACTTTCGCGCGTCGCAACCACCGGTGAGGCTGCATCATCCCTTTGGTGCCTATTTCACGACCTTACCTCCTCACACGAAGAACCTAGCCAAGCGGCTTGGCATCCCCAAGCGAAAGACCGAATATATATTTTCTTTCGATGACATCGGAGATCTAACGCCCTTGGACAACGATAGAGGAGAATGGATCTTTTACTCGCCGGTAGACTATGATGTTGATAGGAAGCGACAGCGTCTTGCAGAGACTGGAAAGGTGGATGAATTATGATCGGGGGCGTCGATGTCGTCTTGTGGGTGCGCGATGACATCCCGGCAACGGACGTGATCTTCCGCTGCGTGCGGCATCACTGGCCGAAGTTGGTCTTCCAGGATGCCGAGGAGGACTCCATGCCATATTCCGCGCAGAGCAGCCAATGGCTGCCCAGGCCGGCGGGGCCGGAGTTCTTCATTTATCGAGACGAGGAAGCGGCCAGGAGTTGGGATGCACAGGGTGCAACTCCAGACAACGCTAACACCATGTTGTACGTCATCCTTGGGAAACGGCGCCAAGCTAAAACCGGACTCAAGTCATTGACCTTGGTGTGCGGTGATCTGACCGGAGACATGCGCAGGATCGTCGACGAGATTGCGGCCAGCTTCAGAGATTCCGTCGAAGGGTTACGGTACCCTGCGGAGGCGGCATGACCGATTCCTCCAAGCAAGATCGACTCAGGAAGGCGCTCGACGTCAGCGGCAGCGCCTGGCTTCTGGAGTATTGGGGTGATGACGCGGAGAGCAGGCTCGCCCAAGCAGTCGTCGACCTTGACGACTTCGCATGCGAGTACGAGCGCCGGTTTAGCGAGAGGCCCGATCCATTCGAGCTTCTGGAAAGCGATCCGATTCGGGGTAAGGCTTTTTTTCAGATCGATACCTTCGTGATCTCGCTCGAAATGAAGATCATGATTTGGCGAATCATGCTTGGCTGCGAGATCCTCCGCGTCGAATTTCGTTACGACATGGAGGATGCCACGGATTTGTTGATCACACTGCGCACGCCATACGGAGCCGAGGAGCAGTATCGCGGCAAGCGTTCTCGTGATTTCCGCGTGTTGCGGCATTTCGGGGCGACGGAAGACAACGAACGACTGATTTTGCAAGGCTACTATGCCCTCAAATGATTCTTCTTCGGCTTATCCGTCCATCGGAATAGTTTTTCTCCAATGAAAGTAACTCTTGACGGCAAGGTCGCTCTCGTAACCGGTGCCGCACGCGGTATCGGCAAGGCCATTGCCGACCTCTTCGCCGCCAACGGAGCCCGCGTGCTTTATAGCGACATCGATTTCGCTGTCGCCAAGGAAGCGGCTGCCCAAGCGCCCGGCTGCAAAGCGTTGGCGCTCGACGTGACCAACTCTGCACAAATCGACGAGTGCATGGATGCGATCGTTCGTGAATTCGGCAGGCTCGACATCCTTGTCAACAACGCAGGCGTGAACACGCTCAAGGCCCGCGTCACCATCGACGAATTCCCGCGCGAGGAGTGGGACCGCATCCTCAACGTCGACCTGACCGGCGTCTACCTGGTGAGCAAGGCAGGGGCGCGCGTGATGCTAAACCAGGGAGGCGGGCGAATTATCAACATCGCGTCGATTGTCGGGCTAGTGCCGTTGCGTTTGCAATGCTCGTTTGTGGCGGCCAAGGCAGGCGTCGTGAACCTGACCAAGGCGATGGCCCTGGAGCTTGGCCCACGCGGCATCCTGGTCAACGGCATCGCTCCCGGATCGACGTTGACCGAGGGCACGCGCAAGCTGTTTTACGGCGAGGACGGCTTGTTCCGTGACTCTGTCAAACAGATGCTGGCCCACATCCCTCTGGGCCGGCCCGCGGAGCCGGAAGAGATAGCCCATGCGGCCCTATTTCTGGCCGCGCCGGAAAGCAGCTACATTAATGGCCACATCCTGACGGTCGACGGCGGCTGGACCGCCGGGTACACCAGAGAATTCTGAGGCCGGCCCACAGCGGATTCCGCTCGTCCTTCCTAAACGAGGCCAGCCGGCTTTTCCAGAAGTTCGATGATCCGCTCCAGAAACCGGGCAGCAGGCAATCCGTCCATCACTCGGTGATCCACGGCGAGACACAGGTGCAAGGTTTGTCGGACGCACAATTGCCCGTCGATAACGAAGGGCCGCGGGGCAGCACGCCCTATGGACAAAACGCTGCTTTGGGGCGGCGGGATGACCGCGGTGAATTCATCGACCCGGCTCGCCCCGAGATTACTCAGGGAAGTCGCGCAGGGGTGCAAGGCGTCCGCGGCTAGTTTTCCCGAGCGTGCAGCCGAAACGGCGTCAGCTCGCCGGCATGCCAGTTCCGCCAGAGAAAGCGTGTCTACCGCGCGGATTACAGGAATGAGAAGGCCATCTTCCAACCCGACGACCAGACCGACGTCGCCTGACGACAGTTGCAAGATCGAGTCCCGTTGCCAGATGCGGTTGGCATGCGGACAGTCTCGAAGCGCCAGCGCCATGCCGCGCAAAAGCAGATCACTCAAGGTTGAACGGGTCCCTTTCTGCCCAGCGCGCTGGAGCTGGTCGCACAGGTCGACCAGAGCCGTTGCGTCGATCTCGCTGCACAGGTAAAAGTGGGGCACCGTGGCAAAACTCTGGGCGGTGCGCTGGGCCACCGCCCGGCGCATCGGCGAAAGCGGCAGCGGTGTGCCCACTCCTGGAAGAGCCAGCGCCGGCGTCGAGCGGACGCGCATAACGTCCGCCTCCACGATCCTGCCCGCCGGACCCGTGCCTCTCACGAGAGAAGGAGCAATGTCCAGGTTCGCCATGGCCCGGCGCGCGCGCGGACTCGCGATCGTTCTTGCCGGTCGCTTCCCTTTACCCGTCTGCTGGTTCGTCATTGCATCTGTTCCCATTCAAGCTGGCTGTATGATCGCCAGTTCCTGACCGTGCGTGACCACCGCCCCTTCAGGGGCCAGGATCGCAGCGAGCCGGCCATTGGCGGGCGACTCGATCGGGAAAGTGGCCTTATCGGTTTCGACTTCGACCACCGCCTCGCCGGCGCGAACCGCGTCGCCGATTTTCTTGTGCCAGGCGATAACCCTTGCCTCCGTCACGGTCAGGTCGCCGTGGGGCATCAAAACAGGTTGGCCTTGTATAGATCCTGCTGAGCCGGAGGCACCGGGCTGCACGGGATGGCCGGCAGAAGGAAAAGCACGTGACTTTGTGTCTGTTTTCTCAGCCGGCTCTCGCCGGCCGCTCGGAGGCGATGCAGAAGGGGCATGGGCTCGGTGAGGAATGGGGGGCCGTCCGGCGAGCACCGCGTGCACCGCTGAAACGATCTTCTCGACGGGCACGACCGTCGCACTATCGAGCGACGGGCTGAACGGATGTGTTGCGGTTTCCGTGTGCAGCCGGCCGATGGGGGCGTCGAGTTCGTCAAAGGCAAGCTCCATCATGGCCGCTGCGATCTCGCCTCCCATGCCGCACATCGCCCACGCCTCGTCGACGATCAGCAATCGTCCCGTTTTCGTCAGACTAGCGGCAATGGTATCCACGTCGAGCGGCACGATCGTGCGTAGGTCGATGACTTCGCAGTAAACGCCTTCTTTTTCCAGGCGCTTGGCCGCATCCAGACAGCGATGGAGATACAAACCACAGGAGACCAGGGTGATGTCGCTGCCTTCGCGGACGATGCTTGCCTGGCCCAAAGGCAGCAGATGGTCGCCAACCGGTACGTCGCCCTTGGTGGCGAAGAGAGCTTTGTGCTCGAGAAAAAGTACCGGATCGCTGGCCCGGAGGGCCGTTTTAAAGAGGCCCTTGGCGTCCGCAGGATTCGATGGAACCACCACGAGCAGGCCAGGGATGTGCGCCCACACGGGGTAATAGCTGCCGCTGTGATGCGCCCCGGCATTCTTGATTGCTCCGATCGCGGCCCTGATCACCAGCGGCACGGAGATCTTGCCGTTGCTCATGTAGCGAAGCTTGGCCGCCTGGTGAGCGATCTGGCTGCCCGCCTCGAACAAGAAATCGACGAACATCAGGTCGGCAATGGCCCGGCAGCCGGTTGCGGCTGCCCCGATCGCTGCGCCCGTGAACCCAAGCTCACTGATGGGCGTATCGATAAGGCGCTGGGCACCGAATTCATGCCACAGCCCCTTCGTATGGCCGAACGTGCCGCCGCGCTCGCCCGTCCCTTCGCCCAGGTAAATGATGTGGCGATCACGGCGCATCTCCTCGGCGATACCATCGCGCGCGGCTTCGAGCCAACCTTGATTGACTGTCTGCCTTGTGCCGGACGACGGGTCGGCTGGTATGGGAGGATTGATAGGTTCCGCCCAGACATGGTGGGTAACCGTCGCAGGATCGGGATCGGGGGAGGCACGGGCGAAGTCCACCGCTTCTTGAATCTCCTGTTCGATCCGGGAGTCGATGGCTGCCAGTTCCCCTGGCGAGGCGACTTGCCACGTTTCCAGGAGCTTGGTGCGGAACGTGGCGATGGGGCAGCGCTTTTTCCATTGATCGACTTCTTCTTGCGTGCGGTAGGTGCCGGTGATGGGGTCGCCTTCGTGGTGGCCGACGGTTCGATAGGTACGCGACTCGATCAGCGTTGGGCCGGCGCCGCTACGGGCGCGCTCGGCAGCCTGCCTTACGACCTCCCAGACGGCGAGGACGTCGTTGCCGTCCACGGCTACGCCCGGCACCCCGTAAGCCGCAGCCTTGCTGGCGATGTCGGTATTGCGGGTCGCCAGCGTGAGCGGCGTGGCGGTCGCATAAAGATTGTTTTCGCAAACGAAGATGACCGGAGCGTTCTGAACGCCGGCAAAATTGATTGCCTCGTGAAAGGTGCCGTGATTGACCGCGCCGTCGCCGAAGAAGGCAACGCCGACCTGGTCGGTCTTTCTCACGAGCGCGCTGATGCCAACGCCAACGGCAAGCGGGATACCGGCGCCAACGAGGCCGTTGGTTCCGAAAAGACCGGAGGGCGGATCGTAAAGGTGCATGCTGCCGCCGCGGCCGCCACAACAGCCTGTCGCCTTGCCGAACAGCTCTGCCATGACAATCTTGGCAGGTACGCCCTTGGCCAGGGCATGGCCGTGGCCGCGATGCGTGCTCGTGATCCAATCGTCGCGGCGTAGGTGGGCACAGACTCCGACCGCCGTCGCTTCTTCACCGACATAAAGGTGAATGAAACCGGGCCATTGGCCTTTGCGGTACAGGTCCTGCGCGGTCAGCTCGAAACGGCGCAGCAGCAACATCCGTTCGTAAAGACCAAGTAACGCTGCCTTGTCGAGGCCGGGCGGAAGGCTCCTGGACGTGGCCGGGGCGGCCTTCGCTTTCGTGCTCATTGAACAGTGCTCCCCCATTGCATCTTGAGCCTGCTGAAAAAGGGGTCTGACCCCCTACGAAGCTTCACTGATATTCCGCTGGCTTGCGGATCTGTCACCATTCGTGGAAGGGGTCAGACCCCTTTTTCAGCAGGCTCATTTTGCGGTAGGTTTGGTTTCTCAGGTTGGCATCTTGACAGAGGTTGGGGATAGCCCATTGACGATGTTCGGCAAGGGTTCTCCCCGTATGGCTCGGGCAACGGTCTCGGCTGCGCGGGTGCGCAGCATGCGGATCGCCGTGACGCTGGCCGCGGCTACATGGTTCGTGATGAGGACGTAAGGCATGCTCAGCAGAGGGCTGACGGCGTTGATTGGCTCAGGGTCGGTGACGTCCAGGGCCGCACCACCGAGCCGACCGCTGCGCAGCGCGCTGATCAGATCCCTCGAATCGACCAGGTCTCCTCGAGCGACGTTGACGAGCAATGCGCCCTTCTTCATCTTGTCGATCGTGTCGCGGCTAATCATTCGCTTTGTATGGGCCGTACTTGGGCAATGCAGCGTGACGAGGTCGCTTGATTGGAATAGTTCGTCGAGGCTGACCGGATCGTAGCCCGCACGCGTGATGTCGGAGGCAGCAACGCCGGGGTCGTAGACAAGGATCTTCGCCTTGAAGCCATGCAATCGACTGGCCACTTCTCTGCCGATCCTCCCGTAGCCGACGATACCCACTGTCATTTCCTTGAGCACGCGCATTTGCTCCAACGGAACGGGCAGCTTCCATACTCCCGAGCGAACCGTAGTCGTGATGGCGACAATCTGGCGCGTCAACCCAAGGATCAGGGCGAGTGCATGGTCCGCTACCTCGTCCATGCAATAGTCCGGAACATTGCAAACGGGGATGCCCTTTCGGCGGGCGGCTTCCACGTCTACATTGTCCACACCCACTCCATAGCGGACGATAACCCGGCAATGTTTCAGCTTGTCGATCACGGCTGCATTGATCGGCGCGAATTGCGTAATCAAGCAATCTGCATCTGCCACGCGCGCGATCAAATCCTCTGGAGTATTGCATTGCTCGGCCACGACCTCGCAGCCGAGCGGTCCGAGAATCGCTGTCTCCAGATCCAGCGACTCGAAGCGGTGATCGGTAACGATAACTTTCATGGGCTGATTGCTCCGCGGAAGGGAAAACCTGTCGTCCTCTTGGAATCTGGTAGGGGCAAATCGCTCTAGTCACATGGGACGGGTCCCCAACGTTCCCAAGCTCATTCGTTTAACCGCGAGCCAGCGGCGAGCGCGTGTACAGAAGGGAAACAGCGTCCTGATTGTACACGCGCTCGCCGCTGGCTCGCGGTTAAACGAAGATTATATGCAGGAACGGGTCTGGCCATCATTCTCGCGTTACCAAATTCAGAGGGACTGCACCCTATCGGTTTATTAGTTTCGCACGAACTGTTGCATTTGCCACTGTTTTCTCCGATAAACAGGGCGATAGTTTTCCGCATCCTCCAGAGGGAAGCATGAGCAAGCGGCCCTGCATCGTTGTGATCGGTAGTTTGGTGTTCGATTTTGTCGCCAAGGCACAGCGGTTGCCGCGGAAAGGGGAGACCATCTTGGGCGAGATGTTCGGCATGTTCCCAGGAGGGAAGGGCGCGAATCAGGCTGTGCAGGCAAGCCGACTGGGTGCCGAGGTTTTTCTCATCGGCAGGGTAGGGGACGATTTTCTGGGAGAGCGCTTGCTCGCCGACCTCAAGGAGAGCGGCGTCAGCGCGGAATTCGTCAAACGTGATCCGACGGTGAAGACGGCCGCGTGCTGCATTCATGTGGATGCGGAAGGCCACAATGCTATCGTGATCGTCCCCGAGGCGAACATGGCCTGCTCGAAGCGCGACGTCGATGCGGCCAAGTCCGTTCTGCAATCGGCCGATATGGTCCTTTGCCAGCTAGAAGTCTATTTGCCCACGGTAGAGTATGCAATCACCCTGGCCGCCGAATGTGGCGTGCCTGTAATCCTGAACCCCGCGCCAGCGCAGCCGCTGCCGGCCGCGCTGTATTCAAAGGTAACCGTGCTCACGCCAAATGAGACCGAGGCGGAATTGCTCACCGGCAGCGCCGCGGAGGGAGCTGCCAGCCCAGGCCAATCATCCTGGGAATCGCTTGCCGCGCGAAAGCTGCTGTCCTTTGGCCCGAAAACAGTGATTATCACGCTCGGCGAGCGCGGCGCCTATCTCGCCGACAAAACATGGGAACATTTGATTCCGACTTTCCCGGTGTCTGTTGTGGATGCCACGGCGGCGGGCGATGCCTTCTCCGGGGCGCTCGCCGTGGCTCTGGCGGAAGGCAAGGAGATGGAGCAGGCGGTCACGTTTGCAAATGCGGCCGGAGCGCTGGCGACAACTCGGAATGGCGCCCAGCCATCCATGGCGCTGAGAGCCGAGGTCGAGGAGTTCCTGCGAAAGTTCCACCATGGGAAGTAGCAATCCGCTCGTTCCTGAAACGGCGCTTGCGGCGGCAGAAATGTCCGCCGCTCGACCCACGCGGGTGCGCTATCAGGTCTTGTTCGCGGCTTGCACGCTGGCTGTGGTGACCTACATCCATCGAGTGGGCTTTGCCCGAGCACTTCCGGAGCTGCAGAAAGACCTAGGTCTCGATGATGTCCACCTGAGCTGGCTGACGGCCACGTTCCTATTCTCCTATGGCGTCTTCGAAATGCCTGCGGGTTTGCTTGGGGATAAATTCGGCGTCCGGCATTTGCTCACATTGCTGGTCTTGGGCTGGTCCCTGCTCACCGGGTGTGTGGCCCTGACGATCTACCTGCCGCACCAATGGATGCTGCCTCTTCTGGTCCTTCTTGCATTGCGTTTTGCCTTCGGCGCGTTCCAAGCCGGCGGCTTTCCACTCATCGCGCGGATGATGACCGACTGGATGCCCATGCAAGAACGGGGTACGGCCCAGGGGCTCATCTGGATGTCCAGCAGGGTGGGCGGATTGATCGTGCCTGTATTTCTCGGCTGGCTGATGCTGAGAATGGCCAACTGGCAGACGCCGCTCTGGATCATCTCCGGGTTCGGTCTTCTCTGGTGCGGTATGTTTTGGCCCTGGTATCGGAACCGGCCGGAGGAAACAAGACGTGTGAACGCAGCCGAGCGAGAGCTGATCGTGAGCGGGCGCGCCCCGCGTAGCAGCGGCCATCTAAAGATGCCATGGGCAAAAGTGCTGCGCTCCCGTGGAGTCTGGGCTTTGTGTCTCATGTACGGCTTTGGCGGATTTGCTGCGAATTTCTACGTTACGCTGTTGCCAACATACCTAAGGAATCACCGAGGGCTTTCCGATGGCGTAACGAGCTGGCTATCTGGCTTGCCCTTCGCATGTGGCCTGGTAGCTTGCGTGGGCGGTGGTTTCCTTTCGGACTTGATCATTCGCCGCACCGGGAACAGGAAATGGGGGCGCAGGCTCAATGGTACTTGCGGTACGCTGATCGGCGGCATCGCCTGGCTTTTCCTCAATGGAGTGCAGGATACTTGGATGCTGGGGTTCTTGCTCTGCTTGATCTTCTTCTGCAACGACCTGGCCATGGGGCCCGCCTGGGCCGCGTGCGCGGATATTGGTGAGCGCTATGCGGGAACACTCGGGGGTGCAATGAACATGATTGGCAGCTTTGCCGGAGCAGCCGGGAATCTATTGGCTGGCTACCTACTCCAGGCAAACCATTCGGGAATCCTGTTCGCTGTCTTCGCCGGCAGCGTCTGGCTGGGAGGGCTCTGCTGGCAAGGAGTCGACGTAACGAAGCCTTTGGATACAAGCACAGATTAAATGGCGCGCCTATGCCCGGTGCGTGCTCAAGTCTTGATTTTGGGGCAAAGAAATGGATTTAGAATCCTTAGATGTGTGTACATCAGTACACATGACAAATGTCATGTTCAACTGCCATTGGTCCAAGGTCCGAGCTGGGGTGTAATCCTTTTCAGGAGAGTCACTTGCGGAATGCTCCTTTTGTCAGACAAGCCGTCTGCCTACCCCCCTTTTACATGACATAACATGACATGACATTTTCGATTCCGCCATTTGCTTTGCGGTTCTCTCTGACCTCGTGCTCCGGCCCCACAAGTTAGCCTTGAAGATGCACTAGGCGAAGAGCTCCTCGACAACTTTCCCCTTCCCATCCTCCGTCACGAAAACCGGCCTGTTCTCCACCTCGTAGGACAGGTCAGCCCGTATGCCCATTGCCCGGTAGAGCGTGGCGTGAAGATTGGGGATGGTCACTGGATCCTTGATCGTCACGAACGGCCGTTCATCCGCGGTCTTGCCGTGCAGGTAGCCACGCTTCATGCCGCCGCCATAGAGCACGACGCCGCCTGCACCGGTAAAATGGCGGTGCATACCGTAATGCTTTTCCTCGGCAACGCGATCGGGGACTGTCACCTGATCTTTTACCGGCTTGTCGGGCTTCCCCTCGGTGAGCATGTCTCGGCTAAATTCGGACGCGATCACGATTAGCGTACGGGAGAGAAGCTTGCGCTCTTCCAGATCGCGGACCAGGCGGGCAATCGGCGCATCGATCAGCTTCATCATGTCGACCATCCTGCTGTGGCCGTTCTCATGCGTGTCCCAGCCCAGGAAGGGGACGTACTCGGTGCTCACCTCGATGAAGCGGGCCCCGGCTTCAACCAGCCGCCTCGCCAGCAAGCAACCGAGACCGAAGCGTCCCGTGTTATAGGCCTGGTAGCTGTCCTTGGGTTCCAGGCTGAGATCGAATGCTTTGGCTGCCGGTGAATTGAGGAAACGGTGCGCTCCCTCGATCGATTTCACAAATTCCTCTTCCTTGGGATCAAGCCCTGCCGCTTGCCGCCGAGCTTGCAGCGTTTTGATATAGAGATCGTGGCGTTCCTTGAAACGCTTGCTGGACATGCCGGCAGGCGGCCGCACCGTATCGACCGCCTGGGCCGGCTCCGGCACTAGAAACGGTCCATGAGAGGCCCCAAGAAAGCCTGCCGTCTGAAACGCCTTAACTTCGAAATCTTCGCCGCCGGCGGAACGCTGCCCGATATCGATGAATGCCGGCACATCCGGGTGACGCGGGCCGAGCGTTCGCGAGATGACAGCACCAATGTGCGGCGCCGCCACCGGCTGCGGCGGGATATAGCCGGTGTGCCAGTGGTACTGATGGCGCGAATGCAGAATGAAGCCGAGATCGCCGGCCTTGAATGTGCGCACAAGCGCGCCATGGTGCATCACCTTGGCGATGTTCGGCAGACCTTCCGAAATCTGGATGCCATCCACGCTGGTTGGGATCGAGCGAAAGGTGGAGTAGACGGCCTTCGCCTCCATGCCGCGCTCGAAGGGCGTGTATTTCTTCGGGTCCCACGTTTCGGTGGAGGCTTGACCTCCTGCCATCCATAACACGACGAGGCAATCAGCCGTCGGCTCGAGTTTTCTTGTTTTGTCCTCGTCGGCCCGCAGCTGTGATCCAAGGATGGCGCTCGTCCCCGCCAGGCAGCCGGCGCGCAAGAAATCGCGACGTGTGAGAGGTTGGCCAGTCATCGATACAGTTCTCCTGAAGATTTCTCGTGGCAGGGCGCCATCAGCGGATGAATTGGAACTCTGGGTTCATGAACATGCCCCACAAGGCGTCTTCCCATCCCTCCTGCCGAGACTCAGCCTTTTCCTGTGGCGAACCCAGCAGAGGCTGCACCAAGTCGATTTCAGCACGCCCGGGCAAACGGCCCAGTGCACGACAGTAGAGTGCCTCGACAACCTTCGCCGTTTGTTGCTCACTTCCCCATTCGCTGGCCAGGAGATGCTTTGCACCTCCCTGGAGCCTTTGATTCAATGCGCTGCCGTTAACCAATTCAAGGGCCTGCAGGACGGTGCTGTCTTGATTTCGCTCGGTGCACACCTGTTCGCGATTCGGCCGGCCGAGCGCGGAGGCAAGTGCGTCCGGCTTGCGCTGCCGCCAGGCGCGGATGTGGGGATTGGCCACTCTGACCGCCATCGTGTCGGTCTTCGGCCAATAGCCGGTGACCTGGGAAATAGCGTCCAGGTATTGCTCGCTGGTCAAGCGACGCTCCACAGGCCCGATGAGCAGCGGCAGTTCTTTGGCACTGGCTGGCTTCAGATGGCTCACGGGCGATTGGTACACACGCGACAGCAGAATCAGCCGCAGGGTGTGCTTGGCGTCGTAATCATGCTCCATGAAATCGAATGCAAGCCATTCCAGTAGATCGCTATGGGCAGGCTTGCTATCGAAATCGTCCACTGGCTCGAACAATCCCCGGCCCAAAAGCCGCTTCCACAGCCGATTTACCATGGTCTTGGCAAAGCGCGGGTTCTTGGGTCGAGTGACCATCTCGGCCACGGCGCGATGACGTGCCGATAGATCGGCCCCGGCCGGCACTTCTCCCAGGCCTGGAAAGAGAAACTTCGGCGCGGCGATGCGACCAGTCGGTTTATCGCAGCGATGCATTTCCAGATCTTGCGGAGAGAAAAAGCTTGCCAGGCCATACGCCTGCGCCAGTTTCCACTGGTTGACGAAGCTGTCATGACAGGAAGCACATTTGAGGGCACTCGCCAGAAAGACCTGCGAAACATTTTGAGCAGCCTGCACAGGAGGCGTCTGGCTGGCGTTGACGCGTCCGCGCCAGTTGACACCCTTGAGATAGCCATCCGGACCATCCTTGCCGGGGTTCAACAATTCGGCGACGAACAGGTCGACCGGCTTGTTTTCCAGCAAGGACACATACAACCAGGAGGTAATCGGCTTGCGCAGACCATCGATATTGGTCTGTTCGTCGTTGCGCAGCAGATCGTTCCAAAAAGACATCCAGTGTTCGGCGTAACCTTGCTTGTCCGCGAGCAAGGAATCGACCAGTTTCCCTCGTTTGTCTGGGTTGCGGTCGTGCCGGAACTGTTCCAGCTGTTCGGCTGTTGGCAAAAGCCCGATGACATCGAGATAGACGCGCCTGGCGAACGCGGAGTCATCGACAACGTTCATGGGTTCGAAGTTGTGCTTGGCCCAGTAAGCGGCAAGAAAGCGATCGATGGCTGCGCCTTTACCCGGCACGGGGACGGGAGGTTTCGGTAACGATGCCGTCTCCGCCCGCTGCCGGGCCCGCCAGCCGGTCCAATATTCGTCTCTTGCGGCCGCACTGGAGCGGGCAGTGCCCATGACGGCGCAACCACACGCTGCCAATACGAGGACTCCAAGGGTGCTGCACCGATCGGTCATGGCATTCGCTCGGCAAAGAAAGAGGCGGGAGGCAAGGTGGTTGAGCACCAACAATCTCAGCTTGGTCTGGCGGGTTCGATCTGTTCTTGCTGTGCTCCCATATTCTCATCCATCAGGCTATCCGAAATGGGCAGGACCCGTCAAATCTTTTGACCATGAATCGAAAAGTTCCGCAAGGCCTGGCAAACAGGCGGCCCCAGGGTAGAATCGCTTGAAACCGCAACCGAAACCCATCCTGAGGCACCGAAAGCGACGATGCACGATCATCCCGAGGTCTTGTGCGCCGGTATCGTGGTCGCCGACCATGTGAGTTCACCGATTTCACACCTGCCGGCAGCCGGCGAGCTGGTTATGGCAGACAGGCTGATTCTGACCATTGGCGGCTGTGCCGCGAACGTTGCCGTCGACCTCGCGAAAATGGGCGTGCGCGCCAGCGTCGTGGGAAGGGTAGGGAGCGACGTCTTCGGCCGAGTCGTTTCCGGCATGCTGCGCGATCACGGCGTCGACGTCTCGAACGTCCTCTTGACGCCTGATGCCGATACCAGCCAAACGATGATCGTCAATGTAGCCGGCCAGGACCGCCGGTTCATTCACACGTTTGGTGCCAACGCCGAATTCAGGGCCGCGGACATCCCGCTGGAACGCGTGCAGCAATGCAGGGTTCTCTATCTCGGCGGCTACCTGCTGATGTCGAAGCTGTGCCAGGAGGAGTTGGTGCCGGTCTTCGCCGCGGCACGCAAGGCAGGAGCCAAAACCGTTTTGGACGTGGCCACGCCGGGCCCGGCCGAGTATCTGTCGCGGCTCAGGGCATTACTGCCGCACGTCGATGTCTTCATGCCCAACAACCATGAGGCGGAACTTATTACCGGTGAGAAGGAACCGGTACGCCAGGCTGAGCTGTTCCGCCAGATGGGGGCAAGGACGGCTGTCATTACGCTGGGCGCGGACGGCGCGGTGCTGGTGAGCGAAACGGCCCGTTTACGTTCCGGAGTCTTCCAGATGCCGTTCGTGGACGGGAGCGGAGGAGGCGATGCCTTTGGGGCAGGCTACATCTTCGGCCTGCTCCAGGACTGGAGCGCCGAGGATTGCCTATGCGTGGCCAGCGCCCTGGGGGCTAGCTGCGTGCGCGCGATTGGCACGACTCCCGGCGTCTTCACTCGGGCTGAATGTGAGAGGTTTCTCAGCGAGCATCATTTGCAAATCGAACACATCTAAGGGGCGCCGGAGGGCGGCGATTGCCCTCCGGCGAGATACGTTGCCAGACGATCGAGAAAAATGCACTGATCGGGATGGAGCTGTTTGCGCGCTTCGCCAATGCTCATGAATTGTGCTTGATCGACTTCCCACGAAGCGCAAGTTGGCGCGGCATCGACCGGCGCGAGGCCGGCAAAGCAGTGAATACGCTTGCGGCTCTTACGATAATCGGCATGCCCCAGCGGCACGAGAGGCCCGGCAGTGATCCCGGTTTCTTCGAGAGTCTCGCGGCGGGCGGTATCTTCCAACCCGACGCCTTCTTCGGGCTCGCCCTTGGGGATACTCCAGGGCGACTTGCGGTTGTAGGCACCCGACGGATGAACCAGGAGCACTTCTAGCTGGCCATTGCTTTGGCGATAGAGGAGCGTACCCGCGGACTGCTTCATATCCTGCCCGGTGGCGAGATGTGGCTGGGAAAAATCAAATCATGCCGGCAGAAGGAGTCGTAAGCCCAAGGTCCTGGGCGATGGGTAGGGCAGACCTCGATACTCAGCGACCCCTTCGCCGACATCATACCCCGGGCGCGGGGGCAAGCACCTCTTCAAGTTCCGGAGAGGGGCGAGATGGCGACGACCGGGCCGTCGTCGCCACACATTTGCACCCAAGGCGAGATCGGGTGCGAACCGGGCCGCTGCCCGGCTACTTACCTGAGAAATCGTCAATCATCCGATGAGAGGCAAAAGCCTTTCAAGATGACGATGAGTTAGGAGCAATCAGCGCGCCAAAACTCAAAATAACAGCCGGCAAAGTCATAAGACGCATATTTGAAAATACTTGTGATTTTTCGCGAGCGGGTGCCGCGGAATCGACGGCGGGGAAAAGCGCCCAGATTTTCGAGGGGGGTGTCGGATTTCTGGGCGCTTTTGGGTTGGAGCACTTACGCGGATCGAGAATTCGCGACCGTGCAAACAGGCAGCGGGCCGGTCCGCTCGATCTTGCGAACCAGACCAATATCTGACATGCCGGCAAGACGCCCTGAGAGTGTCCTTGTCGGCTAGTTTGTGAGCCCGAAATCGCCTTTGATATTACGCCAGGAGCTGTGGATGTGGTTCGCTGGATTCTTCGCCGAATCTTCTTGTACGTTCAGGAACTCGACGACAAACGTCGGCCCCTGAATGCGATACGTATGCGGCTTGCCCGATTCCAGGCCGCCGGCATAGGCGAAGAATACGCGATCGAGACCAGCTTCCCGGACTTCAGCCAGTTCTGCCGCGGAGATATCCGCCGGCATTCGGTCCGCGTAGGCCTGGAGCAGCTTCAAGAGCGTGGCTCGTTGCGACTCGGTCATTTGGGCCGCGGACAAGCCCTTCGGCTCGCCAACCTTGGGTGCGGGAGTACTGCCCTGTATCTCGGCGAATTGCTCCTTCTGAAAAGCAACCTTCCTTTGTTCGTCGTCGAGTGTTTTGAACAACTCCTTGGCAAGATCGTCCGCCTCGGGTAATACGCGAGCGCCTTTGTTTGGTCCCTGCTTCATGGTCGCCGGGTTGGCGCCGAAGAAGGCGGGCGTGGAGGCTACGATCTTGCCGCCATCTACTACAAAGTTGAGCGACAAGTGATGGCCTTCGACGCGCCAGCCCCATTTGCCGGTCTTCGATGGTTCTCCGAACACGGTGAAGAAATACCATCCGGGGTTGCGCACCATACTGCCGCGCTGCTCGAGCTCTCTCAGCACGATTTCCAAGCTCATGATCGCGGAGGCCTTGACGTAGCCGTCCGAGCTCGTGCCCGCGCGCAGGAGACCTTTCGCTGCATCCTGCTGTGCTTCCGTCATTTCCTCGAGCCGGAGTCCTTTCCTTGTCGGTCTTTTTCTCTCATCTTGAAGCGGCACAAAGTGCCAGTTGAGCCGTTCCTTGTCGGCAAATGCGAATGTCGCTTTTGCTTTTTGCTCCGACGATAGACTACCCAGGAACTTGGCTGCCGCGTCGGCCATTTTGCTGCCGCTCGACTCGTTCTCCCGGCTTACGTACGCCACCCCGGTCAGGCTGGCTAACACCGCCAATGCCAGCAGCACGCGCGCGAGCTTGATCATGATTCATGGTCCTTTAAGGCAAGTGAGTTATTCTGCTTTGGTGCTCTCGTGTGCAGGCCCGGCACCCTGTGGGCCGTGTTTGGACATGAAGACGAATTGACGATCGCACATGCGAATCTGGTCGCCCACGGCAAGGTGAGTCGGGCCGTCGAGCTTCAATCCGTTGATAAACGTCCCATTCTTCGAGGCGATGTCGTAGAGCTCGCAGCCGTCGCCTGCGTGGACCAGGATGGCGCAATGCCGACGGGATACGTAGGGACCCTGAATCACCACGTCGTTGTCGGGAAGCCTGCCGATCGTGTTGACACCGACCTTCAACGGGTAGATGACTTCATGGTCGACAAGCCAATGCTCGGCGCTGGCCGGGAGTTTGCCGCCGGCCGCCGCCTCCACGAAGGTGTGCGATTTTCCCAGTCCGTGGGCAAGTTCATGCTTTTCTACAGCAAGGGTATGAAGTCCGCGTCCGTCCAGAAGTTCCTCGCGGGCGCGCCGGAAGTCTTCGCGACGCGGGAATTCGAGATGGACACTGTTGAGACGGGGATCACTCATGAGTTCTTCCCGGGAAGGCAAGGCCCTGCCTCACATGGGTTATACTCATCAAAACTTTACACTTAGTATAAGCGTCGGGCACGATAATTCCCATGCAAACGCAGAAAATGCGTGCTCGCTTGCCCATCCAAGAACTCTAAAACCGATCGGCGCGCCCCGGTTCTCGGAGCTTGTCGAAGGAGGGGTCCGGCCTCAAGATGCCTTGAAATGGGTAACCCCGTTTTTCAATGCGCTCTGAAAAAGCAAAGGTCAAGAAAAGGAGATCTGGACAATCTCAAAGCGGACAGTTCCCATGGGCACCTTGATCTCGGCCACGTCGCCGCACTTCTTGCCTAGAAGGCCCTGGGCAATCGGACTGGTGATCAGAATCTTGTTGTCGTTGTAATTCTCTTCCCCGGCTCCGACAAGCTCAAAAGTCTCCTCTTCGCCGAGGTCCAAGTCCTTCACGCGGACGCGTGCTCCAAACGCGACGCTGTCAACAGGCAGGTGGTTGCGATCGACGAAATAAGCTCTGCTCAATTTGTCCTTGAGAGCGTCGATCCGGGCTTGCAGCATCCCCTGGTCTTCACGAGCCGCATGGTATTCGGCATTTTCGCTGAGGTCGCCAAGCTCCCGGGCGGCGGCGATGCGCTTGGCGACTTCGATCATTTCCGAGTTCTGCATGCGATCGAGGTCGGCCTTCAGCTTCTCGTACCCCTCCCGGGTCATCGGGATGCGTTCGATCGTCATGGCTGGTCAGCTCCTGAAAAATGTCCCAGCGACAACAAACACCACACCCTCGCAAATGCGAGGTTTACAAAAGCGCGGTAGCGGGTGGTGGTGTGGCCGGTAAATGAGGAAGGCCTCAAGGTCGGCCTGGGGCGGCAGTTGCCACTGTCAAATCTTATCCCATCTTGGCTGTCGGTGGCGGGATTGTAAAGGCAGATTGCCCAACATCTCCAAAATCACCTTGCCGAGGTTGTGACAGGAGATGGATGGACAAGCCGGGCCCACCATAACGTAAGCCATTAGGCAGAGAATGTTTACGCTTTCAATGCGTCGAGCTAAACGCCTGCGGACGTGTGGGCGCGCTTTCACCTGGCCAACCCGTAAGACGCCAGGAGCACTCGATTACCTGGGATGCCCCGGCCATGACTGCACAGTTCGATTGTGGTGGGCCAATCATTCATTACACACGCTACTGCGAAGGATTTCACGTTTCCAGTCGGCCTGATGAACGGGCCAACCGTGGACGGTCCAGGCTCCCTCCTGCACAACATGGGACCGGCTATAGTAGTGGACATACTGCTGGCACTTCTGCTCGGCTGGCTCCAACTGGCGGCGCGCCTGCCAGGCGTTGCTGCGCCGGCGGTGGATATGGTCGTTGTCGAGAATCGTGATGATGCAAGGCGCGGGGAGATCGAGCAACCGCCAGGCGATCACTTCGTGGCTAGCGCTGGAGAAACGCTCTTTCAGCTTCAGCACATCGTAATCGAACGCCGGGGCATCATCATTGAACCAGCAGCTGGGCACGAGGAGGTGGTACGCGAAAAGATTAGCGAGCGATTCGCCTGCCATCGCGCGCGTCTGGTCGGGTTGAATGCCGAGCTGCTCCAGCAGCTGGGGTTTGAGATGCTCGCCGATTTCGTGAGCCACTGTCCATTGATGGCGTTCCTGGGTAGGCTCGGGGCGCAAAACGATCTGCCTTCGTTTCCCCGAACGTTGAGCCCTGCCACGTTGCGCCTGACTACGATCGAGACAGACGACCATGCCCAGATGATGCTGCGCCACGCCGATCGCATCCACGGGAGGAGACTCGACGCCTGCGGCCTGGAGCAGCTCCTCCACGACGCGGTCGACAACGCTGGTCACTTCCTCTCTTGAGAGATCGTCAAGCATGATTCGCACGGTGTCGGCTTAGGGATATGTGTATATACGTACACTATACGCTCCTGCCAGTCAATGGCAGAAGCCTCGAGGTGACCCGCTTGCCTGATAAAGGCTTGCTCAAGGAGTCCATTCCATCTGCGGAGTGGCAGCTGCGCAAAATTCGGCAAGCAATTGGGCCGTGTGCTCCAAATCGTCCAAACCGACTACTTCCACCGGACTGTGCATGTAGCGATTCGGGATGCCGATCAGACCTGTCGCGACGCCATCGCGGCTGAGCTGCATCACGTTGGCGTCGGTTCCCGTAGCGCGCGGGTAGCCACGAACTTGCACGGGGATCGCGTGCGTCTGGGCCACGTTCTGCAAAGCGTCGAAGACTCGGGGATTGATGTTGGGGCCGCGAAAAAGAACGGGACCGGCACCCACGCGCACGTCTCCTACCTGTTTCTTGTCATTGCCAGGCGTGTCGGTGGCGTGGCAGACATCCACCGCGATGCCGATGGCCGGGTGAATGCCATAGGCGCTGGTCGTTGCACCGCGCAAGCCGATCTCCTCCTGGACCGTGGACACGCAGAAGACCGACGCCTGGAGTGGACGGCCTTTCAAGAGCCGGAGCGTCTCCTGGACTGCCCAAACGCCGACCTTGTCGTCCATTCCCGGCGAGCTGGCCAGATTGTTCCGGAGTTCCCGATAGCCCAATTCGAGAGTCACGGGATCACCGGGCTTGATTAATCGCTCTGCTTCCGCCTTGTCCTTGACGCCCGTGTCGATCCAGATGTCGGTGAACTGAGGCACCTTGTTGCGTTCGTCTGCCGTGAGGAGATGAGTCGCACGACGCGCGACCAGGCCGGCAACCGGCCCCGACTGGGTCCACACTGTCAGCTTTTGGCCGAGAAGAATCTGCATGTCCCAGCCGCCGATCGGCTGCACATACAGAAATCCATTGTCATCGATGTACTGGACCATCAGCCCGATCTGATCGCAGTGACCGGCCAGCATTATGCGCGGCTGGCCATCCGGGTGCGCGGCGGCGACGACGTTGCCGTGACGGTCGGTGCGCACCTCATCGGCATACGGCTCAGCCCAGGCTCGGACGATGTCTTGCACCGGTCTTTCAAAACCGGAGGGACTGGGAGTTTGGAGGAGGTTTTTGAGAAAACGTAGGGAATCGTCTAACATGAAAACCCTCAACGCGAGGCAATGCTCGACAGGCCATCAAGGCAAGCAACACCTACTATTTTATGCAACGATCGGGATTGCTGGAATGGTCTTCGTGCGGAGCATGGCATCGTGCGGGCAACCGCGACGCAGCAAAAAGGCGGACCCGTAAGGATCCGCCCTCGCTGAAATCCGGTGGCGGTGGCTGGCGCATCACTCGTTGCCGTCGTGGATCATCGGCTCGAGTTGCTTGGTGTTGCGTTCCACGGCCAAGACGATGGTTCGTTCCTCGATGCCATCAGCCGAGGTGGCGACGGCCGGGATGATCTGTCGACTGTCGGGAAGGCTGAAACGCATGGTAAAGGTGCCGTCCGGGCGCAATTTCACGGGTTCGCCCTGGAGGGTGACGCGCGCGCGCGGGTCGGTGGCGCCATAGACAATGAGTTCGGCATCCAGCTGGAACCAGAAACGTCGTTCCTTGCCCGGCAGCCACGAGCCTGAGCCGAAGCTGCTGACCGCGGGGGAACCGAGCGGTCGCCGTAGGCGTTCCTCGAACAGCTGTTTCAGCTCGAGGCTGCTGGCCGTCGGATCATAACCGCCGGACATGGCGTAAATGCGATCGGCATTCTTGGAATCAATGTCGGCCCAGTTTTCGTCGATGACGTCGCTGACGCCCGCCCGAGGGGTGCTTACCACATTGGAGCGGGCCAGGACGTAAAACTTGCCACGCTTGGACAGGTAGCCGATATCGACGCGGTACGACCTTGGCGGATTGGCGACGTCGATATACCAGTTGTTGCAGCCGCCATGAATATCGATGTCACGAACGATGGCCTCGGCGGAGTTGGCGGAGTCGCGGCTGCTGACGTCGAGCAAGCGCAGGATAGGTTTGGCTCCGTGCCAGTCCTGGCCGAGGGCCGCTTCGGCGCGCTGGACGGCATGGCGGGTCAATTCCCAGTAGGCGTGCAGCCAGTAAGGATCGCGCACCATGACAACCACGCGATCTCGGCCATAACCGCCGGGCAAGTCCTTGGGAACTTTCGCCGAGAGGTCTTTGGTGGCGATGCCAACGTCATACTTGCTGCGTTCGACCTGTTCCTCCGCGGCCGAGCCAACTGATGTGTTTCGGGCGGCGGCAACCTGGGTCCGCAGGTGGTTTCTTTTTCGCTGGGTAGCAGTCCGGCGGCTCGAGTCGCTGCTGGCTGGTTCGCTCAGGGCCGATACCAGCTCATCCTTGCTCATGGCCCGCCACCCTGCGATCCCCTTCTTGCGCGCCATCTCGACCAATTCTTTTTTAGTACAGGCGAGCAGCTTTTGCTTAGTCATGCGATTAAACTCCCCGTGCGCCCGGCAAGCCGGGTGCGCTGAAAGAAGGATGCCAACGGGAACCGTCCATGCGGTTGCAGAAGGCTCCCGGAAATCCCTTTCTGGGAGAGTTCAGATAATTGCTACACGCCCGGCGTATTGTGGGCCACAAAGCCTGGGCCGCAGGAGGTAAGCTTGACGGTTGGGCTGCCACTCGCACCAGGATAGAAGTCGGCGGCCACGGCCAAATAAAAACGGCAAGCCCCCCTAGTGGAGACTTGCCGTCAGAGTTCATAACCCAAAGGAGACCGCATTGGGTTTTGTGGCACGGTCGCTGCACCTGCTGCTGAAGGCCCCAGGCAAAGGCGAGGAGAATGACTCTCCAGTAGTGGATTAATAACCGCCTCCGCGGCGGTTGATAATAACCTATGCATAAGTGCTTGTCAACTATAAAATTTATTGCCACAAACACTAGCCTTTGTGGAAAATAGGCCAGGCGGAATAGGCGGTTTTTCCGGCCGCGATTTGCTCCCCTGCTGCCCGCGCCAAAGCTGCACTAGTTACGCCCGAGCTCGTGAGCCGAGCACCGAAGTTCAAAGACTATTCCTGATCAGGCCACACGCCCGGCGTTAACGAGGTCGCATCGGCCTTTTCTTGGCCTCCAAGGAGCCTGCTGAAAAAGGGGTCTGACCCCCTACGAAGCTTCACTGATTTCCAGCTTTCTTGGGGATCTAGCGCCCTTCGTGGAAGGGGTCGGACCCCTTTCCCAGCAGGCTCCCGAGCGGCCGCGAAGTGCCTTGCCGACTTCGTGAAAAAATACACGAATTTCAGGTTGACTTTCGAAAGTGGGGTCTGAGAATACCTCCGTGCTGCCAGCCTAATCTCCGCAGAACACGTTACGCCGGCGTGCGAATACGGCTCGCCAGGTGGGGAAATCAACGTGTCAAAGCCCGGTGGCCAATCCGACCACAAGGAACTGGGCTTTTATTTCGCCCTCGGCCAGGTGGGGCTGGAAATGGTTGTTCCCATTGTGATTGGGATCGCCATCGACACCTACCTCAACTGGACTCCTTGGGCGACTGTGAGCGGCGCAGTCCTTGGTCTGTTTGGCGGATTGGCCCACTTGGTCATTCTCCTGAATCAACAGGATCGCTCAGCCGGGAGCGACCAGGGAAAAGAATGATGAGGCGCGTTGGGATTCTTATTGTTGGGTCTCTGATCTTCTGGCTCCTGGTGGCGATCCCAAGCCGCCACCTTTGGGGCGATGCTGCCGCCGTGTACAGCGGCGTCGCCTTGCTCCTTTGTCTGATCCCGACGAGCCTGACGATGCTTTGGGCAACCTGGGCGTTCGAACAATCACCCGATCAACAGATCGTGATGGTGCTGGGCGGCACGGGAGTCCGCATGTTCGTGGTCTTGGCCGGCGCCCTTGCTTTGCACAGTTTGATTCCCTATTTCCAGGAGCAACAGGGATTCTGGATTTGGGTTCTGGTGAGCTATCTCTTCACGCTGGCCCTGGAGATGGCACTGGTTTTGAAAGGCCGCACTGCTGCGAGCCAACGGCAAGGATGATCTTTGTCCGGATGAGCCGGCGAATCGGGTGTCAGTCGAGTGAATTCTTGAGACGGCTGCAGGTTTGGAAGGACTATGGCGGCAAATCCATTCGAACACGTCCAGGACTCGCAGCACTGGCACATTTTTGATCGCTTGTTTGGGGGTTGGAGCCTTTCCTTGCCGGAGCCCATTCCGGGGCACCCCATCACCAAGTTCATGATTCTCGAATTGATCGCCGCCTTCCTCATCATCGTGATTTTTATCCCCCTTTGCCGGAGGGCGCAAAAGGGCGGTCTGCCCAAGGGTCCCTTCTGGAACACGTTCGAAGCGTTTCTGACGTTCATTCGCGACGAGGTCGCGAAGCCGAACCTTGGCGACCATGATGCGGATCGCTACGTGCCTTTTTTGTGGACGCTCTTTGTTTTTATCCTGTTCTGCAATCTATTGGGCATGATCCCGTTTCTTGGTTCGCCAACGGCCAGCATCTCCGTCACCGCCGCCCTTGCGGTCTGCAGCTTCATTATGATGCATGCCGCCGGGATTATGAAATTGGGAGGCTGGCACTACATTAAGTCCTTGTGGCCGCACCTCGATCTTCCATTGCCGGCTCGGCTCATAATTGGCTTGCTAATTTTCGTTATCGAATTGTTCGGCACGGTGATCAAGAGCTTCGTCCTGGCGGTTCGACTTTTTGCCAACATGTTCGCCGGGCACATGGTGCTGGCCACCATCCTGGGCTTTATTGTGATGGTTGGTGTGAACGGATTCACGCTCCTTTGGCCTGTTGTCACATTGGCCAGTGTCCTGGGTGTAGTTGCTCTGAGCCTGCTGGAATTATTCGTGGCTTTCCTACAGGCGTACATTTTTGTATTTCTTACCGCGCTATTCATGGGGATGTCGATGCATCCCTCTCATTGATGGTACAGGGATTTTACTAAAGGCGTACCTAGTGCCTGCTCCGCCTCGGACGGGCTAGGTTTTGTATCTAGGCGATTGGCAGGAGTTACGATTCCATGAACAAGTTGCAATTGATTGTCCTGGCAGTAGTAGTGTTTTTGCTTTGCGCGACTCCCGCGATGGCGCAGGCACCGAATACGAGCGTCTTGTCCGGCGCGAGTATTGGCGGCGGCCTCGGCGCCGCTTTGGCAATTATCGGCGCGGGTTACGGCTTTGGCCGCATTGGTTCTGCCGCGCTCGAGAGCATGGCCCGCCAGCCGGAGATTGCCGGCAGGATCCAAACTGCCATGATTGTCATCGCGGCTCTCCTGGAAGGGGCCACCTTCTTTGCCTTGATCGTGTGCATCCTCATTGGCGGCAAGGTTACCTCCAGTTTCTAAACAAAACCGGGCAATCAGAACCAGTCAGCATTCGAGAGGTTGTCATGCGGCGCGGTTGTCTTGTAGCAACTCTGGGGTTGGTTCTCCTTTCCGCCATGATGGTGCGCTCTCTTCACGCGGCGGACGAGCCCAAGGAGGATGCGCCTCCTGGGGAAAAACAAGCAGAAGGCGAGCACGCCCCAAATGCCCAATCCAGCCACGGGCAGCAGGAAGAGAAGCCCTCCAGCATCATGGCGATATCGATCGATCTGGCTATCTGGACAGTTGTCGTCTTCCTCGTGTTGCTTTTCATCCTGCGCAAGTTCGCCTGGGGACCGATGCTCGAGGGGCTGCAAAAACGCGAGGACAACATCCGCTCCTCCCTGGAAGACGCTCAACGAGCCAGGGACGAAGCTCAGAAGATTCGCGAGCAGCTTCAAGCAGAGATGAACCAGGCCGCAGAAAAGGTCCGTGACATGCTCGACGCTGCCCGGCGCGATGCCGAGCGCAGCACGAATGACTTGATCGCCAAGACCAGGGCGGAGATTCAGACCGAGCGCGAGCGCTTGCACCGCGAGATCGACCTTGCCCGCGATCAGGCTCTGCAACAGATCTGGAGTCAAGCAGCCCAGCTCGCCACGCTGGTGTCGGCCAAGGCGATTCGCCGGCAGCTCAACGTGGACGACCACCGGCGTTTGGTGGATGATGCGATCGGTGAACTCCGCCACGCAGGCAACGGCAAATAGCACGAGGCAGCAAGCGGGCAGCCATGAGTCAATCTGAAAAGCAGCACTCATCGACAGGCAACGACGCGGCACGCACAGAGACAGTCGTTGACGTGGGCACGCAACGCGTCGCGCGCATCTATGCGGAGGCGGTGTTGGGAGCTGCCGAGAAACAGAAGCAATCCGGCGAGATCCTGGAGGAACTGGAGGCCCTTACCCAACAGGTCTTCCGGGCCGACCCGCATTTTCAGGCGTTTCTCGCCAGCAGCGCCATGGGACGTGAACGCAAGGCCCACGTCATTCGCAAGGCATTCGAGAATCGGGCGAGCGAGTTGCTCGTCAATTTTCTCCTGGTCCTGAACGAGCACGAGCGCCTCGATTTGCTCCAGCCGATCACTACCGCCTATCGCGACTTGCGCGACGAGCGCGGCGGGCGCGTCCGCGTCCAGGTTTCGACCGCGGTCCCGTTGCCGGACGATCAACGGGAGCGTTTGCGCCAGCAGCTTGCCGAGAGCTTGCACAAGGACCCCGTGCTGGAACTTCAAATCGATCCGGAATTGCTGGGCGGCATGGTGGTGCGCGTCAACGATTGGTTGTACGACTATTCCGTCCGTGCGCAACTAGAAGATATTCGGAAACAAATCCTCGCGAGAAGCAGTTATGAGATTCAAAGCCGACGAGATCGTTTCAGTTCTCCAGACGGAAATTGATCAGTACCGCTCCAAGCTGGATGCGCGCGAAGTGGGCCGGGTGCTGGAAGTAGGTGACGGCATCGCCCGCGTCTACGGCCTTTCGGGCGTCATGTCCGGCGAGATGGTCGAGTTCACGCGCACCAAGGTGCGCGGGCTGGCCTTCAACCTTGAAGAGAATTCCGTCGGCGTGATCATCCTCGGCGATTACCTGGACATCTCCGAAGGCGATGAGGTGCAGGCCACCGGGGAGCTGCTGCGCGTTCCGGTTGGCGATGCCCTCATTGGCCGCGTGGTCGACCCTCTGGGAAATCCGCGCGACGGCAAGGGGCCGATCGTGACCACGCAGACGCGGCTTGTGGAATCGACTGCTCCGGGTGTCGCCGGCCGGCAGCCTGTGAACCAGCCGCTGCAGACGGGCGTCAAGGCCATCGACGCCATGACCCCGATCGGCCGCGGCCAGCGCGAACTGATCATCGGCGACCGCAAGACCGGCAAGACCGCCATCGCCGTCGACGCCATCATCAACCAGCGTGGAGAGAATGTCATCTGCGTCTATGTGGCGATCGGCCAGAAGGAATCCACGGTAGCCGGCGTCATCGAGAACCTGCACAAGTATGGCGCCATGGACTACACGATCGTCGTCATCTCCTCCGCAGCCGACCCCGCGCCGCTGCAATACGTCGCTCCTTACGCCGGCTGTGCGATGGCCGAATTCTACATGTACGAGCAGGGCCGCGACACGCTGTGCATCTACGACGACCTGACCAAGCAAGCCGCGGCTTATCGCCAGCTTTCGCTGCTAATGCGGCGGCCACCCGGTCGCGAGGCCTATCCCGGCGATGTTTTCTATGCGCATTCCCGCCTTCTGGAGCGGTCCGCCAAGACTGCGGAGCGCTGGGTCATCGTGCCCTCTAGCGCAGACAAGACCAAGGTCACCGACGATTGGAGCGTCATTCGCAAACCAGATAACTCGCCGGTGGTTTTCGTCGGCCCTCTGGAAAAGGAACACGCGGAGAAGCATGAATTGTCCAAGCATCCCGGCCACAAGGTTGCCAAGGTGGTCGGTTCGGGCGGCTCGCTGACTGCACTGCCCATTATCGAGACACTTGAAGGCGAGGTTTCCGCTTACATTCCGACCAACGTAATTTCCATCACGGACGGGCAGATCTACTTGCAACCGGATCTGTTCTTCGCAGGCGTCCGCCCGGCTATCGACGTGGGCATCAGCGTCTCTCGCGTGGGCGGCAAGGCCCAGATTCCCGCGATGAAGCAAATCGCCGGCGGCCTGCGGCTCGACCTCGCCGCGTTCCGCGAATTGGAAGCATTTGCTCAGCTCGGCACCGAACTGGACAAGGCAACTCAGTCCCAGCTCGACCGCGGCTATCGCATGGTGGAGCTGCTGAAGCAGCCGCAGTTCAAGCCGATGAACGTCGTCGATCAGGTCATGGTCATCTACGCAGGTACCAAGGGATACCTGGATAAGATCCCGATCAAGCAGGTGGCCGCCTGGGAAGCACAGTTCTTACGCTTCATAGCCGAACAACGGCCTGCCGTGCGGACCGCCCTTATGAAGGAAAAGAAATTGATGCCGTGGATCGAACAGCAGCTCACGGCGGCGATTGACGCATTCCAGCCGCAGTTCAAGGCGCCGGGGGCAGCGGCAGTATGATTGCAAGAGCAGTGGCATGAAAGCAGCAGACGTGCACGCATCGAGTTTGGCAACGTCGAGTGCGCTTTCGGTTAACGCCATGCCCAACGTTATTCCGCCCCAAGAAGTAATTGCGGTATTGAATGATGCAGAAGTGAATTTCGTGCTTGTTGGAGCGCACGGTCTGGGGGGGTGGACGAAAAAGCCGCGAGCAACTCGCGACGTTGATGTCGTCGTCGCAGCAAGACATCAAAGGAGGGCCGTCAAGGCATTGTTGGAGGCGTTTCCGAGCTTGGAACTTGTTGATTTACCCGTCGTCGCACGGCTGACAGATCGGGAAACACATGAAGTTGCCATCGACGTCATGAAACCGAATCAACAGCTATTCAAGGCGGCCTTTCAACATACCAAGACTGTTCATTCAGGCGGGCAAACCTACAAAATTCCATCCCTCGAGATGGCTCTCGCGATGAAGTTCGCGCCGATGGTCAGTCTCAACAGGGAGGATGCCGACAAATACTTGGATGCGCATGATTTCATGCACATGGTGAAATCGAACCCAGATATTGATTCAACGACCTTGGCAGAATTAGGAGAGCTGGTTTATCCGGGCGGTGGCGCCGAAGTGTTGGAGCTAGTGCGAAAGACCAGAGCTGGTGAAAAACTGAATCTCTAAAGTGGTCCCTTTGTGAATTCGTCCGCGTTTTAGTGGTCCTCAAAGCATGGCCAAGACACGAGCAATCGTCAAACGCCGCAAGGCGATTCGTAACATCCGCAAGATTACGCGGACCATGGAATTGATTGCCACGGCGCGCTTCAAGAAGGCTCTTGACCGCGCGTCGGAGGCCGAGGCCTACACACGCAGAATCACCGAGCTGGCCTCCGACCTGAGCGCCAGTGCCACCGACGTGACGCACCCACTTTTGCAGAAGCGTGAGTCTGTCAAGAACAGCCTGTTGCTGGTCATCACTTCGAATCGCGGCCTGTGCGGCGGCTACAACGCAACCATCCTGCGCGAGGCGATGGCACGCATCCGCCATGTTCGCGGCGCGGGAGAGACGCTGCACCTGGAACTGTCCGGCAAGCGTGCCATCGCCTATTTCCGATTTCAAGGGATTGCCGCCGAAGCCACATTCACGCGCTTCGAAGACAAGCCTCGTTTCGACGAGGTCGAGGAACTGGCCAACCGTTACATAGCTGACTTCGTTAGTGGCCAGCTGGACCGCGTCGAAGTGGTCTACATGAAGTTCTTGAACGCGGCTCGTCAGGCTCCCGTGGCGGAGACCCTGTTGCCGCTGGCAACGGTTAGTGCGGCGTCTGCGGCTTCCCCGGCGCCGGCCGGCCCAAAGTACGAATACGAGTACTTGCCCAGCGCCAAGGATATTCTGCAAGAAATCCTGCCGGTTTCGTTCAAAGTGCGGCTATTCAAGTGCTTCCTTGATGCGGCGGTAAGCGAGCAAATCGCACGGCGTGTTGCCATGAAGGCGGCGACCGAAAACGCACAGGATATGATCAAGAGCCTGACTCGGAAATACAATCGTGCCCGCCAGGCGCAGATCACCAAAGAAATCGCGGAAGTCATCGGCGGCGCGGAAGCACTGAAATAATCACCACGCAGCGACATGGTTACGGGCGCGAGCGCCGATCGCTTTGGCTCGATAAGTTGAGGATGGAGAACTTCTATGGCGACGTTCACTGATGGGGCCGCAGTTGCGGCCGACACTCATATCGGCAAGATCGTGCAGGTGATCGGCTCGACCTTCGACGCGGAGTTCGAGGAGGGCCATCTGCCGGAAATCTATAACGCCTTGAAGGTCGACGGCGAATACAAAGGAGTGTCCGTCCATCTGACCGGTGAGGTGCAACAACATTTGGGCGGCAACCGCGTGCGCTGCGTGGCCCTTGGATCGACGGACGGTCTCGTCCGCGGCATGAAGGCGGTCGATACCGGCGCTCCCGTGAAAGTGCCGGTCGGAAAAGAGACGCTTGGGCGCGTGTTCAATCTTCTTGGCGATCCAATCGACGGTCGCGGCCCGGTCAATGCAACCGAATACCGTTCCATCCACACGCCGCCACCGCCTCTGTCCGAGCTTTCTTCGAAGACAGAGTTGTTCGAGACCGGTATCAAGGTCATTGACCTTTTGACGCCGCTCGTGCGTGGCGGCAAGGCCGGGCTCTTCGGCGGGGCTGGACTGGGAAAGACTGTCATCCTTACCGAGCTGATCGCCCGTATTGCCAGCCAGCACGGCGGTTACTCCGTGTTTGCGGGCGTCGGCGAGCGCACCCGCGAAGGCAACGACCTCTGGTTGGAAATGCAGGAGACCGAAATCGGGAAGACCGGGCGCTCGGTCATCACGCAGACCGCCATGGTGTTTGGCCAGATGAATGAGCCGCCGGGAGCCCGCCTGCGGGTGGCCCTGGCCGCTTTGACCATGTGCGAGTGGTTCCGCGATTCGACCGGTGCCGACACCCTACTCTTTGTGGACAATATCTTCCGGTTCTCGCAGGCGGGTTCGGAAGTATCCGCGCTGCTTGGCCGAATGCCCAGTGCCGTGGGTTATCAACCGACCCTGGCGACGGAAATGGGTGAATTGCAGGAACGTATCACGAGCACGGCACGCGGCGCCATTACCAGCGTGCAAGCGGTGTACGTGCCTGCCGACGACCCGACCGACCCGGCGCCGGCGAATGCCTTTCAACACCTGGACGCGTTCATCTACCTCGAGCGGAGCATCTCGGAGAAGGGAATTTACCCGGCGATCGATCCCCTGGCTTCCAATAGCCGCATCCTTGACCCGCAATATGTGGGCGAGGAACACTACGCGGTGGCCCGGCGCGTGCAGCAAACCCTGCAACGGTATCGCGAGCTTCAGGACATCATCGCTATCCTTGGTGTGGAAGAGTTGAGCGAAGAGGACAAGCAGGTGGTTTCGCGCGCCCGCCGGATCGAACGCTTTCTTTCGCAACCATTCATTGTGGCCGAGGTGTTCACTAATCGCCCAGGCAAGGTCACGGCGCTGGCAGAAACGATTCGCAGTTTCAAAGAACTCTGCGACGGCAAGTGGGACCATCTCCCCGAGAGCGCGTTCATGTATATCGGCGGTATTGACGAAGCCGCGGAACAGGCTAAGCGCATCGCCAGCGAAGGGAAGTAACTCTCATGGATCAATCCACACGATCGCTCCAGTGCGTGGTCGTGACGCCCGAAAGGGCCGTACTCGATGAAGCGGTCGATTTCGTGGCTCTACCGATGTACGACGGTGAACTGGGCGTGCTGCCCGGCCGGGCGCCGTTGATCGGGCGCCTGGGTTCTGGAGAGCTGCGCATCCGCCATGGGGCGACCACACGCCGTTTTTTTGTCGATGGGGGCTTTGCCCAGGTGCGCAGCAATACAGTGACCGTACTCACGCCCCGAGCCATCCGCGGCGAGGACGTCGACACCCAGGCCGCGACCCAGAGCCTGGACCTGGCGCACACGCCTGCCGTGACCCCCGAAGCTCAGGAAACTCATCAAAGGACGCTGGAGCGGGCGCGGGCGCAATTGCGCGTTGCCAGAAGAGCGCATGGCGAGACGGAACACTGATCTTCAGCTCAGGCGCGACCCGCTCCGAGATAGGCCGCGGGCGAAGGCCGACCTAGCGACTCTCCCTACAACTTACGCAGAGCGGATGGTCGTTAACGTGGCATCCAGGGGCGAGCGGGCAATTCTTTCGGCCGGCAGCTCCATTCCCTGCACGAGCTGGCCCTGAATCGACAAGAAGGCTTTGGCGCACTCGGGATCAAACTGCTTGCCGCTTTGATTTTCCACCTCCGCGAAAGCGGTCTCGGGCGACATGCCCTTGCGATACGGGCGATCGGAAGTCATCGCGTCGAAGGTATCCGCAACAGCAACGATGCGGGCCAACCGTGGGATGTCCGCTCCAGAAAGCTTGTCCGGGTAACCTTTGCCGTCCCAGCGCTCATGGTGGGAGCGCACAATCGGGATGACTGGGGCCAGTTCAGGCACGGAGCCCAGGATGGCAGCGCCTTTTAACGTATGCGACTGCATGATCCGGTACTCCTCGGGCGTGAGCGCGCCCGGCTTCTTCAAGATCGCATCATCGATGCCGATCTTACCGATGTCGTGCAACGGCGTGCCGAAGCGAATCCATTTCAAATCGTCGGCGTCCAGCTCCATCTGCATGGCTAGCAGCTCCGCATACTTGCTCACGCGGGCCGTATGGTTGCCGGTACAGTCGTCTTTGAGATCAATCGCCTGCGCGAGGACGGTAATCGTGCTCAGGAAGAGCTCGCGCTGCTGCCGGAGGAGTTGCGCGCTCTCGATGCCGGCCGACACACTGGCTGCGAGCGCGTCGGCCAGGTGGAGATCGTCCTTGGTGAAGGGCCGTTGCAGGGGGCCGCGGTCGAGATGAAGGACTCCCAAGCGCTTGCGCGGCGTCCGCAGGAGCACGCACAGGACCGATGCCATGGCGCCTTCTGCGATGCTCTGCGCCATGGCGAGTTCCGGGTGTTCCTCCACCTTGCGGCACAGGATCGATTCACCGCTGGCGAACGAGCGCTGGGCCAGGTTTTGGCTGAAGCCGGGTCGGCTGGGCGCGTCGCCCATGCCATTCGCCAGGGCCCGCAGTCTCAGGCTGTCGCTCGGCCCTTCTGCAAGCACGATCGCGCCGCGCTGGGCATCGAGTGCGGAAACAGCGTCGTTGAGCACAGAATGCAGTAACTCGTCTTCGCTGTCGAGGTGTCCGAGATGGTGACCGGCGCGAAGCAACGCCAGAAGCTGTTCGCCTGGCCGGGGACCACGGTCCTGGTCGAAGGCGAGACCCTGCAAAGCGTCCTCCCAGGCAAACGACGCCGTTGCTTCGACAATCAGGTGGGCCTCGTCAAGCGGCGCGCTCTCTCGGCCGTATTCGAGCATATCCACTGCGAGCGTGATGTTGCCGCACTTGATGATGTCGTGCGGCCGTAGAGGCCAATCGGTTCCCCCCAGGCGCCGGCCATTGAGAAACGTCCCGTTTGTGCTCTTCAAATCGCGGACACGCCAACCTCGGCTTGTGACATACACCTCCGCGTGATGACGGCTCACCGAGCCGTCGTTGAGGACGATTTCGAGCGTATCCTGTCGCCCAATCCGCAAGCGCGTACCAGTTTCCCAAACCTGGTCCTCGTTTTCCTCGTCGACTTTGCGTAGGCGGATGCAACTCTTCACCCGAACCTCCTCTGGCACGGCCCCATTGGCTGGTAAGTACTTCGTGGGATCGTGTGTTCCGTTGGCAAGGCCTCTAAACTATAGCTTGCAAGTACGGCAAAAGTGGCCCGCTCATCCTCTCTCCACCTCAACGCCAACGTCGACTGGATAAACGGCAAAGGATGAATTCTTTGTTACGGCGAGAAGTTACGTCTCCGGAGAAAGACCAGCCCTCGACCATGGGAGCGGGCATCGTTGCCCGTAAACGAGTAACTTTGCTATATTCCTCTAAAGTACCGAATTGGCCTAAATCCTGGTCCCTGGATGCCGGCCTCCAATTGTTGTAGAGGTGGGGGCCCATCATGTACTCAACGCGCAGATATCTGGTTCCCTTTGGCCCAAAGCAAACCCCGCATTTCTTCAGCGACATTCTCGTGATCGGCGCGGGCATCGCCGGCCTGCGGGCCGCCCTCGAGGTTCCACCGGATCTCCACGTCCTGGTCGTGACCAAGGATAGCGTTCAGCAGAGCAACAGCAATTATGCCCAGGGCGGCATCGCGGGCGTGATGTCCCCCGAGGACCGTTTCGAGAATCACATCGAGGATACCCTGCGCGCCGGTGCCGGCTTGTGCGAACGGAGCATCGTCGAGTTGGTGGTCCGCGAGGCGCCCAACCAGATAAACGATCTGATCCGCTGGGGTACCCACTTCGACGTGGAAGATGGCCGGCTGGCTCTAACGCGGGAAGGCGGCCACAGCCATCGCCGCATTGTGCACGCTCTTGGTGATGCCACGGGACACGAAGTGATGCGGGCGGTCATCGACCGTGCTCAACAAGCTCCGAACATTACCGTCTGGGATCAAACGTTCACTGCGGACCTGTTGACCCACGAGGGGGCCTGTGCCGGCGCCCTCGTCCATCGTCCCCAGCGCGACAAGCTCTTGATCTGGGCAAAGCAGACAATCCTGGCCAGCGGCGGGGTCGGCATGGTTTACCGAGAAACCACGAATCCCGCGGTGGCCACAGGGGACGGCATGGCCGCCGCCTACAGGGCCGGCGCCCAGGTTCGAGATATGGAATTCATGCAATTCCATCCTACCGTCCTCTACGTTGCGGGCTCGGCCCGGTATCTGATCAGCGAGGCAGTTCGCGGTGAAGGGGCCTACCTGCGCGACCGCAACGGCATCCGTTTCATGCTTGCAGAGGATGCGCGCGCGGAGCTGGCGCCGCGCGACATCGTGGCCCGAGCAATTTTCCGCTGTATGGACCATACCCAGCACCCGAACGTTTACTTGGACCTTACTCACCTCGACCCGCAGCGGGTGCATCAGCGGTTTCCCGGCATCGAGCGTGTCTGCCAGAGCTTCGGGTTGGACATCACCAAAAACATGATCCCCGTTCGACCTGGGGCGCACTACATGATCGGCGGCGTGACCATCGATGCCGAGGGCCGTACCACCTTGCCTCGCTTGTGGGCTGCCGGGGAGGTCACGTCCAGCGGCTTGCACGGGGCCAATCGGCTGGCTTCCAACAGTTTGCTCGAGGGGCTCGTCTTTGGAAGTCTGTGCGGACGCGGGGCTGCGGAAGCGGCCGCCCGTATGCCCGACACCTTCCGCGTGCCGCCTCTGCAAGCGCGTTTTGCTGCCTCGTCCCTGGAAACGCTTGATGTGGCGGACGTAACCAACGCACTGCGCAGCTTGATGGTCCGCAAGATGGGCATTGTCCGAGAACTGAGGAGCTTGAAGGAGGCCGAGGAGAGCGTTGAGTTCTGGTGCCGTTATGCTCTGGCGCGAACTTTCGACACTCAGGAAGGCTGGGAACTGCAGAACCTGCTCAGCGTTGCCCAGCTCATGATCTGGGCGGCTCTGCAGCGTGAAGAATCGAGAGGCGTGCATTATCGTAGCGATTTCCCCAACCGGGACGACAGCCATTGGCAACGTCATCTCATCTGTCCGCCGCCAGAGCAAGATTCATGAACGTTACAGGGCTCCTCCGTGAGCTATATTTTCTATTCGAGGGGGATGCCGGCCAAGAACGGCCTCAAGACAACGGAATCAGAGTCCGACAATCAAAATGGGTGTCCAGCCTGAGGAGCGCATCATGCACCAGCGACAGAAGTTGGCACTAGGCGTCCTGCTTGGAGTGCTTGGGTTCACTGCCCTTGCTTACTCTCAGCGTCCCATTCCGCAGAACGAGACCCTGAACCAGCGCTTGGCCCGCACGGCAAAGCTTACTGAGGATCAGGCAACCCGGTTCTTCACGGCACTGGGGCCTGCGATTCGTGACGAGCTTGCCCGGGGCAAGGAAGTGAGTCTACCTGGGCTCGGCGCTTTTCGCGTCGTGCGAATTGCCGAGCACAAGGACATGGTCGATGGTCGGCCGTTCACGGTGCCGGCCGTGAACACGGTCGAGTTCATTCCCGAAGGCTCCAGCATCGCAGCCGCCAATGCAGCAACCGTCCAGCCCGCGGAGACCGTGCCGGCCTTCCACTACACGCCATTGCCGGGCCAAACTCCGGGACAAAAGGTACCCAGGACCTACGTACCCTCAACGCGTATTCCTTGAGAAGAGGTTGCAGAGCGATGGGGCCGAATTGACATCTCCCGCCTAGCTTTCTAACATTGATTCAAGGTTTGGTCACAAGGCGAGGCTTTCACACGTGGGCAAGCAGAATCATCTTGGGCTTACCAGCATCGCGATTGCCGCGGCGCAGGGAGTGCGCCCCGTAGCAGTCGTCGTTGTTCGCGAGGGGGGTTAGCGCCGGGGCTTTGCTGAGCATCTCCGAAATAGTCCCGGCCCTGAAGCCAACAGCTTCGGGGCCTTTTTGTTGGCAGGCGGGTTATGGCACGCATTCGCATCTACGACACCACGCTTCGGGATGGCAGCCAGGGAGAGGGAATCAACTTCTCTTTGCAGGACAAGCTGCTGATCGCGCGCCGGCTTGATGAGCTCGGGGTGGACTTCATCGAGGGCGGCTTTCCACTTTCCAACCCCAAGGATTTCGGATTCTTTAGCGAAGCACGCAGGCTGAACCTCCGCCACGCCAAGATTGTCGCTTTCGGCATGACCCGGCGCAAGGCCGGGGTGGCAGCCACGGATACATGCATCAAGGCTCTGCTGGATGCGCAGACCGCGATCGTGACCATCGTTGGCAAGACGTGGGACCTGCATGTCCTGGAAGTGCTGAACACGACGCTCGAAGAAAACCTGCAAATGATCGCCGAATCCGTGGCGTGCTGCAAGACTGCCGGCCGCGAAGTGTTCTACGACGCGGAGCACTTCTTCGATGGCCTGCGCCGCAACCGGGAGTACGCATTGCGAACGCTGCGGACAGCACAGGATGCCGGGGCAACCTGTGTCATTCTCTGCGATACCAACGGCGGCAGCCTGCCGGAGGAAATTGCTGCCGGCGTGGCGGCAGCGCGCACGGCCCTGCAGGTGGAGATCGGCATTCACTGTCACAACGACTGCGATGTCGCGGTGGCGAACACGCTCGCCGCCGTGGCCCAAGGGGCCACCCAGGTGCAGGGAACCTTCAACGGCATCGGCGAACGTTGCGGCAATGCCGACCTTGTGAGCATCATTGCCAACCTCGCTCTGAAGCGCGGCCAGCAGGTGCTCCAGGCCGAGAACCTGCCTCATCTGACGGAGGTGTCTCGCTATATCTACGAGATCGCCAACATGAACTTTCGCTCGAATCAGCCTTTTGTAGGCGCCAGCGCCTTTGCGCACAAGGGAGGGATGCACACGCATGCCGTGGCTCGCAATCCGGCCAGCTACGAGCATATCGATCCCGATGCGGTCGGAAACCAACGCCGCATCTTGCTCAGTGAGCTATCCGGGCAAGCGACGATCCTGACCAAGACGGCGAAGTATCAAATCACCCACGACCGCGAGATGATGGCGAAGATCCTCAACCAGGTGCAGGAGCTGGAGCATGAAGGCTACGAGTTCGAAGCGGCGGAAGCTTCCTTCGATCTGCTCGTCAAAAGGGTGCTGGGGCTCTACCGGCCGAAATTCCAACGGCTGGCCTATCGCGTGAACGTGGAGACAAACGAACAAGGCGAGCCCGTAACCGAAGCGACCGTCAAGGTGCGCGTCGACGGCGCGCTGATGCATACCGTTAGCGAAGGGGACGGCCCGGTGAACGCTCTCGACGCTGCCCTGCGAAAAGCGCTTCTGCCCTCCTGCCCGCGTCTAGCGGAGATGCATTTGGCCGACTACAAGGTGCGCGTGGTAAACGCACGAGCGGAGACGGCCGCCAAGGTACGCGTGGTCATCGAATGGCGCGACACCCATGCCGTCTGGGGCACCGTCGGTGTCAGCGAAAACATTATCGAGGCCAGTTGGCTGGCATTGGTGGACAGTTTTGAGTACAAGCTGTTCAAGGACGAGGAAGGACCTCCATTGGGATGACCTATGACCACCGAACTCCCCAAGCAATACGACCCGCGCGAGGCGCAGGAGCGCTGGCTGAAATTCTGGGACGAACGCGGCTACTTCCACAGCCGGCCCGATGCGAGCCGCCAGCCATTCTGCATCGTCATCCCGCCGCCCAATGTGACCGGCGCGCTGCACATGGGGCACGCCCTCAACAACACGCTGCAGGACGTCCTGATCCGCTTCCGGCGCATGCAGGGTTACAACGCCCTGTACATGCCGGGGACCGACCATGCCGGCATCGCCACCCAGGCCGTCGTCGAACGCCGCATTCGCGAGGAAGAAGGCAAAAACCGTCACGATCTGGGACGCGAGGAACTGGTCCGTCGCATCTGGACGTGGAAGGAGCAATACGAGGCGCGCATCCTTTGTCAATTGCGCCAGCTCGGCTGCAGTTGCGACTGGCCACGCACCCGCTTCACGCTGGATCCCGTGTGCGCCCGCGCTGTGCGCCATACCTTCTTTGCGCTTTTTCGCGACGGCTTGATCTACCGCGGCAAACGCCTCGTCAACTGGGACACCCACTTGCAGACGGCCGTCGCCGATGACGAGATCTTTCACGAGACCGTGAAGGGCGGTTTCTGGACTTTCCGCTACCCGGTCAAGGGAACGAACGAGTTCATTCGTTTTTCCACTACTCGACCAGAGACCATGCTCGGCGACACCGCGGTGGCCGTGCACCCGTCCGATGAGCGCTATAAGCATCTCATCGGCAAGACGGTGACGGTGCCGCTCGTCGATCGCGAGATCCCGATCATCGCCGACGGGCTACTCGTCGATCCAGCGCTGGGTACCGGCGCGGTGAAGGTGACTCCCGCGCACGACCCGAATGACTATGCATGCGGCTTGCGGCACAGCTTGCCCATGATCAACATCCTCAATCCCGATGGCACCATCAATGGCAGTGGTGGGCCGTACGCCGGGCTGGATCGCTACGAAGCGCGCAAACGCGTCACGGATGATATGGAAAAACTGGGATTGTTCGACGGCCGCGAGGATCGCGAAATCGAACTGGCGCACAGCGACCGTAGCAAGACGCCTGTCGAGCCGTATCTCTCCGACCAGTGGTTCGTGAAGATGGTTGACCTCGGCCAGTCAGCCATGGACGCCGTCGAGGACGGTCGCGTGAAAATCTTTCCGCCGCGCTATGCCAAGACGTACCTCGATTGGCTCGGCGAAAAACGCGATTGGTGCATCAGTCGGCAACTTTGGTGGGGTCACCGCATACCTATCTGGTATGCGCGCTGCCCAGAGGCCGAGTTGAAGAAGGCATTTGCCGACAGAACGGACGTGGCCTGGCGGCTGGACGAGGAAAACGGCCAATGGCTGATCTGCGGCCTCGAAGACTTGCCGGCGGATGCGCTCGGCCTGAAATACCCGCTCGAACGCGACCCCGACGTGCTCGATACGTGGTTCAGCTCCGCGCTTTGGCCGCATTCAACGCTCGGGTGGCCCGGCCCCGCGCTGCCCGATTTGCCGCCGGGTCCGCAGAATCCGGACTGGCAACAGATGAGGTACTACTACCCGACCAGCGTGCTGTTGACGAGTCGCGACATCATCACGCTCTGGGTCGCGCGCATGGTGATTGCCGGAATTTACAACATAGACGAAGTGCCGTTCCACCATGTCTACATCCATCCGACGATCCTCGATGCTTTTGGCGAGAGGATGAGCAAGAGCAAGGGCAACGGCATCGACCCGATGGACATCATCGATCGTTACGGGACCGACGCGTTGCGGTTCTTGATGGTGCACTCGGCTACCGAGACGCAAGATAGCCGGATGCCGGTGTCCAACGTGTGCCCGCATTGCCAGACATTGGTTCCGGTCAAGCAAGAGCACATGTCCATGCGGACGCGCAAGGTCGCTTGCCCCAATTGCAAGAAACCATTCCGGCCCGGCGGCCCCTGGCCGGCGGCAGACGCAGAACTGACCACGGCCAAGCAGGCTTCCGAGAAGTTCGAGATCGGGCGAAACTTTGCCAACAAGCTCTGGAATGCCGCACGCTTCTTGCTTCTGAATCTCGAGGGGTATTCGCCGGGCGCTTTGCGCCTGGAGGATCTGCCGATTGAAGATCGCTGGATCCTGAGCCGGCTTGCAACTGCAACGCACGACGTGACGGAGCAGTTGGAGGGCTACCACTTCAGCGAGGCTGCCCGCAGCATCTATGACTTCACATGGTCGGCATTCTGTGATTGGTACGTGGAGATGAGCAAGGGCCGATTGCGCGATGCGGGCGGCCGGGCGCTGGCGCAGCGCATGCTCGTCGGCGTCCTCGATGCGATCCTGCGTTTGGTGCAACCTATCATGCCGTTCGTGGCGGAGTCGATCTGGCAGGCGCTGGCGGAAGCCGCGTTCGAACGTGGACTGCCCACACCCGAGCCGGCCGCGGAAAGCGTGGTCATCGCGCCCTGGCCCAGTTTTCCCAAGGCATGGCAAGATCCGGGAATGGAGCGCCGCATCGCGCGGATGCAAGAGCTGGTTCGTGCGGTGCGCGAAGTCCGCAATCGCTATTCTCTCGATCCCAAGACGGGCCTGGAGGTATTCGTTCGTTGCCCGGCGGCCGTGGCGGACGATTTTCAATTGCTGGCGCCGTTTATTACCTCTTTGGCAGGCGTCGGGCAGTTGCGCTGTGGCCCGGACATTCAAAAGCCGCCCCAATCGGGAGGTTATGTGAATCCCGAGTTCGAGGCATACGTATCGCTTCGCGGCCTGATCGACCCGGCGGCAGAAGCCAAGCGCCTGGAGAAGCAATTGGCGGAGAAACGCAAGCACTTGTTGGCCACCCAGGGGAAACTGCAGAACGCAAGCTTCGTGGACAAGGCGCCGCCGGAGGTTGTGCAGCAGCAGCGCGATCTGGTGGTGGATTTGCAGAACCAGATTGCAGTTTTGGAGGAGAATCTTCGTGACTTGCAGAGTGGGCAGTAACCAAGCTAAGGAGCCAACCGCGCCATGAGAATCACGCGCGTGGAGCCCATCCACCTCCGCCTTCCTGACGTCAACGAGCGTTGTGACGGTAGCCAGGAGACTCTGGTCGTCAAAGTGCACACGGATGCCGGGATCACCGGCCTGGGTGAAGTGGATTCCTCCTCCCTGGTTGCCAAGGCAATCATCGAGGCGCCGCTCTCTCACAAGATCTGTCGCGGGCTGGCGGAATGTGTCCTCGGCGAGGATCCGTTCGAGATCGAACGTCTCACTCATCGAATGTACGAGGGCTCGATCTTCTTTGGCCGTCAGGGTGCGGCCATTCACGCAATGAGTGGCATCGAGATTGCCTTGTGGGATATCTTCGGCAAAGCGACCAATCGGCCTGTCTATCAATTGCTCGGCGGCGCTTTTCGCAAAACGCTGCGGGCCTACGCCTCGATCCTCTTTGGCGACACGCCGACGGAGACGGAAAGGGTCGGCCGCGACCTCGTTGACCAGGGCTATCGGGCTGTCAAATTCGGCTGGGGCCCCATGGGGCAGAGCGAGGAAAGCGACATCGCCCACGTGCGTGCTGCGCGCAAGGGCATTGGCGCCGAGGTGGAATTGATGGTCGATGCCGGGCTTTGCTGGGATACCGCCACTGCCATCCGGCGGGCCAAGCAATTCGAACCGTTCAACCTCACCTGGCTGGAAGAGCCGTTGCATCCGGACAACCTGCAGGGGTATGCCCGGCTGAGCGCACAGAGCCCCATGCGCATTGCGGCCGGCGAGGAGATTTGCGACGTCAAGGAATTTCAACAAATGATGGATGTGGGAGGCATCGACGTCGTGCAGGTCGACGTGACGCGCGTTGGCGGGTTGGGGCGGTCGAAGCGCATCGGCTGGGATTCGTACGAACGGCACCGGCTGTGCGTCAATCATTCGTACAAGACAGGCGTCAACATTGCCGCATCCCTGCACTTCATGGCCGCTTTGCCCAACAGCCAGTACTTCGAGTATTGCGTCGAGCAGGGCGCCTTGCGGCAAACACTGACCAGGCAGCGATTCCCCGTGATCGAGGGAGACATCACGATTCCGGAAGAACCGGGATTGGGAGTCGAGCTGGATGAAAAGGTGGTGGAGAAATACCGCGTTCTCTAACGTGCCCTAAACGAGAACCTTGGCAGGCGAGATGACGTTGTCGTTATCAAGGAAGGCAACGGCGATAAGGCTCCCCGCGGAATCGAAAACCGCCACGTCTTGGTCCTTCTGCTCCAGGTGAGCGCCGGTCAAAGCGATAGCTTGTCCCCGGCAGAGACGTAACGCTTCACTCTCAGCCAATGTCAGCTTGGGCAAATCTGCCACCGCGGCTGAGAGAGGAAGCAAGCAAGCCTTTGCCGCATCCGCATCGATATCCAAAGCAACGGCGTTCGCGGCATCGAAGGGGCCTACCAAAGTCCGCCGCAATGTCTCAACGTATCCACCGCAACCCAGTCGCTCGCCAATCTCACGTGCCAAGGAGCGAATGTAAGTTCCCTTGCCGCAGCGTACCTGAAGGTCGAGATGAGGATACTCGTAGGCCAGGAGTTCGATGCCGTAAACTACTATCCTTCGGGGACTCAGACTGACGTCTTTGCCCTTGCGGGCAAGATCATAGGCCCTTCTGCCCTCAATTCTGACGGCTGAAAAAACGGGTGGCACCTGCTCGATCTCGCCGACAAAGGTCTCCAGACAGCGGCGCACCTCCTCTATCTCTGGGGGAGGGCCGGCGGACAGAGATGGCTGGATCGCACCATCAGCATCGTCGGTATCGCTGCGTGCCCCCAAGCGAATGCCTGCGCGATAGCTCTTTGGCATGCGTTGGACGTATTCAGCCAAGCGAGTAGCTTTGCCAATGCACAACACCAGCACACCGGTCGCCAGTGGGTCGAGCGTGCCAGTGTGCCCGACGGAGGTTTTGCGCGGGAACCAGCGCAAAACGTGATTGACCACCGCGCGCGAAGTGATTCCCGCTGGCTTGTCGACGACGAGCAATCCTTCATACTCAGCGGACTTCATGAACGCCTTCGCGACTGCAACCGGGCGGCAACGACCAGACACAGATTTCGTTTAACCGCGAGCCAGCGGCGAGCGCGTGAACCCGAGCAAGACGGGTCGCCTTCTGTTCACGCGCTCGCCGCTGGCTCGCGGTTAAACGAGTAAAACTTCGCCTCGGATGAGGTTCCTGCTTCTCACTATGCCGCAGTGAGAGTATAATCCAACCATCCAACCCGACCAACTTGAGACAATCCCGAAGCAGTACGGGTTCGCAAGTCACGCCGCGTGGGAGATGCGAAGCTCGTGAGTGCCGCCAGCGTCTACGTCATTTACAACCCGGCAGCAGGCCGCGGCCGCGCGTCGCAACGCCTGGAGAGCCTGCGCCAATCTCTCGGCGCGCGCGGCGATTTCCAACCGACGCAGGGCCCCGGCCATGCTGAAGAACTCGCGTTCAAGGCGGCCGGCAATGGATTCGCGGTTGTGGGCGCTGCTGGCGGCGACGGCACGGTCCACGAGGTCGCCAATGGCATCTTGAGGGCCGGCCGGCCGGACCTGGCGCTTGCCGTCTACCCCATCGGTTCCGCGAACGATTATGCGTATTCCCTCGGTCTGGGCTCTCAATGGTGGCTTGGCTCGAACTCCACCCCGGCCACGAGACCAGTCGATGTCGGCTTCGTGCAAACTCCAGACGGCCGCCAGCGCTACTTCATCAATGGAATTGGCATTGGCTTCAACGGTGCCGTCACGATGGAGTCGCAGTCCATTCGCTTCTTGGAGGGCGTTCCCCTCTATACTCTCGCTTTGCTGCGGGCCGTCTGTTGCCGTTACAGCTTTCCCATGTTGACGGTGACCATGGACGGCTCAGTCCGCCAAGTCCCCACGCTCGCCCTGAGCGTGGCCATCGGCCGCCGGGAGGGGAACTTCGACCTGGCCCCAACAGCGGAAGTCGACGATGGCTGGTTCAATTACCTGCATGTCGGCAAAATTCCACGCTGGGAGCTGCTCCGTTACGTGCCGGGAATGATCACGGGGAACCTTCCCGTCAACCATCCCGCTCTGTGGATGGGGCTCTGCAAAGAGGTAACCGTCCAGTCCGACGCCCCCTTGCCGGTGCACGTCGACGGCGAAATGTTTGCCCGGCCCCAGGACAATGTGCGCGATCTCAAAATTCAAATCCTACCCGGTGGCCTACAAGTGCAATGTCCACGTGCGGCATTGATTCAGGGAGAATCATCATGAGTGGTGGCTACAATCGCCGTCGTTTCGTGAAACGAATTGCCTTCACCGCAGCAGCCGGTTGGATCACCGCCGGCGCTGGGCTGTCTCACGGGACTGAGAAGAGTTCAGGCGTGGAAACCAGTCCAGCCAGGCGGATGGAGGAAAAAAACGCGCTGCCGATTGTCGATACGCATCAGCACCTCTGGGACACCAAGAAATTCCGCCTTCCCTGGATCGAGCCGGATACGCCCTTGGCGAAAAACTTTCTCATCGAAGACTACTTGCAGGCGACGGCAGGTTTAAACGTGGTAAAAGCGATCTACATGGAGGTCGACGTCGACCCAGCGCAGCAGCAAGCGGAGGCCGATTACATCACTGAGGTTTGCAAATCTGGAAAAACTCCCACGGTAGCCGCGGTCGTTTCCGGGCGACCTGCCTCGGAGAACTTCGCAAACTATGCCAGACAATTTCGCGACAGCCCCTACGTCAAGGGAATTCGGCAGGTGTTGCACAACAAAGGCACGCCAGCCGGCTACTGCCTGGACAAGCGTTTCATCGCCGGCATTCAGTCGCTCGGCGAGTTGGGATTGAGCTTCGATTTGTGCATGCGCGCAGAGGGTCTACAGGATGCCGTACAGTTGATCGGCGCTTGCCCAAAGACATCGTTCATCCTCGATCATTGCGGCAATGCTAAAGTCGGCACCAAGGACCTCTCACAATGGAAGCGCGACATTGCCGTGGTTGCCAAGCACGACCATGTTGTCGGCAAGATTTCCGGAATTGTCGCCTCCGCCAAACCGGGCCAATGGCGGCCGGACGACCTGGCGCCGATCATTAACCATACGCTCGAGGTCTTCGGCCCCGACCGCGTCATGTTCGGCGGCGACTGGCCGGTTTGCACACTTGGGGCGACTTACAAGGAATGGCTGACCGCTCTCAAGACAATCGTTCACGACCGCCCCGAGTCGGATCAGCGCAAACTCTTTGACGACAATGCCGTGCGATTTTATAAGTTAGCGTAAACATACGAGCCCGAAGCGTAAGCGAGGCAGCGACTTACGTTCGCCAAAGCATTCCTCGCTCACGCTTCGGGCTCGTATTGAAGAAATCCTCGCGAACGTATCGAGTTGGAATTCCCGATTTCCGAGCGAGATTCCGCTTTGCCAGCGTCTTATAATAAGGGAAAGGTACCTCTTCCTGCTATGGAGCGATCGGGTCAGATGGACACACATGGACTCCCCAAGCCCCAATCGAAGAAGGGGCGTTACTTTGTTGCCATGGTGCTGGGCACCGCGCTGTCGGCCTTGGGCTCATCCGGAGCACAGGCGGCGACCGCCGGGATCGAAGCAAGCGCGGTCAAGGACATCAGTCGCTATTGCACGGCCTGTTGGCGAAATGCACGCCTCGATCCCGATTCGTGGTCGGATTGCACCCAGGAAGTCTTCAGCCGGCTTCTGCAACGTGTGACTCCCGACGCCTGGGATCAGGTGCTGAAGATCGAGGGTGATGAACGACGCGAGTTCTTCCGCGCGATTGATGCGGTCAAGAAGCGCACGCAACGCAGCCGGAAGTGGTCGAATAACAGTATCGACCAGGTGGCCGACCGGCGCGACGCCGACGAGCGCCAGTTAGCGGACGATCGCGAGGCCGTTCGCCAGGCAGCGGGCCAGGTTCTCACCGGCCGCCAGCAGCGCATTTTGCAGTTGAGCATCGAAGGCTGGTCGGTGCATGACATCAGCGGGAAGCTCGGCATCGGCGTGGAGCGCGTCAGCGACGAGAAGTATAAGGCAGTCCGCAAGTTACGCGAACATCTCAGCTCCGACACGCCTTCCGACAACTAAGCTCACGCCCCGGGAGGCACGACCGCGTACCCCGCGCTTGCGAGAGCTTGTGCGAGACGGTCCCCAGCCTTGATCCCCTCTGGCGAATCTACGTGCGCCTGAGAGATCGCTGTGTACCAGAACCGCAGCCGGTCCCGCGGCGGCAACTTCGCCGGATCGAGTCCCAACTGCCTGACTGCTTCCTTATGCCAGCGCACTTTCTTGAGCCACTCAGCCAGCACTCGCCAGGTCACGCCGTTGGATACGAGCACGCCATTGTGTGCCTTGACCTGTCGGCCAATCAACACATTGAGCACGCCCGGGAAGTTCTCTCGGGCGTAGTCCTGCCGTTTGAGATCGAACAGGAACTCGCGCAGCCCATCCATTGTAATGCCTTGCTCCACCAGGCAGTCCCTCGGCTGGGGAAATCCATCTCAGGCGCCCCCTGTGTGTGGGGCGGTACCCTTGCCTCTGCTCATCGTACCATTCTCAAGCTGCTGTGCGAAATGGTTGGATGGCCAGGTTCCATAAAATAGAGAGACGCGGCAAACAGACAGCAGCAATGCCGTAGCCCCGAATCAGAAACTGAAGGGTCCTTCATGTTGAATAGTCGCATTGCCTTCGAAGAAGCGCTTACCACCCTGGCCACCCATGCCAATGATGCAGATACTGAAGCAACCTGGCCGGTCGATTCCTGGGCGGCCCTGCGCCGCTCCGGCACGTTGGCGTGGTGCATTCCGACGAAATACGGCGGGGAAGGCCGCGCGGGGGTCGAGCTACTGAATGGCTACGAGCAGCTGGCCGGCGCTTGCCTGACGACATGCTTCATCCTCAGCCAGCGGGAAGCTGCGTGCCGTCGGCTGCTTGACAGCGGCAACGCAGCGCTGTGCCGCGAGTTCTTGCCGTTGCTCGCGGCCGGTGAGCGGTTCGCGACGGTCGGCCTGTCTCAGCTGACCACTTCGCGCCAGCACTTGAAGCCCACGTTCACGGCACGAATGGCGCATGATGGCTACCTCCTGGACGGCACCATTCCCTGGGTGACGGGGGCGGCACATGCAGACTTCTTCGTGATTGGTGCCGTGCTCGAGGATGACCGGCAGGTCCTTGCAGTTTTGCCGCGCGACCTTCCTGGAGTAAGTGTCAGCCCCTCGCTGGATTTGATGGCGCTCCAAGGATCGTTGACGGCCGAGGTCCGCTGCTCGGGTGTCCAGCTCGAAAAGAACTGGCTTCTGGCCGGCCCCGCCGAGCGCATCATGGCGAGCGCCAAGGGTGGTACGGGCGGGCTAGAAACCAGTTGTCTCGCCCTTGGACTTAGCGGCGCCGCAGTCGGCTACCTGAAGGCCGAGTCGGCGGCGCGGGCAGAGTTGCGGACCGTGGCCGAGCGCCTCGAGCACACTTTGCAAGGCCTGCGGCAAGAAATGCACCAGCTGGCAGAGCAGGGGGCCACGCCTGAGGCGGCCGCGACACTCCGCGGCAATGCGAACGCCCTCGTTTTGCGCGCGACCCAGTCCGCGCTGACTGCCAGCAAAGGCACGGGGTTCCTGCGGAATCATCCCGCCCAGCGCTGGGCCAGGCAGGCGCTGTTCTTCCTGGTGTGGTCCTGCCCGCGACCAGCGGCGGAGGCGACGCTGGCGTATCTGAATCCGCCGGAGGCGATTGTTTGTCCGTAGCGCCAGCAGGATGCCTGCAGGCGGTCGCTCGAAGTAAATAGAAGCACTCGGCCGGTCACTGGACGGCAAGGCCGCTTTGCGCAAGCCCAGTGAGAAATCTCAATGGAGACTAACAAAGAAGCCACGTGCATGGAGAAGCTACGCTGGGAAATGGCTACAAGAACTCCACGCGATTTCTCATTTCGTTGGGCTCAAGGACTTCCCAAATCAGGACGAGTGCTTGGATCATCTCCCCGATGCTTTTGGTGTCTTTGCCGCAGTAGGCGATGCCCGAGTGCGGCATTCCCGCCGCGTGGAGTCGGAGAAAGTCTCGGTCCTGCGTAAAAAGGGTTCGGCCTTGGGCTGACGCGTAAAGAACTTGCTCCTCGTCGGTGGCACTTAGGAGACCTGCCTCAGGCGTGGTGGTCGCGTCTATGCCGCGGCGCATTAATCCTTCGGCAAGGGCGCGATGGCAGTTTTCATCGAGGTGGAACCGTATCGTCCTCGGCATTGGCCTTCCTTTGCAGGAGCTTCTCCTGAAGCAGCGATGGCGAAGCCTTAGCCTTTATTTCCTCGACCAACTGCTCCCCCTCCCGAATGTCTGCGTCGATGCGCTCTCGGTTTTCGAAGTAGTACGCAAGGGCGGCGTGGACCTCCCAAAGCGTAAGGCTTGGATGGGTAGAGACGATTTCGTCGGGACTCATGGCCATGCGCTCGTGCCAGATGGCCACGTCCTCAACCGTTATGCGATGGCCCGCAATGCGCGGTCTGCCGCCGCAGGTGCCTGGCGTGCTCACAATGCGCACGCGATCCGCCGCCGGTTCGGGATAAGGATTTGCGGGCTGGTTCATTGCTTGAATCGCTGTTGGTTCCATGTTCTTATCGTACCTGCGAGCTTCCGTAAGAAGCAAGGCAATCAGTCAGGATAGACTTGGCGAGAGCCGCTGCCTGATCCTTGGCTTTCCGGCACAAGGCCGGGCATCCGCCACGCAGCCCCAAACCAATGTAGAGACCAACGAGAAAGTCCCCGGCCTTGTGCCGGAGAATTTCACGCTGGCTTTTACACCCCCGCCTCCGCCCGTTCCCAAGCTGTCTTCAGTTCAATCGCGAGCAAACCAGTTGCACTTGCCCTCCGCCGATGTAAGAATAGCCGCGGTGTCCGACATTGCCCCTCCCTGTTGCCCGAAAGGGGAATCCCTATGAAAAAAGTCCTCAGCGCTTTGGTTGTCTTTGGCCTGGTCGCCGGCATCAGCTCAGCTGATAACCCAAAGCCGGCTTTGGGCAAAGAGGAACCGGCGAAGAAGGTAAGCCCGCCGGTATCGCTCAAAGCGGGCGACCGGGCGCCGGCCCTAAAGGCCAGCAAGTGGCTTCAAGGGCGACCGGTGTCGGAATTCAAATCGGGCAACGTTTATGTAATCGAATTTTGGGCCACCTGGTGCGGCCCGTGCATCGCCAGCATGCCTCACACGGCCGAGTTGTACGGCCATTACCGCGACAAAGGCGTGACCATCGTCGCCTTCACGACACAAGATCCCAACAACACCCTGGACAACGCAGCCGCCTTCGTCAAGAAAAGAGGCGCGAAACTTCCCTTCAACTTCGCTTACAGCGACGACAAAGCGACCTTCGACGCCTGGATGACAGCTGCCGGCCGAGCGGGCATTCCCTGTGCTTTTGTTGTCGACAGAGGCGGGCGGATCGCTTACATCGGCCACCCAATGTACCTAGGCGTCGCCCTCCCCAAGGCCGTCGCAGACAACGCGACGCCACAAACCGTCAGTGCCGAGATGAGGAAGGTTGAGGAGGAATTCAGGGAGGCAGCCGTATGGCGTGACCGGAAGGAAATGCTTCAATCGCTTGCGCACTTCGAAGCCAAATACCCAGCGATGGCAAACATCCCTCCCTGGATTCGCACTAAGCTGAGCTTCCTCCCGAAATACGGCAAGCCAGGTGAAGCCAAGCAATTCGCCGAGGCCATCATAGCGAAAGGGATTGAGCAGGGCGACCCTGTCACCCTGGGCATGGTGTCGGGCATCCTGCGCTCGGGCGACGGCAAAGAGAGCAAAGAGCTATTGTCGGTAGCCCTCAAGGCTGCAGAAGCGGAGCTTCTGATCGCCGGCGGCAAGGACGCAGGGGCGTTGCTTAATCTGGCTGAGACCTATTTCGCGATTGGCGACAAGACCCATGCCCGCGAATATGCTCTGCAGGCCATCGCCGCCGCCTCGGAGGAACCTGCCGCGCTGAAAGAGTCCATCGAGAAGGGGGCGAAGACCCTGGTGGACGAAGGTGAACAGCAAAAGAAGTAAGAATCGACCTGGTGGTCGCGGAACGAGCAGTGTGCTATGAACGTACGACATGTTGATGTTCCGGCCTCATGCCGGGGAAACGCGCGCTCGTTTCTACAATCCTGTCAGGATGCTCGAACCACCTTTGAGGGAAACCCGGCCCCTGACGGGGCACGGCTCGCCAGGCGAGCCGTGCCCCGTCAGGGGCCGGGTATTTGTCGCTCTGATCCAGCTACCTCATTCAGCGCGTGCGCTCGCACCCAGGTGTGCGACCACCAACCGTATAGCATCATACGGCACCTCCTCCCCAAGCGCGATGAAGATCGGCTTGAGGCGCGTGCCGCCCACCTGGCGGATGGCGTCGGCAATGCGCTGATACACGTCGTCGACTACCCACTCCCGTATGGAAGTCAGTCGCTCCTCCCGGATGAATTCACAAAGATAATCGAGGACTGTGTTCTGGGATCGATAGGTCTGGCGCACCACCTCGTCGATCGATTTATGCTTGCGAAAGAGCTGGAAGGCAAGGTCGCGCTGGGGATTAGGCCGGGCCGAAGTTGTCCGCGGCTCCGGCGTCTTCAGCGGGCCGGCGGGATTGTCTTGGGTTAAGGCGCGCTCCTTCGAGTGCTCGTTGATGATTTGCAGGAACTGACCGCCGAAGTCCCGCAGCTTGGCATCGCCAATGCCGTAGACGAGCCGCATGCGTTCCAGGCTCGATGGGCGTACGCGCGCCAGCTCGCGCAGCGTGGCGTCGCTGAAGATGACGTAGGGCGGTAGCTTCTTTTCTTCAGCCAGTTTGCGGCGCGCGTCGCGCATCGCCTCGAAGAGGTCTCGGTCGACTCCCTCCCAGGAGATCGTATCTGCCTTCGAGCGCGGTGCCTTTTCACTCTTCTTGCGGCGCACCGGCTGCACCAGGCGCGGCGTGCGCTCCTTGCGCATCACTTCCCAGGATGCGGCGTTGAGCTTGAGGATGGGCACCATTTTGCCATTCGCTAATTGAATCTCCTCCTGGCCCAGACACCCCTGGCCGACAAGCTGATAGATCCAGTCGCGAACGTCGGCCTTGTTGCATTCACGCAGCAGACCATAGGTGCTCAGTTGCTCGTGTTGCCACTTGCGCACGCTCTCTGAGTCTTCGCCACGCAACACCGAGACGACGTGGCCGATGCCGAACCGTTCCTTGGTCCTGGCCACGCAGGAGAGGATCTTCTGGGCGACAACCAGGGCATCGGCAACCACCTCGGCATCGCCCAGGCAGAGGTCGCAGGCGCCGCAGGTCTCGGGCTCATACGTTTGACCGAAGTATTGCACGAGGGCGCGATGCCGGCAGACAGCCCCGCGGCAATAGCGGTCGATGTCTTCAAGGTGGCCCAGCGCGCTGGCCACAAACTCCCGGCTGGCGCCGGCTTCGTTGGCTGACTTCTCGATGATAAACTTCCAGGTGAGGAAATCGGCCCCCGAATGCAAAAGCACGCACTCGGCCTCCAGATTATCGCGGCCGGCACGCCCCGTCTCTTGCTGATAGTGTTCCAGCGACTTGGGCATGGCAGTATGCAAGACGTAGCGAAGATTCGACCGGTGAATGCCCATGCCAAAGGCGACGGTGGCGACCACGACATCGCATTGCTCGGCCGCGAATGCCTCCTGCGCTGCCCGGCGATTCTCCTGGAGCATGCCCGCGTGATAGGGCAGCGCCTTGTAACCCTGCTTTTGGAGCTTGGCCGTCAGGTCGTCGACATCGAGCCGGCGAATGCAGTAGATGATACCGGCCTCGCGCGGGTGACGCTCGATGACCTCCAGGACCTGGCGCATGAGGTCCTGGCGCGACAGGACGCGGTAACTGAGGTTGGGTCGATCGAAGTTGCCGACAAGCAGCTCGGGCTGTTTCAGGCGGAGCTGCTCGGTGATGTCCTGGCGGACGCGGGTCGTTGCCGTGGCGGTATAGGCGTGCACCGATGCTTGGGGAAAATCTTCCTTGAGCCGGCTGAGCTGGCGATACTCCGGCCGAAAATCGTGACCCCAGTGGCTGATGCAATGCGCTTCGTCGATGGCGAATGCACGCACGCCGGTACGCTGCAGGAAGCTGCAGAACTCGGGGATCACGAGACGCTCGGGAGAAACGAACAGCAAACGAATGGACCCGTCGAGAACGTTGCGTTCGTAAATCGCTCGTTCGCTGGAGCTTTGCGAACTATCCATCTGGATGGCGGCGACGCCACAGGCGCGCAGACTGTCTACCTGATCCTTCATGAGGGAGATGAGCGGCGAGACGACAACCGTGGTTCCGCCCTGCAGCACGGCAGGCGCCTGGTAGCAGAGCGACTTACCGCCGCCCGTTGGCAGTACGAGCAAGGAGTCGCGTCCCTCGATGACGGCACGCATACCCTGTTCTTGCAGGGGCTTGAAGGTGCGATAGCCCCAATGGCGTTCGATGACATTCCGAAGTGCTTCGAGTGAATAGGTGGGGCGCGTGGCTTGCATGCGAGATCACCTTCGACAGACACCTGGATCCAAGAGAAGTAATCTACCGGCTTAATGATCGTCTGTCCAGCATTCCGGGCTAACGCAATGCGATTATCAGCGGGGATTCTTGGAGGAGTTTGCAGATGCGCAAAGAGTTGCTGTCAGCCTGGCTGCAACCGCGCGCGGGTCGTCTGCCTGGCAGATCGCCTGGCTGACGGCCACGCGCCTGGCGCCGGCGGCGATGGCGCGCTCGATCGTCTCCAGATTCACCCCGCCAATCGCGAACGCGGGGATGGACGTTTCCGCCGTCACCTGCCGGACCAATTCTTCACCGGGTAACTCGCTGAAAACCTTGGTTGCCGATGGAAAGACGGGTCCGACGCCAATGTAGCTCGCCCCATCGAGAACCGCCTGCCGGGCCTGGGCGACGCTATGTGTGCTGACGCCAACCAGGGCATTGGGGCCGACGATGCGCCGGGCGTCTTTCACGGTCAGCTCTTCCTGCCCCACGTGGACGCCGTCCGCCTCGGCCAGTCTGGCGATGTCGGGGCGATCGTTCACGATGAAGAGGACGCCGGCCTTGGCAGTCCAAATGCGCACCCTCCTGGCTCGCTCCAGCAACTCACGGTCCGACAGATCCTTTTCCCGCAGCTGAATGATCGACGCACCGCCGGCTGCTGCCTCCTGAATCGTCCAGTCGAGGCTGGCTTTGCACAGGGAACCAGTTACGAGGAGATGGAGCTGGGCGCCTGCCAGGCGCTCTCGGGCCGAGCTGCCCAGAAAGATCGCGCGTTCGAGCGTATAGGTCCGGTAGCGCAGCTTCTCGAGCGCTCGGCCCAGGCGCGGGCTGTGGAGCTTGCCATACTCTTCCAGGCTGCGAAATGCCTCTTGCAGCCTTTTCCAGTTCGCCCGGACCACGGCAGCAAGGGAATAACGTTCCTGCTCGCGCGCCGTGGTGATACTGGTGCCGAGATCCGCAAGCGTATCGCGGCCTTCCAGGAGCCAACCCGGCGGCAGGAGCGCAAGAGCTTCCGCCAGGTCATGGCGGAGTTGCTTGAGCCGGCCGCTCAAAAAGGCGTCGTCCAGGCTGAATCGGCAATAGTCCTCGACGACGCGCAGGGCCTCGCGGGCCCGATTCGCGCTCGCGTCGAGGATTCGCGCAGTATCGATCTCCTCCGTGGGCTCCGCAAGGCTTAGGGGCTCATCCAGAGGCAGCGGCGGCGCGGAGGAGCCGATCTCCGCCTCCAACTGCGCGACCCGGAGCCCCAGGTCCTCCAGTCTCGAACGCAAGGCATCTTCCATTTGTACCAGCGCGAGGACCATGTGATCGCTGGCGATCAGGCGATCGGCCGAGAATTCGCCGGCTAATGCACGAGCACGATCAAGGATCCGCTGCACCCCGGCACTGAGAGAAGGAGGTACGTCCGCCGCGGCAGAGGCGGTAGGGGAAGCATACTCTTCAAGTTTCGCTCGTACCGCTGTCGCACTCAGCCCGGCGGCAGCCAACAGAACGGCGGCGCGCCCTTCTTCCTCGCTGAGGAGGCACAGGAGCACATGCTCGGCCTGAACCTCGCTTGCACCCTGACGGCAGGCAAGCTCCAGGGCGGCTTCGATGGCGCGGGCCACTGCGGGAGTAGTATTCGGAGGAATCAAGATTGTCTTCCTGCCACGCTGAGGCGTATGATCTTGCTGAGCGCCGATAGGGTTAGTTTACAGTAGTCTGGCGTCGAAATCCCCTCTTGCGTAAGCCCCTTTGCGCCGGTTCATTAGAATAGCCGTGGCCTTCAATCGGCCCTGAGCAAAAAGCTGACGATCCAAGATCGCGATCGAAAGCCGACGAAAGGAATAATAGTGCATGGCTTCTCCCGTTCTTGGCCCGGCCGGCCAGCCTGTCGCCACAGCGACGCCCAATGCCAGTTTGGATCTGCGGGCGCACGGCTTGCTCCGTGTTGGTCCTGTTTATGCAAATCGTTCGCCGGCCGAGCTGACGGAAATCGCCCTGGCACGCGGCGAAGGCTTGCTGGCTTACCGGGGTGCGCTCGCAGCGTACACGGGGGCGCGGACGGGGCGTTCTCCAAAAGACAGGTATGTCATCGCGGAGCCGGGGAAGAAGGACGAAATCTGGTGGGGGCCTTCCAACCAGCCCATGGAGCCCTCGGCCTTCGAGCGCCTGCACGAGAAAGTGACCAGGTATCTGCAAGGGCCCGACTTGTTCGTCAATGACGGCTTCGCCTGTGCCCACCCGAAGTATCAACTCAAGGTGCGGGTCATCGCCGACAAGGCCTGGCATGCACTTTTCTCCCATTGCCTGTTCCTCAGACCTGACCCACATGCCCCGAGCCACTTCGTTCCCGACGTCACCATACTGGACGCCTCCGGCTTGCTCGCAGATCCAAAGACCGACGGCACGCGCAGCGAGGTCTTCATCGCGCTCCATTTGGCACGCCGCCTGGTGCTGATCGGCGGCACCCAGTATGCCGGGGAGATCAAGAAATCGGTGTTCTCGCTGCTCAACTACCTGATGCCGCAACGCGGCGTCTTCCCGATGCATTGCTCGGCCAATACGAATGCGACGGGTGACACTGCTCTGTTCTTCGGGCTCTCCGGCACCGGTAAGACAACCCTCTCGGCCGACCCCGAGCGAAACCTGATCGGCGACGATGAGCATGGCTGGTCGGACGACGGCGTCTTCAATTTCGAGGGCGGCTGCTACGCCAAGACCATTCATTTGTCCGCCGAGGGGGAGCCGCAGATCTGGAACGCCATCCGTTTCGGCTGCGTCCTGGAAAACGTGGTCCTCGATCCCTGGACGAGGCAGCCCGACTATGATGACGCGCGTTACACGGAAAACACGCGGGCGGCCTATCCGGTCGACTATATCGATAACTGCGAGCTTCTCGGTCGCGGCGGTCACCCATCCCAGGTTATCTTCTTGACCTGCGACGCGTTCGGGGTGCTGCCGCCCCTGAGCCGCCTGACGTTGGATCAGGCCCTCTATCACTTCCTCTCCGGCTACACCGCCAAGGTGGCCGGCACCGAAGCGGGCGTCACGGAGCCGAGTGCTACCTTCAGCACCTGCTTTGCGGCACCATTCCTACCGCTGCATCCCACCCGTTACGCGGAACTGCTGGGCGACCGGCTACGTACCTATGGATCGCAGGTCTGGCTGGTGAACACCGGCTGGACCGGGGGCTCTTTTGGTCAGGGCCATCGGATCGAGCTGCGCTATACCCGGTCCATGGTGCGGGCAATTCTCAACGGCTCGCTCGCCGACGTCCCCGTGACGCCGGATGCCATCTTTGGAGTTTTGATTCCTTCGTCCTGTCACGGCGTACCCACCGAATTGCTTCAGCCGCGCAGTACCTGGAAAAACCAGACGGAATACGAAGCCAAAGCTCGTAAACTCGCGGATCTATTTCAGGCCAATTTCAAAACTTATGCTGGCAGTGTTTCCGAAGCGGTGCGGACAGCGGGCCCGCGAATGATTTAAGGCCGACTGGCCCGATTTTTAGCGGAACTAGCGGTTTTTCCGGAAAATCCCAGAACTGCATTTGCATCGGCTCCAAACGCGATCTAATGTTGAGTGTCGTCGGGGCAACCCGGCGGCGAGACAAGACAGGAAGGCACTAGCCATCCTCGACAACGGCAAACCCGTCGTGAGGCGGGGACGCAAAGCTATGGGCTCTTAACCGTCCGAGGGGGGACGGTTTAAGGCTGCCAGGCTACCGAAGGGATGGACGGGACCCGTAAGTAAGCTTGGTGGTCCGGGCCTCCGCAAGGAGGCCCGGCTTTTCTTTGCGCGCCGAGCTACAAATCCGCTCACTTCTGCACGCCACGGCATTAATCTCGACAGATGCGCAAACTCGCAGCAGCGCCATTGCATGCACCGTTCGCTCCGCTAAAGTGACACGAGAACCAAAATCCTCGGAGTCAATCCATGAACCACCTGGCCGTCGCTTTGCTCCTCGTCGTGCTGGCAAGCATTTTGCCCCTCTCCATAGCCGGTGCCGCTGAGGAGGAAGATGCCAAGCTGCTGGCCTACTTCAAGAACTACCTGGAAGAAGAATTCCGCCAGCGGCCCCTGGAAGCGACTCGACTGGGCGACCACCGCTACGACGACCGCCTCGACGACGTATCTCCCATGGCGCGTGCCGCGTGGACCGCCCGCTACCGCACCACACTGCGCCAGTTGCCGGAGCGGGTCGATTACAACAAGCTGTCGCGTTCCGGGCAAATCGACTTCGAAATCTTCCAGCACCATCTGACCCGCAGTCTATGGATGGCGGAAAACCTCGGCGCCTTCGAGCTTGGCGACAGCACCGGATCGTTCGAACTCGACCCGCGCATGTTCAACAACTACATCACCGACAGCGTGTTCCTCGTTCTGGCCCAATCATCCCTGCCCAAGACGACGAATGTGAAGAACTGCGTCGCGCGCATGGCCTATATCCCCAGGGTGGTCGCCGCCGCCAAGGAAAGCCTGAAGAACCCGGCTCAGATCTTCGTGGAGACGGCCATCCGCCAGAACCGCGGAGCGATCGCCTTCTACGAGCATGGCATTTTCGAGCTGACCGGCGAAACGCCACAGCTCAGCGAACTCGCGGCCGCAGCCAAGCTGGTGGTGGCCTGTCTCAAGGAATATCAGGAGTTTCTCGAGAAAGACCTGTTGCCGCGCGCCCACGGCGAATGGCGCATCGGCAAGGAGAAATTCGTCCGCAAGCTGGATTTGGAACTCAATGCCGGTTTGAGCGCCGAGCAGGTGCTGCGCGACGCCGAGTCGGAAGCCGCCCGCGTTCAGGGCGACATGTACGTGATCGCCCGTCAGCTCTGGGGCCAGGTTTTTCCCAAGAAGCCTCTGCCGCCCGACGATCCCGAGGGCCGGCGCTCGACGATCCTCCAGGTGCTCGGCAAGGTGAACCTCGAACATGGCCGGCCGGAGGATTTGGTGCGCGATATCCGCAACGTCGTGGCCGACATCAAAACGTTTATAAAGGAAAACGACATTCTCCGGCTGCTCGAGCCGGACCAATGCCGAATCATCGAGATGCCCGAATTTCAGCGTGGCAACACGGTTGCTTTTCTGAATCCGTCGCCGCCGCTCGATCCCAAGGCGTCGAGCTACTACGCGATCAGCCCGCCGCCCAAGGAATGGGACGAACGCCGGGTTGCCAGTTACCTGCAAGAGTACAACAGCCACATGCTGCCGGTGCTCAGCATCCACGAAGGCTATCCTGGCCATTACGTCCAGCTCGAATACTCCAACCGGCATCCCTCATTCATTCGCAAGGTGCTCTCCTCCGGCGTGTTTGCGGAGGGCTGGGCCGTGTACACCGAGCAGATGATGCTCGACCAGGGTTACGGCAAGGGCGACCTGGCGCTGAGGCTCAACCAGTTGAAGTTTTATCTGCGCGCCGTGATCAACGCGATCCTCGACTACAAGATGCATTGCACCCAGTTGACCGACGAGGAGGCCCTCAAATTCCTGCTGCAAGACGGCTTCCAAACGGAGGGCGAGGCCCTGGGCAAGATCGTCCGCTCCAAGCAAAGCACGTGTCAGCTATCCACGTACTTCGTCGGCCGCATGGCGTTCTATCGCCTGCGCCAGCAGATCGAGCGCGAGCAAGGCGACAAGTTCGACCTCGGTCGCTATCACGAGGCGGTGCTGGCGCACGGCACACTGCCCGTGAAATATTTGCCGGAGCTGGTGCGGGCGCGGCTGGCTCAAACTAGGTGAATCCATGCCGATTTTTGAGGCAATCACGACCAGAAGACTCGTTTAACCGCGAGCCAGCGGCAAGCGCGTGAACGGACAGCAGACCGGTAGCCTTTGGTTCGTGCCGCGAAAGGTGGTTGCAAATGAGATTCTGTCACGCGCTCCCCGTTGGGTCGCGGTTAAACGATTCGTCTGCAAGTGACTGACGCATGAACAGACAGCAGACCGGTAGCCTTCTGTTCATGCCGCGAAAGGTGGTTGCAAATGGGATTCTGTGACGCGCTCCCCGTTGGGTCGCGGTCAAACAATTCACCGGCGAGCGACTGAACTTGAGGACGAGATCATCATGGTGCACGGTTACCATGTCATTCTCACCGCTTATGGCTTTTGGCTGCCAAACGATCCGCGCGGCTCTTGGTCGGATTTTGTTGGAGCTTGGGAACTGGCTCGCTTTGGAAAAGCGACCAAATCGTTTGAGCGTCAGGTGTTGACAGAGGAGTCGGAAAAACTGCGAGAGTCCGCCAAAAAGTCGCTGAAGTATTCTCCAGTGCAGTTTTCAGGAATTCAGGCACGAGCCATCGCCCGAGGGTTCGCACAGGCCTGTCTGAAGAATCGCTACACTCTATGGGCCTGCGCAATTCTTCCGGAGCACACCCATGTGGTGATCGCCCGGCACCACTACAAGGTTGAGTACGTTGCCAACTTGTTGAAGGGTGCGGCAACCAAGCAGTTTATTAGGGAAACATTGCATCCTCTGGAATCATCTGCCTCAGATAACCAGCGCCCACACAGCCCTTGGGCCCAGGGCCAGTGGAAGGTCTTCCTGGACGACGAGGAGGCAATTGACAATGCTATTCGCTATGTTGAACAGAACCCGTCCAAAGAAGGAAAACCCGCCCAACGCTGGGAATTCGTCCAACCTTTTCGAGGGCTAGAGAAGAGCGGATGGGTAACGTATCTCTAACTTGGCGTGGACGTGCGAGGATTGAACCACATAGTTGGCAGTTGCCCATAGGAGACTCGTTTAACCGCGAGCCAGCGGCGAGCGCGTGAACGGACAGCACACCAGTGGCCTTCAGTTTGTGCCGTGAAAGGTGGTTGCAAATGGGATTCTGTGACGCGCTCCCCTTCGGGTCGCGGTTAAACGATTCGACGGCAAGCCTAATTTCGAGGTGAATTGCAATGGCCGATCCTCATATTGAACCTGCCAAGGAACAACGTCTCCTGCGCAACGCCCGCCGCGAGAGTTTGGTCATTTTGTCGCTCTTCGCCGCATGCCTGATCTGGAGCGTGACTTCCGCATACGTCCTTGGCTATGGCCTGCCTGCCGCGGAGTTGAGTTTGATTCTGGGCATGCCGAGCTGGGTTTTCTGGAGCGTCGTATTGCCGTGGGGGCTCTGCCTGGTGTTCTCCGTCTGGTTCTGCTTTGGTTTCATGGCGGACGACGACCTTGGCAAGGATCCAGAAGAAGGCGAGGAGCATGCTTAGTCTTCTGGCAAGCGGAGCTGATGCCGTCACGGCGTCGCCGTATACGCTGGTCGCGTTCGGCGCCTACATGGGTGGCGTCTTCCTCCTGGGCGGAATCTCGCACCACCTGCTCAAACGCGGCTCCTTCCTCAAGGAGTATTTCCTGGGCGACCGCCAGCTCAACGCCTGGGTGCTGGGCCTGACCTACGTCGCCACCTCGGTCAGCGCCGGCAGCTTCGTCGGCTTTCCCTCACTGATCTATCGCAACGGCTGGATCATGGCGCTGTGGATCGCCGGCTACATGGTCGCGGGCCTGGTGAGCAAAGGAGTGCTGGCAAAACGACTTAACCAGGTCTCTCGCTTGTCCGGCTCCATTACGGTTCCCGACGTGCTCCGCGACCGCTTTCAAAGCCCAGCTTTGGGTTTGTTCGCCAGCATTTTTCTGTTGATTTTCTTGCTCTTCAACCTCGTCGGCCAGTTCAAAGCCGGCGGGCTGATCATGCAGCAAGCGTCCGGCGGCGTCACTGAGACCACGGGCTATCAAGCACTTCGTGGAGCGACAGCCAGCACCCTGAAGGCCACCCATGTATGGAGGGAAGACGGCGCCGATGCGGACGGCTTCTATGGACTCCGCTACCCGGACTATGTCCTGGGCATCATCATCTTCTCGCTGACGGTCGTCGCCTACACCACCTACGGCGGCTTCTGGGCGGTGACTTGGACAGACGTGCTTCAAGGCGTGGTGATTGTAGCCGGAGCCCTGCTGCTCATGTTCCTGGCCCTCTCCAAGGTCGGCGGCTTGACAGCAGCCTCGCACAAGCTGCAAGAAGTCGATCCGCGCTTGCTGACCGGGCCCGGCCCCGACGACTATCTAGGCCCCGGCCTGGCAGTCTCCTTCTTCTTCCTGTGGACGATCGGCAATATGGGCCAGCCTGTCGGCATGGTGCGCTTGATGGCTTGCCGCGACACGCCGACGCTGCGCACCTCACTCTTCATGATCGGCTTCTACTATGCTCTCATCTATCTGCCGCTCGTCGTCACGTTTGTCTGCGCGCGGGCCCTCTATCCGACGGAGTACCTGAAACACTCCGACAGCATCATGCCGGCGATGGCCCTGAACGTGACTTCCGAATGGCCGCTCCTTGGAGGATTGATCCTGGCAGCGCCCTACGCGGCCGCCATGTCGGCCGTGGCGGGCTACTTGCTGCTTATGAGTTCCAGCCTGGTGCGCGACATCTATCAGCGCAACATCAACCCGGCCGTGTCGCCGCGCATGGTGCGCGGCATCAGCTACGGCACCACAGCCGTGGTCGGCCTCATCGTTACGATTGGGGCGCTCTGGCCACCCGCCTTTTTGCAGTACCTCATCATCTTCACCGGCGCGGGCATGGCATGCACGTATGTCGGTCCGACCGTCCTGGCCCTGTACTGGCGGCGCGCCACCCGAGCCGGCGCGCTCGCCTCGTTGCTAAGCGGCTTTTTGACGCTCTCGACGCTCTGGGTGTTGGGCTGCATGGGAGTAGGCAAGGAGGGCAAGACAGGTCCGGCCGGCGAAACCTTCGCACCCGTCTATCTGTTCGGCCTCGACCCGCTTATTTACGGTTTGATCATTTCGCTCGTTCTGGGCGTGATCGTCAGCCTGATCACCGCTCCCTTGCCGCAGAAACACGTCGATCGCTACTTCCTGGAAGCGGGTCCCTCGACTTGACTCGGTTCACCGCAGGCCTTATAGTCCCCACCCTTTCCGCCCCGTGGGGATTGAGCATGTTCAGATGGACCCTATTTGTCGTCGCCACCTTCGCCTCGACCGGCTGCTTCAACAGCCTGCTGCTTACGCCCACCAACAGCAGCGGCCCCGTCGAGGAGACCGTGATCACCGACCCGGAACACTGGTACTGCCGGGATAAGGTCGCAATCATCGACGTCGAAGGCCTGATCATGAACGCCCGCAGCAGCGGCATGTTTGGCAGCGGCGACAACCCGTTATCCCTGTTCCGCGAACGCCTCGATGCGGCGGCCGACGACAAGCACGTCAAAGCCGTGGTGTTGCGTATCAACAGTCCCGGCGGCGCAGTCACCGCCAGCGACATCATGTATCAAGAGGTGCTCAGCTTCCGCCGCGATACGCACAAACCGGTCGTCGCCTGCATGATGGACGTGGCGGCCAGCGGTGCTTACTACCTGGCGATGGGCTGCGACAAGGTGTACGCACATCCCACGACGGTCACCGGCAGCATCGGCGTGATCATGAGCCTCTACAACGCCAGCGGCCTGTTCGCGAAGATCGGCGTAAGCAGCGACCCAATCAAATCGGGTCCGAACAAAGACATCGGCAATCCCGGCCGGCCCATGACACCGGAAGAGCACGCCATCTTGCAAGGACTGGTCGACAGCTTCTACGGTCAGTTCGTGCACGTGGTCGCCGAGGGCCGGCGCATGCCCGAAGACCATGTCCGCACGCTGGCCGACGGTCGCGTCTACAGTGGCACCGACGCCCAGAAACTCGGCCTGGTCGATGTGGTCGGCTACCTGCCGGACGCCATTCAAGCTGCGATGGACATGGCCTGCATCAAGGATGCCGAGATTGTCGCCTACGACCGCTGCGAAGGCTACCGAGGCAGCATCTACGCTGCCATGCCCAAGATCCCAAGCCAGATCAACGTGAAGCTCGACCTGCCGGGACTGAGCAACCCGAGCGGGGCGGCGTTCATGTATGTCTGGGAACCGGGCGTTGCGCATTAGTCTCATGTCTCGTTTAACCCCCTTTTCACGTCAAATCTAGAAAACGCCGCCTGGCAGCGCGTTACGTATAACATCTTCGGCCCTTCACTCGGCCCCTTACAGGGCACGGCTCGCCGGCGAGCCGAGCCCCGTGAGGGGCCGGGTGAAGAGATAGCAGAAGATCGACTCCCAAATTCGACCAGTGCACCCGTACAACTGTAGATTGCTGGAGACCTGCAGAATGACGCGCTACAAAACCTGGACTCTCACCGACGCCTTCAACGACGTCTGGCTCGACAGCTTTGCCGTCGGCAACGACAGTTTGAGGCTGCCGACGCCGCACGACTGGTCGATTCGGAAGCGCACGTTGCGCGGCGGGCTCCGCGACGGGATCGACCTGGTGGAAGTGCACAATGGTGCGCTCTCCTACTCGGTGCTGCCGACCCGCGGCATGGGGCTATGGCGGGGGGAATATCGCGGCAACTTCCTCGGTTGGCGTGCGCCGGTGCTCGGGCCGGTGCATCCCAAGTTTGTCCATCTCGACGAACGCGGCGGGCTTGGTTGGCTCGGCGGCTTCGATGAGCTGCTCTGCCGCTGCGGCCTGACTTCGAATGGGCCCCCAGGAGAAGATGTCGTCACGGATAAGACGGGGCAAACGACGCGGAGCAAGCTGACGCTGCACGGCCGGATTGCCAATCAGCCCGCTCACTATGTCGAAGTGCGCGTGAACCTCGATCCGCCGCACGAGCTGAGCGTCATCGGGCAAGTCGAGGAGGGTTGTCTCTTCTTTCCGCATCTGGCGCTGACCACGACGATCACGACTGTGCCTGGCTCGCACCGCATCGTCATCCACGACATCGTCGAAAATCGTGGTGCCGAGCCTGCCGAGCTGGAGATCCTGTACCACTGCAATATTGGACCTCCGTTCCTGGAAGCAGGCAGCCGGGTTGTCGCCCCCATTCGAGAGCTGGCGCCGCAGACGCCGCGCGCCGCGGAGGGAATCGATACGTTTGATACCTACCCCGGTCCCACAGCCGGATTCACCGAGCAGGTTTACGCCTATGAGCTGCTGAGCGATGCGGCGGGGCGAACCCTGGCGATGCTTTACAACTCGGCGGCAGATCGCGGCCTGGCGCTGCGCTGGAACCAGAGCGATTTGCCTTGTTTCACCGTCTGGCGAAACTGTGCGGCCGCCGAAGACGGCTACGTCACCGGCCTGGAGCCGGCAACCAACTTCACGAATTTCAAGAGCTTCGAACGCGAACGTGGACGCGTGCGCCTTCTTCCGCCCGGCGGGCGCTGGGAGAGCAGTGTGAGCCTGGAAGTGCACGACACGGCAGCCGGCGTATCGAAACTGATGGCGGAGATCGTCGCGCTCCAGGCCCATGAGAAACCGAAGATCCACCGCACGCCGTACGCCCGGTTTTCCGCAGCAGGCAGTTGAACCAATACGGCGTCAGAATCCCTCCCCAGCGAAAAGGGCATGATAGCTTCTCTTTTCCGAAATCCGCACTATGCAAAAATCGCGGAAAACACGCGTTTTTTGGCATCGCCTAAGCATATTGAGAATGGGGCCCCCGCGAAATGCCAGGTCGAGGCCCCAGAAAGTGTCAAAAACACGGGCTTTTTGCGTGGTGGTCATTTTGGGACTAAAAAGGCCCTTGGCGCAAAATGTGTTTGGGAGGCGAATTTCACGCGATATTAGGGATTCTTTAATTCTTCATTTTCGGACGGGCCGCTTCTCATGACGAGCTCGATTCCCTGGAAAAATCCGCAAAAACGCTCGGCTGGGGATCTCGTCGATCGCAAGGGGACCGATAGTCTATCCAAGACATGTCGTCTGGGGTGCGTCCGCGAAGGTGCCAATTTTGACCGTGCAAGGCAGCCAGACAGCTGCATAGTTGTCTTGTCGAAATCTGTCCAAGCAGATCGAGCCCGACAGCCGCGATCGGCCCAGGGAATTCTCCGAGCCTGCGCTGATCCCGAAGGATGACCTGATCCAAAAGCTCGACGCCGTGATCCGCGAGACAGACTTGATCCTGGCCTTTTCTCGGCTCCCTTGCAGATTGAGCTTCCGATCCGTACAGTAAGCGATGCTTTCACAGTAGCCCATGAGCTTTACGGCTTGCAGGCTCGTCAACAAGGTGCCCTACGATATTGCTGTGTGGAAGCCTATTGCCTGGACGTTCCGGGCTACATGTGTTCCAAACGACGCACCGCAGGGAGATCTTTCGATGAGACGCATGTTCCTAAAGTGCGCCGGCACACTCCTCTTGGCTGGCACCTGGATGATGCCCGCGATGGGGGGAATCATCGAGTACGGCAACGAAAATGTTCTGAACAGCGGGGCAACCTACCCCAGCGATCCAAAGGCTGGGGCGACTCTCCAGGGCCTGGCAGCAAATGTTGTAACTGACGCCTCACTGTTCCTCGGTCATGGGTTTCCCTTCAGTCCTTCCCCTGGAGACTTTCCCGGCACTGACCAGATTTATGTGGGCAGTGTCCAAACGGCTTCTCATGATGGCTATTCAAGTAGCCCCCAGCGCATCAATGGACCTCAAGTCCTCGTCTTGAACTACAGCAGCCTCGTTCCCGCTGGCCAGACTGTCAGCACACTGACCTTGGGGATTGCCGCTGACGATTTTCAGAATCCGGTTTTCGGTCAGCCTTTCATCGCGACAATCAATGGAACCGTCGATGCGGCCCTCACGGCGAAGCTGAACAGCTTGAACGAAACGGGACCTGTGGTGCACTTCTTTACGATTGGCATTGATCCCTCGACGCTGCTTGGCACGAACACGCTCACGCTGACAATCGATGAAGGCGGCGACGGCGGCGACGGCTGGGCCGTAGACTTCCTCACGGTTGGCGTTACCACTCAGGCGTCTGCCGTTCCAGAGCCATCGGGCATTGCACTGCTTGGTTGCGGCCTCTTCGCGATCGGCTGCTGCAAGTGGCGAAACCGGCGCAGGACTGGAGAGCAACCATAGCGTGCGTGAACCACGCTCGCGCCGACGCGCCGAAAGATGGCGGCGTCGCCTTCTCGGAGGTGCGGGTCTTATCCTAGCCTTTGATAGTAACCGACGCGCAGGCATGAGACCCTGAACTAGTGCGTCGGCGCGAGTACGTTTGCCGCATCTGCCGCCTATTTACTCTTTCTTCAGCACACGAAAGCTATCGCCGATCGAGTTTGCGATATCGGCGTTTTGGTCCGCCTGATCAGCAGTCGTCGTGAGGCCCAGCACAAAATACACCTTATCGGTCACATAATAGTACTGGACGATGGCCAGGTTTGTCGGTCGGCCGTCCAACCCGGCCATTTGGAAGCTGAATCGAATGCGTTCGGCTCCCAGGTGCGGTGTAGTCTTTGGTTCCCGATCAATGGCGCTGGTTAGTTTGAAAACGCTTTGAATTTGTCCGACGTTGAGGTCCGTGATCGAGGCCAGCGTAGCTCCAGCGGGAAGCATTGCCTTGGCGATCGTGACGTTCGTGCCTGAGCCTGTTGCCGCCGCTTGTTTGTCGAAGCCAAAGAACTTGATTCCGGACCTTACTTGTTTGCGAAAGGATTCACCAAAGCTCGCTAATGCCGGGTTGGCCGTCACCAATTTTGCGATCATTTCATCCATGTTCTGCGAACTCACCTCCATATGGACCCAGTCGGGCGGGAGGGCCACGGCAAATCCCTCCGCCGGCACTTCATACAGGGGCCAGTCATTCTCAGCTTTCACCTTGGAAACGGGCAGGGACTTCAACCCAAAAGCGCTTGCCGGGGCCGAGCGCTTATTGCAGCCCCCCACGGCCAGGAACACCAAAACCACAAGCACGAACCACCTGGCCCTATCTGTTACATTCATGATGGGTAAGTTCCTCATTCATTCGAAATACTGGTCGTAAGTCGTGAGTATTGTAGTCGGGCATGGAGCCAAGTCCATTGAGCAGGCCGGGGGCTTGGCTATGTGCTCAGCAGCAATGGAACCGGGCTTTCAGCTTGCTGCCGGAGCCGTAAACCGCACCAACGCCGGCGACCGTAGACCGTAGGGTGCGTCAAGCGTACTTGCGCCGACGCGCCGTTCCAAGCAGAAGTAGGGTGCGACGTGTTCTCGAAGGTGCACCTTTTTTGGTCCAGTCATTGAATGAAAGCGGCGCGAAAGCACCGCCCTCGGAATGGTGCGTCGGCGCGAGTACGCTTGACACACCCTACAAGCTATCCCCAGGCTCGGCAAACAGTTCTTTCAACGGCAATTCAAACCCTGGCAATACTTTGCCGCCTTGGAGAGCTTCCCCTTCGCGCAGCACGGTACCGCGTCCCGGTTTTGTGAACACTTTCACCGTATGATCGCTCGGGTAGACGTACCAAACCAGGCGCGTTCCAGCAGCGAAATAGTCGTGCAGCTTGCGATCCATTTCGCGCGCCGTGTTGTTCGGGCTGAGGACCTCGACGGCAAGGTCGGGCGCCAAATTCGCCATGGGCTTCCGAGGTACTCGTTTGGAGCCGAGCCGCTTCCAGCTCATGAAGGACACATCTGGGATACGCACCAAACCGGGTGCTAAACGCACCATGCCATCGGCCCCAAGCACGAATCCCAGGTCGTGTTGATCGACAAAATTCCCAAGGAGCCTCAGAAGCAGCGCGGCCAAATAGGATTCGTAAAGACCCATGGTCTTCTCCACCAGCACTCCATCGACCAGCTCGTAAAGTCGGTCTTCGCGCAGATGGATTCTTACGACATCCTCTTCTGTTGCAGTGCCCGGAGCCGGATCAAGTCGGATGCGATTCAAGGGTAGTGGCCCAAATTGTTCCAGCAGGTCGGCAACTGTCAAATCTGGAATGGTTGGAGCGTCCATCAGCGGTCCCTCTCCGAAGGAAGAAGCCATCTCATTATGCGCCCTGCGCAGGCAAACGACAATGAGGCTGCTGTTGCTTGAGATAGATGGCCGCCGAACACGGCCATGGCGGAAATTCGGAGGCCCGATCTGGGCAAATCCGCCCCGGCTCGTTCGCTAGTGTGGGTTAGGCTGAGCAGGCACCGGAGGCAGGCTTGGAACCGCCGGCGCGGGCTGGTTGGAAGTGGGTAGTACTGCCGCTCCAGGAGTGGCAGGCTGGGGCGCTGCTCCCTGGCCGTTGGGCGCGGCATAGATGCTCGTGCTCTCTTCCTTGACAACCGGCGCTCCTAAGGTGCTGCTGCGCAGCTCGACATGGAATCGTACGTCCCCAGGTTGCAGCGCCTGCGTTTCGATCGTGTACGTCAAAGTCTGCTGAGGCTGCACTGCGTCCACGGCGGGGAATGTGACTGTATTCTTGTCAACCGCTGCCTTGGTCGGGCCGTCCGTAAATCCTACTTGCATCTGGCTCGGTACGGTAGCGGTCACCACGACCTGGTTGGCCGGCAGCGAGCCTGTGTTCCGCACGGCGATCTTGTACTGAACCTTGCCGCCGACAAGGGCCGGGTCGCCCGTCTTCGTCACTTCCATCAAAAAGGCGGGCAGGCCGAGGATTTGTAGAGTGGCCTCGGCCTGCTCTTGCAGCCCGGGGTCAGCCGTCACGACTGCCGTATTTACCATGGCCGGTGCCATGCGCGCGCAACGGGCCGTCAGTTGCACCACCTTCTGTCCGCCGGCAGGCAAGGAACCAATCGTCCAGCTTACCTGGTTGTTGACGAGCTGGCCCAGCTCCGTGGCACTCGTGAACACCAATTCCGGCGGCAGCGTATCGCGGACGACCACGTTGTTCAGGGCGACATCTCCCGTGTTCTTCACGGTGATGTCCCAGATGGCCGATTGATCCACGTAACGCGCCTTCGGCCCGGTCTTGGTGATCGACAGCCGTGCGGCCTGCACGGTAATTGTCTTCTGATCTTCGCTCTTCAAATTGCCTTCAGCCGTGGCCGTCACATGCGTGATGAACTTGCCTGCCTGGCGGGGAGTCAGCGTGAGTGTTACGGGCGTGCTCAATCCCGCGCCTAGGGGCCCTATTGGAAGCTCAACGGGGTTCGCGTGGGTCGAATGCTCGAGCGCATGATCAAAGTCGGCGCTCAGGAGGACATGACTCAGTGGGGCGCTGCCGGGATTGCTGATTTTGATCTGATACGTGAAGGGCGATCCAACAGCTGCGATGCCGGGATCATTCATGCTTACTTGCAATTGGGCCAACGGCGCCTGCGTGACCGGGGGCACCTGTGTGATGGGGGGCGCCTGCGTGACCTGCGTGACCACAGTCTTCTCGTCGTGGAATCCCTCCAGGGTGGTCACGGAGGCGGTATTGCTGAGCGTTCCGGGACGTTGGCCGCGCAGCACCACCTGCAGCGTATACATCCGGGCCCCGGGCAATACTCCGAGCGTCCAAACCAATTGATTGCCATCCTGAACGGGCCGGGGATCGGCGCGGACTAATTGAGCGCCTTCCGGCAAGGCGTATTTCACGGTCATTGCCTGCGTCTCGACCGTGCCGTTGTTGGTGATCGAAAGCTGGTACGTGATATCTTGCCCAACCCCGGCCACCGGCGGGCCGGTGAGCGCGAAGGTAAGCTGCGGCCCCTGCCATTCCTTGGTCGTTTCGCCTCGTCCAATGATGATGCCCGAGCCGCTGGGCGAAGTCGGGTCCGGCGGACGTATGATCTCGACGCCGATGTGATTGACGCCCGACTGCGGGATCATCTGCACGAGGCTGGCGTTCGCGTTGCCGCTCAGGTCGCTGATGACCACGGTTTCTTGCGTGCGATTCGGCAAAAAGACGGCAGGCGGACCGTCGAGGATGCGATAGCGCACACGGTAATTGGCAAGAGGTTGACGGTCGGTATGCCGGAACACATTCGTCGTGAAAACGTGTTCCGTGCCCGAACGGTTGACCGAGGGCTGCGGCATCACCCATTCCGCATCGACCCAGTGCTTGGTGACGAAGACCTTGTGCTGGTCCCAGTTGGCAATCTCCGGTGCGTAGGCCGTGACGTGCGTGTCACCTTCGACGGCGGAGCTGATCACGCACCAGGTCTGCCCGGGCCGAACGACAAAGTCGTCGTTGGGATCCTTGTTGCCGCGGGTGATTCGATGTTCGTGGTAGGAGGTGTAACTCACGGCGTATTTGTTGTCGACCTTGTAACCGCGACCGGGGAAGATGCCGCTCTCATCCACCTCGATGATGTTGCCGACGCCTTCGAGCATCCACTCCACGCGCCGGTCGCGGCGCGGCAGGCCCTTTTCGTCATAGACTGTAGCGATGAGGACGTGCTGAGTACGGACCGGATCTGTCGACTCCAGCGGTCGGATTTCAAGGTGGACTGCGTGGGGATCGAAGTTTGCGTAATAGCCATAGCCGGCTGGCTTGGCGTGGGTCTGGATAATGTCGCCCGTGGGCAGCAGGTACGGGAAATAGCTGGGATTCTGCGTGACGCCAAAGCAGCCGGGCAAGGCGCACAGGCTTGCTGTCACTAGCAGCGCCAGGCATACCCCCCGTGCCCTCTGCCTCATCGACACTTCTCCCCGTGGCCGCCGGCGGCAGGGAGCAAAGATCAGAGGGCTGAGGCTGCCTCAGTTGCCCATCCTCCCTCCCCGCTGTGGATGTACCACAAGAACTCGTGAATGAATCGGGAAGAGGGCGTGTATACGAGAATGTCGAAAGTTTGCAAGCCGAACTGCCGATAAGGGCGACCCGGCACCCGGCCCCGGACGGGGCCGGGTCAAGCGAACCCCGTTCCACCTCGTCGCCCTCAAGGAGAAATTTGCCCCCAATCTGCTAAACTCTCTATGGATCTTCTCAGCAGACAGGCATCTATTTCTCTGCCTGAAGGAGCTGATCATGCCGGAAGCTGTGATTCTCGAAGGAGTGCGCACGCCGTTTGGGCGTCGCGGCGGCGCTTTTCGTGAAGTCCGACCCGATCGTTTGCTCGCGCACGCGCTGCAGGGGCTTGTCCAGCGCTCGGGAATCGACGCCGGGGCGATTGAGGACGTTGTCACCGGCGCAGTGACTCAAGCGGGAGAGCAGGGAGCCAACGTCGGCCGGCTGGCGGTGATGTTGGCTGGGCTGCCTGTTCAAATACCTGCGGTCACGCTCAACCGCATGTGCGGTTCCAGCCAGCAGGCGGTCCATTTCGCAGCGCAAGCGGTTGCCTCAGGGGACATGCGCTACGCGGTCGGATGTGGCGTCGAGAGCATGACGCGCGTGCCGATGTTTAGCGACATAGGCGGCGGCTTCGAGAAATTGAACCCCGATCTGCGTGGCCGGCACGATCTCATCCATCAAGGCGAAAGCGCAGAACGCGTGGCCGAGAAGTGGAAGATCAGCCGCGCTGAAGTGGACGCCTTTTCCGCGGAAAGCCACCGCCGGGCGGCTGAAGCAGCGAAGGCCAACAAAAACCGCGAGATTCTGCCCACGCCGGGGCTGAATGCCGACGGTCAGGAGATTCTTGTCACTCGCGATGAAGGCGTGCGTCCCGTGATCGATCCGGCCAAGATGGCGAGTCTGCCCACTGTCTTCCGTCCGGGCGGGAACGGCGTCGTTACTGCGGGGAACTCAAGTCAGATTTCGGACGGGGCGGCCGCCGTGCTCATCGGCGAACGCGAGATTGCCCTCGCCGAGGGCTTGCGTCCGCGGGCACGTTTCCGGGCCCGAGTCGTTGTGGGCGACGACCCCACCATGCAACTTACCGGCGTCATCCCGGCCACGAAGAAGGCACTGGAGCGGGCCGGGCTAAGCATGAAGGAAATCGACTGGGTCGAAATTAACGAAGCGTTCGCCTCGGTCGTCCTGGCCTGGGCGCGTGAATTGAAAGCCGATATGGCAAAGGTCAATCCCTGGGGCGGAGCCATCGCGCATGGCCATCCCCTGGGAGCGACCGGCGCGGCACTCCTGGCCAAAATGCTCGTCGGACTGGAAACCACGGAAAAGCGGTTTGGCCTGCAAGTAATGTGCATAGGCCACGGGATGTCCACGGCGACGATCATCGAGCGCGTTTAGCGGTTGAAGGAGTCGATTCATGAAGGTGCAGGATCATGGTTTCCTGGTGAGCGGCGGCAGCTCTGGCCTGGGCGCAGCTTGCGTGCGCACCTTGACAGGTGCCGGCGCCAGGGTAGTGATTGCCGACCTCAATCACGTGGCCGGGGAGAGGCTCGCAACAGAAATCGGCTCGCAGACGCGCTTCGTGCCAACCGACGTTACGGATGAAGCCAGCGTGCAAACAGCCGTGAACGCCGCCGTCAAGGAATTTGGCAGCCTGCAAGGCGTGGTCTGCTGCGCAGGCATCGGCCTGGCGGAGAAGGTAATTGGGAAGAACGGACCTCATCCTCTGGCGGGATTCGCGAAAGTAATACAGGTGAATCTGATTGGCACTTTCAACGTGATCCGCATCGCTGCTGCCGCGATGGCGGGGGGGCCTGCGGCTCCTGGAGGAGAGCGCGGGGTTATCGTGACTACCGCATCGGTCGCTGCCTTCGACGGCCAGATCGGCCAGGCCGCCTATTCTGCCTCCAAGGGAGGCGTTGTGGGCATGACGTTGCCGATCGCCCGCGAGCTGGCTCGCTACGGCATTCGCGTCATGACGATCGCGCCCGGTATCTTCGACACGCCGCTCTTGGCCGGCTTGCCCGAGTCGGCACGGCAATCGCTGGGCCAGCAGGTGCCATTCCCATCTCGCCTGGGCCGCCCGGATGAGTTCGCCTCCCTGGTCCAGCACATCATTGAAAACGAAATGCTCAACGGCGAAGTGATTCGTCTCGACGGCGCCCTGCGCATGGCCGCCAAGTAACGGATGGCGCAGAGATTTGCTCTGGAAGCGAGAAGCCCCGATCACATTCCCTTGGGCGGCGGCTCGTGGTAGAAAATGTCGAGGCCCGATTTGTTTTGCAGACGCTCAGCCAGTTGCTCGCGCTCCTCCTTGGGCGTTTCGATCAGATGATCGCCCAACCAATCCTCGACCGTAACACTTTCCCCGGTTAGCCAGCGCGTCACGGACCTGTTGCGGTCGAAGCTCTTCTTGTAATTGGACGGGCTGATACTGGCCCCCACGATGGCATCCGTAATGGTCTGGTTCGACACGGGATCGAAGATCGTGATCCGCCGGATGGCCTTTTTCGGGATGAAGCCGTCGTAAACGCACACTCCTGTCTTCTGTAGAGAGTCCTTCCATTTCGCCTTGTATTTGTCGAGGTTTTTGCGAAAGCTGTCGAGCCGCTTGTGCTGTTCCTTGCTCGTTCGCGCTTTTTGCCGGGCCGTCTGCTCCAGATACCACTCGCAAGGCAGGAAATTCGCATCGTCGAGAAACGTCAAGTCGATCTCGAGGATGCCAAAGCGATCGTGGTCATTGGTGCTGGCAAAAAATGCGAAAAGGCCAGGGTAGACGTCAGAGAGATAGACAGGATCATCCGCTGGGTTGACGCCGACGACCGGCGCGAGCTTGGCTGTTCTCTCCGTTGTTCCACAATAAAGTCTTGCAGGAGCCTTGGTCGGCTTCGCCATGAAACGGCCTTTCTGTCCGCACTCCATTTTGCGAACAGTCTATGGCAGACGCCTGCCATTTTCAATAAGCGCACCGCCGCCCACCGCCCAAATCGCCGTCCAGGCCCTCCATCATTATGAGACTATTCAAAACAAAAAAGAGCCCCCTAGCAACACAACTCAATTTGCGAAAACCACGTTAAACACGGGCTTTTCTATGCGACTCCAGAATCGTGATAATGGAGCCGCGCAGGGCCGCTTCCTGGGCGTGCGCAAAAACCACGCAAAATACGGGCTTTTTGCTTTTTGGGACATTTTGGGACTAAATCGGGGGTCCCCCGCGTTGAGCGCAAGTTACTGTTCATGCGTATACATTTTGCCGCCCACTGCCGCTCCGAATTCGCTCGTTTTCCGCCTGACATCTGAGCAAGCGAGCACGGCAGCGGAGGTATCGGGAGGTTTCGCGCGGCCGCCGGACTTCGGCGCTGCAAGCAGAATTATGTCCGAAAAGCTCAACTGGGCGGCAGGTGTGATCCATGTTTCGTGCCATACCGATCAGGTCGCTGATTTGAGCGGGCGGAATTTGCTTCACAGACGCGTCCAGGCCATGTACGATTGCCGGTCAGTCTCGGGTGTTACTCACAGCTGGAGGACAGAACATGGCTGACACTATGAAGCTGAAGGTGGAAGCTGATCGACGACCGGATGCGACATTCGGGCCGCACAGGGCGCCTCCCCTTGGCCATCTGCTCGCGGATAAAATCGCGCGCGACCCAGAGGTGCCGAATTTTTTTGCCGGCACCAAATCGACAACTCAGACCGGGAAGGCCCCCGCGAGCGATACGGACACCGACGTTGACTAAGGAACAGGAGCGCGGCCACTTGCAAGCGCTGTAGACGCCGGGAGGGGGGGCTCGGCGAGTCGTCCCTGGGAAAAGTCGACTCTGCATGAAGGCGTGGATCAGGTGGGCCAGGGCGTACTCATCATTGGCCAAGGCACAGACCCTCATGTTCAACGCGTCCAAGGGGCGCTCGAAAACCTGGGGATCTGTGCCCTGATTCTTGATCCATATCCTTCGGATCGTCCATGCAAAATAGCCATTGCATTTGACGAGGGACAGTGCGAGTTCCAAACGGCTTGTCCCGACGTTACTCTTGCCAGACAGGACGTGACAGCGGTCTGGTGGCGGCTCAAACCAGGGCCGGAATGGCCGAACCAGTCTGCCGAAACGCTCGCGATGCAGAGGTTTTCGGAGCGGGAATGGCAGCACGCGCTCGAAGGGCTGGAAGCCGTGCTGGCGAGCGCATACTGGATCAACCCGCGCAGGGCAGACCGGCGGGCGCGGCACAAGCTCGTCCAGCTCATCGAAGCGACTCGGCAGGGTTTCACAATCCCGCCAACGGTGATCGCAAATGATGCGGAGAAGGTTTTACAACGGGTCCGGGCCTGGGATGACCAAGCCATTTACAAGCCCCTGAGCTGGTACTTCCCCCCACCGGACAAAATTCTCTACACCAGTCAGATTGATAGCCAGTTCGTAAAGGCCAATGCAGAGAGCGTCGGCACAGCGCCCGGCATCTTTCAGCCTAGGATCGAAAAGGCTTTCGAATTGCGCATCACGGTGGTCGGAGAGGCGATCTTCCCAGTCAAGATCGAGTCTCAGGGCAACAGGACGACTCAACTTGATTGGCGAAGAGATTACGATGTTCTGAGCTATGCGCTCTTCGAACTTCCCCAGGAAATGGCCGCCAAGCTGCTGCGCCTTCATGCTGCACTCGGCCTAATCTACGGCGCCTACGATTTCATCGTCACCCCGGAAGGAGAGTTTGTTTTTCTGGAAGTCAATCCGCTAGGTCAATGGCTCTGGCTGGAAGACGCCCTCGGCATTGGCGTGACCGGGGCCCTTGCCAGGCTGCTTGGAAGCAGTGGGCGGTAGCTTCGAGAATTGACTGTTTCGTGAAGAGAAGGGAGCCGCTGGGGGAACAATTGACTACAGACTAGCGAGGCTTTGCCTCGGACCAACTAGTCATGGGAAATGAAGAGAAGGATCAAGATGAAGATTAGGAAGAAGATTAGGAGCAGGAGTAAGAGCAAGACGTTAACCGTCTCATTTGTACCTCTTATTCTTCTTCTTAATCTTGCTCCTACTCTTCTTCCTCATCCTACTCTTCATCTTACTCTCGCCTCGGCCCTTTCCCAAAAACTTGACTCAACCGCTATGAGTTTTGAAAATCAAGTAACCTATATCACCGTGCTTGATTCGGCAGTGGCGTAGGACAGATTTCCCAATCTGTCCGGTCAGGTTGGAAACCTGACCTACTGCCAAATCCCGCACGGTCATTTAGGAAGGCGCAGGCTTGCTTTTTAGGCAAGGTCACTCGTAAGAACTCCAGTAAACCAGTGCGTCCTTCGAGAAGTCTCCGAAAAAAAGTGTCCCATCAGGCCTCTACCAGGCACTAATACTACGTGCAGGCAACCTGCCACGTTGAGGAGCACTTCCATGGCCAATCCGCGAATTGACGGACTGCTGCAGCACGTTCGCGCAGCGCTTACGGAACGGAAGTTTGGCTCCGACGCGGAGCTGCTCGATCGTTTCATCGTGCACGGCGATGAGAAAGCATTCGCAGCCCTGATGCAACGGCACGCGCCGCTCGTCCTGGGCGTTTGCCGGCGCGTGCTCCGGCACGATCAGGATGCCGAAGACGTGTTCCAGGCCACGTTTCTCGTCCTTGCCCGGCGTGCCGGGGCAATCCGCCGGAGAGCGTCGCTGGCTAGTTGGCTTTACGGGGTGGCCTATCGCCTGGCTCTGAAGGCGCAAGCAGCGGCCGCGCGGCGTTCCCTTCATGAAAAGCAGCTCCCGCCGCCAGCACCCCGAGACTCTGCCGCGGACGTTACCTGGGGTGAGCTGCGGCAAGTGCTCGATGAGGAGTTGGCTCGTTTGCCGGAAAAGTTTCGAGCCCCGCTGCTCCTGTGCTACTTCAACGGCCAGACTCAGGACGAAGCATCCCGGCTGCTGGGCTGCAAGGCGAGAACCTTTAAAGCGCGCCTGGCCCGCGCTCGCGGCCTGTTGCGCGGGCGACTCGAGCGGCGCGGGCTGACACTTTCGACAGCCCTGGTCGGCCCGTTGCTCGGCCCGGAAGTCCCTTCAGCGAGCACTGTGCTTTGCCAATCCACGGTGCAGGCCGCGAAGCTGTTCGCGGCCAGGGGAGCCCTCAGTGGTGCGGTCTCCGTCCGCGTCCTGGCTTTGGTGGAAGGAGGATTGCGAGCCATGTTCGTCACGAAGTTACTCGTCGTCAGCGTCGCGCTGTCGGCCTTAGCATTTCTCGCTGGTGGGGCGGCGCTTGTCGCGAGCAGGGCAGGGCCGACGACAGCCATCCCGGTTACGGCTCCTGCAGAGAATACAGAACAGGGGCAGCTTACCGACCGGTGGGGCGACCCGCTACCGCAAGGCGCGATTGCGCGACTGGGAACGGTGAGGTATCGATATCAGGCCATTGGTGCTGCGTTCCTCCCCGACGACGAAACGGTCGTCTCCGCGAAGGAGGACGGTGCCATTCAGCTCTGGGCAGCGCACACCGGCCGACTAGTGCGTGAGATTAAACCCGGGCAGTTACAAATACGGCGGGCATTTGCCGTCTCGCGCGACGGAAAAAGCGTGGCCGTGAGCGGCTCCTTGTCCGAGCCACCGAATTTCGTCTGGCGGTCGGTTGTCCGCGTGTATGACGTTTCGACGGGCAAGGAGGTGCGGACCTTCGAGCGAGATCTTCGCGATGGAGTGGAGACCCTTGCCTTGACGCCGGACGGAAAGTTCCTGCTGACATTAGGTGGGGAGGGGAAGCTGCGCGTGGAAGAGGTCGCGACCGGTCTTGAGCTGCTCGAACATCAATTCCCTGGGGATATTCAACCCCACCTTGCCTTATCTCGGGACGGTTCCACTCTAGCCTTGGCTTCTGGCCCTAACTCCCGAAAGCTTTTTGTTTGGAAGTGGCAAACCGCGGAAGAGCCACGAGAATTTCGGACCGCCGCGGGCTACCGAGGCGGAAGAGTGGCTTTTTCAGCCGATGGCAAGCTCCTGGCAGATTGTAGCGATATCGACCCGGTGGTTAGGATTTGGGATGTGCAAAGCGCCCGGTTGCTGCGCAAACTCCAATTGCCGGACCTCGAGTCCTATCGTCATGGGCACATCGTGTTTAGCCCGGATGGCAAAATGATGGCGGCCTCGGGCATTTCCGCCAATGGGTTGAACAGCGCCGTCCATCTTTGGAATCCAGTGACGGGAGAATTCTTGCGGCGCTTGGATCTTGGCGGGGGCCCGCTGGACTTCTCTTCGAACGGCCGCCTTCTCGTCGACGGCTCGCGCGTGTGGGATTTTGTCGCTGGCAGGGAGCTGTCCGCCAACGATCAGGCTCCTTGGGGCGAGGTGCTGCGCATAGCGACGGGTGACAGGGGCTTGGTGGTGACAATCTGCGGCGAGAAGGAAATATGCATCTGGGATGTGGCCTCCGGGCGATTGCAGCGCCGGCTCGCGCAGGATGGTTGGATACGCGACATCGCTCTTTCCCCCTCAGGCACGAAACTCGTTTCGAGCAGTCTAACGGACAATTTGGTTTGCCTCTGGGACACCGCCACGGGAAAGAAAATCTTCGAGCTTCCAGGCCACGGCCGGCTCGGCGGACGCCGAGCTGTCGCCTTCACTCCGGACGGTAAGTTCTTCTTCTCATGGGGCGACGACATGTACTTGAGGCAATGGAGTGTAAAGACGGGAAAGGTCTTCTTGGAAAATGCAATCCGCCCAACAGGTATCCCTGTGCCTGGCGAGGACGAAGAGGAGGCTATCAGGAGGCATATGGTGTTCGAAGGCATTATGAACGGCATTTTCTCGCCTGACGCAAAGCACTTGGACCTGCAGTCCATGGACCAGGTTTTCGTCTTCGAGGTTGCCACCGGAAGAGAATTGCGGCACTTCTCCCGAGAAGGCGGTTACTCAAGTGGGCAAGCCGTCTCTGCCGATGGCAGGCTGCTTTTGACCAGCACCTTCGGCAAATCTGTACAGACCAAGCTGCCCGATGGCATGATCCAATCTTCGACCCCCATGTATCACCTCGTCTCCTTGTGGGACCTGGATGCGGGCCAATTGAAGAAGCAACTCAGTGTACCGGAGCAGATGGCTGGACCGGTCGCCTTTTCTCCCACCGGCAAATTGTTTGCTGAGGCATCTTCCAAGCCAGGTGCGCACATCCGTGTCTGGGATCTATCGGGACAAACGGTGTGGGCGGCCGAAGGTTTTGCTGGTGTCGTGCGCTCGCTGGCCTTCATGCCTGACGGCAAGCAATTGATCTCCGGCATGGACAACAGCACTGCGCTCGTCTGGGATATCACGCAGAAACCTTAGTTCGAGTTTCGCAGATTTTGGAAGGGAAAACAAAAGCGGCGGAAAAGCGCCGCACTCCAAAAGTGACTTCTTTGGACTGCGGCGCTTTTCCGCCGCTTTTGTTTCTCTGTTTTGCAGGCCCCTAAGTCCGCGTTTCGCACATTTTGGACAACGATGGCTGACCGGCTGGGAGGGCTTTCGCTATGCCTTATGGACATGTCGTGGTCACGCTCCTTCTCTTCACTTTCTCACTCGCAACGGACGACGCGCCCGAACTCTCGCGCCCTGTCCAAATCCAGTGCCAAGGCAAGCCGCTCGACGTGCAGCGCGAAGGTCATGCCGCACCCTTCCTAGGCGACTTCTTCGAGGACGGCACAATGGCGCTGCTTGTCGGACAGTACGACGAGGGTCGGCTGCGCATCTACCGCAACACCGGCACACGGACCAGGCCGAAGTTCGATTCCTTCACCTGGTTCGAAGCCGATGGTAAGCTCGCGCGCGTCCCTGAAGGTTGATGCATCGGCTTCACTCCACAGTTGGTGGACCTGGATGGCGACGGCCGCAGCGATGTCATTTCGGGCTCCTGGCCCGGCGAGATTTATTTCTTCAGACGCAAAGGCGACGGGACCTTCGCCGCCGGGCAGAAACTGGCGGACAAGCATGGAAAAACGATCAACGTCGGCTCGGCCTCGGCGGCCTTTGCCGTCGACTGGGACGGTAACGGCACGATCGACTTGATCGTCGGCAACGTCCTGGGCGAGGTCTACTTCATACCCAATGAAGGCAAAGGTAAGACACTCGCGTTTGGGACGCCGCGCCAGCTCGAAGCCGGGGGGCAACCCATCAAGGTCAACGGCGATGCGGCCCCTGTCGTCGCGGACTGGGACGGCGACGGGAAACTCGATCTGATCCTCGGCACGGATGAGGGGAGCGTTCTCTGGTATCGCAACATCGGCACCTCCCGCGCGCCCAAGCTGGAGGCGGCTCGGACACTGGTCGGCAAGAGCCCCTTGGGTTGGGGCAGTGATGACCAACGCCAACCGGGCGACTGGGGCCTCCGCGTCAAGCCATGCGTCTTCGACTGGGACGGTGACGGTCGCCCCGATCTTCTTCTCGGCGATCGCTGCGGCAGCTTCAGCGCGAAGCCAAATCAGACCGAGCAGGAAAAAAATGAAGAACGAAAAGCCAACGACCGGCTGCCCGAGCTGCGACGTAAATGGGCCGACGCCTTTCGGCGCTATCGACAGGCGAGCGTGATACCGGTGCAAGAATCGCCAAGCATGAAGCAGCAGCGGGAAGAAGCTCTAGTTGCGACACGCGCGAAACTCCAGCGCTTCAAGGACGAGATTGTGGTTGTGCAAGAGATACAGGGTCGCTATCGACCGGGCTATCAGTCGCATGGCTTTGTTTGGTTGTTTCAGCGCACGACCTCCGCCAAGAGAGGACCTTGAGGACGATGAAACAGATTTCGAAACTACGCTGGCTCAGTTTGGGCACGCAGCTCTTTCTTCCGGGAGTTGTGGTAAGTGTGGCAACGGTACTGGTCTCGGCGGCTCGCGCGCAGGGTCCTGATCAGCCTCATGTTCGCACCGTGGCCTTTTCGCCGGATGGCAAGCTGCTTGCATCTGGCACGGGTGAGCCGAAAGAACCGGGCACGGTGACACTCTGGAATATCTCCATGCGCCGGCCTCTTTGGACGTACCGCGAGAGTGCTGGGGTTCCAGCGGTCGCCTTCTCGCCTGACGGCATGACCCTCGCGGCGGCATCATTCAACAACACGGCCACACTACTGGATGCGGCCACGGGCGCGGTGAAGGCCACGCTCCACCATCCCAAGGAAGTCCGTTCGCTGGCCTTTTCACCCGACGGCAAGTCGCTCGCGACGGCGTGCTGGGACCGCCTTATTCGCGTTTGGGATGTCCAAAGCAGCTCGGAAAAGCTCACTTGCAAAGGCCACAAGGACCGGATTTCCACCGTCGCTTACTCGCCCGATGGAAAACTCTTGCTTTCCGCCGGCGGAAGCGACGGTGCCAAGCTCTGGGACGCGGCAACCGGAGCCGAGAAGCAAACCTGGAAGCACGGCGGGTTTTATGTTGCCTGTGCTGGATTCTCCCCCGACGGGCGCTGGGCGATCACCGGCGGATATGATGGAACGGTGCGCGTCTGGGGCGTCTCCACGGGTGAGTTGCGCGCCCGCTTCAGCGGTGTTGGTGGCGTTTATAGCACTGCTTTTTCTCAAGCCACCCGTACCCTCGCCGTTAGCAGTAATTCCCGGGAAATCGGCCTCTTCCCCTTGTCATTTCAAGAACCGACGCCGAAGGAATTGGAGCGCATCCATATGTTCCTGGTCAAGCTGGACGATGATTCCTACGAGGTGCGCGAGGCCGCTAGCAAGGGTCTGGTGGAAACGGGTTTCGTTGCCGAGCCCGAGTTGCGCCGGGCCGTGAAGGAATCCCCGTCAGTAGAAGTGCGCATCCGGGCACGGCGCGCGCGCGAGGAGATGCTCTCCAAGCCACTCAGAGTGCTCCACGGACACACTGACCAGGTGGAAACTGCAGCCTTCTCTCCGGAAGGCAGCGTTCTGGCAAGCGGCAGCAAGGACGGCACGGTGCGCCTTTGGGACATGGCAACCGGCAAGGAACTCGGCCGGTTGACGCCGCCGAAGTGATAGAGCAATCACGGCATTGCTTCCCGCGCCGGGTGCCATGCTTTCAGGCCACGGGTTGGCCAAAGAAATATTGCTCGCTGGAAGGCCTGAAAGCATGCCGAGCAGCCAGCAGCCCGTCCGCCTCCATGGGGCACAGGCGGTCAACGAAGTGTCCTCCTGTCTTGGGGCACGAACATGCTTTCGGCCCGTCGGCGTGTAGGATTACTTTCAGCAGTTGGGGGCCGAAAGCATGGCACCCGGCGATAGGCCTCAAGCTGCGTTTCCTGGACGACATCCGACGCGTCAACTCGGGCCTGGATGCCAGGGTCCAGGCGGCGGGCGACGAAGCGTCGCAATCCGGCCCGGTGATGGGCGAAGAGCCGGTCGAATGCGGTCCTGTCGCCGCCTCGGATCACTTCCAGCAGGCGCCTGGTCCGTGCCGAATCGGCGTCGGAATCGGTCATGCCGGCCTCCCGTAGTACTACCTCCCGAGTCTTGGCCGAATGTGACAGGGCGATCTGCCCTAGCTTCGGCGCGAACCTGGTGAAGAACCGGATGATGTGTATTGTCGCGACCAGGCGGGCGTACTGCAATCCGTGACATTGGGCGGCGCTGGCGGTCGGGCTGGGAAGCGCCTCGGACGATATCGGGAGGATCCTCGGGCCCGAAGGCAAGCGGAATGCACCCAGTTTTGCCGAAGTGGGTCTGGTCCGGGTTAGCGCATGACCTATCTCTACCGAACCGTGCGCGCCAGCCGGAATCCATCGTTCATGCGCTCCTCCAGAGGCTTTAGATAGTTGCGAGCCGCGGAGCGGAGGAACTTGCCGGTGCTGAGAAACGAGCCGCCACGAATGACAAGAAGATCCTTGTCCTCGATAATGAACTCCCGGACATCCGGGGCTTGGTGGCTCCGAGCTGGTTCATAGATTCCATAGCGGTCCTGGCACCAATCCATGACGTTGCCAAGCATGTCAAAGAGGCCCCAATCGTTGGATTTTAGATCGGCCACCGGCCAGCTCTGATTGGCAGAATTGGCAAAGTACCAGCCGTAGTGCTTCAGCAATTCCTCCGATTCCCCATAGAACCGGCTGGTGACTGCCTCCGCGCGACTGGCGTATTCCCACTCCGCTTCCGTGGGCAAGCGGTAGCCCGAGCGCTCGAACCAACGGGGGGCGAGCTTCATGCCCTGCTCATACCTTCCGTCCTTGTTGGGCAGGTAACACCACTCCTCCTCAGGCAAGCCTTCCATCTGGCTCATCCAGTTACAGTACTGGGCTGCCAGATACCAGGATACATTGTTGATAGGGCAATCCTTCCTGGGAGAGAACTGGACGGCATACGGATGATCCTTGCGAAAACGCAGAAACTGCTCGACGGTCACCGGCGTGGCGGCGATGGCAAACGAGCGCTCGATGCGCTCCCGGTGTTGTAGCTGGTCGCTCGGGACACGGTTTGCCTCGGTTAATGGCGAACCCATGAGAAAGTCCGTTGGTCCGGCCAGGACCACCATGGTCTGCCCCTGGGAATTGACGTACCACTCTGGACCACGGGACTGACCCGGCACGATTGCCAGAGCGCTCCGAATGTGCTCGATTTTCAAAGCACGCTTCCCCTTGTCTTGCGCCCAACCCATCTGGGTCTGTTCCAGCCAGGATTCCTGATTCCAGCGCCTGAGCACCCATTGGACCGCGCTATGAAGGCCGGCGTCGGGGGCGGCGATGTACAGCTCTCGAAGCTTGTCGAGCGCTTGCGCACGCTCATTCGGAGAGAGCGTAGCACTGTCAAACTCGCCCAGGGCCAACACCAGCGCGCGCTTGACCGACACGTCGGGTTCTACATTCAATCGCCTTAGGATGACACTCGGCGACACTCCGAACTGACCAAAACTGTGAATCAGAAAGCTCCGCAAGGTTGGATCGGGACTGTGCCGTAGGTGAGGCCAAATGCTGTCCGGCCTATCCATGCGCAGAAGCGCCACGGCTGCCCTTACTTTGCGCTTGGCCAACTCCTCCTTGGCCGACTCCTTTGCGCCGGGGGGCGGCTGCCTGGCAAGTTCCAGCGATAGCGCATTTAGCGCGGGCTCACTGTGATCCTTAAGTTTTGGAAACAGCACGGCGAACTGCCTGGGGTCGGCATCCAGGAGCAATTGGACAAAGAGGTCGGGTTGCAGGGAGGTATAGTCAGCCAGGATGTCGGCAGCCTGGGATCGTTCGGTCTCGAGCCGCTTCGGATTGCGAAAAATGGATTCCAGGGGCGTAAGTAATTTGGCACGCACCGGCCGAAGTGAATCCATCCAGGTCCCGAGGTAGACCGCCGGCACGTTGACCAGATGGTTGGCGGTCTGCACCTGTACTTCGGCCCAGCGCGGGTTGTCAGGGTCGAACTTGGCGAGCGCGCAAGCCGCACGCAGGCGCTGCTCCTTCTCCCCGCTGGCGGATTGTGCCATTTTGAGCCAGAGCGTGTCCAGCAGCTCGGCTTTGTATGGCGTCAAGGCATCACACAGGGTGGGGACCTCCTGGGGCAGGGCAACGAGCAAGCGGTCATAAAGATAGCCGGCCTGAGCAGGATCCACCGGCAACAGGGCGAGACTCGTATGAAGTTTCTGGGGCGAACCGTCGGCTGCTCGGGCGTTTTCTTCCTTGAGCAAGGGGTCGATCCGGGGTCGCTGATTCTCCATCTCGACAATGATCCCCGGCACCTGGCTGATATTGGCGTCGAGAAGTCGCTTGACCAGCCCAGCTGCATGGGCGGCCTGCTTGTGTTCGGTGATCTGCTGAAGAATTCCCATCCCAAGCGCAGACGCGAGCAGGAATCCAGCCAGTAGAATGAGGCAGCGCAGCGCATGATGCCGAGTTGCCTTGCGCATCATCGTCCGTTCCGACTCTGTCCAGCTCTTCCTCTCGGTAAACCAGAGAAGGCCCACCCAGTGCAGAAAGGAAGGCAATTGGCGGTTCTCGGGCCGAGCACTCCAGACCGAGGCACGGTCCGCGAGCGCTAACTCTGCCCGGCCGCGTCTGGTCTCCTTTTGCTTGCGTGTCAACCAGTCGCGTAACGAATGAACCAGATAATCATGAGTGAGCTGGTAGTGACGAGTGGCGAGTGGCGAATCATGAATGCCGAGAGAATTGCCTTTCCCCTCGCTCGCCACTCGCCACTCCCCACTCGCCACTCCCTCACGGTCAGTCGGCGTGATGAGGCGGACTTCGCCATCGAGGATTTCGAGCACGGCGTCGAATTCCTTTGGAGAAGCTGCATAGCCTGAGGCTTCCAGCAGCTCGGCGTAGCTGCGCATGTGGCCCTTGATATCTGAGCCTGATTCCGGAAGCAGGGCCTTCAGCACTGCTCGGACGGCCTGCTGACGATAGCGATGTTCGGGAGGAGCGGTGGGGGCGCTGAAGGTTTCTTCGAGGTAGGTCGCGCCGACGCCCTCGGCGCCGCCTACTGCCCGCAACGACGCAAGGGTCCACGGTTTAGCCTTCATCATCTCCGCGAACACTGCCAGCCGCACGCAGTTGACCTTGCCCTCCTGAGCCAGGCCCAGCGTGGCCTGTTCCAGGAATTGCCGCTGTTCCTTGCCGAACTTCTCGCCGCCTGCGGGAAGGGCACCAAATGCCTGTCCAAGGAGAGCCAGCACTTTCTCGGCATGCCGGATCGGGAACAAATCCACGGCCGCGGAGTTCTGTCCTTCGACGAGACGAATCTCCAGATCGCGCATGAAACGGGTCGAGGCCATCCAGAAGTCGTCGCGCACCATCAGGAGGCACTGCACTCCACCGCCATCGCAGTGGCGCAAGGCTTGGGCGAGTGGGCAATCCTGTTGAGCCCGATTGGCGTGCAGCCATTGTTCGAACTGGTCAACAACGATCAGCACCTTCTTACCCGGCGGGCGCACTTGCCCCTGGCGGAGCGAGGCCAGCGTCTCTTTCAAATCCAGATTGGCCGACAAGGCGGGGCAGCGCTTGCGGAGCCCGTGAAGAAGACGAGTTTCGGTCTCGGCGGCGGTAGCCTCTAGGTAGACGGCCAAGACATTCTCGGAGAGGCGAGGCATCAGTCCCGCTTTCACCAGTGACGACTTACCGCAGCCCGAGGGGCCGTAGATCAAGCCGACCGAGAAGGTGCTATCCGGATCGGTTTCCTCGATGCGCGTCTTCCAGAAGCGGATGCTGTCGGGAAGTCCGTCCCGGTCGCGCGGCCCGGGGAGGAGTTCGAGAAAAAAGTTGGCGTCATGGGCATCGAAAGAACGCAGCCCTTTGGGCACGATCCTTAAGAGCGTCACCGAGTCCATGAACCGCGCCCGGCTGTCCAGGGTTGCTTGACCGGAGGATGGAACCGCCAAGGCTGCCGTCGCGGAAGGTTGGCTCGCGTCCTTTGCATCGGGCGAGTGAGTACGGAGCGCGGACCACTCCCGCAGGTCGTCTGCCATATCTTTGGCAGTGTTATACCTCTCAGAAGCTCGTTTCGACATGGCTTTGAGGCAGATGCGTTCTAATTCCTTGGGAATGTTGTCATCGATCTGCCTGGGTGGACGCGGCTCGAAAGTTCTGATCTGCTCCAGAAGTTCATCTACAGATTGCGCGCGAAAGGGCTTGCGACGCGTCAACAGCTCATAAAGGATCACGCCCAGGCTGAAGATATCGGAACGGCCATCGACTCTGTGACCTTCGCCGCGCGCTTGCTCCGGGCTCATGTAAGCGGGAGTGCCGGCATATCTGTGGTCCTGGCCGACGCTTCCTTCCCGAAGCGCCAGTCCGAAGTCGACGACATACGGCTTACCGGCGCGATCGAGCAGGATGTTGCCGGGCTTGATGTCCCGGTGGACCACCGCAAGGCGATGCGCGTGCTGCAGCGCCTCGGCCACCGTGGCCACCAGCTCCGCGGCCTGGGCAACGGAAGGTGGATCATCCTTGATCTTCAGCGCCAGCGTGCCGCCTTCGATATATTTCGAGACGACGAAGAAGACGCAATCCTCAGTCTGTCCGATATCGAAAACGGGAACGATGCTGGGATGATCGAGCCTAGCGGCAGTTCGGGCCTCGGCCAGATAAGCGAGGGCGTCACTCGGTCGATGCACCAAAGTGGCGTGAGGCACCTTGATGGCGACCTGACGCTCCAATTGATCGTCTTGAGCGAGATAGACGACACCGAAGCCACCTTGGCCGATTGTCTTTTCGACTCGATAACGTCCGATCGATTTGGGCAGTTCGGAGGACGCCGCCCCGCCTGCCACGGTTTCGGCCATTTCCTGCTGCCAGGGACCCGTTTGCTCTGAATGGTTTCTCATCGCTGCCGATGGGCCCTGGAGCCCGCCCCAAAAGCGGCCAGAAGACACGTCTTAGAGGTGCTCAGCCGAGTCAGAAGCGGCATGTCCGTGAACGCCGCAAATCACGAGGTCGTGCTCCCCAATTCCCTGGGAAGGCCCCACGTGACTAGGCCAATGTCCTCGGCGAGCGGTCCTTTATTTGAGCAAGCGAGTACTCCCGCGCGCTGCGTTCGGCCATGCAACCGCCCGCAACGATATCATTGTAGCCGCGTGCGTGTCAAAACTCACGCAGGAGACGAACATCCCCGCCGGGTGCGCAACCGTTGCCCGGTAAAGGTGCCAAGCGCATCGACAGAATTTCCTTGCTTTGTCTCCGGGCGCCTTCGTACTCTACAGCGCAGGCAGGAAGGAGTTCGCCATGCGCGATGATGATCCAGAGGATGGGCTGTGCCGTTTGGAGAGCTGGGCGGGAGAGGTCCGCATCAATTTGATTCGCCTGGTTGCCATCCTGCTTTTCTACGGCAACCACCTCGTGAATTATTACTGGAGCAGCAACGACGCGGTAAGGCCTGAATACCACACGGCCATAACCTTGATTACCCTTCTCTGGGGCATCTCGGTCTTGCTGCTGTACCAGATGTTGTCTCAGCGCTGGTACCCGGCACCACTCAAGTACCTCATCACGGCCTGGGACCTTATCCTGATCACTGCCATCGTGTCCCTATCCGGAGAAGCCAGGACCACGCTGGTTGTGGTTTATTTCCTCGTCCTTGCCGCCGCACCATTACGGCTTTCGTTAGCGTTGGTCTATTTCGCCACGTTGGGCAGCATGGCGGCAGTTCTCTTCTTTCTGGCCTACATCCGTTTCTGGTTGCAATTACCTGCGGAACGGCGTCTCTCCCGAGTAGAGCAGATCATCATCCTTCTGGCACTCGGAGGGGCTGGACTCCTGGCCGGTCAGACCGTTCGGCAGATCAGGCGTTTGCTGCGGGGTTATCCCGTCACCATGGCGGAGCCAAGGGAGACCGAACATGCCGCATAACGCTGCCTGTCCGGGATGCGGGGCCAACCTGGTGATTCCCGAAGGGACGAAGTCTCCATCTCTCACTTGCCCTCAGTGCCTTGCAGCGGTAGCCGTTGCGCGCGCTGTGCAGGCTCCGAACCAGCCCGATGGATCGGGACTGCGGGCGGGCGCTGCGCCCCAGAATACACCATGCCCTCAATGCGGCTACTCCGTACTCGGGACGTGGCGCGTCTGTCCGCAATGCGGCAATCGCCTGCGCCAGCTGCACAACATAGATGAGCATGATCTACCGGACCTCGACGTCAGCCGGGATGAAGGGAGAGTGCGCATTGGGCTTACGCTCCTGGGAACCCTCGCCGCGCTTGGGACCCTGGGTGTGGTTATCCGGCTCATCTCGGTGGGCGAGCCCGGGCTGGCGATCCTCACGGGCGTGTTCTTGTTGTTCTTCCTTGGAGTGGCGATGGGGGGAGTGCTCCTGGTCAAGGGCGCTCGACGCCTGTCTGCCGACAATAGCGGCTGCGCCGTGGTGTTCATTGTTGTGGGAATCTGCGTGGCGGTCTTTGGGTTTGCACTGTTCGTGTTGGGTTTTGCCGTGTGTGGATTCGCGCCGATGTAGTTCGGCTCATGATGCGCCATTCTCTCTTTTCAGAAAGCCTGCATGGACTCCAGCATGGCCTTGCGTGACTATACCTTCCGTGGCACGACGCGCAGTTTGTGCCCCCATTGTCGCCGCCTCGTGGACGCCAAGATCATTGTGCGCCGCGACCGCGTTTACTTCCGCAAGCACTGTCCGGAACATGGCGTCATCGAGGATTTCGTGTGCGCGGACGTCGCCTACTATGACCGGCACGATTTCGATCAGCCGGCCCGCCTGCCGCGCGTTTTCGGCGTCGAGCCGGAGCGCGGTTGTCCTTACGATTGCGGGCTCTGCACCGAACATGAGCAACACACCTGCATCGCCCTGATTGAGATCACCTCGAGCTGCAATCTCAAATGTCCGATGTGTTTTGCGGAGTCCGGCCCCGGAGGCCAACATCTCGATTTCGCCACCTTTACGCGCATGGTTGACCGGTACGTACATCTGGAGGGCTCGGCCGACGTGTTGCAGATCTCGGGCGGCGAGCCGACGCTTCACCCAGACCTTGCGCGCATGGCCGCCTACGCCTGCAGCAAGCCGATCGCAGCCGTAATGATCAACACCAACGGCGTTCGTCTCGCCAAGGATCCTCGGCTCGTGGAGGCGCTGGCCGGCATGCGCCAGAAACTAGAAATCTATTTGCAATTTGACGGCTTCGAAGCGAAAGACGCGCTCGCACTGCGCGGGGAGGAATTGCTCGACATCAAGCTGCAGGCGCTCGAAAACCTTCGGCAGCATGACCTGCGCTGTACGCTTGTCTGCACCGTTGAACATAACGCGAATCTGCATCAACTCGGCCGTATTGTCCAGTTCGGGCTGGAACGCCCGTGGGTCCGGGGTGTGAGTTTTCAATTGGCCAGCTACTGCGGCCGGCACGTCGACCCTGTCGACCTGGAACACCGGGCAACCATGCCCGACGTCGTGAAAGCCATCGCCGCCCAGACAGACCGCTTGTTGGTCGAGGAGGACTTCTACCCGCTGCCGTGCGCGCACCCCAATTGCCACATGCTCGCTTACCTCTACCGCGGCGGCGCTCGGCCGGTTCCTATCTCCCGGATCATCGATGTCAAGAAGCATTTGAGCCTGGTTGCCAACAGCGTCGTCTACACACCTGCGCGGGCGCGTGGACTCGCGCTCAAATACCTGGAGGGGGCCGGCGGCTGTGGCTGCGGGCCGCAAGGCTGCGGGCCGGCCGATGCGTCGCTCCAGGACTTCATCGTCAAAGCGCTCGAAGAGAAACTGAGTGGGGCCGATGTGTTCCGCATCGTGTTGACCGCCTTTCTCGACGTGCACACCTTTGACACGCGCCGCGTCATGAAATGCTGCCTGGCGCACCTGTTGCCGAGCGGCCACATGGTGCCCTTTTGTGCTTACAACACGCTTTACCGCGATGGACACGTGCCTCTGCCGCCGCTGGGCGCTGCACGACAGAAGCTCCATGTCCGTGCGTGATCTTGCAACAAGAGCGCGCTGGGTGGCATGCTTTCGGGCCCGAACCACCGGCGGAGACTGCCAGGCGCACAGGTCCGAAAGCATGGAGCAGCCGGCGAACTGTTCCCTTGCGTTGGGGCACGACATGCTTTCGCGGCCCCGACATGTACGCATGCGCGCGTTCGGTCCCCGCTTGGGCCGCGAAAGCATGGCACACAAGTTCAATCTCTTGTTGCTGATTTGGGCACCCTGATTTAGATGACGCCGCGTCTCCTTTACGCCTTATTCATGTTCGCAGCGCTGGCGGTATTCGTCGGCGCTCGTCGCTGGGTTGCCAAACCGCCGGAGCTGGAGCATCTCCCCTGGTGGAAGAAACTTGTGCTGGCCACGGCAGGACTGGCAGGCGGCGTCCTCGGTGCCAAGCTCCCTTTCGTCCTTACCGGCGACTATGCTGTCGCGTCCGCCCATGTTTGGTTGAGCGATGGCAAAACGATTGTCACGGGCCTGATCGGGGCATACCTTGCGGTGGAACTCGCGAAGCTGGCCCTGGGAATCCGCATTAAAACCGGGGATACCTATGCGGTGCCCCTGGCCCTTGCCTTGGCAGTGGGGCGTTGGGGTTGCTTCTGCAACGGCTGCTGTTACGGAACCCCGACCTCGCTGCCCTGGGGCGTAGATTTCGGCGACGGCATCTTGCGCCATCCGACGCAAATCTATGAAAGCATCTTTGACCTTGTCATGGCGGTGATTCTTTGGGCGCTGGCGAGTCGCGCTCTCCTGCCTCGCCAGCGCCTGAAACTTTTTCTGATTGCGTACGGGTTCTACCGCCTTGCCACCGAGCTGATTCGGCCGGAACCAGTTTGGCTCTGGAATTTGACCTTCTACCAGGCGGCCTGTCTCGTCTTGATTGTCGCGTTGCTGGTGCAATGGATCATCGACAGCCGGCGGGCCGAGCTAGCACTCAGCGCACCTGCCGTTGGGTCGAACAATGGTTGCTGAGCCTGACTTTCCAGATCGCAAAAACTCGACTAGACTTACCTGAGAAGTCTATGAGGATCTCTTCTACATGAAAACCAAACGCATCGGCTGATTCATCTCTGCGGATCCGAACGTATGCCACGGCAAACTCACGTTCCGGGGAACGCGCATCCTGGTGAGCGATGTCCTCGAGTTGGTCGCGGCCGGGATGGACTGGGACGACATTATCAAGGAATGCCATGGCAACATCTCGCGCCCGGCGATCGCCGAGGTGATCCGCATTGCCGGCCTGGCTATCGTGCAGCATGCGGACGAGTACCTGGAAAGGCCGATCTGAGCGTGATCGTTTTGGATGAGAACGTTTTCGAGAGTCAGCGCGCGCAACTGCGCTGGCAGCGGATTCGCCTCTGCCAGATTGGCCGTGATGTTGGTCGCAAAGGGATGAAGGACGACGAGATCATTCCTTTGCTGCAAAGCCTGCGGCGCCCCACGTTCGTAAGCCGTGACCGCGACTTCTTCGAAAAAACGCTACGCAACGATAGGATCTGTTTGGTCTACCTCGATGTTTGGCCGCTTGAAGTTGCTGAATACACTCGCCGTTTGCTGCGCCACGAGCATTTCAAAGCCTGGTCCCAACGCAAGGGTTGCGCCATCCCCGTCGCAGCGAGTGGAATCTCGGCTTGGCGTACGAGAACACCGCAAATTAGCCGCTACCGCTGGGTCGATTGATTCCGACCCCCTCGGAAGGCGGGCCTTGAGTCGCTGCCGCTGCTGACTGGCTGATCCATTTCTTTACCCCCCAGCACTTCGGACTGCTGGCAATGCAGGGTCGGAAGCATCGGCTCCGCTACGTTTAATAGTGGTCGGTGCTATTGCGTCGGATTCAATCCATAGCGAGAACAAGACGTGTGCCTTCGAGTAGTCGAAGGTGCATCGTGAAGAGGCACCTGGGAGCGCTGTGGTGCTCGTTGGTTGGCAAGGTGCGTCGGCGCGAATACGCTTGACGCACACTACTGCTAGCAGCACGGCCATTTCAATTCCCACGCGATTAAGATCGCGCTTTTCAGGACGGCTCGCTTCTCCACCGTATCGCAATCGGCGAAAAAACCGTACCATTCCGCTCCTCCTGCCCCACTATTTAAGATAGATGACTATCAGCATGGGGGTCCTCATGGCTGCGCGAGCGCTGGTTCAGGTGGTTCATTGGCTGCGCCGGGTCGGTGCCGGGCCTTGCGCCGGCACCGACGCCGAGCTGTTGCAACGCTACGCCACGGCGCGCGATGAGTCCGCGTTCGCCGAGTTGCTGCGGAGGCACGGTCCTTTGGTCTGGCGTATCTGCTTGCAGCTTCTCTGGAACGAGCAGGATGCGGAGGATGCCTTCCAGGCCACGTTCCTTGTCTTGGCCAGCAAAGCCGCGTCGATTCGACGGGCCGAATCCCTGTCCGGCTGGCTGTTCGGCGTGGCGCGCCGGACGGCCCTCCTGGTCCGCACGCGCCGACCGCGGCTGCCAGAACCCGATCGCTCCTCGACGCCCGAACCGGACCCGGCCGCGATCGCCGTCTCTGCAGAACAGTGTGATCTCATTCTCGATTGTGTGCGCCGGCTTCCGGAGAAATACCGGCTGCCGCTCTTGCTCTGCGGCATCCAGGGTCTGACCAAAGCCGAGGCGGCCCAGCAGCTCGACTGGAAGGAGGGGACCGTCTCCGGCCGGCTCGCGCGGGGCCGGCAACTCCTCCAGCTGCGGCTCGCCAGGCGCGGCATTTTGGTACCTTCGGGAGCCCTGCTGGCGAGTGGCAGTGCCACTCCGGGCTTTGTCCAGGCTTCCGTCTTGAATGCGGCACGATTCTTCGTCGCGCCGGACTCGGTCGCCACTTCTTTTCCCAGCGTCATCGCCCGCGAGGTTCTCCAAACCATGAAGCCAGTCTCCTGGAAAGTGATGGTTAGTGTAGCGTTGCTTGGCCTGGCCATCGTGACGGGCGGAGTCGCCTACTATCGCTCAAGCGCGGAGACCACGACCGCCAGCCCTTATGCGCTTGAGGAACCTGTCCCGGAAGGCGCGCCCAGGTGGCAAGAACGCCTTCGTTTGCGCGGCTATCTGGGTGCCGCCACGGGCGATTTCTCCCCTGACGGGCGACTCTTTTGCACCACCGACGCCAAAAACATTCCGCAGTTCCTCGACACGACAACCTGGAAGGTGCGGAGCTGCAGCGAGCTGACCAAGTTCAAAGCGCAAGGGCCATGGCCCAACCTTTCCGGTTTCTCGGCGGATGGCCGCTTCTACGCCCTCTGGTACGGCATCCGGGGCAAGGGACCCAAGGGTAAGACGCTCCTGGAAACCTCACTGATCGAGGTCGCAACCGGCAAGGAGTTGACGGTCCTTCCCGGCTCTATGCCCGAATTCTGTCCCGGACGCAGCATTCTGGCGACCAGGTTGGACAATACGGTCACGCTTTGGGATTGCACTACCAAGGCAACCGTGCACAAGTTCGAGGCCGGAGCCGAGATTAAGGGATGTGAGTTCTCGCCCGATGGCAAATTGCTGGCCGCGACTACGAGCAGCGGCCACGGCAAGCTTTGGGAAGTGACCACCGGCAAGGAAATCGCCGGGTTCGAGGGCTTTAATCTGGTTTGGGCGAAGGATAGTCGCACTTTTGCCACCTTGTTGCCTATCGGGCGCGTCATCAAGCTATGGGACGCGGCCACCGGCAAGCAGCGCTTCACCATCGGCAATTTCAACCTACCTGGATGTTACGCGGCGTTTTCGCCCGATGGCCGGTTTGCTCTGGCGAGTGGGTGGGACATCGGGCTGAAACCGAACGGCGACCCGGATTTCCCGTCGCCCCCACGACCATACAAGTCCCCCAAAAAAGTGCCACTGGACCTCCGCCTTATCGACATCTTCACGGGTCAAGAGCGCGTTCGCTTGCCAGGTAAGATCCAGCTCGGCCGCGTCGGCAGCTTTTCCCCGGACGGCAAAACCGTTGCTTATCAGCGCCTGACCGATGGTCCCGGTTCCAACATGGAGGTAGTGTTTCCCAATATGGAAGTAGTGCTATGGGACATTGCCGCGGGCAAGGAGCGACTGGTCATCCGCGACAAAGAGGGCATCGATAACGTTGTCTTTACCCCCGACGGTACCTACCTGGTCGGTTCCGTCGGCAGGAATCCCCGGCAGTTGCTGCGTTTCTGGGACACGGATACGGGAAAGGCACGGTCGCTCATGTCCGATGCTACCTGGGGCTGGCCGACCTTCGCGGGCGACGGCAAGACAATGGCTGTGTCGGTTGCCATGCCGACCGACGACGCAATCCTGCCTCCCGAAGGCATCGCCACCCGCATGGAGATGCGCCTCTTTCAGTGGACGGCCACGCCGGCGACGCTAGAGACGCGCGGCGAAGAAGTTCCCTACGCCAAGAAACCCGCCGAGCCGAAACCGCTGTCGGAGGCTGCCAAGCTATACGGCACCTTGCAGAAAGAACACGAAGCCAAGGAGAAAGCGTTCGCAGAACAGTACCAGGCCGCGAAATCGGACGAGCAGCGCCAATCTTTAGCCGACCAACACCTGGCTGAGCTGGCCGGGTTCGTGGAGCGGGCACTCGGCGTGGCCCGCCAACATCCCAAGGCTCCGGAGGCGATCGATGCGCTGGAGATGGCCCTACGCTGTACCAATGGCGGCATGAGCGGCCGGCTCGGTGGGCTGGGCAAACAGGCCGTCGCCCAGGTTCGGCAGGAGCACCTGGAATCTCCAGCCCTCGACCGGCTGGTTCCCTGGCTGCAACACCACTTCACACCGGCCGCAGACGACCTACTTCAGCTAATCTTGGAGAAGAGTCCGCACCGAACGGTTCGTGCTCGCGCCGCCTACTGCCTGGCCACGGGACTTGCCGGCCGGGCCGAGGCCGCGCGCGTTGTGCGTCTGATGCCGGAGCTAGGCAACCATCCCCAGGTCAAGAATCGCCCTGAGTACTTCCACCTTCTGGAAACGACCGACTCGGAAGCCGTCAGCCGCCGCGCCGAAAAACTGTTCGAGTTGATCCATGCACAATATGCCGATATCAAGCAGGTCGATCACCAGCCCGCTACGCTCGGCGAATTATCGCAGCAGGCATTGTTTGCGTTGCGGAACCTGGCACTCGGCAAGACCGCGCCCGACATTGCAGGCACCGACCTCGCCGGCAAGAAGTTCAAGTTGAGCGACTATCGCGGCAAGGTCGTGGTGCTGATCTTCTGCGGCCACTGGTGCGGCCCATGCAGGCAAATGAATCCGCACAAGCAGTTACTGGTGAACCGCTACGCCGACAAGCCGTTCGCTTTGCTGGAAGTCAACAGCGACGACGATGCCGACGACTGGCAAGACATCATGAAGAAGGAAGGGTACACCTGGCGCTGCTGGGCCGACGGCGGCAAGGAGGGCCCCATCGCCAAACAATGGCATGTGACCGGCTGGCCCACGATCTACGTCCTGGATAAGAAAGGCGTCATCCGCTTCAAGGAACTCCGCGACGAGCCCCTCGAAAAAGCCGTGCAATCCATCCTCCGCGAGTAACTAGAGCGAGCAGCGGGCTTTATGCTGCATAAAACCCGCCGCTCGATGAACGATCTCGCTACGCCGGGAGCGAGTCGCCAGGTCAAGGCCCCAGTGCGCTGAACAGGTCGCGGATCTCCGCTTCGGCTCGAAACGAGACATGGCCGCATCGTAAGCCAATCCCCAAGTCGCACAAGCGCGTGAAGGAATCGGGAGTTCTTTCTCTTGCCGGCTCCTGCGTTTTGGGCGGCCTTGGCAGCATGTCAAGGCGCCTAAGCCATGCTATCGGCGGCATTGCTTATCATGAGGCCCATTGTGCGATTGGCCTTTGGCCGACGGCAAAGTGTTTGTTCGTGACGACCTGAACAATGGCCGGTATGATCTGACGGGAGAGCGACAAGCTCGATACGCGAGCGAGGGGGCGACGAACAGCAAGTGTGCCTTGGAGGAATCCGGGCATGGCGATGCGCTGGGGACCCGGGCCGGTCTTCGCATATGAGTGGTTGATGCTCGCGCGCCGCTGGCAACTTTACGCCGGGCGCGGGCTGTTTATCCTCATGCTTTTTGCTGGCCTTTCCATCGTGTGGCAAACCGAAGTCGCGCACAACCCCACCCCGTCGATCCGTCAGCAAGCGCTCGTCGGCGAAAAGTTCTTCTATGCACTCATCGGCATCCAACTGACGCTCGTCATGCTGGCCGCGCCCGCCGCCACGGCTGGGGCGATCTGCCAAGACAAGACCCGCGGCACCCTGGCCCACCTGCTGGTCACGGACCTTTCCAACTGGGAAATCATCCTGGGCAAGCTGGCGGTTCGGCTCGGACCGGTCCTGGGACTGATCGGCTGCTCGATCCCCATCTTGTTCATGGGTAGCCTGTTCGGCGGCATCGACCTGGAGGCCTTGATCTTCGCATACCTGATCACCATCGCCGTGGGGATCTTGGGCTGCGCTCTGGCCTTGTTTCTCTCGGTCTGGGCCGCAAAGACGCACGAAGTGTTGGTGGTGGTGTACCTGACCTGGTGTCTCCTGCTTTTGGCTGGACCTATCTGGCATGTCGCCGGCTGGTACTTTTCCATCGGCACTCCTCCCAGCTGGTTTGACGATCGCAATGCCTTCTGGTTGGCGTTCGCCCCCTATTCCGACCCGAAGGCCACCGATTGGCGCGACGATCTCGGCTTTGTCGGCGTTTCCCTGGCGCTGTCCGCGCTCCTGGTGCTTCTGGCCGTCTTGCGCGTCCGCGCGGTGGCAGTCCGGCAGATGAGTCGCTCCGAGCAGAAACGTGGATCGCGCCCATTCCGAAGCTTCTCCGACTTTTGGTGGCGTTGGCTACCCGGTCCATCCCTGGACGGCAACCCGGTACTGTGGCGCGAATGGTACCGCAAGCGCTCCTCGCGCTGGATCCGAGTAGTCTGGACCTTGTACGCGGTCTTGGCGGTCACCTTCACGATTTTGGTCTTGAGCCAGATCAGCAGCCAGACGCGCACTTTCGGGGCATTCGCCACGATCGTGAGTGCCCTCCAGGTAGCGATTGGCCTGTTGCTGGTCAGCGTCGCCGCCGTTACCACCTTGGCCGATGAACGCAGCCGCAACAACATGGAGGTGCTGCTGACGACACCCTTGAGCTCGCGCTCTATCCTTTGGGCCAAGTGGCTCGGAGCCTACCGCGGTGTTCCTTTGTTGGCGATCTTGCCGGCGGCCATCAGTTTTACGCTTGCATGGAATTGGCAGGATGTCTCCAGCCGGCCTTCCTTGCCTAAACAATTGGTCTACGATGAACATCCGTGGTTGAACGCCATGTTGATCGTCGCCATGATCTTGGTCCCTGGTGCGGCAATTGTCAGCCTCGGAGTCGCACTGGCAACCTGGATCCCGAAACTGGGACGAGCGGTGACCTGGAGCGTAAGCGCTTACGTTCTTCTCAACATCGGTTGGCTCATTGCGGTGGAGACGATGTATGCCGGCAGCCCGTCACCTATGTCCGATTACTTGGCCCTCGCCAGCCCTTGGTTCGCGGCAGCGAGCCTTACGGAGGCCTTGTCCATCCTACGCGCATGGCCTGCCGGTGACTCGCACTTGTTATGGGGCGCGGGTTGGACCGTCCTGTTCGCGTTCTCCGCCATACTCCTCTTCCTCGTCACATTGCTCACGTTCGACCGCTGCCTGGGCCGGATGTCTCACCAACCCCGCCGAAAGCAAAGTTTCTCCAGGCCGGACACATCCGCAGAGCCGCTGCTGACCTCCAAGTAATGCTTGTCGCCGGAGGGCCCTTGGAGACTGCCGGCCCCGTCTTCATGCACGAGAAGCGATCGAAACCTACGCTTCGTGCGGCAAAAGTCTGACCCCTTTTTGCGCGATAACGCGCCCGCCTACAACTCGGTCACCGTCTCATTGGAATGCCGATCAAGGATGATGTCACGCTTGCTGAAGGGCCGGGTCAGGTCGGCGAAGAACCAATCCCGGCTCAACAGGCCGCCGATCAGCACGTCGGGGCTGGCATCTGCGTGGACGGTGCTCGTATTCAGGAAATACTGTCCATTCTGACGCTGGTTGAAGCCCGGATTGGATGTCGTGCCCATGATGTCGGCCACCCGGGTGGCGTAACTGTCGTTCGATGCCCACTCGGCCATGATGCTGTCCAGGGCCGGCGCATTCTGGTCCCAGGCGGTCGAGCCTGCAATCTGCAGGTTGTCGCCGAGGCCGCCGATCAGCACATCGCCGCCAGCAGACCCGCCAATGAGGATGTTGCGGCCCAGGCCGCCGGCCAGGATGCTGTGGCCCGTCCCGCCGACCAGGATGTTATTGCCGCCGCCGCCCAGCAGTATGTCGTTGCCCGAACCGGCGTAAAGTTCGCTCGTGAGGGTCAGGAACAGTGATACCCGGAGGACATCGTTGCCCGCACCGCCGTAGATCCGTACCCGGTCGAACGTGGTGCCCGCCGCCGCGGCAATGTTGTCCTGCTTGACGCCGTTGATAATCAGCGCCAACGTGCCGGGCCGACTGCCCGGAGCCACAGCTATGGTTTCGTTGGAGGGGCTACCGCCCACTACCAGAACCGATTTCGTAGCATTCAGTGCGTCGGGGATGATCTGGTAGGAATTGGCGACGATAGTGAGCGTGCCGCTGACGTAACTGATCGTGTAATTCGGATCGACTGCACCACTGGCGGTGATCGCGTAGCCGCCAACAGGGCTGGCCGGGGTGGCGGTTGTGGCCAGCGTTGGCGACGTGGTCAGGCTAGCCGACGTGTCGCCGTTGACGAAGCCGCTGTAGCTGGCGGTCAGCGCAGGCAGCGCCGCCCCGTACACCTTGGTCTGGTCATTTGCCGTGATGGTCAGCGTTGCGGGACTCACTACCTGCGTCAGGGCGCTGGATGTACTGGAGACGAAAGCGGGAGTGCCATTGTAGTTCGCCGTGATGGTATGCGGGGAGTTTGCAACGTCGAGCGCGGTGGTGGTGAAAATGGCCACCTGCTGGCTGTCGACAATCGCCAGCGTGACCGGGCCGCTGATATCCGTTGTGCCGTCGAAGAAATCGACGGTGCCTGTCGGCGCCAGCGTGCTGGGCGCCACCGGGTTGACGATCGCCGTGAAGACCACTGGTTGACCGTAGACCGTACTGCTCTGCGACGTGCTCAGGGTAGTGGTCGTGGTGATAGGGCCAGGCGATCCCAGGCTGCCGGCGCCGCCGCTCGTGGCGGTCGCCTGGTCGTACTCGGCAATGTTGGGGGCGCCCAGGGAGCCATCGGAGGTGATTGCGCTGTAGGACTCGGTCACCCGGCCGAAGTGGAGCTGGATCGTATCCTGTGGGGCATCGCTGCCATCGTCGTTGGTCGTAAAGGAGGTGATCGTGACGTCCGTGAGCGTGTAGGTGAGGTACTCGGTTTCCAATCCACCAAGGAGTTGGCGGACGTGGATGGTGGCCGAGTCCAGGTGGATGCCAACGGTCAAGTGCCCCCACAGCCCCGGCTCGGCGCTGCTGGGCGCCAGCGTCAGGGTGAAGTCTTGCAGGCTGGTTGTGCCCGCGCCGGCACCGGTGCCGGTGCTCCCCAGGGTGGTCGAGTTGGTCGCGCCCCAGGAGTAGCTCAGGACCGGCAGCTCAGCCTCGGTGACGCTGGCATCGACGAATGTCAACCCCACTGCCGGCGTGCCTGAGGCAGTCGTGGCCAGGCTGCCGGCGCCGCCGCTGCTGGCGGTCGCCTGGTCGTACTGTGCAGTATTGGCGGCGCCCAGGGTGCCATCTGGGTTGATCGGGCTGTAGGACTCGGTCACCCGGTCGAACGTGAGCTGGATCGTGTCCTGCGGGGCAGCGCTGCCGTCGTCGGATGTCGTAAACGAGGAGATGACGACGTTCATGAACGTGTAGGTGAGGTACTCGGTTTCCAAGCCGCCATCGAGTTGGCGGACGTGGATGGTGGCCGAATTCAGGTGGGTGCCAACGGTCAAGTGCCCCCACAGCCCCGGCTCGGCGCTGGTGGGCGCCAGCGTCAGGGCGAAGTCCTGCAGGCTGGGTTTGGTCGAGCCGCCGCCGGTGCCGGTACTCCCCGAAGTCGGATTGCTCGCGCCCCAGAAGTAGCTTTGGACCGGCAATTCGGCCTCAGTGACACTGCCATCGACGAAAGTCAGCCCCACCGCCGGCGTGCCTGAGGCTGTCGTGGCCAGGCTGCCGGCGGCGCCGCTGGCGGTCGCCTGGTCGTATTGGGCAGTGTTGGCGGCGCCCAGGGAGCCGTCGGAGTTGATCGGGCTGTAGGACTCGGTCACCCGGGCAAATGTGAGCTGGATCGAGTCCTGCGGGGTATCGCCGCCGCCCTCGCTCGTCGAGAAGGAGGTGAGGAAGACCTCCGTGAATGTGTAAGTGAGGTACTCGGTTTCCAAGCCGCCAACGGGTTGGCGGACGTGAATGGTGGCCGAATTCAGGTGAGTGCCGGCGGCCAGGTGCCCCCACAGCCCCGGCTCCGCGCTGGTGGGCGCTAGAGTCAAGGTGAAGTCGTCCAGGCTGGGTTTGGCCGAACCGCCACCAGTGCCGGTGCTCCCCGGGGTAGTCGGGTTGGTCGCGCCCCAGGAGTAGCTCTGGACCGGCAGCTCGGCCTCGGTGACGCCGGCATCGACGAATGTCAACCCCACCACCGGCACGCTTGAGGCTGTTGTGGCCAGGCTGCCGGCGCCGCCGCTGCTGGCGGTCGCCTGGTCATACTGGGCGGTGTTGGCAGCGCCCAGAGAGCCGTCGGGATTGATTGGGCTGTAGGACTCGGCCAGCTGGCCGAAGGTGAGCTGGATCGAATCCTGCGGGGCAGCGCTGCCGCCATCGCCGGTCGAAAAAGAGCTGATCATGACGTCCGTGAGCGTGTAGGTGAGGTACTCTGTATCCAAGCCGCCGAGGGACTGGCGGACGTGGATGGTGGCCGAAGCCAGGTCGGTGCCGGCGGCCAGGTGTCCCCACAGCCCCGGCTCGGCGCTGGTGGGCGCCAGCGCTAGGGTGAAGTCCTGGACGCTGGGTATGGTCGCGCCGCCGCCGGTGCCGGTGCTCCCCTGAGTAGTCGGGTTGGTCGCGCCCCAGGAGTAGCTCAGGATCGGCAACTCGGCCTCGGTGACACCAGCATCGACGAATGTCAGCCCCACCGGCGGCGTGCCTGAGGCGGTCGTGGCCAGGCTGCCGGCGGCGCCGCTGCTGGCGGTCGCCTGGTCGTACTGGGCGGTGTTGGCGACGCCCAGGGAGCCGTCGGGGTTGATTGGGCTGTAGGACTCGGCCACCTGGCCGAAGGTGAGCTGGATCGAGTCCTGCGGGGCATCGCTGCCGTCATCGCCGGTCGAAAAGGAGGTGATCAAGACGTCCGTGAGCGTGTAGGTGAGGTACTCGGTTTCCAAGCCGCCAACGGGTTGGCGGACGTGAATGGTGGCCGAATTCAGGTGAGTGCCGGCGGCCAAGTGTCCCCACAGCCCCGGCTCCGCGCTGGTGGGCGCCAGCGTCAGAGTGAAGTTCTGCACGCTGGGTATGGCCGTGCCGCTACCGCTGCCGGTGCTACCCTGGGTAGTGAGGATGGTCGCACTCCAGGAGTAGCTCAGGATCGGCAGCTCGGACTCGGTAACGCCGGCATCCACGAACGCCAGCCCCACGGCCGGCGTCCCCAAGGCTGTCGTGGCCAGACTGCCAGCGCCGTCGCTGGTGGCGGTCACCTGGTCATACTGAGCGGTGTTGGCGGCGCCCACGGAGCCATCGGGGTTAATTGGCCTGTAAGACTCGGTCACTCGGCCGAATATGAGATGGATCGTGTCCGTCGGGACATCGCCGCCGCCCTCGCTAGTCGAGAAGGACGTGATGAAGACGTTCGTGAGCGTGTAGGTGACGTACTCGGTTTCCAAATCGGCACTGGCTTTGCGGACGTGGATGGTAGCCGAATTCAGGTGCTTGCCGGCGGCAAGGTGCCCCCACAGCCCCGGCTCGGCGCTGGTGGGCGCCAGCGTCAGGGTGAAGTTCTGCAAACTTGTTTTGCCCTCGCCGCCACCGGTGCCGGTGCTCCCCAGCTTACTCGAGTTGGACGCACCCCAGGAGTAGCTCAGGAGGGGCAGTTCGGGCAGGGGACCGCTGCCCTCGTCGAACGTAACCCCGAGGGCCGTGGAGAGGAGTGTGCGATCCTCAAGGACTTCAAGGAAAAGCTTCCGCCCCCGCACTCCCTCTTGCGAGGTTCGCCTCGCGTTGGCGCGACCGTTTACCCACGATTGTCTGAACGTGGAACCCATTGGATACCCCTTTGTTGAGGAATGCGGTGAAGTGTTGTCTGTGACGGATGGAGCCCGATCTCGAGTCCTTGATTCTCGTCGCAGAAGCCCCACTGACTCGTGCTGATGCCACAGCTGTTGCCAGATTGTCCGCGAGTTCGCGCTGGCGGTCAACGCAAATCGCATTCTGGCCGGCACGCCGCTTTGGCAACCAGGCGCTTCCGGTTAGGCGCGAGATCTTTGAAGAGCTTTGCAAAGCGCTCGAGCTGCTTCCATTTCGCCGGATCGCTGTTGAACTGCGTCGTCCGCTTTGCGAAGAACCGCCATGTCGGCCGTGACGTGTCGTGACCGCGCATGACATTCCCCTCCGCATGAATCTTCAGAGGCACGGCCCATGAGAGTGGGAGGTGAAAAATGATAAAAGAGGCGCCCCTCCTTTTTGATTCGGGCGGTGCCGAGTTGATATGATAGTCGCGTGCGGTAATCCTTCCGGTTCGCTCGTTCAGCCACAATCAGAGGCGTTTATTCCTATGCGCACCTTATCGATCGGACTGCGATTGTCCCTGGCGCTCTTCTCTATGGCCTGGTTCGATCTGGATGTATCCGGCGGACCGTGGCCCCGTTTCCGAGGGCCCAACGGTACCGGCATCTCATCGGAGAAGGACATCCCCGTCCGCTGGGGCGAAAAAGACGGAGTCGTCTGGAAGACCAAGATCCCGGGAGTGGGAAATTCCTCACCGGTGACGTGGGAAACCTTTGTTTTCCTGCAATCGTCCAGCGCGGATGGCAACGAGCGCCGGTTAATGTGTCTCGATGCAGGGACCGGCAAGGTCCTCTGGTCGCGCTCGGTCACCGGGGCCAAGGCGGCGATGCACCCCAAGAACTCGATGGCATCTTCCACGCCGGCAACGGACGGCGTGCGCGTTTACGCCCTGTTCTGGGCTGGCCAGGAGCTTACCCTGAATGCTTACGACCTCCAGGGTAATCCCGTCTGGAACCATAAGCTGGGGACGTTCACGGGCCAGCACGGGGCAGGGGCCTCGCCCGTGGTTTATGGCGACAAGGTATTCCTCGCGAATGACCAGGACGGCAGCGCAGCCCTTGTGGCCCTGGACGCCAAAACAGGCCAAGAAGCATGGCAGGCCCCGCGCCGACCGTTTCGGGCCTGCTATTCCACGCCATTTCTTTTGGAAGAACCCGGGCGGGCACCCGAGCTGATCGTCAGCAGCACGGCCGGCATCACCAGTTACAACCCGCAAAGCGGCGCCCAGAACTGGGACTATGTGTGGAAGTTCACCGGTATGGCGTTGCGCACCATCGGTTCTCCGCTCTACCACGACGGGCTTATCATCGCCAACAGCGGCGACGGCAGCGGGGCCCGCGACACCATTGCCATCAAGATCCCCACCGCCGGCAATCCAGCACCGCCGAGCCTGGTTTGGCAAAAACAAACTCGTTCCTTCCCCTACGTGCCAACGATGCTGGTCTATGGCGACTACCTCTTTTTCGTGAATGACGTGGGGGTAGCGAGTTGCTGTGACGCCAAGACAGGCAAGGAAGTGTGGACGCAGCGTCTGGGCAGCCCGGTCAGTGCATCGCCCATCCTGATCGACGGCAAGATTTACTCCGTAAACGAAGACGGTACCGTCCATGTTTTCGAAGCGGGATCGACGTTCAAGCTGCTGGCGAAGAATTCCGTCGGCGAATCCGTCCTGGCGACGCCGGCGGCGGCCGACAATAGGTTATTCATACGGGGGAAGACGCACCTATTTTGTATCAGCAAAACGCCGGACAAGGAATCGGCCCAGCGCTGAGCGGACGCACGCGGACATCGCGCACCGTCTCGCCTCCTTATGGTTAAAGATGACGGCCGTTGGCGGTTTCTCTACTGGACGCCCCCTACGAGGAAACGATGGCCCGACTCCGCGAACGCACGACACCTCCCGGCAAATATGTGCTGCTCTACGACGGCTGGTGCAAATTCTGCGCTGCTCAGGCAAAGAACCTGGTCGCTCTCGCGCGGCCGGGAGCCCTCCAAGCCGTCAGTTTCCAGGACCCCGGCGTGCTCGAGCGCTTCCCGAGCCTGACGCACGACGAATGCATGCAGGCCATGCATGTCGTTACGCCAGACGGCACGGTATACGGGGGCTTCGAAGCGGCAGTCCGGGCGGTGTTGACGAGGCCGATTCTCGGTCGGTTCGCCAACCTCTATTACATCCCCGGCTTGCGTCAAACTTGCGAGCGGCTTTACGCCTGGATCGCAGCGCGCCGCTACCGCATCCGCGGCAAGACCGAGCAGGCGAATGCCTGCACGGATGGAACCTGTGCATTGCACGTGCCGCCGCGCTGACGGACACGTTGTAGCTCAAGCTGCCAGCTTGAGCTACAACCCACGCTTCTGACGCATTGCCTGCCCTGCACCCGTCTGCTAGAAAAAGAGCAGACAACCGAAATCCAAAGCAAGGAGTATGCTGTGAATCGCTTTTTCTTTTTTACGCTAGCCGCTTGTGCCATCGGGTGCTCCCAAGGTGTGGCCGCTGACAAAAACCCCGTTGTCCTTGTGGACACGTCGATGGGCAAAATCAAGATCGAGCTTTATCCCGACAAAGCGCCCATCACGGTCAAGAATTTCCTGGACTACGTGGACGACAAGTTCTATGACGGCACCATCTTCCACCGCGTCATGCCCAACTTCATGATTCAGGGCGGGGGATTCAAGCCCGGGCTAGATGAGAAAGATACCAAGAAGCCGATCAAGAACGAGTCGACGAACGGACTCGAAAACCAGCGTGGCACGATTGCGATGGCCCGTACAGGCGTGCCTGACAGTGCTACCGCTCAGTTCTTCATCAACGTCAAATACAACGATTTCCTCGACAAGGTCAAGGCTCGGGACCGTGTCGGCTACTGTGTATTCGGTAAGGTGATCGACGGCATGGATGTCGTTGACAAAATCGTAGAGGTGCAGACAGTGACTCGCCAGGAACCGAAGCACAACATGCCTATGCAGAACGTGCCGGATCAGGACGTGATGATCAAGTCGGTTCGTCTGGTGGACAAATAAGGCAAACATTGGCGACCTCAAGGGAAAGGCTGCCGCAGGCGCCTTTCCCTTTTTTCTTGGCGGGATTCGTGCTGGAGGGCTCGTGATGCGTTGCCGGCGGCCGTCGCTTCTCCTCATCGCTTTGCTCGCTCTGCCGTTCGCTGCCGGGCTGGTCGCTCAACAGCCCGCTGCCAAAGCTCCCGTGCCGCCACCCATCGCGCCAGGCCAGGCGAGGCTGGCGCAAACGCTGGGCGGCCTCGATGGGCCGGGATTTGCCATCACCTACAGCGCTTCGACAGGAATCCTTGCCGCCGCCTGCGAGCAAGGAACGATCCATTACTGGAACAAGGGCGTAACGCTGGGAGTGCGCGCGGGGGACAAAACGCCCGATGTGCTCGTGGGCCACAAGGGCCCGGTGACTGCCCTGGCGTGCGGCCGCGGGGCCGTGCTCGCCTCCGCCGGAGTCGATCAGAAAATCCTCCTTTGGTCCCTTCCCGAGGGTACGCTGCTCCATACGCTGCCGTGCACGGCGATAGTCCGTGCCCTGGCGATGACGGCGGACAGCAAGTACCTGGCGGCAGGCGGCGATGATCTGGCGATTCAAATCTGGAATGTCGAGACCGGGAAGCCGGGCCCACAACTCGCGGCCAACCTAGATTGGACTTTATCTTTAGCTTTCAGTCCCGACGGCAAGTTCCTGGCTTCCGGGGGATACGACAAGGCAGTTCGACTATGGGAAATACCTTCCGGCAAGAAGCTCATGGATATTGCCCCGCAGCCTCCCACGCCCGCCAACACTGCGAAAGCGCCGGCCGACACCATTTACGCACTTGCCTTCAGTCCGGACAGCAAGCAACTCGCCATCGGCGGCACGGATGCACAGATTCACCTGGTGAACCTGGCCGACGGCAAGATAATTCGTTCCCTGGCCGGGCACGGCAGCTCCGTGACCGGGCTGGCATTTCACCCAAGCGGGACCCTGCTCATCTCGTGCAGCAAAGACCATTCGATCCGGTTATGGAATCCCACGAACGGTCAGCCCATCAAAACGCTCGAGGGCCACACGTCATGGGTTGAGGGCATAACCCTCATGGTACAGGACACGCGCCTGGCGTCGGTCAGCGCCGACGAGACCGTGCGTCTCTGGGAGTTGCGATAAAAGACCCCGTGCATATCGGCAGATACTAGCCCGAAGCGTAAGCAAGGACCTCGTTAACCCTTCCTTCGATACTAGCCCGAAGCGTAAGCGAGGACCTCGCTAACCCTTCGGGCTAGTATGAGCGGAAGGGTGCCGATGATGCAGATTTCATTTCGACCGGCGGTTCGCTGCTCAACCCGGTGCGGGTTCGATGGCGGCTGACATGGAGCCTTGGCAGCGCGGGATGAGCGGATCCGGGCCGTAGGCGTGGATTTGATCGCGTTTCAGCTCGGCCAATTCCATGGTCGTTGTCATGACGATGACCCGGCCGGTGTTGTCCACCTCGCAGGCCATCAGGAAGCCCTTCTCCGGCGGATGGCCAAACAGCTTTTGCAGCATGAGGATGACGTACTGGTAGCTGTGATCGTCATCATTGAGGAGGATGACGTTATAGGGCGGCTGCTTCTTCGTTTTTTCCTCTTTTTCTTCCTTGGCGCGTTTGGAAGTTCCCGGAAGCGTAATCGTCTCACTCATCTTCCCGGTCCTCGTAAATCCGACCGCATGCTTGCTGACCCACCATGCTTTCTACTTTAGCACGCAGCCCTTGTTCATGGCGACGGTAATCTCTACAGAATCGGACATCGAGATGTGCGTTCAGACAGAGCGCAGCTGGCAAGGCAGCGCCTGTACTCAGGTTGTCCGGCCGAAGGTCACGAGGGTGATGTCGTCGTACTGGCTGTGGCCGGCCGCGTGTTGCTCGACCGCTTTCATGATCCGCTCACCCAAGGTCCGGGGCGTCAGCGGCTCGGCATTCCGCAAGGTCGCGTGGATGCCATGAATTTTGAAGGACTCATTCTGAGCGTTGAGAGCGTCAGGCACGCCGTCTGTAAAGAAGAGCAAAGTATCGCCGGTTTCCAGCTTCACCAGGCCGCGACCGTATACCGGCTGCTCAGCGACGCCCAGGGGCACGCCCGAGACGTCTTTACCGATGGCTTCCTCCAACTTGTTGATGCCGCGCCGGTAGAGCAGAGGAGTGCAATGCCCGGCGTTGACGATGGTCACCGACTGCGCGGCGGTATCCAGCACCGCCGCCGCGAAAGTGACCCAGCGATCGGTCTGCCGTAGAAATCGATAAAGCAAGGTGTTCAGCTTCGTGAGCGCGGTTACGGGATCTTCCTCGGTCAATAAACAAGTGCGGGCATCCGAGGAAAGCTTGGCCATGAGGATGGCGGCCGGCACGCTCTTGCCAGCCACGTCCCCCAGCGTGATCGCGACCCGCTGCTGGGGCAACGAAATGAAGTCGAAATAATCTCCGCCGACTTCGAGAGCCGAGGCATAGTGCGAGAAGAACTCGTAACCGGGAAACTCGGGGAGCCGCTCCGGCAAGATGCTGCGCTGCACCTGGGCGGCCAGTTCCAGGTCGCGCTCGATCTGCTCGCGTTTCTGCATCTCTTCATAGAGCCTGCCGTTCTGGAGGGCAAACGTTGCCTGGCTGGCCAGTCCAACGAAGAAGCGCAGATCCTGGGCGCTGAACTTGCGCGCGGCGTCGAGCGTATCGAGCTGGACGGCGCCGAGGATGTGATCGCCCTCGGTGCAAAGCGGCGTGCACATGACCGAGCGCAGGAGGATGTCTGTGTCGGAACGGGTGCTGGCGCGTTTATCCAGCGACAGGTCGCCGCCCAGGAAAGCCTGGAGGCGGTCCAGGCACTGGCGGACAACGCTCCGGCTGAAACGGGCCGTCGGTTCATCTTCCGGCAGACGGGTCTTGGCCACCTCCTGCACCAGGTTCTCGGTAGCCTCGTCCCGCAGGACGATGAAACAGCGATCCGCCTGCGGAAACATCCGAAACATGGCATCGGCGATCTTGGGCAGGAGCTGGTCCATTTCCAGCGTCGTACTCAGGCTGTTGTTGACTTCGATGATCTTGCGCAAGTGCTCGGGCGTCTGCAGGTCCAAGACCCTGCTGCCGCGGATGGCAATGGTCGTGAGGGTGGAGGAGCTTTCGAGTTCATCCTCGGGCTCCACTGTGTAGGCAGGCACGTCCTGGCTGACCGTCATCGGTGCACTAGCGTCGTAAAAGACGGCCTCGAAATCGCAGATGCGAATGCGATCGTTGCGCTTGAGAACGATTCGAGCCGTGATTGGTTGATTGTTGATGTAGGTGCCATTGCGGCTCATCATGTCTTCGATGTGCCATTTATCGTGGAGACGCACGATGCGGGCATGCTGCCGGCTGATGGAAGGAGAGGGAATGACAAGGTCGCAGTTCTGACTGCGGCCCAGGATAAAGGTGTCCTTTTCCAGGGGCACGCGTTGGCCGGGATTCGCTCCCTTGCGGACCAGCAGATGAGCCATGCAAGCACCTCAGAGAGTTTTGGAACTGGGATCCAACCCCCTGGCACTTCCGATCACGAGATCCGAGAAATGAGCAAAGCGTTTACTCCCGCCAGGGCGTTGAACCACGCTTCGAAAGCCTTCAGGCAGCGGCGTCGATTCGGTGTCGTCCGCAAATCATTGCCTGCTGAAAAAGGGGTCTGACCCCTTCCACGAAGGGCGCTAGATCCCCAAGAAAGCGGGAAATCAGTGAAGCTTCATAGGGGGTCAGACCCCTTTTTCAGCAGGCTCCATTGGCGGAGGGGATGTCACCTGGACGGCATCGAAGAGCGCTCTCGCGTTTCAGGAGGAAGCCTTGTTCTTGGCCGCAGTTGCACGCTCGCCTACGCGGCCAAAACAGACCATAGTTATGTCGTCATGTTGGCTGCGCCCGCTGGCGTGCTGCTTGACGACCTTTATGATGCGCTCGACAAGAGCTTTCGGCCCCAATTGTTTAGCTTCGACTGCGGAGTAGAGCGCCTTGATGTCGAGCTGGTTGTTCTGCTTGTCCATCGCCTCGGTAACGCCGTCGCTAAAAAGGAGAACGGCATCGCCAGGACCAAGTGTCGCCTGCACCGTGCCGTACTCCACGCCTTCCATGACGCCTAGCGGCAAACCCACCAGCTCCTTGGTGGCCACCTCTTCCAACCCACCTTTTGCCAGCCGATAGATGAGCGGCGGCAAATGCCCAGCGTTCACGAACGTGACCGTGTGCGAGCCGGGATCGAGCAGAGCGGCAGCCAAGGTGACGAACCGGTCCATCTGGCTGGTGTTAGGGTAGAGCAGGTCGTTCAGCACCGTGACGGCAGTTCCGGGCTCCTCCTGGCTGAGGAAGCTGAAACGCGCGTCGGAAGAGAGTTTGGCCATGAGCAGGGCCGCCGGAACTCCCTTGCCCGCGACGTCGCCTACCAGGATGGCCAGGCGGTTGCGGAGAGAAACCGGAATGAAACCGTAGTAATCTCCCCCAACTTCCTGGGCCGGCTCATAGTGCGCGTAGAATTCGTAACCCGGAACCTCGGGCACTTGCCTCGGCAGGAAGCTGAGCTGAACCTGATGGGCTAATTCCAAATCCCGCCGCATTCGCTCACGTGCCAACGAGTCCTGGAGCAGGCGGGCATTCTCTAGCGCCATCGACGCCATCCTGGCCACGGCCATCAAAATCGTGAGGTCTTCCTTGGTGAACTTCTTGCTGCGATCCTGACTATCCAGCTGGATGACGCCGAACGCCTTGTTATCCTGGCTCCACAACGGAGCGCACATCACCGAGCGGATGCGAAAATCGGCGATGCTCTGGGCCATGTTGAACCGCTTATCGGTGCTGGCATCGTCACACAAGAACGCCTGCACCGTCTTCAGGCACTCGCGGACAATGGACCGGCTATAGCTGGCGCTCGATTCGTCCTGCGACCGCCTGGTCTTGATCACCTTGGGGATGAGACGCTCCAGCGGTTTCTGACGATCGGTCACTTCCTCGCGCAAAATCACGAACAAGCGGTCGGCCTGCTTGTAGAGCTGGAAAAGGCTGTCGACAATTTTCGACAAGAGACGATCGATCTCGAGCGTGTTGCCCAGGTCGCTGCTGATGTCCAGCAAGGCACGCAGCTTTTCCGCGGGCTGAGCCTCGAGGATCATGTGGCTGGTGTGGCTGACCGAGGCCTCGAAGCTGGCTGGACCGTCCGCGTCGTCGAGCGTCGGATCGATTTCGAGTTCCTGGGCGAGAGGGTGCTTTGCCGCCGGCGCGCTATCGTGAAAGCTATAAAGGAAGTCGCAAATCCGGATCTTGTCGTTGTCGTTGAGCTGCGTCCGCTCGCTGAGCTGCTGGTTGTTGAGAAACGTTCCGTTCCGGCTGCCCATGTCTTCAAGGAAGAACTTGTCCTCGACGCGCAAGATACACGCATGCTCTCGGCTGACGGCGAAGTCGTTGGCAGGAAAGACGATGTCGCAACTCGCGTTCCTTCCCAGGAGAGTCCGCTCCTTGTCCAGAGCGAAACTCTGCTTGGCGTTGAGTCCCTTCAGGACGAGCAAATGGGCCATGATCTCCCTCCGGCGTCCGCGTCCAACGCAACGGCCGAGTCCTGCCTGTCGATTCTGAGATGGAAAAAATGATCGACGGCTCAATTCTAACTGTGTGGAGAGACAGTTTCAAGAAAGCTGCCGAGACGTTCGTAGCTCAAGCTACCAGCTTGAGCTACAAGAGAGCTGATACCGGCCGTTGTAGCTCAAGCTGGCGGCTTGAGCCACGAGAAATCTGATAATCTGAACGCACATTCACATGAAAGCAGCCCAATTGGGTCGGAGATTGAAATGGCTGGGCCGCAGACCATAACAGCTGTCGCGAATGGCTCGCAAAATTTTCCTGGACCGCCGGCACCTTTGCAATTGACCGAGCGCGCAGTGGCAACGTATAGTCTTAGGAAGCAATTGCCGTCTGTAATTCATCGCTCAGGGAGCGTGTGCCGTGGCCAACAAGCCAGAGAATAAAGACCATCGAGTTGTAGGATTTGTTGGCATCGGTCTGGATAACAAGGACGGTCACCAGCGGCTCACGCAAAACGAACACTTTTTGCTGGTGGGCGGCTCCAGCGAAACGCACGAGCGCATGCAGGATACGGCCATTCGATTTACCGAAGCGCTGCAGCGCCGGGGCAAGGCCCTGGAAGAGACCGCTGTCGAAGAAGTCATCGAAATCTTTCACGAAACGCAAGAGTAATCCCCCAAGCCGCTTTCTCCGGGAAAATAGGCTCGACCGAAATGCGAACAACTTTGAGTGTGTGAAACTTTCCGCGGATCTTCCCGGTATCCCTTTCCGAGTCCATGACGCTGGTAGGCGGACGTGTCTGTCGACGAAGCCGGTTTGGTCGAATGCTGCCTGCGGGGCGACCCCCAGGCGGTTCAGACGCTGGTGGAACGCTTTCAGGCGGACGTGTTCGGTCTCTGCCTTCGCATCCTTAGCCACCGCCAAGACGCCGAGGACGTGACTCAAGAAGTCTTTCTGCGCATTTTCCGCAGCTTGACACGCTGGGATTCGTCCCGGCCTTTGAAGCCGTGGATCATAGGCATCACCGTGAACCGCTGCCGCACCTGGTTGGCCCAGCGGTCGCGACACCCGGAGAGCGCGGACTATCTCCAGGAGACAGCCGCCAGCGCGCCGGCCGACGATTCGGCCGAGTTGGTCCGCGAAATCCAGGATGCGCTGCGTGAGCTGCGTCCTGAGTATCGGAGCGTTTTCCTCCTGTTCCACGAACACGGACAACCTTACGAGGACATTGCCACCGCCCTCGATAGGCCGGTGGGCACCATCAAAACGTGGCTGCACCGCGCCCGGCTCGAAGTGCTGGGCCGCTTGCGCCGCCGCGGAATGGTCGCCGAGGTAGGACATGAATTGTCATGAGTGCCAGGAATTGACGCAGAGGTTCCTGGACGGCGAATCGATCGACGACTTTCATGCGGATCTCGATCTGCACCTGGCGATTTGCACCCCTTGCCGGGAGCAGCACGCGGCCGGTCAATGCCTGATCGAAGGCCTGCGCCTGCTCGTTCCTCCCCTGCCGCCGGCCCAGCTTTCAAGCAAGATTACCTGTGCGGTACTGACACGCCATCGACGGGTTCAATTCCAGCGACGCTTCACGGTAGCCGGAGCGCTAGCCGCCAGCCTGCTCCTTGCCCTGTTTGCCGGCTACCGCACGTTTGGGGTCAAGGAAGTACAACAGGGTGAACCGGCGCTGGCGCAGGATTCTGTTCCTTTGGATTCTTCCGATACCATGTCGTTGGACCAGAGGGTGCAGGAAGCGGGCGAGGCCGTCGTTGCGCTCACGCGGCGAACCGCCGATGAGACCGTGGGCCAAAGCCGGGTGCTTCTACCTAAAGTTACCCCAGAAAGCCTTGCTGCCCTCACCCAAGAGACGATGCATCAACAGTTACCACCAAGCACCTCTTTACGCGAGGTCCAGCAGTCAGTCGCTGTTGGATTCGAACCGGTCACAACCTCCGCTCGCCGGGCCGTTGACTTATTCCTCCGTGAGATCCCACCCGTCGGGTTCGAGCAGAAACCGGGTCTATGAGAGAATGCCGACTCGATCACGATTGACTGGATCAACAGCGGGGAAAAGCGTGACCGGCGCACCGACCTCAAGCTTAAGAAATCAGGATAAGGCGATTGGCAGCGCTTCTTCTCCCCTCGCCCCGGTACTCCGGGGAGAGGGGTCGGGGGTGAAGGGCCTTGGCCGGGGATCGTTCTTCCCCCTCACCCCCGACCCCTCTCCCCCGAGGCGGGGGCGAGGGGAGATTATTGCCTGCCCCTCGCCTAAGAAGAACCTGTGGATCAAGGGCGCGGTCCCTGGCCGCGATCGGCTGCGCGCAGGCCGCTTGTCCGGGTTCCTTATTTCCATTTTCTCGGCATTTGTTCTTGGCAACGCGTTGGCTTCTGCGGGCACACCGCGCAACGAGCTGCTGCGGCTCGTACCCGAAGACGTGGGCTTTTGTGTCCTGATTGAAGACCTGAGCGGCCATGGCAATGCTCTTGTCAATTCTCCATTCTTGAAGCTATTCCTCGCCTCACCTGCCGGCGCCAAGGTTGCTCACGGCGAAGAAGCGCAAAAACTCAGCTTGGTAGATGAATTCCTGCAAAAGAAATTGCACCTGAACGCCATGCAATTGCGCGACGAAATCCTGGGTGACGCCCTGGTGCTGGCATACCGGCCTGGCCCGGTGGAACAACCCGAGCAAGAGCAAGGCCTGTTTCTGATACGCGCCCGCAATTCAAAGCTCCTGGCGGACCTCATCGACCGTCTGAACGAAATTCAAAAGAAATCGGGCGATCTTCAGGGTCTGGAAGAGTGCACCTACCACGACAAAAAATACCAGCGCCGCGTCGAGAAGAAAGCGACGAACTACTACTATCTCCACGGGCCGGTGCTGGCGTTCGCCAATGAGGAAAGGATTCTGCACGAACTCATAGACCTTGATGGGAAGACCTCCTCGGCCGCTGAGCCATTCATAGCTCGCCAACTGGCCATGCTCGGCCCGAAAAAGCCTTTGGCGGCTCTGTGGCTGAACCCGCGGGCCTTCGAAAAGGCGCTTCAGAAGAAGGCCGACGCTGCTCAGGGCACTCAAGCCGCTTCCTTGAAGACCCTTCTCAAGTACTGGAAGGCGGTCGAAGGAGTCGTTTTCGCGATCACGCTTCAAGAAGACTTCGGCGTCTCAGTCGCGGTTCGGTCGCGAGTGGAATTGCTGCCGGCCTCTGCCCGCCGGTTTCTGAGTACAGCGGCCGAACGAACTGATTTGTGGGAACGTGTACCGAAGGACGCCATTCTCGCAGTTGGCGGACGCATCAATGTTGCGGCACTGCTGGAAGTCCTCGGCGAATTCATGACGGAGGAAGCACGAGGCTCCGTGAGGACAGTCGCGGAAGGAAGCCTTGGGGCGGTGTTTGGCAAGGACGCCCTCAAGGGAATCTTGCCTCAAATCGGCCCTGACTGGGTTTGCTTCATGGTCGCTCCGCCGCCCGCGGATAAGAATTGGTTTCCGCGCTGTCTGGCGGCGATCCGTGTCGGCCCCGGCAAGGGCGAGGCTCCCGCCGGTACGGCGCTCGGGAACGCGCTCAACTCTCTGGCAACGCTGGCCGTGTTCAGCGTGAACGGCGGCCATCCGGGCGCGCTGAGTCTCAACTCGACCATGCAAGGCAAGGTGGAGGTCAAGTACGTCGTGAACGACGAAGACTTCCCACCTGGCCTCCAGCCCGCCTTCGCGCTGAATGAAGGACATCTCCTGCTTGCCAGCTCGCCCGAGGCGATTAGCAGCTTTTCACCAACACCGGCGCCAAGCGAGAAATCGTACCCTGCGGAGACGCCGATTCTACGTTTTTCCTTTCGCGAGCTAGCCCGGTTCATCAAAGAGCGCCGCGAGCTTCTCGTCGCTTTCCTTGCCAAAAAGAATCAACTCTCACCGGAAGCTACCAGCCAGGGCCTGGATCAATTCCTGGCAGCGATCGAATTCTTGGACGCCATCGAGATCAATCAGCGCTGCGAGCCGGGCCAGGTGATTTTCTCGCTGCGCCTGCGCACCGCACAGCCGTTGAAGTAAGCGGCCGCTGACTTGGCCTGCTCTCCGTTCGCCACGCCCTCCGCATTGCTCTGAGCGCGCCACTCGGTGCGCTGACCGATCTTGGGTGCCTTGCAAAGGGACGCGAGTCCGATTGGCCCCAGGACCTGGTCGCTGTTGCCATTGCCGAATTCACTAACACCGGCCTCCCGACCTCTTCGACTGGCCGCCGCCGTCCAAAAAAGCTCAGCAGGCCTTCTACAATTCCGAAAATCGCTACGACTTGCAAAAACAATGCAAACTGCCAATAGCCCCGAAACTTTCTCATATGGTAAATCGTCGATGATCTAGCAGAACGAATAAGCCCGGTCGGCGGAGGTCGGCACCGGCGTCTGCTTTTTGCCGAGATGACGAAAGCCATTGATTGAACGAGGCTTGCTTCAATTCCCTGGCAGCGCGATGGGTGCAAGCCATGCGGCGACGCTTCTTCCAGCGTCACCTAGAAAAATCGTCTGGCAGTGGCAAGGTTTGACAATGGCGCGAGTTTCAGAGAAGATCGCGGTTAACGGAAAGAGAAAGTTAGCAGGCGTAGCGCACGCGGTAGCCTCATGCAGCCCCTACGACCTTGCTAACCAGGTTTTCTCATCAGCGCTTCAAATCCGGCATTTTTTCGCAGGGTTCGTTTGTCGTGCGCGCCCAGTAAGCTATACTCGCGCGGGGTGCCGTTATATCCTACGGTAGTTCAACGGTTTGCCCGAGCCTAGCGCGCTGCCCCACATGCTGGTGCTGAAGCTCACCTGGTGGAGGCTACAACGAGGTATCTAGCCATGAGCGCCGACGAAAACGTAGAATCCGAATTGGTGGTGACCGATAGACGGGAGGGCGACCGCCGCGGAAACGAGCGTCGTCAGAAGGCTATCCCGGTCGCCGTCGAACGGCGCAGCGGCCAGGATCGCCGCAATCTAGGAGAGCGGCGCCGCCAAGTCGATCCCACGACGTGTGAGCGCGATTACAGCGACGAGGAAATCGTCTTCATGAAGGCGATGGATCAGTATAAGCGCGACAATCGTCGCCCCTTTCCAACCTGGAGCGAGGTGCTGGAGGTGCTTTATGCCCTCGGGTACCGCAAGGTCGCTGAATCGACCACGCTGCCCGGACTGCCGCCCGCGGCCGGGCGGAGCGTGCCTCCCAAGGGCTAAGCCTCCGGACCTTGTCTCCCTTGCAAAGCCATACGAAGTGCATGCGATGCTTTGATGTGTCGTGGCGCTGCGTGATGCGCTGCCAGCTCACGGAGTGACCCGTCTGCCTGTATTCCTGCGCATGCGCTCGCGGTGCTCAGGCAGCAGCAGCCGAGTGAGCCGCCAGCATCGGCCCCTGATCCAACACTTCCTTGAGCAGCCGTCGGTATTCATCCTGCATGGCGCAGTGCGTGCCCGGCCGGACCTTGGTCACCGCTCTCACCGTCATTTCCGTTGTACTGTAATTGACCAGACCGTGGATGTGGGTCTCCGCCAACACTTCACGGTGTGCCTGGCGCAGGCGCCGGCCTGCCTCGGCCATCGCGCGCATGGTGGCTTCGAGATCGCTGCCGGTCGGCACACTCAGGTCCACCACAGCGTTGACATAACCCTTGGAATAGCTGACCACACCTTTGATCTGGCCGTTGGGGATGATGTATACCTTGCCCTGCCCGTCCCGCAGGTGAGTGACGCGAATGCCAACGGCCTCGACCACTCCCGCGGCGTCGGCAATCTGCACGTAGTCGCCAACCAGGTACTGGCCTTCGAACAGGATGAAGAATCCGGAGACGACGTCAGTCACCAGGCTCTGCGCGCCCAGACCGACTGCCAGGCCGAGGATGCCGGCCCCTGCGAGAATTGGGGTAATGTCATAGTCCAGCTCCTTGAGAATCATGAGCGCCGAACCAAAGTAGAGCACATACTGGCTCATGGAGTAGATCAGTGGAGCAACTGTCCGCTTCTTCTGATCGACGGTTTCTTCGTCGGCGTACAGCCCGAAGATTTCACCGAGGAGAACCTGCAGCAGTTCAATGAAGACACGCGTCGCCATGACGATGCCGATGCACTTGAGAATGCTCGCTGCATGGGAATCTACTTTCAAAGGGTTCATGAACTCGCGGACGCATAGCCAAACACCACAGAAATAGACGGCCACTTCGAAGCAGCGCTGGCCGAACGGAAAGAGCTTAGGCATTCGCTCCCAGTAGTGGCGGAATGGCCCTTCGGCCAGGCGACGATTCCCGAGGTCTTCCAGGGTTTGGAACAACACGCGCGAAGAGAGTGCCACCAGATGGGCAATCACGAGAATCGTGATCGTGCTCAGGATGAAGCTGTATATCGGGTTCGCAACCAGGCCGACCCGGCCCAGACCAAAAACGAGCCAGAGGGCGGTCAAGCGGAGCGCGCCGACGAAGTAGTACTGGACAAGCAAGAAACCCCTGTGGAGAACAACCTGATGCTTGTGCGGGCCAAGCCAACCCTGCAGATGGGCTTCAAGCTTTGGCATGCCGCTGCGGACCACGCGAACCCCCGCCAAAGAGAGGAGGAGCACCACAACCATGGTACCGCAGCGCAGCCCCAGCTTCAAAAGATGGGTGAGGGTCAGCTTGTCATACCAATACCCCAAATCCTCCCGGACGTCGCGCCCTGCAAAGTGATAAGCCACAGCCGCACCAATGGTGAGCACCACAGCTGCGACGGTCAGCCACAAGATGAGCGCGCGTACGCGTTCTGCGGCATGTTCCCCGGCACTCTCGAGCCAGTGCAGCTTCGTCCAGCGCAACAGCCTGCTCGTACCCTGGGCCACGACATGGCGCAGCGACACTGCTAACAGGACCAGGAGCGTGATGATCCCATGCGCCGCAATCAAGTTGGCGCTCACACGGTGATCGGCAATAGATTCGCCGAAGCTAGAAAAGAAATCCATGGCGCCCTCCTGGCGGCAGAGACGAAGGCATGAACCGGATAACGGGTCCCAGTATCCGGCGGCGAGAATTGCACAACCTCAGGGAGAAAGTTAATGGCCTACTGAAAATGTGTCAATCGAGCTTGCCTTTACTGATCGTTTGCACAGATAGAGTCTTGGCCAAACGGTGACAATTTCATAAGATGCTTGTAGGAGGCCGCTGACTGGTCCAAGGCATCATCATGGAATCACCGTTCTTTTTAGGAGTGATGCTGTGCAGAAGTTTACGCGCCCGATCACTCGGGAAATCGAGTTTGCCGGCCTGCGGCTAGCAGTTACGTTCGGTGAAACTGGAATTGAAGTTCGCCCTGTTGGTTCGCGGAAGCCGCCGCGTGAAGTTTCCTGGCCTTCTTTCCTAAGCTTCCTCACCGGCCATGCCGTGCCGCTCGGACAGGACTTGACCGCCGAAGAAGTCGCGGCGACGGCCGAAGCGATCAAATCGCCTCCTTCGCAGCCGCGCCCTTCCGCGCCGACGCATGAAGTCCTTCAGCCACCCCATCACGTGCATGAGGAGCCTGTGGCCGCTGGCGGAGCCTCGTCGTCGGCTGGGGAGTTTCACAGCCCTCCTCACACGCCTTGAACGATAGCTCTCCGTCCATCAGGCACACTTTCTCTCGACTCTTGCCTATTGTGCCAGGCGACAACCGGAAAGACTCACTGTGGCTCAAGCTGGCAGCCTGTTGTAGCACAAGCTGCCAGCTTGTGCTACGAGAAGGCACCTTTTTGTGCATGGGCTAAGCGGTGCCACTGGCCTGCGGCGGCGCGACCTTGTCAGCCAATGCCAAACGCTCGCGGATGGGGGGATGGTCTTCGAACAGCCAGACGACGAGAGGATGAGGGTCAGCGTCCGCCTTGTTCATGCGTGCAAGTTTCGTGAAGGCCGACCGGTACGCCTGCAGCAACCCCGTTCGTTCCAGAGCATAACGGTCGCACTGGCGCTCGAAGAATCGACTGAGGCCATTCTGCAGCGGAGAGAGGACCAACCCGAACACTGACAGCACAAGCAGAAGCAACGGTAGAGCCGCGGGATCCTCGTAGGCGGGCAACGGATCCGTGGGATAGTGCAACGCCTCGGCTGCGTGGCGCAAAACCACGTCGGCTAGCCAAAAGCTGGCCGCGGCGAGCACGACACTCCAGGCCACCAGTTTCACCAGATGCCGGTGGACGTGGTGCCCGACCTCGTGAGCGAACACCACTTCAATCTCTTCGGGCGTGAATTCCTCCAGCAACGTGTCACCCAGGAGCACGCGCCGGGTACGCCCCAACCCGGCCAAGGCCGCGTTCGCCTTCTTGGTTTCTTGACTCAAGTGCAGCCGATAGATCCCGTCGAAGCTCAGACCGGTGCCGGTGGTGAGGCGGCGCAGGCGTTCAAGCAATGCCGGCTCTTCCAGGCGCGTGACTTTGTAGAAAAGCGGCAAGATGACCACGGGAAGGAGCTGGCCCAGCACCAGCGATACCACCAGCCAGCCGGCCGCTGTCCAAAGCCACCACCAAGGGCCGCTGTACCAGATGAGGGCATACAAGCCGAGCACCAGCACCAGCCCGATCGGACCACCCACCAGGTAACCTTTGACGTGCCGCCAGACCCAGCGGCCCAGCGTTTGGTTGCTCAACTGGTAGCGATGTTCGAGGACAAATCCCGACCAGAAATCGAGGGACACCGTCAAGAGTTCCAGGGAGGCGGCATAGATGAAGGCGAGCACGATGAGCCGTATCCACGGATTGGACCCGACCCAGGTTCTCAGTGCCTGATCCAGCCGCGGGCCGCCCAGCAGCGCCATGGCGACGAGGAAGGCCAAGCTCAAGACCATCGAGCAGATGCTCGCGGTCAACTTCTGCCGCTGATAACGCTTGACCTCCGGTACGGTGGTTCCTAACTCCCCGATCGAATCATTGTTTGGCGGCGCGGATGCCATTTTTATCCCGTAGATGCGGAAGTAGCTCAAGCTGACAGCTTGAGCTACCTGAAGATATCAACTCGTCGCTAATTCACCGGCCGATGCAAGACTTTCTGCGATTCGACATGCTTGAGCAACTCCTCCTTGTTCAGGAAGTAAGTCGGTTTCATCTTGCCCGGGCTGAATAGCTTTTCCGCTTGATCGTCCCAGTGTTTGGAGTTTGGATGATCGCTCTCACCCAGGGGCAGCAACGTCCAGGATCGTGGCGGCTTGGTGAGCTGCACGACCTGGGTCGATGTTTGGCCGCCGTGTCCCAGGAAGGTCTTGCCATCGCTCATTTTGTCAAACCCGATCGCCCGCGGCGTCGACATGTTGATAATCGAACCGCCGCCCACCGGCCAATTTCTGCTCCCGCCTTGCCTGCCTACGCGATAGACCTCGCCATACGCAACTTCCAGGCGGCCCCAGCGCTTCTGCAATTCCGTGGCGCCTGTGACCAAGGCGTGAATGAGTTGCTCGTCCGTCACATCCTTGGAAGGCTCTTTACCGGCGCGATCCTGTTGCTGGATCTTCTCGCCGAGCTGATCTTTCCAGAACTGGTAGGCAATGGCGCCGGTCGAGTCGGCATCCGCCCGGCGATTCCAGCGCACGACCAAGTCGTACAGCTTGGCGGCTTGAGCGTCGGCCTTTGTATGGGGATTGGCTTTCCCCCAGGCAGCGACGAGCCGGGCCTGCCAGAGATCGGCGTTGTAAACTTCCGGTGAAAGTGCGATGGCGATGGCATCCTCCACGGTCATGCGACTGTTGTTATTCAAGTTGTGGAGCACCGTGGCCGCGCGCTGGTGCAGGGGATTGTCCTCGTTGTACAGATAAGGCCGCTCCGTATATCGCGCGGGGACCAGCGGGCAGAACTTCATCATGACCGCGGGTGAGACGTTACAGTTTTGCATGCATCCTTGCCAGGGATTCTTCGTCTGGATCAGGTCTTCCAGGGGGTGGATGCCGAGCCACTCGGTTGCGGAGGTGTTCCCAGGCACCGGCTTCTGCCAATCATAACCTGGTGGTCGAATAGGCACCCTGCCGTTGCGGAGATAAAAGATGTCTCCATCGACGGTCGCCACCATGATGTTCTGTTCCATGAGCTGGCGCATCGCCAGCGCTTGCTTCATCTCGCTGAGATTGTGGGCAGTGGCCATCGCGTAGATCTGCTCGATGAGCCGGATCTCGTCGAAGTACGGCAACTTCATGACGTACGCCTTGCCGTCGCGGTGAGCGACGACTGGGCCATGATGCGTGTACTCGATGTCGAAGTGCTGCTCGGCAATCTTTTCACCCTCTTTGACACGAATGGTTTCCTGACGGACGGTCATGTCGCGCCATTTGCCGTCATACTTGTACTGGCGCGGATTGGTTGGGTTCAGCTCTTCTTCATAGACATCGGCTGCATCCGGCCCACCGGTGGTCATGGCCACGGAGCAATAGCGGTTGTGGCCGAGCGAGGTAAGTGGCTGGCCGGCGATCGCCACGCCAGAGGTGTTCAGTGTTCCGCCATAGAGACGAGCTTCGTAGAAGCGGAAGGGACCATACCAGCCCAGATGCGGATCGATCAGGGCCAGCGGCACCTTGTCGGCAGTGCGGCTGCCGGCGACGACCCACTCATTGGAGGCGCGGGGGGAGATCGGATCGGGCTTGATCCCGACCCGCTCCAGATCTTCTGCCGCATCGCCTTCGGGCCAGCCCCAGATAATGTAGCGGCCCAGGGCCACCACTTGCCACCCTTCCAGCTTCGGTGCCCAGGCCGGCACTTCCTCCGGATGCTCCTTCATGTATTGGCTGATGCCAGCCTGGAATGCCTCGATGATCGCCCGCGTCTTGGCGGAGAGGAGGTGATAGTTTGCTTCGGAAATGGCTCGGTGCTGCCAGAGACGCTGCCGATAGTCGTCGTGGACGAACTTCGGCCCAAAGGCCTCGGCCATGGTCCCCTCGGCGCGTCGATATTGCTTGAAAACCTCTTCCAGGCGGTCCTCCGCCTGGGCGTAACCCATGCCGTAGGCTGCACCCTCTTCAGTCTGCGCGAAGATGTTGGGAATGCCAAAGTCATCGCGATAAATTGTGATTTCTTCGGAATTGCCGCCGTCCCTGGCCGGAACTGCCCGGCACAGATAGAAAGTGACGACCGCCAAGGCGAGCCCGACCAAACACCGCACACCATACCGCATCATCCGGGTTCTCCACACGAAGAGACTTGAGAGGGATGTTTCAAGGTAATCCTTCTTATCATAGGAGGCGAGGGGGAATAGGTCCCATAGTGTCTTTCCGCTGAAGTTCTATGCCACTTGCGGAGAACTTTCTTGTTCATAGAATGAACTTCTACAAATGCCGCACTGGCGATTA
>Ga0316363_10000061_pt1 | contig 164224 bp, 141 predicted proteins | sample Sb_taG_3_FD_200459 | JGI IMG/M metagenome (GOLD analysis project Ga0316363, IMG submission 200459) | Peat soil microbial communities from Weissenstadt, Germany - Sb_50d_a_PC metaG (v2) (version 2) | ecosystem: Environmental > Terrestrial > Soil > Wetlands > Peat | place: Germany: Weissenstadt... | reverse complement strand
CCCCAAGCTGCTTCGGAACCGGGTAGCCAAGTTCGTGCGGGAACTTCGATCCCTGGGCTATCAGGTCATTCCACCCGTCCCTACTGCGGGTGCATCGGTATAGGTTTTCGACCGTGCCCCACAAGCGTTAGTAGCGATAGAGCTTGACGTGCAGGATCCGGGGGGCGTCGCCGGCCAGACGCAGGCCTTGGCCGGATGTGCCCTTCATGGCCTGGTTCTGCGCGTTGTAGTTCACCATGATGTCGTCACCGTTCAGGCGGCGGCCAGGGACCCAGCGGCCATCGACGTAGACGCCTTCTTCGAGTGCTCCGATCGCGGCGGTGGAGGGTTCGGGGCCGTTGGGCGTGAAGGTGAGCTGCACGCCGTTGCCGACGATGACGTAATCGTCGGGGCCGGTGGAGATGGCAATGGCGAACGAGGATGGCTGGGCGGCGGGCGCGGGCGTGGGCGCGGGTGGACGGCGGGCTCTGCCGATCGCAAAGTCGAGCGTGTAGCTGCCTAGCGGGAGCGATTGGGCGGGCTTGTCGGCGGTCAGGACGACGGCTCCGATGGCGTTTTCAGACTGCGCCTTCAAAATCGCCGGGGCGGCTTGCGCCAGCGCTTCGTAGGCCCGGGCATAGGGCGTGGCGGCGCCGGCGCTGCGCTCGATGGCGAAGGGCGAAATCCCCATGGCGGCGTGCTTGCCGATGGCGTAGAACGCGTTGGCGGCGTCGGCGCGGGTCTCGGGGATCCACAACGGGTTGCCGGAGCGGTTGTAGCGCGCGCACCATTCGGCGAAATCAGGCAGGTAGATGTCGGGGGCGACGACGTCGATCGAGGGCGCGCCCTGCTGCCACACGTTCAGGACGATGGGCAACGGCCCGCCGGCGGAATACTGGCCGATCTTTTCGCCCAGGGCGGCATTGACGAACATGGGCAGCGCGTATTCGGCCTTGCCCGCCCTGGCCACCTTGTCGAGGTAGGACGCGTAGTTCCAGGCCATGAAAATCTCGTTGGTGACGGGATCCTTGCCGAAAACTTCCTGCCAGTTGCCCGTGGTTCTGGCGCCGGCGGCTTCCCACACGGCGCGGAACTCGGGGATCAGCGCGGCGCGGTTCTTCGCCATGTAGTCGAGCAGTTGGCGGGGCACGGGGCGGTCGAACGCGGCGTTGCCCTCGGGCGAATGATCGCGGGTGCCTCCGGGACAGCCCACTTCGTTTTCCACTTGCACCATGATGACGGTGTGGGCGTCGCCATCGACGTCGCGGATATGGCGCATGAGGGCGGCGAAGGCGCGGGCGTCGGCCTTCCAGTTGGCGTCGTGGAAGACAGAGAGGTAAGTGAGGGTGACGCCGTTTTCGGCGAGGAACAGAGGGAACTGTTTAGGGTCGCGCTTGACCCAGAGCGGGGTGTAGGTGGAGACGCCGTTCTTCCAGCTTCCGAACCACAGGAACACGAGGCGGAGGTCGTGGCGCCGCGCCTCGCGGATCATGCCGTCAACGAGCGAGAAGTCGAACGCGCCGGGCTGGGGCTCCACCAGCTCCCAGCTCACGGCGGCCAGGACGGTGTTGAGATGGGCGGCGGCCAGCTCAGGCCAGTAAGGCGCCAGGTAGTCGAGGCTGGAGGAGGCCGAATTGGTCACCTCGCCCGCGAGCATCAGGAAGGGGCGGCCATCGACGATCAACTGAGTGGCGCTGCCGCGTTTTTCGAGATGGGGGATGGATGAGGGCTGGGCGGCCGCGAAGTTGAGCGCTACGAGGGCGGGCAACAGGGATCGAAGTTTCATGGTCCTCCTGGAGGACTCACGATAACGCGCGGCGCGGGCGGACGCCAGGAGGGGGGCGGAGGATGAGGAAGAGGGTTACTGCTTCAGGATGCGGCGCCGGAGGAGGTCGAGCGCCATCTGGGCGGTGAAGACACGGATGCGCTGGCGGTCGCCGAAGAACTGGCGGTGGACGGCGAGCGCGCCGGCGGCGTCGGCGATTCCGACGTATACCGTGCCGACGGGGACCGATTCTCCGGCGGGGGCCGCGGGCGCGTCCGGGCCGGCCGCGCCGGTCACCGACAGGGCGTAGGTGGAGCGCGTGTGGCGGCGCGCGCCAATGGCCATCGCCACGGCGGTCTCGCGGCTGACGGGGCCGAATTGCGCCAGAATCTCGGGAGTGACGCCCAGCAACTCGATCTTCATCTCGTTGCTGTAGGTGATGAAGCCGCCGAGGAAGTAATCGGAACTGCCGACCACGCTGGTGAAGCGCTCTCCGAGCATGCCGGCGGTGCAACTTTCCGCCACAGAGACCGTGGCGCGCTCCTTGCGCAAGAGGTTGCCGACCACGAGCTCGAGCGGGTCGCCGTTGCGCGAGTAGAGGCGATCGCCCAGGAGCAGCTCGATGGGCGCCCCTACCTCGGCGAGCAGGGCATCGGCTTCGGCCTCGGTGGAGCAGCGCGCGCGGAGGTGCACCTGGATATCGCCGGCGGCCGCGAGGATGGTGGTGGCGGGATTTTCGTATTTGCGGTAGACGGGCGAGATGAGCTGATCGAGGTCGGACTCGGGCATGCCGGTTACGCGGAGGAAAAGGGTGCGGATGACCTGCGGAGGGACGATGCGCGCGAGTCGCGGCAGGCACTGGCGCTCGAACATGGCCTTGAGCTCGTGCGGCGGGCCGGGCAGCAGCATGACCACGAAGCCGGGGTCTTCGACCCACTGGCCAGGGGCGGTGCCGCGGTCGTTGGGCAGGATGGCGGCGCCTTCGATGATGAACGCCTGGCGCTTGTTGACCTCGGCCATCTTGCGGTTGGCGCGGGCGAAGCGCTGCTCGAGGGCCTCGGCGATTTCCGGGTGGAAGACCAGCTTGCGGTCGAGCGCCTGCGCCACGGACTCGCGGGTGAGATCGTCCTCGGTAGGGCCGAGTCCGCCCGAAAGGATCACGATTTCCGATCGCGAAAGGGAGCGCCGCACGGCCTCCGCGAGGCGGTCGCGATGGTCGCCGATGACGTGTTTCGCGGCGACTTCAACGCCCAGATTGTTGAGCTGCGCGGTGAGATAGAGCGAGTTCGTATCCACCCGTTCGGGCGTCAGCATTTCAGAGCCGACGGCGATAATCTCGGCGTCCATCAGTAGAGCGGCAGGCCCTTGATGCCGGCGTCCACGCGGAAGATGGCGTTGGTGGTGGCGATCACCATGGCGCGGGAAGGAGCGAACGCCAACCCCACGATTCCGGGGCCGGAGAGGAACAGGTCGGCGTGGCGGTCGGGCGAAATCCGCACCACGCCCTTGCGGCCGGAGATGGAAGCCGCGACATAGAGGCGATGCTCCTCGTCAAACGCGAGGCCCTGGGGGCGGCCGAGACCGCGGTAGAAAACCTCCACCTCGCCTTCGGAGGAAACGCGGTAGACCGAATCGAAACTCGAGGTGGTGGGGCCGGTCACGTAAAGGTAGCCATCGGGGCCAAAAGCCAGGTGATAGGCGGCGATGGAGGGCTCGATGGTGGCGAACACGAAAATCTGCCGGCCAGGGCTGATCTTGAAGATGGTGCCGCTGCGATCGCCGACGAAGAGGTTGTGCTGCGGGTCGAAGGCGATTCCGGTGGCCACGCCCATGCCTTCGATGAACACGGACATGTTGCCGTTGGGAGTCACCTGGTAGATCACACCGTCGTAGCGGCTGGAGATGTAGAGCATGCCCTGGACGTCGAAGGCCAGGGCGGTGGCGTTCATCAGCTCGTTGATGAACGGCTTCATGTTGAAGTTCAGGTCAATCTTGTAAACGGCGACGGGGACTTTCTGGCCGCGGGAGCCGCTGAAGGTGGTGTAGATGTTGCCGAAGGAGTCGATGGCGGGGTTGGCGACGGGATGGAGGCTGTCGGCCACGGGGACGCCGATGTCGCAGGCCCACGAATCGCTGGCCAGCTCGCCGCTTTCGACCACGAGGTCGCCGGCGGTAGCGCCCTCGGGGACACGGGCAATCACGAAGGAATCGGAGCCGATGATCACCGGGGCGCCGATTTCGCCGATGGTGACGCGGGGACGGTCCGATTTGGCAAAGCCCTTGCCACGAATCTGCAACTCGCCCCCGGCGATGGCCGCGGGCGGCGTGACTTGGGCGATTTGAGGCTTGGGGTCAGCAGGTTTCCGAAGTGCCATGTTTAATAAAGATTGAACCATCCTGCCAGGAATAACACAAGTGCGGCATACAAGCCGGCCATGACGTCGTCGGCGTTGATGCCCAGGCCGCCGGGGAGGGATTCCAACTGGCGCACGGGCGGCGGCTTCCAGATGTCGAAGAGGCGGAAGAGCAGGAACGCGGACAACCAGGTTTTCCAGTTGAGGGAATGGGCGCCGGCCAAGGCGATCCACTGGCCGATTACTTCGTCCACGACGACGACGGAGGGGTCCTCGATGTTCAGGAAGCGCGCGGTGACTCCGGCGGCCCAGACGGCGGGAAGGAAGAGCGCGGCCGCGAGCAGGGCAAAATGCAAGGGTTGGAAGCCGGCGAAGCGGTGAAGGACGTAAGCGATGGCGACGGCGGCGGCCGAGCCCGCGGTGCCGGGGGCGAAGGGAGAGTAGCCACAGCCAAACCAGGTGGCCAGGAGGAGGGGAAGGCTAGGCTTCTTCGTCATCGGGCTCGAGCTCCTGCTCCTGCGGCTCGACGGGAATTACGTACTTTTCGGATGCCCAGTTTCCCAGATCGATGATGCGGCAGCGCTCGCCGCAGAAGGGAAACTCGGGATCGCCGAGAGCGACCTCCTTCTTGCAGATGGGACACTTCATACCGCGATCTGAACCAGCGGGCCGGGCGCGAACTCCGGCGCCGTTCCGGTGGCGGGCAGGAGGGTGCCGACCACATCGTAGTCGTGAGCCTCGGTGATGCGCAGGCGGCGGATCTCGCCGGGGCGCGGCTCGGCACCCTCGAAATCGTTGACCAGGGTGGCGCCGTCGATCTCCGGCGCCTGGGTGGACATGCGCGCCTCCCACAACAGATCGGTCTCGGCGGACACTCCTTCCACGAGCACCGTGGTTTCCGACCCCACGAGCGCGCGATTGCGGGCGCGGGCGACCTTGCGCTGGATGGCCATGAGACGGCGCTTGCGGCTCCGCATCGTTCGGCCATCGACTTTTCCGTCGAGCGCATAGCTGCCGCTGGTATCCTCGTCGGAATAGGTGAAGACGCCGAGGTTGTCGAAGCGCGCGGCCTGGACGAACTGGCACATCTCGTCGAAGTCCGCCGCGGTTTCGCCGGGGAAGCCGACGATCAGGCTGGTGCGGATGGCAATTCCGGGAATGGTGCGGCGGATGCGCTCCAACAGTTTCAGGAAAATATCGCCCGAAGCGCCGCGCTTCATGCGCTTCAAGATCCGGGCGCTGGCGTGCTGGAGCGGCATGTCGATGTATTTCACGAGGGCGGGATGGGCCGCGATGGTGTCCAGCAGGCGCCCGGTGACGTTGTTGGGATAGGCGTAGAGGAAGCGGATCCACTTTTCGTGAGGCGTCTCGATTTGGGCGAGGCGCTCCAGCAAGAGGGCGAGGCCGCCGGTGAGGCCGAGATCCTCGCCGTAGCAGGTGGTGTCCTGGCCGATCAGGTTGATTTCGCGGACGCCCTGGCGGAACAGCCGGGTGGCCTCGGAGATCACCGATTCGAAGCGCCGGCTGCGGAACTTGCCGCGATACTGCGGGATGACGCAGAAGGTGCAGGGATGGTCGCAGCCCTCGGCGATCTTGATGTAGGCGTAGTGGCGCGGGGTAGCCAGCACGCGCGGAGTGAGGTCGTGGTAGAGGTACGGCTCGAGCGGATTGCGCGGGGATTCCATGCCCTCGCACACGGCGACGATGCTTTCCAGCTCGTTGGTGCCGATGAGGGCGTCCACCTCGGGAAGGTCGCGACGGATGTCGCCGCGGTAGCGCTCCACCAGGCAGCCCGCCACGATCAGCTTTTTGGCGCGGCCGATCTTTTTGAATTCGGCCATTTCCAGGATGGTGTCGACGGATTCCTTTTTGGCAGGATCGATGAAGCTGCAGGTATTGACGACCAGCACGTCGGCCTGGTCGGGCCGCGGCGTCAGCTCGTGGCCGCGGGCTACGAGCTGGCCCATCATGACTTCACTATCGACGAGATTTTTGGGACAGCCAAGACTGACAAAACCGATTTTCAAGTGCGCATCCAATCCGTAAGTTCGGGACGATAGCCCGTTGGGGGCGTCCGCGGGGCCCGGGGCCCTCAAGGCCTGACTCAGCGGGGTCTGCTTTCAGGATAACATTGGGAATTGACCACCCGTATCCCATGACACGTTTATCCATTGCAGCCCTGATCCTGATGAACACGATGGCCCTGGCGCAGAGGCCCCAGTGGACCGAGAAGGAAGCCAACGACTGGTACGCCAAACAGGCCTGGCTGGTGGGGAGCAACTACATCCCTTTGTACGCGGTGAACCAGCTGGAGATGTGGCAGGCCGACACCTTCAACCCCACCCGCATCGACATCGAATTGGGTTGGGCGGAGGACCTGGGGATGAACACCATGCGGGTGTTTCTGCACGACATGCTGTGGCAGCAGGACCAGGGGGGCTTCAAGCGGCGGATCGACCGCTTTCTCACCATCGCCAAGAGACACAAGATCCGCCCGATTTTCGTGCTCCTGGATTCCTGCTGGGATCCGTTCCCGGTGTTGGGCACGCAGCAGGCGCCGAGGCCCGGCGTGCACAACTCCCGATGGGTGCAGAGTCCCGGCGCCAAAGCGCTCACCGACCCGGCGCTTCAATTCCGATTCCTGAACTACGTGCAGGAGGTGGTGCAGTCCTTCAACAACGACGACCGCGTGCTGGCGTGGGACCTGTGGAACGAGCCGGACAATACCAACGGTTCCAGCTATGGGCCAGCCGATCTGCGCAACAAGGTGGAGCTGGTCCAGACGCTGCTGCCGCGCGTATACGTATTCGCCCGGGCGGCTTTACCCAGCCAGCCGCTGACCAGCGGCGTATGGAAGGGCGACTGGTCGTCGCGCGACAAGCTGAGTCCCATGGAGAAGCTCCAGATCGAGCTTTCGGACGTGATCTCGTTCCACAACTACGGCCCGCCCGAAGAGTTCGAAAAGCGCATCGAATGGCTGCAGGCGTATAAGCGGCCGATCCTGTGCACGGAATACATGGCCCGCGGCAACGGAAGCACGTTCCAGGGGACACTGCCGATTGCCAAGAAGCACAACGTGGCGGCCTACAACTGGGGCTTCGCGGCGGGGAAGACGCAGACGTGGCTGCCTTGGGATTCCTGGCAGCACCCCTACACCGATCGCCAGCCGGCGGTCTGGTTTCACGACATCTTCACGACGGAAGGCAAGCCCTACCGCCAGGAGGAAGTGAATTTCATCCGCGAGATCATCGGGCAGAAGGGGAAGCAAGGTCACCGCCCCTGAGGACGGGCTCCGGCGTCGCCTCCGGCAATCCAGTTCTCAGGCGCCGGATGTAGGCGTCCGGATCGGCGAGGAGCTTTTTCTTGATGTCCACCTGAATTGCAGCGTTCACCTGGTGCGCCGGAAAGGCGCCGCGGATGATCCGGTCCTGCCAGGCCTGGGGCAAGGCCGAGAGGCACCTTCTCCCGAAGCGCAAGACGGATCGCATGGTTTGACTGGTCCCGGCCGGGATGGCATCCGAATAGAAAACCTGGTGGCCGCGGGTAGCCGCGCCCAGATGAAAAACCAAATCCCCATAGATGCCGGCCATGGCGTAGTGGTCCTCGACGCGGTTCGTGCGCAGGAGCCGATACCAGGACAACTCCTGCCTGAAGATGTCGAATCCGTAACCGATACCGGTGTCTTCGGCGGCGCCGTACTCCGCGCGATACCGCCTGTATTCGGGCGAGGAACGGCACGAGCGCCCCAGAAGGAACGAGGGTTTCGAGGCGAGGTAGAAGTCGCGATGGAAAAACATCAGTGAAGGATGCGGTTTCAGGTCCCCAACCTCCTCCCTGGTTACGGCGGCGAGCACGCATTTGCCGGTGAGCCGGGACGCTAAGTCTTCAGCCCATCCGTCGCGGACCGGGAAAGAGTCGATGTGCAGAGTGGCCACGTGCGTAACCCCGTCCTGGACGGCGGTCTTGACCAGCCATTCGAGATAGTAGGCGTGCTCCTCTGTCCCTCGCTGGGCCGTGGTCCGGATATCGACAATCCGGGTTCGCGGAGCGCGCGCGAGCCTGGCGCGCAGGTGAGGAGCGAGACGATTCACGGCGGCGTAGCAGGTATAAGGCACGTGGGTGCATCGCGCGATTTGGGAAAGATGCAGGTCGAGCAGACCCTCATCCCCCTCTTTCACGAGATAGACCACGGCGATACCCAACTTCATAGTCGAGGGCCTCTCCTCATGAGCAGCCGCCCGACGCGCGCCGCGCCTGCGCGTACAGCTCGAAATCGGGGCGGCCGTCCCCGCCTTCGACATCGCACATGGCAATCGGGGAGTCCTGAACGATGTCGCGGCGCAGCACCAGGTTCTCGGAAAGAGCGATCGGGATACCGGGGTGAGCGCTGTCATCGCAGTTCTCGATCATGCCGTAGCAGGTGTAGCCCCCGATTCCATCGAGTTTCTCACCCGCATGGAGGCCGCGCTTGGCGTAAGCGAAAACATTGGTGCGAAAGCCAGCCAGCGGCTCCAACAGAGAGCGGCCATCCACTACGGCCTCGACGATGCAGTTCATGGCCTCGATGTGGCAAAGGTGGTAGGGCCTGTAGAACAGGTAGAATGGGCCGCGTCCCTTTTTGTAGTAGGCGAGCATTTCGCGCTGGTACGGGTGGTCGCAATAGCCGACCACGAAAACGCCGCCGCCCGGGGTGGCGCCAAGGATATAATCCACGCACGGCCGGCTCCGGGCGTCGAGGGATTCGAAATCGAACACAGACAAGACGTCCTGAACGTCGTCAGCCCGCGGTCCGTGCATTCCGGGCACGGTGGTACGAAGCCCGAAGGCATTGGCGACGAGTGACATCTCGACACACAACTTGGTGCCATCGGTAAAGGCCGTAGCCATTCTGTAATCGAGATTCCGGGCATCGGCTTCGGGCACGATTTTGGTGGGGTTCGAGTAGCGGTCGAGGAAACCCTTAATATTTCCGGCCATGACCAGGTCGAATCCCCACAGTTGGATTTCGTCGATGAGGTTTCGGATTACTCCATGTTGGTCGCCGCCGCAACTGGTGTAGACGACCCCGCGGCGGCGCGCCAACCGCATGAGGTAGGGGCCAAAGGCGAGGTCGGCCTCCGCATTCATCATGACCAGATGTTTTCCGGTTTCTACCGCTGTTACGGCGTATCGGCCCGCTTCTCCGATCGCGCTGGTGGACTCCACCAGCACGGTTGCTTCCGGGCAAGCCGCCACGAGCATGCTGTCTTCGCAGATTGCCAGGAAGCCCTGGCGGATAGCATCCTGCACTTGTCCGGGAGTGCTTGCCAGGCGATAGGGAAGTCCTGCCATCTCGGCACAGCGGACGGCCCTCTCCGCAACGAGATCGGCAACGGCGACGCATTCCATGCCCGGCGTGATCCGGCACTGATGCAAAAGACCCTTGCCCATGGCGCCCATTCCGATGAGAGCAATTCTGATAGGCGCGGTCAAAGAGGATAGCTTGCCGAGGGTGGGGCCGAGGGCACCGGGGACATTTGCCATTCGCCACATAGTAACACTCTAGTACCGAATAGACTAACTAGCCATTTCGAGCTAGTACGTCTTGGTCGCGCCGGGCCAATTCGGCACGCGAAATACCGCCACATTTTTCCCGAAGTCCCGTAAACCCTGCAATTCGAGTTCGGGATACTCGTTCCGGAAGGCATAACTCACGCTGGGGCCGAAGACAGCATCGATGGCCCAGACGGGGTCGTCCGGTTTGAGCCCGTAGCGTTTCCGCATGCGCGCGCACTCGGTGAGGAACTCGCCCGGTGACATGGAGAATAAGTCCGTGAGGACGACACGGTAGCCGCCAATGAGTCTCTCGGAGAAGCCATCCCCGGCCTGACGCGGGGGCACGGGACGGCGATCGCCGAGGTAGTACTCCAGAAGCGGGCCGGTTTCCCGGTTGGCAAATACGATACCGCCGGGGAGGGCCGAGTCCCGAAGATATTGAACGGCGTGCTGCATGAATTCCCGGCGTTGATTGGCGGCCTCGATGTCATACCTGTGATCCTGGGCCTGAGATTGCCACAGTGGAACCAGCAAGAGGGAGGCGAGAATCAGCGGCAAAGCCTTCCGTCGAGCGAGCGCGGCCAGAGGAATCGCCATACCGGCCGCGGCGAACGGAAAGAGAAAAGAGTCGTGCCGGGAACCACCATAGGGATATAGCTGACGCCACGCCGCCGCGCACATACAGCAGAGCGGAAACACGAGAAGAAAGGCGAATGCGGCCATGGATGTTTCGCGGTGACGGATTCCCCACCAGGCCAGCAGGATCACTCCCGTGGCAAAGAGAAGGGCCGCGGCGGCGCCCAACCAAGCCGGATTTACGAAGTATGCAAAAAAGGCCTGGGACGTTTTCACGATAAATCCGGCGGTCCGATCGGTGCCGGCATGGAAATACGAATCCCGGAGCCAGCCGTCAATGCCGTATCGCTCCAGCCACACACCACGGAACTTCGCCAAGTGATATCGGAACAAACACAGGCACAACGCTAAAGTCGCGGCTTGCAGCGCGGCCCAGGTTTTGACGGCGTCGGAAGGCAGGTCGCGATGAAGGATTCGGATGAGCGCGTATACTCCCGCCGCCAAGGCAAACCAGAATGCCTGATAGTGTGACAGGATCGAGAGCCAGAGCCACAGAGTAAACCAGATGATATTGAGCGCCCCGCGTTCGCGAAACGCACGCGCCAGAAAAAACAGCGCGACCGACATCGAGAAGAGTTGAAGCATGTAAGGGCGCACCTCCGCGGACAAAACGACGGCGGGGGGAGAGAAGGTGAGGATTACCAAAGCGGCAAGAGCCGGCGCGGCGGCGACGGCCAGCTTGATCCAACGGAACGTAAACCACAGGAATCCGACGCCGAAAAGCACGGACGGCAGCCGCAACATAAACTCCGAGGCGCCGACGAACGACCAGAAATAGAGGACGACACTGTACAGGGGCGGGTAGGGATGAGCCATCACCGATCGCCAGACATCCGCCACCCGGTGCTGATTGACAACTAGAAAAATGACCGCCTCATCGGGGTTCAAGAAGCCGGCGGCGGCACGACGAAGACGCAGAAGCAACCCGATGGCGATCACCGCCATGGCCAGCCATTCGACGTGTGAGTCCATCCAGGAACTAATCGCCGGAAGCAGTGCCGCACGAGGCGAGTCTTTCCGGAGACGAACGTTGCGTGAGAGGCTTTTCCGAGGTTTGGGGGATTTGCGTCCGGCTTTGCTCACGGAAGTCAGAAGTCAGAGCGCGGCCAGCACTTCTTTGTAGAGGTACTTAGCGCCTTCCACGCCGTCCCACGGGCCGTCTTCGTATTCGAGGGCGAAGGTGCCCTGGAACCCGGCGTCCATCATGATCTTCACCGACCGCTTGACGTCGTTGTCCTTCCAGCGGTTCCAGTACTTGGCATGGACGTTGGTATGGGCATACGGAGCCAGATCCTTCAGGCCGTTGTACATGAGGCACTCGTGCTCCCAGTTGCAGAAATCCGGCGAGGCTTCGCAAAACGGACTATGTACCTCATCCACAATGATCCGGATATTCATGGGGTTCGCGGTGAGCCCCCAATGGTTCTCGAGGGTGACCTTGACGCCCACCTTGGCGCCGTGATCGGCCATTTCGCGGAACGACTCGATGCAGTTGGCCAGGTACTTGGCCAGCTCGTCGTTCTTGGGATAGTCGGCGGTGGCCACCGCGCTGGGGGCGATTCTGGGACCGCCGCTATTTACGCGCATGGACTTGGCGCCCAGCACCTTCGCGCCGTCCAGCCACTTCTTAGCGACGTCGATGCCGATCTTGCGGCGCTCGGCGTCGGGCTCGCAGATGTCGCGAGGGGCGTTGTTGGAGATGTGCTGGCACCGGGTCCCGGTCTTGGCCATGACGCCGGCCAGCTTTTCGAGCCATCGCTGGCCGGGAGTGCTGGAGGGGTCGAATTCCCGGGAGGTGCGCGTGCTCCCGCCCACCACAATTGGTATCTGGGTGTACATGCTGTCGTCGGCGACATCGCCGAAGAGGCCGGAGAACAGGTCCATGCGGGCGATGCCCGGGAAGGTATCCTTGGTGAACTGCGGGAAGTCGAGCATGGTGATCTCGCCGTACTTCTTCTTCAGCTCAGCGATGCTGGCGTTGCCACCATAGTTGGTGCGGCTCTTGAAGATGTAGCGAATGGGCCAGGTGTTGGATGCCAAACGGTCCAGCTTTTCCTTTTGGGTGAGCGGGCGCGCGGCGGCCGGCTCCGCCAGGTCGAGCGCCAATCCCGCGGCGCCGAGGCCCGCGGTGGTTTTGAGGAAATTGCGCCGGCCGAAATCGAGGTTCATGCTTCCTCCTTCCTCCATGTGGGTGACCGCCGAAATAGTATCATACGGCGGCGCGGGCGGCCGGCGCATCCCATACCGCCCATAGAAATTTTGGATTGGACTCGCCGGAAACCCGCCTCCTACACTAAAGTCAGCGAAGTCAGCACGGGACAAAAATCATTATGGGAGTTATCTTGGCCTTGGCGAAATCCGAGCCGAAGAGTCAGATCGCGTTGCTGCACCAGATCAGCAACATCGTCAGCTCGAACCTCACGCTCGAAAACATGCTGCAGGAGCTTATCGGCCTGGCGGTGGAGGTGACGGACTGCGACGCCTGCCTGGTCTACCTGGTGGATCACGCCTCGGGTGAAGTGGTGCTGCGGGCGTCTCAATTGCCGCACACCTCGGAGATCGGCGCCATCCGCATGAAAATGGGCGAGGGCATCACGGGGTGGGTGGCCCAGCACAAGTCGGTGGTTGCCCTGGAATCCAACGCCGCCGCGGACAGCCGCTTCAAGACCTTTCGTGCGCTTCCGGAAGACACCTACGACGCGTTCCTTTCGGTGCCGCTGATCAGCGACGGCGACCTGATCGGCGTCATCAACATCCATCACCGGGCGCGTCACGGCCACACGCCGGACGAAATCGCGCTGATCAGCTTTATCGGCGAGCAGATGGGCGGGGCCATCGCCAAATTCCGGCTGGTGGCGCGGTCGGCGAGCGCCGAGCGGCGGCTGGAAGTTCTGGCCGGCCTGGCGCAAACGCTCTCGGAGGAGAACTATCTCGACCGCATCCTGCAAGCCATTTCGGAGATGCTGGCGGAGACGCTGGACGCGCCGGTGTGCTCGATCATGCTGGTGGACGAAGACCGGCGGGAGCTGGTGATCACGGCGGCGCGGTGCTCCTCGCCCGATTACCTGCACAAGATGCCGCTGAAGATCGGGGACTCGCTGATCGGGCGCGTGGTGCGCGAGGCGCGGCCGATCATGATCGAGAACGTGCTTCACGAGAAGCAGTACCAATACCCGGAACTGGCGCGGCGCACCAAGCTGGCGTCGCTGCTCTCGGTGCCGCTGATGACGCGCGACACGGTGATGGGCACGATCAACGTGTACACGCGCGAAGTGCGGCAGTTCACCGAAGACGAGATCGGCTTCGTGAAAGTAGTGGCCGGGCAGGCCGCGATCGCCATCGAAAACGCGCGCCTGATGTCCGAGACGCTGGAGATGAAGCGCGCGCTGGAGGTGCGGAAGATCGTGGAGCGGGCCAAGGGCATCCTGCAGCACAAGCACCAGATCACGGAAGCCGAGGCGTATTTGAAACTGCGCAACGAAAGCCGGCGGCTGCGGCGTCCCATGCGCGACCTGGCGGAGGCGGTGATCCTGGCCGACGACCTGGAGCGGCAGCGGAAGGATGTGTAGGAGAGGGCGGGGCGGCTACTGGAATCGCAGCTTCTCGGCGCGGTTGATCGCCAGTGCGCGACGACCTGGCATCGTGGCCATTAACGCGCGCAGGACAGCGTTTACGGACTCCGCGCTCTTGAACACGCGCGCCACGTCCGGTTCCAGCAGGACAGCCACCGATCCCGGCCGGGCACGGCGGGCGAATCGGTTCGGCTTGGCTTTTGTGTAATCGAAATGGTACTCGGGCCGAAGTCCGCTGGCTCGTTTCGCGTTGAGCTTACTTTGCGACGTCTTCTTCATAATCGTGCTGCTCTACTCTCGTGGCGCGGCGAGCGCCGATGATGCGAATGCGGTCCGCCTCCGGCTCCGAAAAGCAAACCAGCAAGAGGCGCCTCGCCGCGGAATGTCCAATGATGATCTCGCGGGATTCTCCCGCGGAGTGCTCCTCGTCCGGGAAAATCCGCGCCAGCGGATTGCTGAACACCGAGACCGCCTCGGCAAAGCTTATGCCGTGCTTCCTGTAGTTTGATCGGGCTTTCGGTGGGTCCCATTCGAACACCAACGACATCGCGTCTCTCTACAGAATACCGAAATCACGGCGCATTCCATACAGCCGCAACACGGTGTCGATTCAGGTTTTCAGGAATTTCAGCAACTGCTGAATTGAGTGGCTGGGACGCAGGGATTCGAACCCCGATACGCAGATCCAGAGTCTGCAGTCTTACCGTTAGACGACGTCCCAACAGAATCTCATTTTAGCAAATCGCCGCCGCCGGAATCCAGATCGGAGCACCAGCGCCCCTTGCGCCACCGGCGGGTCTTGCGGGATACTCCGGTCAGCGCACGCCCCTTCGGCGATCCGCTTATCGAGCTTCTTCAGGAGCAATCATGGGTCTACGTAAACGGCTTCTTCCGTTCGCAGTTTTCCTTTCGGTTCTGATCCCCAGTGCTCCGGCACAGCTAGTTCAGCAGGGCGCCAAGCTGGTCGGGAGCGGCGCTGTCAATACCAATGTCGGGATCAACCAGGGCTATTCGGTCGACGTGTCCGCGGACGGGAACACCGCCATCGTCGGGGGATGGGCGGATAACGGCGACATCGGAGCGGCCTGGATCTTCGGCCGCACCAGCGGAACGTGGACGCAGCAGGGCGCCAAGCTGGTGGGCAGCGGGGCGGTAAACGGAACCGTCGGCGCGGAACAAGGCAGTGCCGTGGCGCTTTCCGGCGACGGCAACACGGCCATCGTGGGCGGCCAGAACGACAACAACAGCATCGGCGCGGCGTGGATTTACACGCGCGGCGCAGCCGGGGGGGCGCCGTGGATCCAACAGGGCACCAAGCTGACAGGCGTCGACGCCGCGGGAACGGCACAGCAAGGTTACTCGGTGGCTCTCTCCGCCGACGGCAACACCGCCATCGTGGGCGGCTACGGCGACAACAGCGCGGGAGCGGCTTTCGTCTTTACGCGCAGCAACGGCAACTGGGGCCAGCAGGGCAAAAAGCTGGTGGCCAGCGACGCGGCGGGCAATTCCCTGGTAGGACTGTCGGTGGCGCTCTCGGCCGACGGCAATACTGCCATCCTGGGCGGGCCGGGAGACAATTCCAACTCGGGCGCCGCGTGGATCTTCGTCCGCAGCAACGGAGTGTGGACGCAGCAAGGCTCGAAACTGATCGGCAGCGGCGCCGTGTCCACCGCGGAAGAGGGCTGGTCGGTGGCGCTCTCTTCGGACGGAAACACGGCCGCTATCGGGGCGCCCGCGGACAACAGCGGCGCGGGCGCGGCCTGGATTTTCACGAGGTCCAACGGTACCTGGAGCCAACAGGGCGGCAAGCTGGCGGGCACGGGCGCGAACGGCAGCATCACGTTTGTCTTTGAAGGCGCTTCGGTGGCGCTCTCGGGCGACGGGAACACCCTGCTGATGGGCGGGTATGGCGACAACAGCAACTTCGGGGCGGCGTGGGTATTCACGCGCAGCAACGGAACGTGGCTTCAGCAAGGCGCCAAACTGGTGCCTACCGGCGCGACGGGCACCAGCCCCGAGTTCGGCTACAGCGCCGCATTCTCGGCGGACGGGAGCACGGCGATCGTGGGTGGGATTCTCGATAACAACAACGTGGGAGCCGCGTGGGTATTCGTGCAGCCGGTGGCCACCCACTATGCGGTGTCGGCGCCTCCTTCGGTCTCGGTCGGGGTGCCCTTCAATTTCACGGTCACCGCGCTGGACGTCAATAACAACCTGGTGACCGGCTATGCGGGAACGGTGCACTTCACCAGCAGCGACTCCGCGGCGGCGCTCCCGGCGAACGCCGCACTGACCAACGGAACGTCGACGTTTTCGACGACGCTGAACACGGCGGGCACCCGGACTATCACCGCGACCGACACGGCGAATGGCGCTCTCACCGGGAACTCCGGCGCGATTGCGGTGGTGGGGACGAGCCCCACCAGCGTGGGCCCCGGAGCGGGCAACGCCACGACGCAGGTGATGACCTTCACCTTCACCGACGCGCGCGGCTACCAGGACCTGGATATAGTCAACGTCCTGATCAACAATTTCCTCGACGGACGGCAGGCCTGCTACCTGGCCTACAGCCGCGCGCTGAACGTGCTCTACCTGGTGAACGATACGGGCACCGCGCTGTTGCCGGGCCTGGTGCTGAACGGCTCGGGAAGCACGAGCAACAGCCAGTGCGCGGTGGCCGGCGCGGGCAGCTTCGCAAACGGGAGCGGCAACACCCTGACCTTGACGTTGAACCTGAGCTTCAGCGCCGCGTTTGCGGGCGACAAGGTAACGTACATGGCGGCCCGCGATCTGCAAGGAAACAACTCGGGGTGGCAGGCGCTGGGCACGTGGGGAGTGCCGGGCGCCACCACCTTCCCGGCGGTGGGCGGCGTGAACCCGGCACGCGGCGCGGGCTTGAGCCAGACCTTCACCTTCACCTTCACCGACACCAAAGGCTACCAGGATCTGGGCGTGGTCAACGTTCTGGTCAACACCTTCCTGGACGGCCGGCAGGCCTGCTACCTGGCATACAGCCGTCCGACCGGCACCCTGTACCTGGAAAAGGACGACGGCTCGGGATTGCTTCCGGGCGTGGCGCTGAGCGGAACGGGCGCGGGGCCCTCCAACAGCCAGTGCTCGGTGAGCCTGGCGGGCTCGTCGGCCACGGGCAGCGGAAACACGCTCACGCTCACACTCAACCTGAGCTTCTCCGCGGCGTTCGACGGCAACCGGGTGATCTACGCGGCAGCCCGCGACTCGACCGACGCCAACAATTCCGGCTGGCAGTCGGTGGGATCGTGGACCGTGCAGTAACGATGCAGTGTCCCGAATTATGCAGCATCCTTCGTGACCCCTACAGATGTGGGGATTGTGGCACGCCGCAATTCAGAAGATAATAAGAGGTACTAGTCCGGCTAGGCACGGTTGCGTGCTCTCCTCTGCTGTCCGCGCTCTTTTCGGCGGGAAGCTTTTCCAGTTTCCAGTAAGGACCGACATGTCACGAAACGGAATTATCCTCGCCGTGCTTTTCTCCGCCATGGTCCCGTGCGGCCGGGCGCAGTTCGTGCAGCAAGGCGCGAAGCTCGCCGGCACCGGGGCTGTGGGCGTAAACAATGTCAACCAGGGCTTCTCGGTCGCATTGTCCGCGGACGGGAACACGGCGATCGCCGGTGGAGAGGGCGACAATGCCGGGCTGGGAGCCGCATGGGTCTTCACGCGGACCAGCGGCGTGTGGACCCAGCAAAGCAAGCTCGTCGGCGCCGGGTCCGTGGGCACGCCCGTTGCCGAGGGAAACGGCGTCGCCCTATCGGCGGACGGGAGCACGGCCATCGTGGGCGGAGGCGGGGACAACGGCGGAGTGGGCGCCGCATGGATCTTCACGCGAGCCAACGGAGTCTGGGGCCAGCAGGGCAGCAAGCTGGTGGGCAGCGGCGCCACCGGCATGGCACAACAAGGGCATGCGGTCTCCTTATCGGCCGACGGCAACACGGCCATCGTGGGCGGATTCGAGGACAATACCGGGGCGGGCGCCGCGTGGATTTTCACGCGGAGCAACGGAGTGTGGAGCCAGCAAGGCAGCAAGCTGGTGGGCAGCGGCGCCACGGGCGCGGCGTCGCAAGGCTTGTCCGTGGCGCTCTCCGGGGACGGGAACACGGCCATAATCGGAGGGCAGTCCGACAACAACGGTCTGGGCGCCGCCTGGATCTTCACGCTCAGCAACGGAGTGTGGAGCCAGCAAGGCAGCAAGCTGACAGGCGGCGGCGCGGTGGGCTTCTTCATATATCAGGGTGTCTCCGTCTCGCTGTCCGCGGACGGCAACACGGCCATTCTGGGGGGAGACGGCGACAGCGCCAATGCAGGCGCCGCGTGGGTCTTCACCAGGAGCGGCGGTGTCTGGAGCCAACAGGGCGCCAAGTTGACCGGCAGCGGAGCAGCGGGCCTGGCGAGGCAAGGCCGCGCCGTCTCGCTGTCCGCGGACGGCAACACAGCGGTGGTGGGCGGATCGGACGACAATTCGATGGCGGGAGCGGCGTGGGTCTTCATCCGGTCCAACGGTGTGTGGAGCCAGCCGGCCGGTAAGCTGACGGGCAGCGGCGCGGTGGGCGCGGCAAGCCAGGGCTATTCCGCCGCCATTTCCGCCGACGCGAGCACGGCGATCGTGGGCGGACCCAACGACAACAGCGTCAACGGCGCCGCGTGGGTGTTCACCCAGCCCGTGGCCACGCACTTCACGGTCTCCGCGCCGGCGTCGGCCGCCGCCGGCACGCCCATCAACTTCACGGTCACGGCGCTGGATGCCGGCAACAACCCGGTGGCCGGCTACACGGGAACCGTGCACTTCACCAGCAGCGACAGCGCCGCGGTCCTTCCCGCGAACACCCAACTCACGAACGGAACCGGCACCTTCCCGGCTACCCTGAACACCACCGCCAGCCAGACCATCACCGCGACCGACACGGTGGCCGCCTCTATCGCGGGGATATCCAGCGGCATCGCGGTGGGCTTGCCGGTCACCCACTTCCTGGTGGCAGCGCCCGGCTCGGTAATCGCCGGAGTGCCGTTCGCCTTCACGGTGACGGCGTTGGATGCCAACAACCACGCTTCGACCGCCTACACCGGCACGGTGCACTTCACCAGCAGCGATTCCCTGGCAACGCTGCCCGCCGACACTGCCTTGACCAACGGAACCGGAACCTTTACGGTCACGCTCCCGACGGCAAGCACGGCCAACGGACTGCGCGGCTTCCCCATACCGAGCACTCTCACAGCGACGGATCAAGCCAACTCCTCGATCACGGGGACTTCGTCCGGCATCAACGTGGCGGTGCTGTCGGGGGTCCACATTCTGGTGTCCGCACCGGCGATGGCCAACGCGGGGACGGCGTCCAGCCTCACGGTGACGGTGGTGGATATGGCCAATTCTCAGGTGACCGGCTACAACGGCACGGTGCATTTTACCAGCAGCGATGCCACGGCTGTCCTGCCCGCCAACACCACGCTTACCAACGGCACCGGGAATGTTTCGGCTACCCTGAAGACGGCCGGGAGCCAGACCATCACGGCGACCGATACGGTGATTTCCTCGATCACCGGAACCTCCAATGCGACGGTCGTAGACCCCGCGGCGGCTACACACCTGAACGTGGCCGCGCCCTCGCTGGCCACCTCCGGATCGGCATTCAACTTCACGGTGACGGCGCAGGATGCATTCAGCAACACGGTCCCGCTCTACACGGGAACGGTGCACTTCAGCAGCGGCGACCCCACGGCAAACCTGCCGGCAGACGCCACTTTGACCAGGGGGACGGGAACATTTCCGGCGACCTTGACGACTGTCGGCAGCCAGACCATCACGGCGACCGACACGGCGACTGCCTCCATCACCGGAGCCACCAGCGTCTCGGTAGTGGTGTTGCCGGCCACTCACTTCACGGTGACCGCGCCGGCTTCGGCAACCGCGGGCGTGGCGCTCACGGTCACGGTGACCGCGCTCGATACCAACAACGCCACGGTGCTCAGCTACAGCGGCATCGTGCACTTTACCAGCACCGATTCGGCGGCAGCGCTGCCCGCCGACACCACCCTGACCCACGGCACCGGGAGCGTACAGGCCACGCTGAAGACGGCCGGAAACCAGACCGTCACGGCGACCGATACGGCGAGCGCCTCGATCACCGGCATATCCGGCGCGATCGGGGTGAGTGCGGCGGCGGCCACACACCTGAAGGTTGCCGCGGCGGCCACGGCCACCGCCGGAGCGGCGCTCACCTTCACGGTGACGGCGCTGGATGCGTTCAACAACACGGCCCCGAGCTACGCGGGAAGCGTGCGCTTTTCGAGCAGCGACTCGGCGGCGATCCTGCCCGCCAACAGCCCCTTGACCAACGGCGCCGGCGGTTTCCAGACTACCTTCCAGACCGGCGGAAACCAGACCGTCACCGCGACCGATACGGCGACTGCCTCGATCACCGGCACATCCGGCGCGATAGCCGTGGGCGGCGGGCCGGCCACACACTTCAAGGTAGTTGCGCCGGCAACCGCGACGGCCGGATCGGCGCTCAACTTCACGGTGACGGCGCTGGATCAATTCAACAACACGGCCACGGGCTACACCGGCACGGCGCACTTTAGCAGCAGCGATACCGCGGCGACCCTGCCCGCCGACACCGCTCTGACCAACGGCGCCGGCACCTTCGCGGCCACCCTGAAAGCAGCGGGGAACCAGACCATCGCCGCTACCGACACGGTCACGGCGACCATCGCGGGCACATCCGGCTCCATCGCCGTGAGCGCCACGGCGGCCACACATCTCAAGGTTACGGCGCCGGTAGCGGCCGCTCCCGGAACCACGTTCAACTTCAGCGTCACGGCGCAGGACCAGTTCAACAACACCGCCACCACTTACGCCGGCGCGGTGCACTTCACCAGCAGCGACTCCACCGCAACGCTGCCCGCCGACGCGGCCCTGACCAACGGAACCGGGACCTTCCCGGCGACGCTGCGGGCCGCCGGCAGCCAGACCATCACCGCGACCGACACGGTGGGGGCTTCCATCACCGGGACATCCACCATCGCGGTGGGCGCCCTGCTGGCCACGCATTTCTCGGTGACGGCGCAGGCTACGGCTACCGCCGGCGTGGCGTTCAACTTCACGGTGACGGCGCTCGATGCGAACAACGCCGCGGTGACCGGTTACACCGGCGCCCCGCACTTCGCCAGCAGCGATCTCGCGGCAACCCTGCCCGCCAACACGGCTCTGACCAACGGAACCGGCACCTTCCCGGCCACCCTGAAGACAGCGGGGAACCAGACGATCACCGCGACCGATACGGCCACTTCCTCGATCGCGGGCACATCCACAGCGATTGCCGTCGGCGCCGCGGCCGCCACGCGCCTGAGAGTCGCGGCCCCATCGCCCGAAGTCCACGGAGTGGCGTTCAACGTGACGGTGACGGCGCAGGATCCGTTCAGCAACACGGTCCCGGGCTACACCGGAACGGTGCACTTCGGCAGCAGCGACGGCGCGGCGATCCTGCCGCCCAATGCGACTCTGACCAACGGGACGGGGATCTTTTCGGCGACACTGTCCACCGCCGGCAGCCAGACCATCACCGCGACGGATACGGTGACTGCCTCGATCACAGGAGTGTCCGCCAGCATCGTGGTCACGGGCGGGCTGCCGACCCACTTTGCGGTCGCCGCGCCGGCTTCGGCCACTCCCGGCGCGCCATTCAACTTCACGGTTACGGCCCTGGATGCGGCCAACGGTGCGACGGCGTACTCGGGCACGGCGCATTTCAGCAGCAGCGACGCGATGGCGACGTTGCCCGCCGACACCACGCTGACCGGGGGAACCGGGACCTTCTCCGCCACGCTGAACACGGCCGGCAACCAAACCATCACGGCCATGGACACGGTGACTGCCTCCATCGCCGGAGCCTCCGGCGCAATCGCGGTGGGCGGCGGAACGGCCGCCATCGGCGTCAGCCCCGGGGCGGGAAGCGGATCGAGCCAGATCATGATATTCACCTTCACCGACCCGCGCGGTTACCAGGACCTGGATGTGGTCGACGTTCTGATGAACAATTTCCTCGACGGCCGGCAGGCCTGCTACCTGGCTTACAGCCGAACCGCGGGCGTGCTGTACCCGGTGGACGATTCGGGCCTGGCATTGGAGCAGGGACTGGCGTTGAATGGCTCGGGAAGCGCCGGCAACAGCCAGTGCACGGTGACCGGCGCGGGCTCCTCGGCGGTGGGCAACGGCAACAGCCTGATCCTGACGTTGAACCTGAGTTTCTCCGCCGGGTTCGCGGGCAACAAGGTGATGTACCTGGCGGCGCGCGATCTCGAGGGAGGCAATTCGGGCTGGCAGGCTTTGGGGTCGTGGGGAGTGCCGGGCGCGACGACCTTTCCCTCGGTGGGCGGCGTGAATCCCGCGCGCGGCGCAGGCTCGAGCCAGACCTTCACATTCACCTTCAGCGACACCAAAGGCTACCAGGATCTGGGCGTGGTAGACATCCTGATCAACAACTTTCTGGACGGCCGCCAGGCGTGCTACCTGGCCTACAGCCGCCCGGTGGGCGTGCTGTACCTGGTGAACGATGCGGGCACGGCATTGTCGCCGGGGATGGCGTTGAACGCATCGGGCGGCGTGGCGCCCGGTCCGAGCAACAGCCAGTGCACGGTGAACGCCACAGGCTCGTCCGCCGCCGGCAGCGGCAACACACTGACGCTCACGCTGAACGTCAGCTTCTCCGCGGCGTTCGCGGGCAACCGCGTGATCTACGCGGCCGCGCGCGACTCCACCGACGCCAACAATTCCGGCTGGCAGGCGGCGGGATCGTGGACCGCGCAGTAGGGGACGCGGAATCCACCCCAGCTCCGCCCACCGCGCAACTGGACGCAACAGTACAAGGCGGTTATACGGCCGCGCCGCCCCGGATGTATACTTGACGGCCAGCACGGGTGCGCCGGAGGGGCTGAATGTCAACGCCGAGGGTACTGGTCGTCGATGACGAGCCTGCGGTTTTACGTCTGGTGTCCAGGGCGCTTTCGGGCCGGGGTTATGATGTCCACTCGGCAGGCAGTTCCCTGCAAGCATTGGACCTTGCAAGCGTAGCGCCGTGCTTCGATTTGGTGGTATCCGATGTCATCATGCCGGAGATGTGCGGGCCGGAGCTTGTCAGAAGGATCATCCAGATCTGCCCTACCATCGCCGTCGTCCTGATGTCGGCGCACATTACAGCCGAGGTGCTTCCCGAGAGCGCCGCGTTCATCAGCAAGCCGTTTCGGTTAGAGGATCTGTATTCAGTCGTGGAGAGGAAGCTGCGTTAAGAGGGTCGCGCGGGCGCCGCCGGCGGGCATGATATGTTGAACTGAATGCCTTTGGAAAACCCGTTTCAGGACCCCCTGCGCTTCGAAAGGCAAGTGCCCGAATGCGCCGTCGCGATCTTCGGAGCCAACGGCGATCTCACCAAGCGCAAGCTCCTGCCCGCGCTCTACCGGCTGGCATACGACCGGCGGCTCTCGGCGGGTTTCTCGGTGATCGGCATTTCGCGCACGGCGCTCTCCGACGACCAGTTCCGCGAAAAAATGCTGGAGTCGGTCAAACAGTTCTCCGAAGACACCAAGATCGATCCGGAGGTGTGGAGCGCTTTCGCCGGCGGGCTGTTTTACGTGGCTGGCGATATCGGGGACCCGGAGCTGTACCGGCGCATCGCCGCCAAACTGGCCGAGATCGAACAGGCGCGCCACACCGGCCGCAACGTGCTGTTCTACCTGTCCACGCAGCCCAGCCAGTATGCGCCGGTAGCCCTGGGGATCGGGGCGGCCGGGCTGGCCAAAGGCGCGGGCTGGCGCCGCCTGGTGGTGGAGAAGCCTTTCGGCCACGACCTGGCCAGCGCGCGCGAGCTGAGCGACCGCCTGCACGAGGTGTTCAACGAATCCGACGTTTATCGCATCGACCATTACCTGGGTAAGGAGACGGTGCAGAACATTTTGGCGTTCCGCTTCGGCAACGGCATCTTCGAGCCGCTGTGGAACCGGCGCTACGTGAACCACGTGCAGATCACGGCGGCGGAATCCATCGGGGTGGAGGGGCGCGGCGCGTACTACCAGGAAGCCGGCGCGCTGGCCGACATGATCCAGAACCATCTGCTGCAGGTGATGGCCACCATCGCCATGGAGCCCAGCGCCAGTTTTCGCGCCACCTCGGTGCGCGACGAACGCTCGAAGCTGCTGCGCTCAATCCGCGCGATGACGCCCGGGGAGGTCCGCCAGAACACCGTGCCGGGGCAATACGGGCCGGCGCGCATCGGCGGGCAGGAAGTGCCGGGCTTCCGCCAGGAGGAGGGCGTGAATCCGGAATCGCAGACCAACACCTTCGCGGCGGCCACTTTTTTCGTGGAGAACTGGCGCTGGGCGGGCGTGCCGTTCTACATGCGGACCGGCAAGCGCCTGCCCAAGCGGGTCACCGAGATCGCCATCCATTTCAACGCCGCTCCCCTGGCCATTTTCGAAGACACCGACGGCGCCGAAAGCGGGCCCAATCTGCTGATCGTGCGCATCCAGCCGGAGGAGGGCATTTCGCTCAAGTTCCTGTCCAAAACGCCGGGCGCGGGCATGAAGCTGCGGCCGGTCTCCATGGATTTCAACTACGGCTCGAGTTTCGGCGAGCGGTCGCCCTCGGCCTACGAGACGCTGCTGCTGGACGCCATCATCGGCGACGCGACGCTCTACACGCGGCAGGACATGGTGGAGGCGAGCTGGAGCGTGGTCGAGCCCATTCAGAACGCGTGGCGGGAAACCCGGTACGACTTTCCCAACTACGCCGCGGGAACCTGGGGACCCGCCGCCGCCGACGAGATGCTGGCGCGCCGCGGCCACGCCTGGAGAAGACCCTGATGAGCGCCACGGTGGCTCCCGACCACATTCTGCGGGAACTGTCCGACCTGTGGAGGTCGTTCGGCAAGCAGGGGCGGAGCGAGGCCGAAGGGGGAGTGCTGCGCGCCTGTTCGATGACGCTGGTGGTGCTGTCGGAGGAGGCCGAGGATGTGATGGGGCTGGGCGAAACCATCGCGGCCCTCATGCCCGAGCATCCGGCGCGCACGGTGTCGATCCGGCTGCGCGGCGTCTCCGAGCACACGCTAGAAGAGCGGGTCTACGCGCAGTGCTGGATGCCATTCGGAGGGCGCCAGCAGATCTGTTGCGAGCAGATCGAAATCACGGCTTCGGATTCGTCGCTGGGCGACCTGGCCTCGGTGGTGCTGCCACTGGCCGTGGCCGACCTGCCGGTGATCTTGTGGTGCCGCAGCGCACGGCTGGCGGAGATGCCGGAATTCGGGCCCATCGCCGCCATGGCCCAAAAGGTGGTGCTGGACAGCTCGGGCTTTCCCGACGCCAGGGCGGCGCTGCGCAGGCTGGCGGAGCAGGCGGCCGGCGGCGTCCTTCTGGGCGACCTGGCGTGGACGCGGCTCACCCGCTGGCGCGAGATGCTCTCGCAGCTCTTCGAGAACCGCGAGTACCTGGCGCAGGTGCCGCGGATCTCGGCCGTTCGCGTGGCTTTTTCCGGGACCCACCAGACGCTGGCCTGGTACATGGCGGCGTGGATCGCCAATGCGCTGGCGGACGCCGGGGTGCGCGCGGAGGCGACGGTGGCCGAGGCACAGGACACGACGCTCCGCGTGCAACTGCTGGGCCCCGGCTTCCAGGTGGAGCTGTTCCGCCAGGACGAACGGCTGGTGATCGCGGTGAACGATCTTTCGCATTGCACCAACCTGCCGCAGCCCACCGACTGCCTGCTGATGCGCGAGGAACTCGGCATCGTGCGGCGCGACCCGGTTTTCACCAGGACCCTGGCATCCGCCGCCGCGCTCGCGTATCCTGTGGACAAATGAGCGTACGCTGGTATACCGCGCCGGACCCCGCATCGGCGGCCGAAGCCTGCGCGCATCACGTCATCTCCGTTCTCGAGGAGGTGCTTGCCGGACAGGAGTTCGCCACCTTCGCGGTCTCGGGAGGAACCACGCCCCGGTTTCTCTTTGAAAAGCTCGCGCAGTCGAGATTTCGCTGGGACCGCATTCATCTGTTCTGGGTGGACGAGCGATGCGTTGCACCCACCGACCCCGCCAGCAATTACAAGCTGGTGGACGATTACCTCATCAAGCCGGCGCGCATTCCGCAGCGCCAGGTGCACCGCATCGCCGGCGAGCTGAAGCCCTCGGCCGCGGCAGTGCGATACATCATCGAGATCCGCGAGTTTTTCGGCCTCGACGTGGGCGAGATGCCGCATTTCGACCTGGTGCATCGCGGCATGGGACCGGATGCCCATACCGCCAGCCTGTTTCCGGGCGATCCGCTGATCGAGGACCGGGAAGGGATCGCGGCGGCGGTGTTCGCGCCGAAGTTCAACCAGTGGCGCGTGACGCTGCTGCCGGGAGCCTTGCTGGCGGCCAAGCACACCGTGTTTCTGGTAGCCGGCGAAGACAAGGCCGAGGCCGTGCGCGCGGTCTTCAACGAGGAGTACGACCCCAAGCGGTACCCCGCGCAGATCGCCTCGCACCACGGCCGCGGGGTCACCTGGTTCCTGGACGAAAAGGCCGCGGCGCTGATGGACTAAGCGCTGTGCAAGCGGCCTTCGGCGGCGCATAATAAAGTCAGAGGTATGCGCCCATGTTTCGCAAGTGGCTACTAGCCGCCATTTTCTTTGGCATTGCGTCGAGCGCCGCTCTGGCCGCCGAAATCGTCGTACGGGTCGCCCCGCCGCCACCGATGGCGGAGAGACGAATGCTCGCGCCGGGACCTGCTTACGTGTGGACTCCCGGCTACCATCGCTGGGACGGCCGGGCGTTCGTGTGGGTTCCGGGCGCCTGGGTGTTGCCGCCTCGCCGGCATGTGCGATGGTTTCCAGCGCATTGGGTCCACCGCCGGCACGAGTGGGTTTTTGTCGAGGGACACTGGCGCTGATACCGCCATGTCCGCGTTCTGGCAGGACCTGCGCTACGGCGCGCGCATGCTGCTGCGCACGCCCGGCTTCGCCGCGGTGGTGGTAACCGTTCTGGCTTTGGGCATCGGGGCCAACAGCGCCATTTTCAGCGTGGTGAACGCCGTGCTGCTGCGGCCCCTTCCTTACCGCGATCCGGGCAGCCTCTACCGCCTGGACGAAACCGATCCCAAGGGCGAGCCGAGCGGCGTTTCACCGGCGGACCTGATGGTCTTCGGGCAGCGCCTCCGCTCCTTCGAACTGCTGGCGGTCTCGCATTGGCAGAACCTCACGCTCACCGGCGCGGAAGGCCCGGAAAACGTCTACGGGGGGCGTGTCTCCTCCGATTCCTTCCGCATGCTGGGCAGCGCGCCGGCCCTCGGCCGCGTCTTCCGCCCGGAGGAATTCGCCGCCGGCGGAGGCCCTCAGGGCGCCGACGTCGTGCTGCTCTCCGACCGGCTGTGGAAGCGGCGCTTCGGCCGCGACCCGGGCGTCCTCGGCAGGCCCCTCATGATGAACGGCAAGGCGTACACCATCGTCGGCGCCATGCCGCCGGAGTTCTTCTTCGATCAGCGGTTCGAATTGTGGACTCCCTGGCAGTTCACCGCCGACGACACCGGCAAGCGGGACCAGCGCACGAATGCCGTAGTCCGCCTGAAACCCGGCGTCCCGCCGCGGCAGGCGCAGGCGGAAGCGCTGGCGGTGCTCCGCGACGTGGCGCCCGCCGAGATTGGAAAAGGCTGGGGCATCCGGCTGACCCCGCTCGCCGAACAGATTACCAGCCGCGTGCGATCGGCGCTGCTGGTCTCGCTGGGGGCGGTCGGGATGGTGTTGCTGATCGCCTGCCTCAACGTCGCCAACCTGCTGCTGGTCCGCGCCGCCGACCGCAATCGCGAAATCGCGGTGCGCGCCGCCCTGGGCGCGGGCCGCTTGCGCATGGTCCGGCAGTTGATGACCGAGACCATGCTGCTCGCCATGGCGGGCGGCGGCGCCGGACTGTTGCTGGGCGCCTGGGGCGCCAGGAGCCTGGTGGCGCTGTTTCCCGAACGCATCCCGGTTCCGCGCCTGGAGCAGACGCGGCTCGATTCCGGCGTGCTCCTGTTCACCCTGGCGCTCTCGCTCGCGACCGGCTTGATCTTCGGCCTGCTCCCGGCCCTGCGCGCCGCCAATCCCAACCTGCAGGAGAGCCTGAAAGAGGGCGGGCGCGCTTCCAGCTCGGGGCCGCGTTCCCAACGCCTGCGCAATCTACTGGTGGTGGTGGAGACGGCGCTGTCGCTGGTGCTGCTGATCGGCGCCAGCCTGATGCTGCGCGGTTTCGACCGGCTGATGCACGTGGACCCCGGCTTCGATCCGGGCCGCGTCCTGACCCTCCGGGTTCCGCTGCCGGCCGCCATTACCGGCAAAGCCCAGCAGGCCGCGTACTACACCCGCATCCTCGAACGGCTGCAAACGCTGCCCGGGTTGAACTCCGCCGGAATCATCGTGCCGCTGCCGCTTGCCGACGTGGACGCCAACGGCACTTTCGCGGTGGAAGGCCGGCCGGCGCCGCCGGGCGAACGGCAGCTCGTGAAACTGCGGGTGGCGAGCCCCGGCTACTTCCGCGCCATGGGCATCGCGGTGCGCCGGGGCCGGGTCTTCAGCGAATCCGACGGGGCCGACGCGCCCTCCGTCGTGGTGGTCAGCGAGTCGTTTGCCCGCAAATATTTTCCGAACGAGGATGCGATCGGAAAGCGCGTCACGGGAGACTCCGAGGGCAAGGGGCCGTTCCAGCGGATCATCGGCGTGGTCAAAGACGTGAAGTACCGCGAACTGGGCGGCAATCTGGAGCCGGAGATGTACCGCGACTACCGCCAGTTCTTCTTTGCGGGATTCGCCATGACGGTGGTATTGCGCGGGCAATCGGACGACCCCATGCGGCTGGCCGGCCTGGCCCAGCGCGAGATCCGCGCCCTCAGCCCGGACCAGCCCATCAGCGATCTGAAATCCATGCGCAAGGTGATTTCCGACAACGTGTCGCAGCCGCGGTTTTACACGCTGCTGCTGGGCGTCTTCGCGGCCATCGCGCTGCTGCTGGCCGTCACGGGGCTGTACGGCGTGCTCTCCTATTCGGTGAGCCAGCGGGCGCACGAGATCGGCATCCGCATGGCGCTGGGCGCATCGCGGCTCGGAATTTTCCGCCTGGTGCTGGGCCAGGTGATGGTGCTGGTCTCGGCGGGAGTGATCCTCGGCCTCGCCGGGGCGTTCGCGCTGACCCGCCTGATTGCCACTCAGCTCTACCAGACAACCCCCACGGATCCCGCCACGTTCCTGGCGGTTTCGGGGATGATGATCGCGGTAGCGGCGGCGGCCGCCTGGATTCCGGCCCGCCGGGCATTGAAGGTCGACCCGATCATCGCCCTGCGCTGCGAGTGAGTCTCCAGCCGCACCACCTTCATTACCGGGAGCAGCGGGTATCATAATGATGAAATGACGTCGAGACGTAAGTTCCTGGAGACCGGTTCCCTTACGGCCGCGCTGCAGCGACGCTTCGCGCCCGCAGGCTGGGGACCATCGGCGCGCAACTCTATACGGTGCGCACCCTTCTGCCGGATAAGGCTCCCGAGACGCTGCGGGCGATCGATGCCGCCGGCTACCGCGAGGCGGAAGCCACGTTCGCGGGTCTGGACAAGATCTGGCCCGCGCTCCAAGCCACGAGGCTGAAGCCGGTGAGCATCCACCTGGACTCGGCCCTGGTGACCAGAGGCGCGGACGACGAAGCGCGGCGCGTGCTGGACGACTTGAAGCGGCGCGGGTTTTCCTATGCCGTCTACCCCTATCTGCCGCCCGCCGAGCGCGGCGGCCTGGATGCGATCCGCGCGCTGGCGGACAAGCTGAATCGCTTCGGCGAGAAGAGCCGCGCGGCCGGCCTGAGTTTTTGCTATCACAACCACGCCTTCGAATTCGAACCGATGAACGGGACCACGGGATTCCAGGTGCTGCAGGACAATACCGACAAGAAGCTGGTGGGATTCGAGGTGGACTGCTTCTGGGTAAGCGTGGCCGGCCACGATCCGGCGGAATTCCTGGGCAAGCTGGCGGGACGGGTTCCCCTGGTGCATCTGAAAGACAAGGCGGCCGGCACCCCGCTGCTGTACAAGGAGACGGTGGAGAAGACCGCGTTCCAGGAAATCGGCCACGGCGTGATCGACTGGCCCAAAGTGCTGCGCGCCGCCCAGGCCGCCGGCGTGGAACACTACATCGTCGAGCAGGACCAGACCCCCGGCGACCCGGTCGAGAGCCTGCGGCAGAGCTTCGCGTACTTGTCCAAGCTGGATTACTGAGGACTGCCGGCTAGAGTTTACAATACGGTTCACTTAAGCTCAAGGGGTGCCATCCCGACACTTTCCCGGTGGCGGTTTGGGCACTCCCGGTTGGTCGCTGGGAAGGGCTGTGGGCGCCAGGAATCGCTGGGGGCCAAGGATAGCCTCCTGCGGCCATACGGCGATGTGGTTCGGCGGACGCAAGCGCGTTTACCAGTACTTATCGACGCAAACATCTGGAACGCCAGGCCTATCAGCGCAATGACGCTAACCGTCTAGGGAGCTCCCCTGGAAACGGCCACCCCACAATCAACAAGGCGACGGCACCACCGCGCGTCGAAGCGCTTCCGGGATCGCCGATGCTGCAACGCAAGGAACGCCTGAATGGAGGCGCCCGCAGGCCCCTCCTCATCCTCCTCATCCGTTCGCTGTGGTGTTCCCGGCTGAGACGTGATAAACCTATCAGATTGATCGCCAAGCAGGATCAATCGAGCGTGGGCGCATCTCGCAAGGGCCCCAATGGACTCGTTTGTCACAACGTTCGACGTCTTGGAGCCGGAGCGGAGTATCGGGAATGTATACCTGGCTGACGTTAACCTCCACTGCCGATCTAGCCAGGCTTGAGACGGAGCTCTCGGCCGAATACGGACCTGCGCGCGTAGCTAAGAAACTGGCGGGCGGGATTTCCGGCGCGGTGAAGGGCGTATTGATAGAGCGAAATTACGTCGATAAGGACTATCGGAGCACTTATTACAATTTCTACGCCAAGAAAGGCCAGTATTATCGTTCCGACTGCGTGCGCCTCCACTTCTTTGACGAGACGGTCAGTTTCAATGAGACGACGTTGAAGCTTACTTGCACGGATACGCCGGACCGTCTCAGCGACCATTACTTTGGCTATATGGTGCTGCGCCCCACCGGTATCGCTACGATCGGACGCAGCGTCGTCTCGCCGGACGTTCGGAACGGCGCAAGCCGCTACATCATTACGTCGCATCACAAGGTCCATCTTCTCGGCTATAAACTTGTGGTTCAGGGTTTTCCGTCGATGGACCAGCACATCGATATTTCGGTGTGCGCGCACGCGGCGTGCTGGTCGATCCTTCGGCACTACAGCGAACGTTACAACATTTACCAGGAGTTCTTGACGCACGACATCACGCTCATGGCGCATCAATTCGACCCCGGCGGGTTGATTCCGTCCAAAGGCCTGCAGGTCTCGCACGCCGAGCGCGTTTTTCAGGAGGCCGGCACGTTCCCGGTGCATGTGACGCGGGACACGAAGAGTACGAGCCTCGACCCGTCTTTCTTTCGCCAGTTGAGCGCTTATGTGGAATCCGGTTTCCCTCTGTTCGCTGCGATGCACAAGCACGGTCACGCCGTGGCGGTCGTGGGCTATGAGTGGCGGAAGCCGGTCAGCGCGGCGAATCCCGGGATGCGTTATGCGTGGGATGAGGTCCAGGCGCTCGCGATCGTCGATGACAACCATCTTCCTTATATCTCCGTGCCGGTGACCGGCGGCACGCCGTATTCGGCCGAGGATATCGATGCGTTCATCGTGGCGCTCCCAGAAAAAGTGTTCTATCCGGCAGATGCGGTGGACCGGCTCGCCCCGACTCTTTTCAAGCTCGGTGCGCTTGTCGGACTCCCGCCGCAGGATCAGACGATCATCCGTTATTTCATCACGACGGGCTCGGCGCTCCGGCATTTTGTGCGGGAGCGGGAATCCGAATTTGATCCGAAGCTTGTGGCGACCATCATGACCTTGCCATTCGCGCAGTTCATCTGGGTCGTGGAATTCGCCACGGAAGCGCAATGGGCGGCTGGACAGATTGCGGCGCGGGCCGTGATCGACGCGACTGCCAGTTTACGCGAGGTGATGCCGCTATGGCTAATGCATGGCCGGACGCAGGCTTTGGTGTTCAACCGCCTGACCGTCAGCCTCGACTTGCAAACGGGCATACGCGGGCTGCGGCTCGCCGATATGGGCCATGCGGGCTTTACGCGAATGGACCAAAATTTGCGGCCTACCCAGACGAAGTGAAGGTGTTCCGAAGGTTAAGGAGCGAGGAATGGACAAGGAGAAGAAAGACGCTGATGTTTTTGAGGCTATCGAAGGCCTCACCCCCGTTGACCCCAATGCCCTCGCCGAATTCCAGCGAACCATGAACGATGAGGTCATTCCCGAGATCGTGAAGATCGTCGAGGAGCGCCGGATGTTAGCGGCCGAAAGCCGCCACTGGCCGCTGAAGTGTTAACGGCTGAGCAGACGAACGCGGCGGCGTTCGGATCAACGCTCGGGCTTGCGGAGGCGTTCGTAGGCGGCGCGGAAGATCGCCTCGACGACTTCGGCGCTTTCGGCATCGAGGCTGGGATCGGCGCGGAGGAGTGTTGAGATTTGCGCCATCGGCTCCGGCTGCTGGGCTTTGTAGGGAGCCTCGACAAAGTCGGATGGGTTCAGCGCCGCCCAGGCGGAAAGAGCGGCGAGGCTGGCCGCATCGGGCCTTCGGCCTTGCGCCATTCGGGCGAGGGTGGATGCGCTTACGCCGGTCTCGGCCGCAACCTGCTTCCAGTTCTTCGACCGGGCGGTGACGGTCGCCTCCAGTGCGCGATAGAAGCCATCCCCATTAAACCCTTTATTTTCAGCCGACATGCCGTGTCCTCATTCGTGATTGCTAAAAAGCAATTGACTTTCTAGTTAGACTATCCTAAAGTAGGTCCATACGATTGCAGTTTAGCAATTAGATGCCTAACTGGCAAGGAGAAAACATGGACGCGAATAACGCACAGAGCCAAAGCGCCGAGCTGCTTGCCGGCGAACGGCGTGAGGGGCACGAGCCCAGGGACCACATCGTGACGGTCTCGGTCAACGACAGGCCCGTCAACCTTGTCGGACATTCGGCGACCGGCCGCGAGATCAAGATCGCCGCGATCGAGCAGGGCGTGCCGATAGAACTCGATTTCGTTCTGGAGGAGGATCTCCCCGGCGGCGGGCGGCGGACCGTAGCCGATCATGAACACGTCGAGCTGCGCGCGGGCCTTCGCTTTACGGCGCAGAAGAAGGTTCACGTCTTGGTCATCACGGTTAACGAGCAGCTCGTGAAGCTGGAGGGGCACCGGGCGACCGGCGGTGAGATCAAGGCAGCGGCGATCGCGCAGGGCGTTCACATCGAGCCCAACTTCGTCTTGCAGGAAGAGCTTCCCAACGGGACTAGCCGGATCGTCGGTGATAACGATGAGGTGCACCTGCGCGAGCATCTGCGCTTCACAGCCATTGCGCCTGACGACAATTCTTAGATCGGAGCGCGTTTTATGAAGGTCGAGGTGTCGTCAGGCATCGAAGAGCTCAAACGGCAGTTCAGCCCCGCCAGCTTCACCGTGCGTGAAGACGGGCAAGGCGGAGCCTATGTGGTCATGGAGCCGATCACGCTCGGCCCGAAATTCCGGCCGGAGTCGACCTGGGTCGGCTTTCAGATTCCGGCGCAATATCCGTATGCGGATATCTACCCCGTGTATATCGGCGCAAATGTCGTTCGCGCCAGCGGGGTTCCGTTCACCACGCCCGTGACGCCCGGCCACCATTTCGAGGGGAGACCCGCGATCCAGGTGTCACGGCGCAACAGTTCCGCGCAGAGCGGCCTGCAAAAAGTCGGAAGGAAAATCCTGAAGGTGCTGGACTATCTGGAGAAATTGCAATGACGACGACATGCCGTTTGCGGATGGCGCGGCAGGATTTCGACATTCTCGCCAAGCATCTCTTTCCCGGCGATCACGATGAGCACGGCGCCGTGCTGCTGGCCGGCACAGCCTGTGCCGATGGACAGTTGACCCTCTGTGTGCGCGAAGTTCATCTCGCGGCCGAGGGCACGGACTACGTTCAGGGCACCTACGGACACCGCGCCCTCACCCCGAAATTCATTCACCGCCTTATTACGCGCGCCCGCGACGAGCGGCTCGCTTATCTCGCCGTGCACAATCACGGCAGCGACCAGGAAGTTGGGTTCAGCTCCATCGACTACGATTCGCATGAACGCGGCTATCCCGCGCTCCTGCAGATCGCGAAAGGCATGCCGGTCGGCGCTCTCGTTTTCGGCCGCCGTTCCGTTCAGGCGGATGTTTGGCTGCCGGACGGTACACGCCTGTCGCTCGACGAAGGCGTGGTGGTCGGCAATACGATCGAGCGGTTGCGGCCCTCGCCAAGATACTTCTCCGCAGACGGGATGGTGGAAAACTATGACCGTCAGGTACGGATGTTCGGGAAGGCGGGCCAAGCGTTGCTCGGCGATTGCCGCGTCGGTATCATCGGCCTCGGCGGTGTCGGCAGCCTCGTGGCCGAGTATCTCGCCCGGCTGGGAGTCGGAGAGTTCTATCTCGTCGATGACGACCGGGTCGAGGAATCGAACCTCTCCCGGATCGTCGGCGCGACGGCCTCCGACGCGCGCGATGCGACGGATAAGGTCGAGGTAGCGGAGCGCCTTATTCTTCAAGGACATCCTACCGCGCAAGTCACGCTTATCCGGAAAGATGTCGCTCGGGAGTCAGCGGCCCGGCAACTGACCGGCTGCGACTATCTGTTCCTTGCGGCCGACTCGATGCGGGCGCGTCTGGTCTTCAACGCCCTGGTGCATCAGTATCTCGTTCCCGGCGTTCAACTCGGGTCCAAGATCCGTTCAGACAAAGGCGGATGGCTTGTCGAAGTGATGAGCGCCAACCGGCCGGTGCGGCCGGGGCATGGTTGCCTCTGGTGCAACCAGCTCATCGATCCGAGCCAACTCGCGAAAGAAGCCAAGACCGACGAAGAGCGCAAGGCCCAGGCCTACGGCGTCGAGGAACCGAACCCGAGCGTCATTAGCCTCAATGCGATTTCGGCATCGCATGCGGTGAACGACTTTCTTCTGGATTACCTAGGCCTTCGTCCCGAATGCGCCCAGCTCTATTACGAGCAGTTTCATTTTCTGAAGGGCCGGCACGATCTCGTCCAACCCCGGCGCGATGAGAACTGCCCGGAATGCGGGCGCGCCGGACTTCGCTATGGGCGGGGCGACACGGTCGCACTTCCCTGTATCGAGGGGTAGAAAGCGGCGCGAAAGAGATGATCGACAGACAGGAGATCGACGCAAAAGCGGCTGAGCTCGGTGTGCACACCTCCAACGTTCAGCGTGACATGTGTTCGGCTGGTTGCTGGCCGGGCTTGCTCAGGCTCACAACGTCCTGCAGCCCTTGCTTGTCCTGAAAGGGGGCAACTGTTTTCGCAAAGCCTATTTCGAGCATGCGCGCTTTTCGAACGATCTCGATTTCTCGACGCAAACGGAACTCGATGCGGATCGGCTGCTGGAGGGCCTCCGGCAGGCCTGCGCCTTCGCAAGCGATCGCAGCGGCGTCGATTTCCTCGTCGACGAGAGCCGGGTATCGGAAAGGCGCCTGGCCGACAGCGAGGCGCGGATGTACGACGCGCGAGTTTACTTCAAGAGCTTTTATGGCGAGGAGGACGTGCGCATCCGGGTTGATCTTGACGTTAAGGAATACGACCGGCTGTTCCTGCCGGTTCAATCCCGGCGCCTGATCCACGCCTACTCTGACGCGGCGTCATGCGAGGCCGATATTCGCTGCGTAAAACTCGAAGAGCTGCTCGCCTCGAAGTTGAAGGCCCTCCTGCAAAGGCAACACTCGCCGGACCTTTATGATTTTGTCCATGCCGTGTTTTTCCAGAAGTTGCTTGCCATCTCCCAGCGCGAGGTCTTGACGACTTTCCTGAAGCAGACGATTTATGAGCCGGAGCCTATGATCGCGCGCAATCTGCTGCTCGAACTGCCGTTCCAGGCGATCCGCGGCCTCTGGAATGAATATCTCGTTTGCCCCAAACTATCGCTCTTCACCTTCGAAGACGCCGAGACCTGGTTTCGAAACGTCATTGCCGAGATCTTCGCGATCTCCGAACCCCAGTTCGCCTATGCCGGGATGCCCGGTCCCTTTCCTGGCCGTGCAACACTCAGCTATTTCCCGTCCGGGGCGAGGGCCGACATTATGGAATCGGCCCGGCTTCATCGTTTGCTCCGCTTCGTCTATGACGGGCTGGAGCGCATCGTCGAACCTTACGCGCTCGTGTTCAAGCGCCGCCGCGATGGCGTCGGACGCGAGTACTTCTACGGCTGGGACCGTGTCGGCGGGCGAAGCCGCGAGATCGGCATCAAATCCTACATCGCCGACAAGGTCCATTCCGTGACGATCCTGGAAGAGACCTTCGAGCCGCGCTTTCCAATCGAGCTGACGAAATCGACCGGGTATTTCGGCAATCCCTACTTTTCTACTTCGCGCGCATCAGGCTATGCCGCGCCACGCCCGAAACGAGCGCAAACTTCGTTCGGCAACGAGTACACGGTGGAATGCCCTTATTGCAACAAGCGGTTCAAGCGCACCTCATATGATACGAAGCTGAACGAGCACAAGGACCGTTGTGGCAACCGCTGCTATGGGCGCGTTGGATACATCGTGTAAGGAGAATCGATCGGTCTATGCACGAATTGACGCAAGCCATTCCTGATGTTGATGTACTGCTCGTACTGGAGCCGGAGGAACTCGGCGCGAAGCTCCTTTTCCTGCTGCGGAAGCGCAGTTTTCAGCGCGATATGTTCATGCCCGGCAATCTCAACAGCGAACTCTGGCCCCAATCCTCCATTCCGGGACAGCAGACCGCGTATCCGCGGGAAAAGCGCGATGCGATCGAGATCGCTCTGAACGAGGCGTGGGCCTGGCTCGCAGCGCAAAGTCTGATCGTTCCTGCGCCCGAGACGAACGGCCGCAATGGCTGGCTGGTGTTGAGCCGCCGCGCCCGCCGGTTTGCCAGCGAAGCGGAGTTCGCGCGCTACACTGTCGCCCGCATGCTGCCCAGGGAAGCGCTGCATACGAGGATCGCCGACAAGGTGTGGATGGCCTTCATGCGCGGCGAGTTCGACGTTGCTGCTTTCCAGGCAATGAAAGCGGTTGAAGTCTCAGTGCGCGAGGCGTCCGGCGCGGGTAACAGCCTGATCGGCGTAGTTCTTATGCGCGAGGCTTTCGCGCCGGACAAGGGGCCGCTGACCGATTTGACCACAGAACGCGGCGAGCGGGTGGCGCGCATGGAGCTTTTTGCCGGCGCGATCGGCTCATACAAGAACCCACACTCGCACCGCGACGTCGACCTGAACGATCCCGTCGAAGCGATCGAGGTCATTTTCCTCGCTAACCATCTTCTGCGGATCGTCGATTCCCGCAGAAAAATCGGAACGGCCATCCCTTAGACGCAACTCCACAATACGAGGGCGTTCCCCTAGCGTTCGCCAAGTCGATCCGTCGCATCATCTGGAACTCTAACGATGAACCGGATAGCCAACAGGCGAGAACCATGGCGTTACGTAAAGATGGAGTCGAAGTTGCGCACCTCTTTGCCAGGCAGATGCGTTTCGGACTTTGCGGATTGGGAATGATAAGTCGGCCAGTGTCCGGTAATCCAAGCGGACAACACATGCGGAAGCACAACGCCAAACCGAAACCTGACGGCCTGTATTGGTACAGCCGGGTTCTTGGTGCGAAAATCCCCTTCCCACCACCTCCGCCCGCAGACGAAGCGCCCCCGTCACGGGCCAAAGACTCGAGGGCCCCGCCGCGCGCTACGAGGCCACCCGCGCGGCGACCCGCTTCGCATTCTCGTAGCCGCGCACCAGGTTGTAGACACACGCGTCGAAGAAGCGTCCCACGCGCTGATCGAGTTCCTCTTCGGCGTAGAGCTGCATGGCCGTCATGGTGTATCCCTGTTCGTGGACGAACCCGGCGATTTTGTACTTCAGAAGGTGCAGCCGCAGGACGGCCTCGTCGAGCGGGATCCGCTCTTCAAAACGGGCGCGGCCCATCACCTGGAACCGCCGCTGGACCTCCTCTTCCCTCCCGGCCGACAGCAAACGGCCGAGATTGATCAGGATTTCCCGGCACCATTCGCGGATCTCCGCCTCCGGGCGTGCCGCCAGATGCCGCATGTCGGGATGCCCCCGGATGGCACGGATCAACCGGGCCGCAATCTCCTCCCAATTCCCCTCAATCAAGCCGACCAGACGCGCAGAAAGCATGGACCTCCTTCCGGTACAAGCCGGGGACCTGTCCCCTCTGCGAAGTGGGTTCTCCGCACCCAGCAGCTTGCGTGAAAAGCCCCGGTGCCCTGCCTTTATTATCTCAAAGTCCACGATTTTATTCACATCTTGTTGAAATTGTTAACAATCGGGTGTGGAAATCATCGTGCAGGTAGAGCAGGGGCCCTTGCGGCCAACTCATCTGTGCGATTCCGGGAGGACGCACGCATGGACAACCAGACGCTGACTATTGTCGACAATCGTACCAACCAGAGCTACACGATTCCCATCCAGCGCGGCACCATTCGCGCGATGGATCTGCGCCAGATCAAGACTGATCCCGAGGACTTCGGGCTGATGACCTACGATCCGGCATTCATGAACACGGCCTCATGCCAGAGCGCCATCACCTACCTGGACGGCGATCGGGGGATCCTGCGGTACCGCGGATACCCCATCGAGCACCTCGCCGAACACTGCACCTACCTCGAAGTGGCGTACCTGCTGCTCGAGGGCGATTTGCCGGACGAAGAACAACTGGCCCAGTGGAATGCCGAGATCATGCGCCACACGATGATCCACGAGAATGCCAAGAAGTTCATGGACGGCTTCCACTACGACGCCCACCCCATGGGCATGCTCATCACCACCGTCGCCGCGCTCTCCACCTTCTACCCCGGCGCCCACAACATCGGCGACCCGGCGTCCCGCCGCGAGCAGATCGTGCGGCTGATCGCCAAAATGCCCACCATCGCCGCCTACGCCTACCGGCACCGCCTCGGCTTGCCGTACGTGTACCCCGATCCGGACCTCTGCTACACCAAGAACTACATGAACATGTTGTGGAGGCGCCTGGAGCCCAAGTACGCCGCCAACCCGGTGCTGGCGCGCGCGCTGGAAGTCCTGTTCATCCTCCATGCGGACCACGAGCAGAATTGCAGCACCAACACCATGCGGGCGGTGGGCAGCTCCCAAGCCGACCCATTCTCCACTACCGCGGCGGCCATCGCGGCGCTGTCCGGCCCGCTCCACGGCGGCGCCAACGAAGAAGTCCTGCGGATGCTCGACGAGATCGGCTCGGTCAATCACATCCCGGAGTTCATCGGCCTGGTGAAGGAGGGCAAGCGCAAGCTGATGGGCTTCGGCCACCGCGTCTACAAGAATTACGATCCGCGCGCCCGCATCATCAAGCGGGTTTCCGAGGAAGTGTTCGAAGTGACGGGCCGCAATCCCAAGCTGGACATCGCCATCGAGCTGGAGCGCATCGCGCTTTCCGACGAGTACTTCATCAAGCGCAAGCTCTACCCCAACGTGGACTTCTATTCGGGGATCATTTACCAGGCCATGGGCTTCACGCCCGACCAGTTCACCGTGCTGTTCGCGATTCCGCGCACGGTCGGCTGGCTGGCGCAGTGGCAGGAGCTGCTCCAGGACAAGGAGCAGAAGATCGCCCGGCCGCGGCAGGTTTACGTCGGCCCGGAACAGCGCGAGTTTGTTCCTCTGGCCCGGCGCGGCAAGGCTAACCTGGCAGTAGCGTAGGTGGGACGACCGGATGTGGGGCGGCGCCGTGCGCTGCCCCCTCTTGGTTTGAGCCCTGACGGAACCAGCTACCGGCCGCCGCGCATCCCGCCTTCGCTCGAAGGCGGCACGATTCCCTTCAGCCGCAGGTAGACCGAAAGGTACCCGTACATCTCGCTGTCGTGATTCGTGTTGGCGATGAGCACTCCCAGCTTGGACCGCTGGCCGCCCCGCCCCGCCACCATCTCCATGGCGGTCTTGTCGTTCATGCTGTCCCACGCAGCATCGCAGGCATCGAACGACGCCTTCAATGCGGCCACTATTTCGTCCTTCGTCTTCCCGGGCGCCGGAGGTTTCCGCTCCCCGGTCAAGCTGCTGCAAGTCCCGATCTGGTTGGCGATGTGATTGATGCGCTCCGCGAAACTTTGCACTTCCGGACTGGGCTTGAAACTGTAGGCGTCTTCCGGCATTTTGTCCGCCATTTTCAGCAGGTTGTTCTTGACGCTGTTATAGGGCGCCCTCCCCTCCGCGATCAGGGGATTGGTGGCCTGGCCGTAAAGCACCGCGCCAAAGGAAAGGGTGAGGATCAAGAGGGCCGAACGGTTCATGTGAGTTTTGCCTCCAGGAGTGATTTTATCCCGTGTCCGTGTATAATCCAAGAAAATGAGATGCTTAGCCGGTCTTCTTCTGGCTGTGCCGCTCCTGGCCCAGCCCTCCGTGCCGCGGCCTGAGATCCTGGGCGTCGCCCACATGGCGCTGTACGTCGGCGATCTGGCCAAAACCCGCGCCTTCTACGAAGACTTCCTGGGCTACGAGGAGGCCTTCACGCTGCCCAAAGACGATGGCTCGGTCCGGATCGTCTTCGTCAAGATCAACGACCGCCAGTACCTCGAGCTGTTCCACGACCCGTCGCCGGACGGCGACCGCCTCAGCCACATCTCCATCCAAACCGACGACGCCGTTCGCATGCGCGCTTACCTGGCCTCGCGCGGCGTGCGGGTTCCCGCCGAGGTGCCGACCGGCAGAATCGGCAACCGGAATTTCAACATCAAGGATCCCGACGGCCACATGGTGGAGATCGTGGAGTACCGGCCCGACGGCTGGAGCGTGCAGAACAACGGCAAGCACATGCCCGCTTCGCGCATCTCGGCCAACATGATGCACGTGGGCATCCTGGTCGGCAATCTGAATGCGGCGGTGACGTTCTACACCGGCATTCTTGGATTCCAGGAGTTCTGGCGCGGCAGCGCGGCCAACTCGGAGACGCTGAGCTGGGTCAACATGCGCGTGCCCGATGGCCAGGACTACATCGAGTTCATGCTGTACCGCGATCTGCCGGCCCCCGATCGCCGCGGCACGGCGCATCACATCTGCCTGGTGGTTCCGGACATTCAGAAAGCGGTCGAGGCGCTGGAGGCGCGGCCGGCGCGCAAGGACTACACGCGCCCCATCGAAATCCACACCGGCATCAACCGCAAACGCCAGGTGAACCTTTACGACCCGGACGGCACGCGCATCGAGCTGATGGAGCCGAACACCGTCGACGGCAAGCCCGCGCCGGCTTCCACGCTGCCTCCGCCGAGGTGATTACTGCTCGCGCAGCGCCACGATGGGATCGACCCGCATGGCGCGCCGCGCCGGCAGGTAGCTGGCCAGCGACGCCACCGCCAGCAGCAGCACCGCCACGAAGGCGAACGTCGCGGGGTGCCTGCGATGAGATGCGAGTGCGAGCCGGTTTAGCCGCCGCCGCCCGGACCGGGTGGAGGAGTCGAAGGCGCGCCAGGAGTAGTGGTCGGAGCGCCCGGACCGTTGGTCGTGCCGGGTTTGGGTTTATCGGCCTGTGTGCCGCTGCCGGCAGAACCGGTGGGCGCACCGCCGGGACCGCCCTGGCGGCCCAGCAGGATCTGGTAGAAGGCGTCGCGGGCGGCCTTGTACGCCGCACGGATCACGCTGTTCCTGTCGATCTGTCTGGCAGCCAGCGGAACATTTCGGAAGACCGTGATGGTTTCGCCCGGGCGCAGATCCACCGGCTCGCCCGGGTGCGTCAACGGGCGAACCGAAACCAAGCCTTCATCCACGGTCACCACCGTCGTGCCATCGTCGTCCTGCACCTCGACATCAAATACCGTGCCGCGCACCGAAATCACGGCCGTGGGGCTGGACACCTGGTTGTGGTTGGGAACTCCGGGAGCGTGATAGATGAAGACTTTCACGCGCCCCAGCCAGACATTGAGGAGGTCCTTCCAGTTCCCGAGATGCTCACGGAAGACGACGCGAGAGTTGGGAAAAACTTCGAACGTGCTTCCGTCGGAAACCTGGAATTGGGCATAGCCGTCGGGCCCCGTCACGATGATTTGCTGTACCTTGACAGCGTCCCCCTTGGAAAGGGGTGTTTGGTATCCGCCGTCCGTCACTGAGACCTGCCCGGTTTGTACGAGCACCGCCGCGTTGTAATCTTGAGCCTGAAGAGGGAATAGCCATACCGCGACGGCTGCTACACTCGACAGTGTGCGCACAGTCCGCAGGAGCGTGGAGCGCCGGATCATATCGTTTTCGGGACTTTGGAGTCTGAAAACCCGAAGCCCAATGCCATGACTCCTCAAGTCTAGCATCAAACTTGCAATAGCAAACAGGGGGCCGAAATTAAAATTTTCTTACAAAGTACGCGATTTCAGCAGTTTGATGGCTCTGCCGATTTGCGAAATGCGGTAGAATGGGACTCGGTCGTGTGTCAAAAGGGAACAGTTCGCGCCACGGTGTGCCTTTTCACATTGTTGGCGATCGGCCCGATGGTGGCGCTGGGGCAAACCGCGGACTGGCGCAATGTTGGCGGCACTTCGTTTGATGCGATGCTCGCCGCCCCCGCGACGGGTCCGGTGGATGAAGTCTGGTATTCCCCTGACGGATCGGTCCTTTACGCCCGCACCCATTCCGGCAGCATCTTCCAAACCAGCGATTTCGAAATCTGGACGCCGGCCCCGGACGTTTCCGGTCCGGCCGCGCTGACGCCGGTGACCAACGTGAGGCTTCCCGAAGCCGGAGCGCGGGCGGTGATGGTCAACGGGATCCAGACGCGGTTGTATGCCTTGGCGCGGCAACTGTACCGCTCCGACGACGACGGTACGTCCTGGGCCAACCTGACCGGGTTCAAGTCGATGGCGGTGATCGGCGCGGGACAGCGCAGCGTGGCGGTTTCCCAGGCCGACCCCGATCGGGTGGTGGTGGCCAATGCTTATGGAGTGTGGCGCTCGACGGACGGCGGGCTGTCCTGGAGCGGTTTGAACCAGTTTCTGCCCAACCTCACCATCCGCCGCATTCTCGCCACGCCTTCGAGTGCGGGCGGAACGCGTGTCGAGGCCGATGTCGCCGGTGTCCTGGAATTGCCGCCGGGAGGCTCCGTGTGGCTCCGCTCGGCGGCCCCACCGCTGGAAGACGAAGCGGCGCGAATCCAGAGTTACTCGTCGCAGTTGAACGCGGAGATCACGGCCATCGGGGTTTCGGGGGACATGGTTTACGCCGGCTCCTCCGCGGGGCGCATCTGGGTTTCGCTGGACGGCGGCAAGCAGTTCCGGGCCACGGACACGCCGCCGGCGACCAGCGGGCGAGTCGAACGAATCTTCTTCGACGGCCACGTCGCGCTGGCCGCGCTCAGCGGCAAGGGGCCGCACGTCCTGCGCAACGCCGAGAACATGCCGTTCTGGGACGCGCTGGACGGGAACCTGCCGGATGCGCCTGCCCGCGGGGTGACGGCCGACCGCGCGTCGGGCGCGGTCTACGTCGCCACCGACAAGGGGATCTTCTGGACCACCACCGAGCTGCAAAGCGCCAGCGGGAGCGCGGTGACCTGGACCAGCCTCTCCGACAGGCTGCCAGTACTTCCGGCGACCGATGTGCGGCTCGATCCGGCGGGAGTCCAGCTTTATGCGGCTCTCGAGGGTTATGGCATTTATGCGACGGCCGCGCCGCACCGCCTGCGCAACGTGCGCATCGTGAACGCGGCCGATTTCAGCACCCGCGCGGCGGCTCCCGGCTCCTTGCTGAGCGTAACCGCGCGCGTGGATTCGGTGCGCGGGGGCAACCTGGATTACCCGGTCCTGGCGGTCTTGGGTGACGAATCGCAGATCCAGGTGCCGTTTGGAGCCGTCGGCCCGAGCGTGGCTCTGGCGCTCCAGATCGCGGGCAGTACGGTGAGGCGCGACGTGGCGGTTCAGCCGGTCTCTCCCGCCATCCTGGTGGGCCGCGACGGCGCTCCCATGTTATGGGACGCGGACACGGGCCTGGCGCTCGACGTGCGGAACCCGGCGCATTCGAACGGACGCATTCAAATCTGGCTCACCGGGCTGGGCCGGGTTCGGCCCGACTGGCCGACCGGGCTTCCCGCGCCGATGGAGAAGACGCCGGTGGTGGAAGCCGCGGTCGCCGCTTTCCTGGACGGCTCTCCGCTGCAGGTGACCGGTGCCAAACTGCTGCCGGGCTACATCGGGTTCTACCTGATCGAAGTTCAGCTACCCGCGATCACCAATGCCGGCCCGTCGCAGCTCTACGTCACCGCCGACGGGCACGAGAGCAATCGGGTGCTGATGGTCATCGAGCCGTAAGGTTGCGCGAACAGGCGAGCTTCGCTCGCCGGGCGGGTTGGACAACCCGCCGCAGGTTGACAACTGTTGACAACCTGCCCCACTACGGAATGGCTTCCCTTCCCACCGCCATGTTCAACTGCCCCGCGGCGGTCAGGTATGCCCCCACGAGGTTGAGGTAGGCCACTTCCGTCGCGCGGTAGTCTCTCTGGGCGTCCAGATAATCCACCAGCGCCGCCTGCCCGCGCTGGTAGGAGAACGACATGGTGTCGCGAATGCGCCGCGCCGTCTCCAGGTAACCGTCCGCCGAGGTGTACGGCCGCAACAGGTTCACCGAGCTCAAGAGCGTAAAGTACGCCGAATCCACGTCGTTGAAGACCTGCGCCTCGGCCGCGTCTCTGAGCCGCCCGGCATGCGCGATGTCGATCTGGGTGCGCGCCTTCTCTCCCTGGTTCCGGTCGAAAATCCGCAGGGGGATGGTGACGCTCAACCCCATGTAAAGAGCGATTGGCGGGTTGCGTCCGAGATCCACCGCGAAGGTGGGATCGGTGGAACCATTGGCCACCGCCAGTTTGTGGTCCGTGCCGGCTTTTTCCACCGCCAGAAGGGCCGCCCGCAGATCCGGCCGCGCCGCCAGGGCCATGGTATGAAAATCGTCCAGCGCCAGAATCCGCTCTTTAAACTCGAAGGGACCCGTGACGTCGAACTGGTCCACCGGAGTGCGGTCATTCAACAGCATCAGCAGCGTGATTTTCGCCGTCCGCGAGTTCACCAGCGCCGTCTGGAAATCCGATTCGTACTGCACGCGCTGGAGCACGATGCGGTCCAGGTCCACGCGCGCGATGTCGCCCGACTTGAAGCGGTCGCGGTTGATGGTAAGCTCCTTCTCGAAATAGTCCAGGTTCTCCTTGGCATTGGCCAGCAAGGCCTTGGCCTCGAGCGTCTGAACAAAGGCGGAGCGCAGGTTGAACAGCAGGCTGCGTTCGAGATCCTGCTGCTGCGATTCCGCGATCGCCGTTCCCTGCTGCGCGCTTTCCTGCCGCAGCTCCCGCTTGCGCTGCCGCTCGTGCAGATAGTCGAACGCCACCAGCGGCAGCGCGGCCCCCAGCGGGCGATACGGGTTGCCGGTGAACGGCTGGAGCTGGTCGAGCGTCACCGTGAAATTGGGATTCGGCCGCAGGAAGGCCGTAATCTCGGCAGCCTTGGATTCCTGAATATTGAGCTGCCCGGCGCGCAGGTTGGGATTGGCCGCCCGGAACTTATCCTCGACCTGCTGCCAGGTGAGGGCCGTCTGCGCGGCCGCGCCGCCTGCTATCAACAGGCTCACACACACATAACGGATGATGCACCGCATTTTTTTCTCGCCTGCCTCTTTTAAACCTGCAAGGTATCGCCCTCGCGCGCCACCAGCGCGTAAAGCACCGGCGATAGAAAGATGGAGAGCAGCAGCCGCGAAGCCAGTCCCGCCACAATCACGATGGCGAAGGGCTTCTGCGAGTCGCTGCCGATTCCCGTGGACATCGCCGCCGGCAGCAGCCCGAAACAGGCCACCAGCGCGGTCATCATGATGGGCCGCAGCCGCAGCAGCGACGCCTCCAGCGTCGCCGTGGGAATATCCCGGCCTTCCAGCCGCAGCTTGTTGATGAAGGAATACAGAATCACGCTGGTCTGCACCGCCACTCCCATCAGCGCCACAAACCCCAGCATGGAAGAGACGCTGAAGTTGGTGCGCGTGAGGTACAGCGCCAGCAGGCCGCCCACCGGTTCGGTCACCACCACGCTGAGGAAAATGATCAGGGGGAATTTCAGATTTCCGTACAGCGCGAAAAGAATCAAAAGAATGAGCAGCACGGTCATCGGCAGGATAATCTTCATCTGCTCCTGCGATGCCAGGTAGTCTTTGTATTCCCCGCCCCAATCGAACTGGTAGCCGATGGGCAGCTTCACCGCCTGGTCCACCTTGCGCCGCGCCTCGCCCACCGCGCTGGCCAGGTCGCGGCCCTCCACGCTGAACTGCACGCCGATGTAGCGGGAGTTGGATTCGCGATAAATCAGCGAAGCGCCGTTGTCCACGCGGATTTCGCAAAACTGGCTCAGCGGCAGGTACTGGCCGTCGGGCGTGGCGATCAGCAGGTTCTTGATGGCGTTCTCGTCGCTGCGGTACGGCTCCTGCATGCGCACGATCAGGTCGAACTGGCGCTCTCCCTGGATCACCTGCGTGGCCGCCGTGCCGCCCATGGCCGTTTCCACCAGCGTGTTCACGTCGCTCACGTTCAATCCGAAGCGCGCCAGCTTGGCCCGGTCGGGAGTGATGGTCAGGCTGGGCTGGCCCAGTTCCCGCACCACCGTGATCTCCCGGATGCCCGGAATCCTGGTGAGAATGTCTTTCACCTGGAACGCCTTGTTTTCCAGCGTCACCAGGTCCTGGCCGAATATCTTCACCGCCAGCGCGCTCTTCAGTCCGGTCTCCGCCTCGTCCACCGCATCTTCGGCCGGCTGTGTGTAGTTGAAAATGATGCCCGGAAACGACACCAGCTTCTTCTGCACCTCTTCGATCAGTTGCGGCTTGGTGCGAATCCCGCCCGTCCAGGATTTGTCCGAATAGGGCTTCAGCCCCACGTAGAATTCGTTGTTGTAGAAACCGGTGGGGTCGGTTCCGTCGTCCGGCCGCCCCAGTTCGTTGGCCACCGTGGTCACCTGCGGAAAGCTCATCAGGATATCGCGGATCTGCGGCGAGAGTCTGGAGGCCTCTTCAAAGGAAATGGTGTAAGGCGTAGTCGCGCGGACCCACAGCGCCCCTTCGTCCAGGTGCGGCATGAACTCCCCGCCGATGAACGGAATCAGCAGCAGCGAACACCCGAAGATCGCCAGAATCGCCATCACGGTGAGCAGCCGGTTGCGCAGGCACCGGCCCAGCAACCACCCGTACGCGCCGCGAACCCATTCAAACAAGATCACGCGCGGCTCGTGAATGTGTTTGCGCAGGAAGTACGAGCACAGCACCGGCAGCAGCGTCAGGGTGCAGAGCAGCGACCCCAGCAGCGCGAACGACATGGTATCGGCCATGGGCTGGAACAACCGGCCCGAAGGCCCCGTCAGCACGTAGATGGGAATGTATCCCGCGATGATCACCGCGACGGCGTAAAAGATGGGGCGCTCCACGTCATGCGCCGCCGCGCGGATGACTTCCACCACGTTGTAGCGTTCGTCGTCGCGGTGCGTCGCCAGTTCGCGGAATATATTCTCCACCATCACGACCGCGCCGTCCACGATGATGCCGAAATCGATGGCCCCGATGGAAAGCAGGTTGGCAGGGATGTGCCGCAGGTCCAGGCAGATGAACGAGAACAACAGCGCAAACGGGATGGTGGCGGCCACAATCAGCGCCGTCCGCACGCTGAACAGGAAAAGGCCCAGAATCACCAGCACCAGCAGCATGCCGCGCAGCAGGTTGTCTTCCACCGTCTTGGTGGTCTCCTCGATCAGGCCCTGCCGGTCGTAATACGGAACCACTTTCACGTCCGGCGGCAGCACGCGCTCGTTCAACTCCTTGGTCATGGCCTCGACGCGCCGCAGAATCACCTGCGCCTGCTCGCCCACGCGCATCAGAATGACGCCTTCCACCGCCTCTTCCTGCTTCATGTAACCGAACTGGCCGAGCCGCGGCGCGTGGCCGATCTCGACTTTCGCGATGTCCTTCACGTAGACCGGAATGCCGCCCTTCTCCTGCAGCACGATGTTGCCGATGTCCGCCGTATCGCGCACCAGGCCCAGCCCGCGGATGTAATAGAACTGCCCGCCCTGCGAATAGAACCCGCCGCCGGCGTTGGCATTGTTGTTCCCCAGTTGCTGGGTCACCTGCGGCACGCTGATGCCGTAGGCGAACAGCTTGTTGGGGTCCAGCAGCACCTGGTATTGCATGGTGGTGCCGCCGAAGCCGGAATCGTCCGCCACCCCTTGAATGGAACGGTAATGCCGTTCCAGCACCCAATCCTCGAGAATCTTCAGTTCCTGCGGCGAGCGGTCGGAACTCTGCAGGACGTACCGGTAAATCAAGCCGCTGGGACTGAACAAGGGCGAAAGCGAGGGCTGCAGCCCGGAGGGAAGCGTGGCGTTGCCCACCCGCTCAAAGGCCTGCTCCCGCACGAAGTACGGGTCGGCGCCATAGTCGAAATTCATTTGCACCGAAGAGAGGCCGTACAGCGAAATCGAGCGCAGCGAATCCAGTCGCGGAATGCCGTTCATTTCGATTTCGATAGGAATGGAGACCAGCCGCTCCACTTCCTCGGCCGCGTGTCCCGGCCACTGCGTGATGATCTCCACGTGGGGCGGCGAAAGATCCGGATAGGCGTCGATGGGCAGCTTCTGAAACGAGATCACGCCCCAGATCATCAGGGCCAGGGAGGCGATCACGATCACAAACCGCTGCCTGAGGGCGAAGGAGACTAGTTTCGCGATCATTCGGTTTGCGCCTTATTTGATGGTGTTGGCGAACTGCAGGAAGAGGCTCCCGTCGGAGACCACCGTCTCGCCCTCCTGCAGCCCGCTCGAGATCGCCACCAGGCCGTCCTGCTGCCCCGCGATGGTGACGCTGCGCTGCGCGAATTTGCCCGGTTCCGACTGCACGAAGACAATGGGTTCGTTTTTGTCGTCGCGCAGCAGCGCCCCGACCGGCGCCACCAGCATGTGGCTCCGTATCCCGGTGTGCACCACCGCATCCACGAACATGTCCTTCTTCAGCAGCCCGCCCGGATTCTGCGTCACGATGCGAACGGGCGTAGTGCGGGTACTCGGGTCCACGAACGAACCGATGTAGGAAACGGTGCCCCGGAAGCTGCGATTGAACGAGGGATTGGTTTCGTCCACCGGGTCTCCGCTCTTCACCGAAGGCAGATCGCGATCGAAGATATGCCCCTGCACCCACACGGTGGCGACGTCGCTGATGCCGAAGCACACCGTTTGGCCCGCCTGTATCACCATGCCGGGCGAGACCAGCTTCTGCACGATCACTCCGGCAATGGGCGAGCGCACCGCCAGTTCGGTATTGAACACCGTTCCCTGCTTCTCGGCCGAGTCTATGTCCTGGCTGGTGATGCCGAAGATGCGCAGCGCTTGCAGGCTGTTCTGCACATCGGTGGTGGCGTCGTTGTAGTCCGCCTCGCTGCTCTGGTAATCCTTCTCGGCGATCGCGCCGCGATCCAACAGCTCCTTCATGCGGTCGACGATGTGCTTGTTGTACGCTTCGCGATTGCGCGCCTTGCGGTACGCGGCAATGCCGTTGGCCACGTCGGGGCTGGAGACGTACAGAAGCGGCTGATCTTTTTGCACCGGCGTTCCGAGGTCGACCAGAATCCGCGAAATCGGACCGTTCACCTGGGTGATCGCCTGCGTGGTGTGGTCCGCGTCCCAGTCCACCGTTCCGGTGGTGTGAATGGCCACCGGCCAGTTGGTGGTCCGCACCTCGGTGGTTTTCAGGCGGGCCAGTTGGTCCGGCGGCACGGTGAACAGGCCGGGCTGCTCGTTCTTCGCCTCCTCGGAGGGCTTGGACTCCGCCGGCTGCGCCTTGCGGCAGGCCGGTTGCAACCACATCAGCGCCAATCCCAAAGCCAGCGGCAATAGCCGCCTGCGACAGCACACGATTTCAGCCGTCATGACGAAATGCTTCTCCTATTCCGCTTCCAAACAGGATGGTCCGGCGCCGGATTGCCGGCGCGGACCGCCCGACCATTTTGAGGAGACGCTAAACGGCGGGGGGAGCCCGTGAGGGACAGGGGACCAGGCGGAAATCGGAAGGGGAATCGAAGCGCGCCGGCGAGGCCAACCATACCACCTGAAAAACCGGCGCCGACGCCGCCGAAACGCTGCTTTGCAGGAGCGCCGACGGGCCCACGTGGCAGAGCAGGCAGCAATGCTCGCGGGAATGGTGCGATTCGCTTTGCGCCGACAGCGCCCAGGACTGCGCCAGCACCGTCACACACAACAGGAGGAGGACAATAACAAGCCTCCTGTCGCAGTGGATCTCGCGCGTCATGGTTTGCCGCTCTCCCCCGGTTGCGGCACACGTCCAGTATAATTACGTACCTTGAAGCGCTAAGGTTACCAGATCGACCGGGCGGGTGCAAAAGGGGCAGATGCCTGGAGGCGCCGGAAGGCGTCCGGTCAGCAAGCAGACAGGGAGCCCCCAGGGCCCCCGGTCTGGTTGGGTTGGATTTGGGAACAGGCTGGAGCCTGCCTAAACTCTGTTGACGTTTTCCGCCTGCAGGCCTTTAGGACCCTGCTTGACTTCGAACTCGACCTCCGAGCCTTCGTCCAGGGTCCGGTAACCGTTCGCCTGGATTGCGGAAAAATGAACGAAGACGTCGTCGCCGGTGGACCGCTGGATGAATCCATAGCCCTTCGCGGCATTAAACCACTTCACAATACCTTTTTCCTTCACTACAGCTTCTCCTGATCATTGTTCGTCGTGCTCTCAGGTCTTCGAGACAAGGAAAGCGGACTACGAGGTAGCTCTTTCGAGGCTTGCTGAGAACTTGCAGAGGCGCGTCCAAACACGTTGATTCTTGCGTAAGGTATTCTCTCAGATGGCGTTGGTATGGTCAAGCACCCTAAAGGGGAAGGCGGCGAAGGGCGGTTCCTCGAGCGGCTGCGCAAGCAGGCCGGCCGGCTCCGGGGGCCTGGAGTGGTTTTGGGCATTGGGGACGATTGCGCGGTGATTCGCGCGCCCGGCCCGGAAGACTGGCTGTTCACCACCGACCTGCTGATCGAGGACGTGCACTTCCGGCGCGCCACTCATCGGCCCGAAGACGTGGGCTGGAAGGCGCTGGCCCGCGGCCTGAGCGATATCGCCGCGATGGGTGGCGAGCCGCGATTCTGCCTGCTCTCGCTGGCCCTGCCGCGCTGGGCGGACGACCGCTGGATCGCCGGTTTCTACCGCGGCCTGCTGTGCCTGGCCCGGCGCGAGCGAACGCCGCTCCTGGGCGGCGACATAGCGCGCGCCCGGAAGCTGACGTGCGACATCGTGGCCGGCGGAGCCGCGCCGCGCGGCCGGGCGCTGCGCCGCGACGGCGCCCGCGCAGGCGATGCGATCTATGTTTCGGGCGCACTGGGCGGGTCGGCCCTGGGCCTCGCCACCGGCCGCGGCCAGGCCTGGAAGCGGCATGTTCATCCCGAGCCGAGACTGGCCCTGGGCCGTTTCCTGCGCGCGCGTCTCCACGCTACCGCCGCCATGGATCTGAGCGACGGCTTATCGCTCGACCTGCGCCGCATGTGCCTGGCCTCGCGACTGAGCGCGGAGATCGAAGCTCCTCCCGTTTTTCCGGGCGCGACTCTGGAACAGGCGCTCGATGGCGGCGAAGATTACGAACTGCTCTTCACGGTCCCGGCGGGGGTCCGCGTGCCGGGCGTATTCCAGGGCATCCCGCTCACCTGCATTGGCACCATGCGCGAGGGGCGCCGGGGCTGCCCCGTGGGCGCCGTGCGGCTCGAAGGCCGTCCGCTCGCGCCGCTGGGTTACGACCATTTCCGAACCATATGAGTCTTCCCGATCCAACACCGGTGATCGATCTGATCGAGGCGTTCCGCCGGTCCAAGACCATGTTCACCGCCGTCTCGATGGGTGTCTTCGACCGCCTGCACGATGCTCCGGCGCGCGCCTCCGGCCTGGCCGCCGCGATGGGCGTCGACGCCGCTCCCCTGGAGCGCCTGCTGGACGGCTGCGCGGCGATGGGCCTGCTGCGCAAGATCGCCGGCGTTTACGCCAACGAGCCCGTGGCCGACACGTACCTCTACGCCGGCAGCCCCGACTCGCTCCGCGGGTACGTGCGCTATTCCGACGAGGCGCTGTACCCCATGTGGGGCAACCTGGCGGCGGCCATCGCCGAGGGCACGCACCGCTGGAAGCAGACGTTCGGCCTCGAGGGCTCGATCTTCAGCAGTTTCTTTCGCACCCCGGAGGCCATGCGCGATTTCCTGCGGGCCATGCACGGATTCGGCATGTTGACCTCGCCGAAGGTCGTCACCGCATTCGACCTCGGCCGTTTTCGCCGCCTGGTGGACCTGGGCGGCGCCACCGGCCACCTGGCGATTGCCGCGTGCGAGCGGTATCCGCAGATGCGGGCCGTGGTGTTCGATTTGCCGCGCGTCGCTCCTTTTGCGCACGAACAGGTGGCGCTCTCGCCGGCGCGGGATCGGATCGAAGTGGTGGCGGGCGATTTCTTCCAGGACGAATTGCCGGAAGCCGACCTGTACGCCGCGGGCCGCGTCCTGCACGACTGGCCGGAAGAAAAAATCGACGCGTTGCTCGGGCGCGCCTGCCGGCGGCTGCCCGAGGGCGGCGCGTTGCTGCTGGCGGAATGGTTGCTCAACGAGGATGGCGTGGGGCCGGTGGCGGCCAACCTGCAATCGCTGAACATGCTGATCGTCACGGAAGGAAAAGAGCGCAGCCTTGGCGAGTACACGCGGCTGTTGAAGCGCGCGGGTTTTTCGCGGGTGGAAGGCCGGCGCACGGGCGCCACGCTGGACGCCGTTTTGGCGCTGAAGTAAGAGCTCCTTTTTTGGCGCACGGGGAAACGCGCAAGATACACTGGAAAGAGTACGGCTGAGGAAAGGATTTGAAATGGCAAAGCTCGAGTGTTACTCGGTGGTTGTTTCCGACAAGCCCGGCAAAGGCGAGCACGTGCTCAGCGCCTTCAAAGAAGCCGGCGTGAATTTCGTCGCCATTTGGGGCTACCCGGTTGGCAAGAACAAGGCCAGGATCGATCTGGTCGCGGAAGACCCGGCGCTTCTCAAGAAGGCCGCCAAGCAGCTCAAGATCGACCTCGGAAAGAAGCAGGCGGCATTTCATATTACCGGTGAAGACCATCCGGGCGCGGTCGCCGAAGTCCTGGCCAAGCTGGCGGCCAAGGAGATCAACGTCCACGCGGTCCAGGCTCTGTGCGCCGGCAACGGCCGTTTTGGCGCGCTGATTCAAGTGGACGAAGACGCCGTCAAGAAGGCTGCCAAAACCCTGGCGTAGAGGGGCGCTCTCCTACAGGCTCCGCGCCAGGACAGCGCCCAGCACGACGGCCGCCAGGCAAAGCAGGTTGGAGACCACGACGTTCAGCATCGACGAGAGCCACTGGCCCTGCTCCATCAGCACGAAAGTCTCGTACGCATAGCTCGAAAAAGTCGTGTATCCGCCGCAGAACCCCACCGCGATCAGCAGGCGCCACCGGGGGTCCGCGAGCACGCGCCCGGTCGTCCAGATCAGGAAAAACCCGATCACGAAGCTGCCGGTGACGTTGATGAGCAGGGTGCCGTAAGGAAAGCTGGGCGACACCAGCCGGGCAACCTGTTGCGCGACGAAGTACCGGAGGTTCGCTCCAACGATTGCGCCTAATGAAATCCAGAGTATCGTTTTCAAAGCAGACTCCAACCTGTCGACATCGTGATAGGAGTCATCAGCCTGCGGGCGGTTATGGCGAACCCCATCGCCGTCCTTCACATGGTATCGCAGCGGGTGGGCCGGCCCACAACGCGAACCACGCCTTATCCTGTTTACCGGATGTAGAGGAGCACGCCGTTTCCCTGCCCGGCTGCGTCGGTGTAGTACTGAACCATCTGCTCGAAGAAGTAAAGATCGTCTTCGAGCCCGTCCTCGCCGCTGCAGGCGTAGATATCGGCTCGCTCGATGGCAGCCGGGTCAAAGCGCCGGGCAAGCTCGTCGTTCGAGATTTCGGCAAGCGCCGCGGCCACTTCACGGACCTCCTTCGGCGTGAGGAACCGGACCGGTCCATACCCCAGTGACACACCAATTTCGCGGCCCCCGAGAATCGCATTCCCGAGAGGCGGTGGCGCATCGCCCGCGGTCCCCGTGAGCAGGTAATGAAGCTCGTGCCAGCATTTCTCCAGGCTGAGTCTCTTTTCGTCGTTCGAAAAGAGCAGATCGTGCGCGCCGGGTTTTTCCATCTCTTCCCTGAGCTGAGCGTCGAGTTGGCGAACCTCCGGGGAATTCCACTGCCCGTGAAGCAGCAACTCCTGCATCCGTTCGATGGCGGGCCGCACGGCTGGCTGGAAACTGCCGAGAGTATCTTCGTCCAGGAGGCTCTTGATTTTCCCCGGATTCCGTCGAAAATCGGCCAGCTCAAACGGGTTGACCTGGCGGATGAAACCTCTCATGCCCATGCGCAGCCTCCGGAGGCGTCATTCCAGCAGGACGCGTGGAGTTCTTGCGGAACGAAGCCGATTCGCCGCGGCGGAGCCTCCCACCCGAGTCTAGCGCAAGCCACGGTCTGAATGCCCCCGCGTGCCATCCCGATTCGCGCGTAGAATAGTGACTTGATCGTCACACTCACCATCAATCCGGCGGTCGACCGGATCCTCAGCGTGGATCGTCTGGCCTTTGAGGACCGCGCCTACATCAATTCGAGCCGCGAGTCGGCGGGCGGGCGCGGCATCAACGCCTCGTTGGTGGTGCACTCGTTCGGAGGCAAGACCGTGGCGGTGCTCATCTCGGGCGGGGAGACGGGCAAACGCCTGGGGCAGCTCCTCTGCGCATGCGGCTTTCCCACCTCGGTGGTTCCAGTGCAGCACGACATCCGCACCAATCTGACCATCACCGACAAGCAGGGGCTCACGGTAAACCTGAACGAGGCCGGTCCTCCGCTCGACAAAGCCGAGGTCGCCCGCGTGGAAAACGTAGTGCGCCAGGCTCTCGACACGGCTTCCTGGCTGCTGCTGTGTGGAAGCCTGCCGCCGGGTGTGCCGCCGTCCTTCTACGGAAAACTGATCGCCATGGCGCGAAAGAAAAAAGTAAAGACGCTGCTGGACGCCGATGGCGACCCGCTGCGCGAAGGCATCGACGCCAAGCCCACCGTGGCCAGCCCCAACCAGCAGGAGGCCGAAAGGCTGCTGGGCCGCTCGCTGCTCACCCGCACGCATCATCTCGAAGCCGCCGAACGCATCCGCTCGATGGGCTGCGAATCGGTGCTGCTGTCGCTGGGCAGCCGCGGCGCGATAGCCGCGTCCAGCGACGGGTTGATCGAGGCGGTGCCCCCGCGAATCGACGCGCTCTGCCCCATTGGCGCGGGCGACGCCCTGACCGCCGGCTACACCTGGGCCATCCAGCGCCGATCCACTCCGGCCGACGCGCTTCGCTGGGGCGTGGCCGCGGGGACCGCTTCGGCGCGCCTGCCGGGCCTCAGCTTCGCCACGCTTCTACAAACCCAGGAAATCTACCACCAGGTGGAAGTGCGGCGCGTCGAGTAGCGTGACCGATCCGGCTCCCCGGCAGCGGCCGGGCTTCTTTCACGCGGTGGGGATGGTCTCGGCGGCGGTGGCATCCAGCCGCATCACCGGACTGCTGCGCGAAATGGTGATGTCTCGCCTGTTCGGCGCCGGCGCCGTCAACGACGCTTTCCAGGTCGGCTTCCGCATTCCCAACCTGACGCGCAACCTGTTCGCCGAGGGCGCGCTGTCTTCGGCATTCGTTCCCACGCTGACCCAATACCTCACCACCAAGGGCCGCCGCGAGGCCGCCGAACTGTCGGACCTGGTGGCCACGGCGCTGGTGCTGGTGGTGGGAACGGTCTGCGCCGTGGGGATGATCTTCAGCCCTCAGCTCGTGCGCCTCATGGCGCCGGGGTTCGAGCGTGTGCCCGGCAAGTTCGAGCTGGCCGTGCTGCTGACGCGCATCATGTTTCCCTTCCTGCTGACCGTGGCGCTGGCGGCGCAGGCCATGGGCGTGCTCAATGCCTGCGACCGCTATGGCGTTCCGGCGCTGGCCTCGTCGTGCTTCAACGTGGGTTCGGTTCTGGTGGGCCTGGCGGTGGGGCTGACCGTGGGACGCAACTTTCACCAGGGGCTGATTGTTTCCATGGCTTGCGGGGTGCTGGCGGGCGGCGTGCTCCAATGGCTGTGGCAGGTGCCCGGCATGCGGCGCGAGGGCTTCCGGTGGCGGCCGCGCCTGGATTTCCAACACCCCGGCCTCGGCCAGATCGCCCGCCTGATGCTGCCGGCGGTTCTGGGCAGCGCGGCGGTGCAGATCAACATCCTGGTCAATACCAACCTGGCGTCGCGCATCACCGACGGAGCGGGCCACGTGATCGACGGCCCGGTGAGCTGGCTCGGATATGCCTTCCGGTTCCTGCAATTGCCGCTGGGGCTTTTCGGCGTGGCGATCGCCTCGGCCACCCTGCCCGCGGTCTCGCGCAGCGCGGCCGCCCGGCGTATCGATGAGCTGCGCGACACGCTGGCTCGTTCGCTGGGCATGGTTCTGCTGCTGACCATCCCCTCGTCGGCGGGGCTTGCCGTGCTGGGAGAAAGCATGATCGGCCTGGTCTACCAGGGCGGCCATTTCGGCGCGTGGGATACGCACCAGACGGCCGTCGCCCTGACCTGCTACAGCCTCGGACTGGCGGGATACGCGGCCGCCAAGATTCTGGGACCGGCGTTCTACGCGCTGGACGACGCGCGGACTCCGGCGCTGGTGAGCGTCTCCTCCGTGGCAGTCAATCTCCCGCTGGCGCTGGCGCTGCTGAAGTGGACCGGAATGGGTCACGCCGGACTGGCGCTGGCCACCTCGCTCGCGGCGTTGCTCAGCGCGGCGGCGCTGTTTGCCGTTTTGCGCGCCCGCATCGGCGGGATTCACGGCCGACGCCTGGCCGTCAGCGCGGGGAAGATCGCGGCGGCCTCGGCGCTCATGAGCGTGCTGTGCAAGGCTTCGAGTGTTGCGGTTCACCTCGCCGCGGGTGTCGGACGGACGGCACAACTGGCCGATGTCGCCATCTCCATCCCGCTCGGCGTGTCGGTGTTCTACGCCGCCGCGCGCGCGCTGGGCGTCGGCGAACTGGAGGCGCTGCGGAGCGCGTGCTACACTTCGATAAGGAATGCTGCCCGATCTGAAGTTGGTGATCCGCCTCCAGGAAATTGACAATCTCCTGGGCGACCTCAGGCGCGAAATCGCGGCCCTTCCGAAGCACATCGCCGAAATCGAGAAAAAGCTGGTATCCCACGAGCGCAAGCTCGAGGCCGACCGCGCCGCTCTGGCGGCCAATCAGAAAGAGCGCAAGAAGTGCGAAGGCGACATCCAGGTGCAGGAGCAGAAGATCTCCAAGCTGAAAGATCAGATGCTCCAGGCCAAGACCAACGAGGTGTACCGCGCCTTTCAGAACGAAATCGAGTTCTGCCAGAAGGAGATTCGCAAGTCTGAAGACCGCATCCTGGAATTGATGGGCGAATCCGAGCCGCTGGAGAAGAACGTGAAAGCCGCGGAGTCGGCGCTGAAGACCGAAAAAGCCGACGTGGACGCGGAGAAGAAACAGGCCCGCGAGCGCACCCAGGCCGACGAGAAATCGGCGGCCGAGCTGGAGACGGAGCGGGCCGCCATCGTCCCCGGAATGTCCGCCGCCGCGTACCAGCGCTACGAGCGGGCGCGGAAGGCGCGCCGAGGCATCGGAGTCGCCGAGGCCATCGAAGGCCGCTGCTCGGCGTGCAACATGGCCATGCGGCCCCAGTTTTCTCAGGAACTGAAGAAGGGCGACGAGATCATGGTCTGCGAAAGCTGCCAGCGGATTCTCTACTACAACCCGCCGGTTTCGCTGGAGGACCTGACCGGCGAGGCCGCCCCCGCCGTGACCGAGTAGCTCCTCGTGCTCCAGCCGCCACGGTCGTTCCCGCCCGCGCCCGCCGTTTCGAGCCGCGACTCTCGTTACCCAGCCGCGCGCGTCGGCAAGCGGTCGCCTTTCGCCTTACGGCCGGTCGCCGAAGCTGTAGCCGAGCCAGACCGTGGCCGCCGGAACCAGGTTGCTGCCGAACTGCTGGTTCAGGTTGTGCGCGAAGTGGATGTCAAACTGGGGGCGGATAAAAACGTGTTCGCTCACGTAGAGCTGTACGCCGATTCCGGCGTGCACCTGAAAATGGTTGGCGCTCTGGGCGTACTGCGACTGGTTTGTGTTCCCCAACACCGAGCCGGTGCTCGTGAAATTCTCATAGAACTTCACATTGACGCCGCCGACGCCGCCCACCAGCTGAACCGCGACCTTCTTCTGGTTGACCGGCTGGAAGATCCCGTTGAAATCGTAAAAGCCGGTTCGGGTCTGCAATTTGTCTCCAATGCCCCCGGTGGCGGCGGACGCCTGCTGGAAGATGAAATAGTCCTGCTTTGTGGGCTGGAAGACGTATTCTCCCCCGATTCCAAAACGCTTCCAGAGCATCAGGTTCGCTCCGAAGCCCATGTCGAACGCGCTCAGCTTGTCGGTGGCTGCGCAGTTGGAGCTGGCAACGAGGGCGCAGGGAAGCAGGGTGGATTGATCGACCTGTCCAAATGACTTGTCGAACGCGGCTCCGAAACCTAAATTGATGTCAAACCCACTTTGGGCGTTGGCGAGCGGGATCGAGAGCGTCAACAACAACAGTGGAAGGTAGTGGAAAATACGTCTCACGTCAGGAATCTCCTCTTAGTCTTTTCAAGCAGTCACGATTGAACGTCAGATAACCCGTTGCGTTTCAACTCTAACGACGTTACTGCAACCACAAGGGTTTCAACAGTATCTTACCCTAACGTTTCTGGCATTTGGGGCAAAAATGTGATGATCTTTGCGAAACCAGAACGCGGCGAATCGGCGTTTTGCAGGTGACACAGGGCTCCCCGGTGCGCTGGTAGACGCGATGGCTGAACTGGAAGAAGCCCTTGCGGCCCTGCGCGTCCACGTAGTCCGAGATGGAGGAGCCGCCGGCGGCGATGGCTTCCCTCAGCACGTCCACGATGGCATCGTACAGCCGGCGGGGCCGGTCGCCGCGCAGGCGGCACGCCAGCGCCTGCGGATGGATGCCGGCCCGGAACAGCGCCTCGTCGGCGTAGATGTTGCCGAGGCCGCGCAGAAACGCCTGGTTCAGCAGCAGGGCCTTGAGCCGCGTTTTGCGGCGTTTCAGAGCCGCCGCAAAGTCCTCGAAGGCGATCTCCAGCGGCTCCGGGCCGAGTTTCGCCACGCGCGGCGGGAACTCCTCGCTGAATTGCAGGCAGCCGAACTGGCGGCTGTCGTCGTACAGCAGCACGCCGCGGTCCAGCGTCAGGATGGCGTGGGTGTGCTTGCCTGCCGGCCCGCCGAGCAGCAGGCGCCCGGTCATGCCCAGGTGGATCACCAGGTAGCCGCCGCTCTCGAGCGATACCAGAATGAACTTGCCGTAGCGCTTGACCGCCGTGATCTTCCGCCCCTGGATGCGCGCCGCCATCCGGTCCGGATCGCCCCCCCGCAGCACCCGCAGGCAGCGGAATTCGGCGGCAACGATGCGCCGGCCAACCAGCGGGGCGATGGATCGCGTAACGGTTTCGACTTCGGGAAGCTCGGGCACGCCCTCAGTTTAACCGCTACGCCTGTGTCACTCCACGGTAAAATAGCTCCGATAAGGGAGCCGATGCAGACCATTCTGGTAATCGACGACGATGAGAGCCTGCGGGACACCATCGGCGTAATGCTGGAGCAGGAAGGTTTTCGGGCCGTGCTGGAGGGCGATGGGCGCACCGGGTTCGAAAAGGCGGTGACCCTGAAGCCGGATCTCGTCCTGGTGGACCTGCGGCTTCCCGGAATGAACGGAACCGATATCTGCAAGCAGCTTCGTGCCGCGCATGTGACCACCCCGATCATCGTGCTGAGCGCCATGGGAGACGAGCTGGACAAGGTGCTGCTGCTCGAAATCGGGGCCGACGATTACGTGGTGAAGCCGTTCGGCACGCGCGAGCTGATGGCGCGCATCCGGGCCGTGCTGCGGCGCACATCGCCCGACGCCGGCAAGGTGGTTCGTTTTTCCGAGAACGAGGTGGATTTCGAGCGGCGCATCGTCCGGCGCAAGGGTGAGGAGCTGAAGTTCACTCCGGCCGAGTACAACCTGCTGTGTTATTTCCTGCACAACCCGGACCGCCCTTTGACCCGCGACATGATCCTGAACGCGGTGTGGGGCTACGAGTTCTTCCCCAACACCCGCACGGTGGACGCGCACGTCGTGAAATTGAGGCAGAAACTGGAGCCGGAGCCGAACGTGCCCCGCCACTTCCTGACGGTGCACGGGGTGGGGTACCGATTCGTGCCGTGAGCCGGCATGGCCTGTTCGCAGGCTTTTTACGAAGTTTTTACACCTTTGACTGTATGCTTGTTCGCATTCGGCCGCCGCATTGGGGGACAATTGGGGTAGATGCGTGATGGAGGGAACCACGCGCAGCGAGGGCTGCGCACCGTTCTGATCGTTGAGGATTCCGAGAACAGCGCCGCGATGTTGGAGATCGCGCTGCTTGGAATTCCCGGACTCTCGGTGCGGATGGCTTCTTCGGGCGACGACGCATTGCGTATCCTGTACGGTTCCGGTTCGGCGGTTCAGGCGATTGTGACCGATCTGAATATGCCGCGCATGGACGGGTTCGAAATGATTCGGAAAATTCGGGAAGACCAGGCGTTGTCGGCCACCCCCATCATAGTGGTCAGCGCGGACACCGACCCGGCGACCCCGGGGCGTGTTTCCAAACTGGGGGTCAGCGCCTATTTTCCAAAGCCATTCTCACCCGCGCAAGTGCGACAAAAACTGGAGCAAATTCTCGATGGTACGCATCTTCCCTGACAGCGCGTCTGTGAGCCGCGCGCGTAAGCCAGCGGTCTTCGGCCTTCTGCTCTGGCCTATCCTGCTCGGCGCCCAAACGCCAACGCAAATCTCCGGCATCCTGGAAAGGCTGGATCGCCTGGAAAAGGAAAACCAGGCCCTGACCGAAGAGGTGAAGGCCCTGCGCGCGAAACTGGAAGGGCCGGAGCCGGACGCGGCGGCCCCGGTTCCCACCGGCGGCAGTACCGCCGCCGAGGCGCCGCTCGAAGAGCAGGTCCGGGTTCAGGACCGGCGCATCGAGGAACAGGCCCAGAGCAAGGTCGAGGCGTCGCAGCGGTTTCCCATCCGCGTTACCGGGATGGCCCTGTTCAACGCCTATGAGAACTCCCGCCAGTCCAGCGGGTCCGAGTACCCCGTGACCGCCTCGACGCCCGGGCAGGCGGCCGCGGGCGCCACGCTGCGCCAGACGATCCTCGGCCTGGACTACCGCGGGCCCACCGCCGTCTGGGGCGCCACGGTGCATGGCTCGGTATACATGGATTTCTTCCCGACCGCCAATAACGGCGCTTTGCGGATGCGCACCGCATCCATCGAGATGGAATGGAAGAGCAGCAGCATCCTGGTGGGGCTGGAAAAACCGATCTTCAACCCCAGGGAGCCCAGCTCGCTGGCGCAGGTCGGCGTTTCGCCGATGACCGGCGCGGGCAATCTCTGGCTGTGGCTCCCGCAGATACGCCTGGAGCACGACGTTTCCTTCACCCGCTCCACGGGCCTCAGGGCGCAGGCGGGCGTGGTCGAGACGCGCGAAGCGAGCCCGTATACCGGAAGCGCCGCCGGAACCCTGGCGCCTGCCCGTCCCGGCTTGGAGGGCCGCTTCGAATTCTTCCATAATTTCGACGACGAGCGGCAGGTGGAAATCGCCCCCGGTTTCCACACCAGCCAGACCCATTTCGCCGGCCTCTCGGTGCCGTCGAGCCTGTTTTCCCTCGACTGGTCGGCCAATCCGTGGCGGCGCTTCGAATTCAGCGGCGCCTTCTATGCGGGCCAGAACGTGGCGCCCCTGGGCAACGGTTACGGGCAGGGCTTCGGGGTGCGTTACGGCGAACTCTATACCGTCGACAGCCGGGGCGGTTGGGCGCAGTTGACCATCCACACGGCGCCGCGCCTCGACTTCCATCTCTTTTCCGGCCAGCAGGACGACCAGAACAGCGACCTGGCGGCCGGCCGCATCGGCAAGAACCTGATGTTCGGCGGGAATCTCTACTATCGGCTGGCGCCCAATGTCATACTGGCGCTGGAGGCCACCCAACTGCGCACCTTGTACATCGCGCAGGGAGTCCGCATCAACAATCACTATGACCTGGCGCTTGCTTATCTGTTCTAGTCTCGCAATGTGGCTGGCGCACGCGGCAGCCGGGCCGGTGGGCGGATCGGTGGAGATCTCCAATTCGCAGGACCCCACGGTTCGCCGCACCAGGGACTATACCGGCGTGGTCCTGTGGCTCGAGCCGGTGGAGCATAACGCGGAGCCTCCTGCGCCTCCGCTGGTCCCCAAACACGAGCGAATGATCCAGAAGGACAAGCATTTCCTGCCGCACGTGATGGCCGTGCCGGTGGGCAGCACGGTGGATTTTCCCAACCTGGATCCCATCTATCACAACGCTTTTTCCAACTTCAGCGGCCAGACCTTCGACACCGGCCTGTACAAGCCGGGCACATCCCGGAGCGAGTCGTTCAAGGTCCCCGGCATCATGCGGATCTTCTGCAACATACACCCCACCATGAGCGCCATCATCGCGGTCCTGCCCACTCCTTTCTACGCCGTGACGGACGCTTTGGGCCGATTCAGCATCCCCGCGGTGCCGCCCGGCGAGTACGAGCTGCGCATTTTTCACGAGCGGTCGCTGCCCGATGTCCTGAAGTTCCTGGAACGGCGCATCACCGTGCCCGACGGCGGCCTGTCGCTGCCGCTGATCTCCATTTCGGAGACCGGGTACATCCCCGCCGCCCACTTCAACAAATACGGCAAGGAGTACCCACCCGTGGCCAACGACAGCACTTATCCGGGGGCGCGAAAATAATGCCGCGTTTTTCCCGCCTGCCGCTTTTGTGGAGGATTCTGCTCTCCACCTTCTTCGCCGTGACGGCCATCTTCGTGATCACCGGAGAGATCGTCCTCGGGCACATCAGCCAGACCATGTGGGACAGCCTGGAAGAAGAGGTGCACAACAGCTTTCAGGCGTACACTTCGCTGCTCGAATCGCGCGCGGAGCTGCTGGCTTCGGTCAGCCGGCTGTTGAGCGTGATGAGCGAAGTTCGCCTGGCGGTGAGCACCGGCGACCGCGCCACCATCCAGGATTCGGCCAGCGAGTTATGGTCGAAGGTCTCCAACGAGAACGCGATTTTCCTGGTGACCGATCCGCGCGGCAAAGTTCTCGTTTCCCTGGGCGGAGTGACCACCTTCCCGCTCGACAAGGATCTCGACGTGGTGCCCGAGGCGGCCAGCAAATTCCCTGAGCAGTCCGAAGGGTTCCTCCTGCAGAACGGCGAGCTGTACCACATCTCGGTCACCCCGCTTTACCTGGATTCGACCCGCGGGCCGCTGGTTCAAAACGTGCTCGTGGCGGGGTATCACATGGACGCGCTGGTGGCGCAAGGGCTCAAGGAGCGCACCAACAGCGATTTCCTGTTCCTCACGCCGGGCGGCGTGATTACGTCCACGCTCAACCCCCGGGCGCGCGATGCGTTGGTTGCCAACCTCCGGAAGACTCCCCAGCCGGAACGCGTGAGCGATGGCGCGGTGCAGTATGCGCTCTACAGTACGCCCATCGCGGACATCACCGGCAAGCCCCTGGGCGAGATCTGCATCCTGCGTTCCTACGAAGCGGCGCAACGGCGGATCGCCGGCCTGTATACCAACATCATCCTGCTGTGGCTGGGGGCCATGGCCGCCGGTTTCGCGCTGACCTACCTGCTGGCGCGGCGCATCGTACAACCCGTCAAACAACTGGATCGCGCGGCGGCGGAGGTGGCGCGCCAGAACTATACCATCGAGGTCGAGGTGACCGGCCAGGATGAAATGGGCCGCCTGGCGCGCACCTTCAACAACATGTGCGCCTCCATCCGGCAGGCCCGCGAGGACCTGATCCGCCACGAGCGGATTTCGACCATCGGGCGCTTGTCGGGCTCCATCGTGCACGACCTGCGCAATCCGCTGGCGGCAATCTATGGAGGCGCCGAAATGCTGGTGGACGCCGATCTGCCGCCGGCCCACGTCAAGCGCCTGGCCGGCAACATCTACCGCGCCTCGCGGCGCATTCAGGAGCTGCTCCAGGATCTGCTCAACGTTTCGCGCGGAAGGACCGGCGCGCTGGAAGTGTGCCGGCTGCGCGAAGTGGCTTCGGCGGCGTGCGATTCCCTCGCCGGCGCGGCCGAAGCGCAGGGCGTGACGGTGAGCCTTTCGATTCCCGCCGAGATCGAGGTGCCGCTGGAGCGGAGCCGTATGGAACGGGCGTTTGTGAACCTCATCGCCAACTCGCTGGAGGCCATGCCGCAGGGCGGCGCGGTGAGCATCTCGGCCGTGCCCGAACGGGGCTCCGTAATCGTTCAGGTACAGGACAACGGGCCGGGAATCGCGCCGGAAATCAAATCGCAGCTCTTTCAACCGTTCGTCAGCGCGGGCAAGCGCAACGGCCTGGGGCTGGGACTGGCTCTCACTCGCCAGACCGTGCTGGAGCATGGCGGCGACATGTGGGTGGACTCCGAGCCGGGCCGCGGCGCGCGGTTCAGCATCCGGCTTCCCGGCGCGTCGGTGGCCCAGGCGCAGAGTCTGCCGGCGTGAACCGCCATCTTCGCCGGATCGCCACTCAGCCATAGCGGCTGGCAGGAGCCGGCTCACCCGGGCCGGCAATAAGCCCTTGCGATGAGTTGAATTCGGGGATACTCTGAGGAGTCACGCGGCGCTCCGCCAGCATGTTTTTTCGAGCGCCGGTCGAGGGTAATCATGGTGTCGCAAAAAGGCATTCTTCCGACGGTGTTTCTCTTGGGGCTGGTCTCCAGCGTGGTGCCGGGAGCCCGCGCGCAGTTCCTTCCGCAAGCCAAGTTGTTCGGCAGCGGTTCGGTGCCTTCCGCCGGGCTCACCCCGGGTGTATACCAGGGCGCATCGGTTGCCGTGTCTTCCGACGGGAATACGGCGATCGTCGGTGGGCCGCAAGACAACAGCGCCATCGGAGCAGCCTGGGTTTTCACCCGCACCAACTTGTCATGGACCCAGCAAGGCGGCAAACTGGCCGGCACCGGCACAGTGGCGGGCTCCACTTCGTTGCAGGGCAGCGCCGTCTCGCTCTCCGCGGACGGGAATACCGCCATTGTGGGCGGGCCATCCGACAACTTCGATGCGGGAGCGGCGTGGATCTTCACGCGCGCCGCCGGCGCCTGGACCCAGCAGGGCGGCAAGCTGGTTGGCGCCGGCGCGGCGAACTCCGGCGGAGACTTCCCCGGCGTCCGGCAAGGCAGCGCCGTGGCGCTCTCCGGCGACGGGATGACGGCCATCATCGGCGGGCCCAGCGACAACCTCAGTATCGGCGCGGCGTGGGTGTTCACGCTCAGCAACGGAGTGTGGACCCAGCAGGGCAACAAGCTGGTCGCCAGCGACGCCGTCGGCGGCTCGCAGGTAGGTATCTCCGTGGCGCTTTCCTCCGACGGCAATACCGCCATCCTCGGCGGGCCCATCGATAACGGAGGCGTGGGAGCGGCATGGATATTCACCCGCGGCAACGGGGTCTGGACGCAACAAGGCAGCAAACTGGTGGGGCTGGGCGCGGCCGGCAGCCCCTTGCAGGGCAAATCGGTGGCGCTCTCGGCGGACGGCAATACCGCCGCCGTGGGCGGACCCGGCGACAACAGCAGCCTCGGAGCGGTCTGGATATTCACGCGCAACACTTCAGGCCAGGGAGCGCCCTGGAACCAGTCGGGCTTCAAGCTGACCGCGTCCGATGAATCGGGCAGCGCGGCCCTGGGCAGCAGCGTTTCCCTCTCCGCCAACGGCATCACGGCCCTGGCGGGCGGGCCGTTCGACAACCGGCCCGCCGGCGCTGTTTGGGTGTTCACCAACAACAACGGAACCTGGAGCCAGCGGGGCAGCAAGCTGACTCCCTTCGCCGTGCTTGGGACTTTCGCCAGCCTGGGCACCTCGGTGGCCATTTCCGGCGACGCAACCACCGCCGTTGCCGGCGCTCCGGCCGACGGCACCGACACTGATTTCACGGCCTACGGCTCGGCGTTGGTGTGGACGCAGTTGGCGGGCCCCCGCTTCGGCCTTTCCGCACCCACAACGGCCATCCCCGGCGTACCCTTCAACTTCACCGTCACCGCGCTGGACGCCAACGGCAACCCCAACCCCGCCTACTCGGGCACCGTGCGTTTCATCAGCACCGACCTGGCCGCGATCCTGCCCGCCAACTCCACGCTGACCAACGGCGCCGGCACATTCTCGGCCACCTTCAACACCCTCGGGCCCCAGAACATCACCGCCATCGACACGGTGACCGGCGCATCCGGATATTCCAATGCGGTTGCCGTGGCGTTCGGGACCATGCCGGTATCGGCCAGCCCCGCAGCCGGCAGCGGCCTCAACCAGACGTTTACGTTCACCTTCACCGATCCCCGCACCTGGGAGGATCTGACTGTCGTCAACGTGCTGATCAACAACTTCCTCGACGGGCGCAATGCCTGCTACCTGGCCTACAGCCGTCAGACCGATACGATCTACCTGGTCAACGACGCCGGCGCGGGCAACTTGCCGGGGCTGCCCCTCAACGGATCCGGGAACGGGACCACGAGCGTTTCCAACAGCCAGTGCGGGTTGAACCTGGTGGGTTCATCGGCCTTTACCAACGGCAATACCCTGTCATTGGTGCTCAACTTGAATTTCTTCGCCGGCTTTGCGGGCGACAAGGTGGTCTACATGGCCGCCCGAGACCTCCAGGGCGACAATTCGGGATGGCAGGCGTTAGGCACGTGGGGAGTGCCGGGCGCCGTGACCTTCCCCGCCGTCGGAGGCGTGAGCCCCGCACGCGGCGCGGGCTCGAGCCAGGTCTTCACGTTCACCTTCTCCGACACCAAGGGCTACCAGGATCTCGGCATCGTGAACATCCTGGTCAACAACTTCCTCGACGGGCGGCAGGCCTGCTATCTGGCCTACAGCCGGCCGTTGAACCAGCTATTCCTGGTGAACGATACCGGCACGGGGCTGGTGCCGGGCCTGGCGCTCAACGGGTCGGGTTCGGTGTCCAACAGCCAGTGTACGGTGAACGCATCCGGCTCGTCGGCCGTTGGAAACGGCAATACCCTGACCCTCATCCTGAATGTGAGCTTCACCGGCACATTCGACGGCAACCGCGTGATCTACCTGGCGGCGCGCGACTCGACGGACGCCAATAACTCGGGCTGGCAGGCGTCGGGCTCCTGGACCGTTCAATGAGTCTCCGGGAAGTACCATAACAGGATCGAGCGGCCGATTCGCTTTTGCGGCTCGATCCGGCCGGGCCACGCCGGGTCTCCGAAGACCTTCCACATGGTGATGCTCACGGCATTCCAGCCCGGCGAAGGGCGGTCCGGATCGCTCGGGCTCGTGGCGGGCATCGCGTGGCCGGCGAGGGCGTAGGTCCGGTTGAACGGCGTGAAGGTCAGGTGCGAGCAGCCCGCTTGCGCCAGGAATGCGCCCAGCCGCTTCATGTCCTGGCCCCAATCGAGGTCGGAATCGGCCACGAAGCGCTCGGGATGGCTGCCGGCGATCTCGTTGGTGTAGGCCAGGTAGTCGGGGTGCTGCATCACCCCCGAAATCACTTGCCAGGCCAGCAGCAGGACCACCGCGGATCTTGCCGGCCATCCGCGCGCGGCCGAAGCGGCGATCCCGCACGCCACCGCAACACCGATATAGACCGGCAGCACGAAACGCACTCCGATATCGATGCGGCCGGTCATGGAGACCAGCAGAATGCCCGCCGAAAACGCCAGCGGAATCCGGACTGCCCGCCAGGCTTGCGCCACGGCAAGGCACAGCAGCAGCCCAAGCGCCAGCGGAGTCTTGATTCCCAGAACCACCGGGAAGTAATACCAGAAGCCATCGGGGCTGCGGCTCCCCAACAGGAACGAGGAATGGCCCGCGCGGTTGTGCGCCCACACCGCGTGAATTCCCGAAAAGAAGCGCGGCGCGGGCAGACGGGCATGGAGGAAGTCCACCCGCGCGAACGAGAAGCCGTACGCCGCCCACACCACCAGGCCCGCCGTGGCCAGCACCAGGGCGAGAGGCCCCCTGCGGCGCCAGGCCTCGCGCGCCAGCCACGCCGGTCCCTGCCGCGCCGCAGCCAGGTGGCAGACGGACATCAGCAGCCAGGCTGCGGGCAAGAAGACCAGGGCCGAGAATTTGGAGATGGCCGCGAGGCCCAGAACGGCGCCGAAGAGTATGCCGCGGCGAGCGTTCGGCAGATCGGCCCAGTATAGCGACGCCAGGGCCGCGGCGCCCGTCAGGGCGCACAGCGCCGCATCCGTGGTGATGACCCCCGCATGCGCCAGCACCGGCGGAATCGTGGTGAACAGCGCGGTGGCCACGAGGGCTGCCGCGGGCCCCCCCGCCCGCAGGCCCCACAAGAAGACCACCAGGGAAGCGATCCAGAAGAACGGCAGAATCCCGGCGCGCCCCAGCGCCAGCACGCGGTCATAGTGCGCGCCGTGTCCCAGGATGCGGTAGCCTTCCCCATACGCGTCGGGGCCCGGATGGAACCGCTCGCCCGCCAGGTACGGGCCAATGGCCGCCAGGACTCTGGCCAGCGGCGGGTGGGTATCCTCGTATCGATACTTGCCGGTGCTGAGGTACTCCATGCCCGCCGCGAGGTTGTCGGGTTCATCGATCGTGTGGTTGAACACACGATGAGTGGCGACGATCCGGCAAGAGCCGGCCACCACCAGAAGCAGCGCGGCGACAGCGTGCAGTCGCGGGAACTCCATGTCCGAAGCGATTATACGCTGCCGTTACCGAGCCGCTGCTAGTGTCCTCTCCAAGACGTGGGGCGGGCAATCCTGCCCGCAGCCGGCTTTCAGCCGGCTGGACCCGCTGTAGCCAAGAATGGCTGCCCCACATCGGGTTGCGCAGCGTTGTTAATTCTTATGCGGGACACCACGCTAGTGGCCCCCGCCGGAGTCGCCGTGGTTGCCGGAACCCGAGGCGGCGCTGTTAGCGGTGGCCAGAACGTTATTGCCGGTGGTCCAGAGATTGTTGATCCCGCCGGAGAGGTTGACCACCACCGCCAGCACGATCACGCAGAGAAAGGCCAGGATCAGGGTATATTCGGCGAGGTCCTGTCCGTGATCTTCCCGACGGAAGATTGCGCGAATCTTCTGCCACACGGTTCTTACCTCAAGACAGCGTAGCTCCGGCGTCCCCGCGCGACTAGACTAACTTTCGAATTACTAACGTTCGATAGCAGCCTCGGGGATCATTCCCCCGAGCCGCCCGATCCCATCTCCCGGCAGGCCGTCTCCACATCCGGATCGATGGGCGTTATGCGGTGGATGTGCACGGTGTCGAACGACTGCTTCACCCTGCCCCTGGCGCCCGCGATTCGCACTTTTCCGCCCTCATGTTCCATCTGCCCGGCGCAACTCACCAGCATGCCGATGCCGGCGCTATCGATGAAGTCCAGGCCGGCGACGTCCAGTATCAGCTTGCGGACGCCCCCCTCGATCAGGCGCTTGATCGCGTTCTCCACGCCCATCAGGATATTTCCGAGGGAGAGCCGCCCGGTAATGGTCAAGACGGTTATGTCCGGCTCCACGCGGCGAGTGTTCGTCTCCGTGATCATCGTCTTGGATCGTATCACTATCCGGACACCGGCGCATCGGCCGCCGCTATCCCGCCGCGCGGCGCAGGCGGTCGAGGACTCCGGCCCATTCGGGCGTGTCGGGCGGGAGTTCCACCGCGATCCAGTCGCGGTGCTCCGCATCCAGCCGGTGCAGCGTTTGATACAGAAGGGCCGCGTAGTCCCGCGGATCGGACGGCATCTCCTGGTCGATGCGCAGCCACTTCCCGCTGCCTGCGGGCGGCCGCTCGCCGGTGTGCAGCAGATAGAGCGGCGTCGCGGGGCGATAGTGGCGCGCGTGCATGCCGGGCGACGCGTGCGCGCCGTTCTCGGGCGCCGCGGCCACTTCCACCGGGCCGATCAGTGCTTCGATCTCCGGCAGCGGAATGACCCCCGGGCGCAGCAGCAGCGGATGGTCCACCAGCGAGAGCACCGTCGATTCGATTCCCACATCCGCCACGCCGCCATCCAGAATGTAATCGGCCAGCATGGGAGGAATGTGGCCGGCGCTCGTGGGAGACAGCTCCGTGAAACGGTTGGCGCTCGGCGCGGCGATCGGCACTCCGGCGGCGCGGATCAGTTGGAGCGCCACCGGGTGCGCGGGCATGCGCAGCCCGACGGTCGGCAGGCCGGCGGTCACGATGTCGGGAATCTTCGGACCCTTGGGCACCACCAGGGTCAGCGGTCCCGGCCAGTAGCGCCGCGCGAGTATCTCCGCGGACTCCGGCCAGCGCGACGCCAGGTCGCGCGCCATCTCCACCGAATCCACGTGAACGATCACCGGGCTGGTGTGCGGCCGGCCCTTCGCCGTGAAGATGCGCTCCACCGCGGCGGCGTCCAGCGCGTTGGCGCCCAGGCCGTAGACCGTCTCGGTGGGGAACGCCACCAGCTTGCCCGCGCGGATCAGGGCCGCGGCCCGCTCTATGCTCATTCGGGCGGCTCAACCGTGTCGTCGCCCGCGGTCTTTCCCGTTTTGCGCCACACCAGGTACGCGTGGATCATCCGGTCGAGATCGCCCTCCAGCACGCGGTCCACATCGCCGAGCGAAAGCTTGCTGCGGACGTCCTTCACCAGCCGGTAGGGCGCCAGCACGTAGTTGCGGATCTGGCTGCCGAAATTGATCTCCAGCTTGGAGTCTTCCGTCTTCCGCGCCTCCACCTTCTTCTTCTCCAGCTCGTACTCGTAGAGCCGCGCCCGAAGCTGCTTGAAGGCGCTGTCGCGGTTCTTGTGCTGCGACCGCTCGTTCTGGCACTGCACCACGATCCCCGTGGGGAAGTGCGTGATCCTCACCGCCGAATCGGTCATGTTGACGTGCTGGCCGCCGGCCCCCGAGGAGCGAAACGTGTCGATCCGCAAATCGTCCTGCTTGATATCGATCTTGATCTCGTCGTCCACCTGCGGGTAAACGAAAACCGACGCGAACGATGTGTGCCGCCGCGCGTTGGCGTCGTACGGCGAGATGCGCACCAGCCGGTGCACCCCGATCTCCGATTGCAGCAGCCCGTACGCGTTTTCGCCGTTGACTTCGAAGGTCGCCGACTTGATGCCCGCCCCTTCGCCCTCCAGGCGGTCGGTGATTACCGTCTGGAAGCCCTGGCGCTCGGCCCATCGCAGGTACATGCGCAGCAGCATCTCGGCCCAGTCCTGGCTTTCGGTGCCGCCCGCGCCCGGGTGGATGGTCACGATGGCGCTGCGCGCGTCGTTTTCGCCGGAGAGCAGCATGGCGGTCTCCAGGCGCTCCAGCAGCTCGCCGTAGGACTTCAGCTCGCGGTCGAGGTCGCCCGCCACGTTCTCGCCTTCGCGCGCCAGCTCGAACAGCGTGTCCAGATCGTCCGTCAAGGCGCGGATGTGGTCCTCGTTGGCGATGGCCTCTTCCAGGCGCTTGCGGTCCTGCATCACCTTCTGGCTTTTCTCGGGTTGATTCCAGAAGTCGGGCGCCGAAATCCGCTCTTCGATTTTGGCTAGTTTCTGTTTTTGCGCGGAGACGTCAAAGATACCTCCGCACGGCCAGCGCCTGTTCGCGGAGGGGCTGATATTCGCGTTCCAGTTCTTCAACAGTCATGGGGGTTCACTCCAATTCTAACAGATACCCCTTCCTGCCCACATTCCACGCGCGCGTCTTGCCCAAGGTGGTCTCGACCCCTTCGGATTCGTGAATGTGGCCGCAGAAGAAGTAAGCCGGCTGCCGCTGTTCGATGAAGGCGCGGACCGAGCGCGACCCCGCGTGCACTCCCGGACGGATCTGGTCGAGCGGCGTGCCGTACGGCGGCGCGTGGCAGACCAGCACCAATGGATCCAGCTCGGCGAAGCGCTGAAGGCGGTCGGCAAGCTGCGGCTCGGTGTACTCCCCCGGCGTGTGGAACGGGGTCGGATTGGAGTAGCCCAGGCCGGCGACATGCCACTTTCCCACCTGGATGTGCCGCTCGTGGAAGGCGTGCAGGCCGTAGCGGGCGCACATCGCCGCCACATCCACCGCCGATTCGTGATTGCCGGGAAGCACGTAGACCTTGTCGCCGCGCGTTTGCAGGATTTCGCCGCAGCGCTCGTACCCTTTGGCCCAAGTCACCTGGTCGCCCGCCGCGATATAGTAATCCGCCTCAACGCTCAGCAGGTGCTCGAGCGTCTTCCAATTGTTATGGATGTCGGAAAAAATGAGCAGCTTCACGGCTGATGGCGGAGAATCATGCGCCCTGGCGCATGATTTGAGGCTAATCCGTTTGCCATTCCGGTGCAAGCCTGTCGCCGCCCGCTGGCCTGTGGCACTCTAAGAACATATGGGCGAGTACGACAGCGAGCTTTCCAAAATCGTAGCCGAGTTGAACCGCGCGGCGCCGAGCCAGAAATACTCCGCGGTACGCAGCCCGCAATCCACCGCGTCTCTCGATCAGTTGCTCCATGCGGCGGCCGGCCGCAACGCATCCGACGTGTTGCTGATCGCGGGCGCGCCGGCGATGCTGCGGATCAACGGCGTGCTGGCGGGCGGCGCGGGAGCGGCGCTCGAGCCCGACGACGTGCGCAGCCTCGTCCTGCCGCTGCTGGAGCCGTGGCAACTGGAGGAGCTGCAGAAAAACAAGTCCGTGGACCTGAGCTTCATGCGCGAGGGCATGGGCCGTTTCCGCATCAACATCCATCACCAGCGCGGCACCCTGGCGGCCAGCATCCGGCTGCTGCCTTCGCGCATTCCCTCGCTCGAATCGCTGCACCTGCCGCTCTCGCTGGCCAAACTGGCGGAGCGGCGCCAGGGCCTGGTGCTGGTGACCGGCGCCACCGGGTGCGGCAAATCGTCCACCCTCGCCGCCCTCATCGATCTCGTCAACACCAAACGCGCGGCGCACGTGGTCACCATCGAAGATCCCATCGAATACCAGCACGCCAACCGCAACTCCATCGTGGAGCAGATCGAAGTGGGCCGCGACACGCCGGATTTCGCCGTCACGCTCCGCAGCATCATGCGCCAGACGCCCGACGTCATCCTGGTAGGCGAAATGCGCGACGCCGAAACCATGGCCACCGCGCTGACCGCCGCCGAGACCGGCCACCTGGTGCTTTCCACGCTGCACACCAACGATGCCATCCAGGCCGTGGCGCGGATCCTCGACTCATTCCCCGCGGGAAACCAGCCCCAGATCCGCCAGCAATTGTCGCTGGCCCTGGCGGCGGTGATCGCGCAGCAGTTGGTGCCCGGGGTGGACACCGTTTCGCGCTGGCCCGCGGCCGAGATCATGATCGCCACCGACGCGGTGCGCGCGCTCGTCCGCAAGGGCGAAGATCACCAGCTTCGCTCGCAGATTTCCGTGGGACGCGCGGAAGGAATGATGACCATGGAGCAGTCTTTGGCGGAGTTGGTGAAACTCGGCCGCATCTCGCGCGACACGGCCTTCGCGCACTGCTTCCGCATCGACGATCTGCAGAGATATCTGGGGTAGAGGCCGCGGTTCACCCCGCACTTGCTTCGACTGTCTACTCTTTATCCGAATACTCGGAAGGCACGTCGTCCTCCGGGACCTCTCTGGTGTGCACTTCCCCCGCTTCGGGATCGGTTGGAGTCTCCACGCCCAGGAGAACCTCCGCCTCGAAGTACTGCCCCTCCTCGACGAGTTCCTGGACGCTCTCGGAGCCTGCCTCGGCGCTGTCCGGCAATCCCTGCGTGTCTCCGGATTGGCCCGCCGAACCCGGCCCACCGCCCTTTTCCTCCGGCACAACGTCGGCGTAAGTTCTCAATGACTCGTTTTGCTTCTTCATATCGTAATGGTGGCACGCCACGGGCCATCGCGGAGTGGCGGGGGGGACCACCCCAGGCCGTGGCGCCGGCCCGATTGCCGGCACGACGCGCCAGGTTTCGCCGCTACTTGATCTCGACTTTGACGAGCGCCTTATCGGGGTGTTCATGGCGCCATTTGAAGTATTGCTCTTGCTCGGGCCGCTTCACTGTATTGAACTTGCGATACTCCCGATGTTGCTCCGTGAGATAGGTGCGGTACGCCTTGTCTTCGTTGTCGTTCCACACATGATAGTCCTTGCCGCCTTGATCGTAGTAGCGTTTGTCGTTTCCGCCTGCGGCTTGCGCTACGCCAGGACCGATCAGGGTGGTGCTCAACACCAACGCGCTCAAAATTAGGAACCGATGCATTTTGTTATCCTCGCTGGGCATAATAAGCACTCTGCTGGCCGTTCGGCGGGAAAGGCCGGGAACACAAGCCTGGGCAGTGGCAGCGGTGTGGCGCACTATGTCCCGAGCGGCGAACGAGTGCAGAAGCTGCACATGAAAGTGCGGGTCCTGGTACTGAACGCATCGCCGCTGATCTTGCCGCCCCATCCCAACCCCATCTGGGGTAGCATCGGCCAGTGTGTATAATTCCGGTGTGGCAGCTATCTACGATTTCCGCAGCATCCAGTTTGACGATGCAGTGCGGGCGGCGAGCCGCGGAGCCTTTGCCGAGACGCTCGCGGCTGGGCTGCCTGTCTTCTATATCGACGGCGAAGGTCTCAATGTGATGGAGCGCGCCGATGGCCGAAGATTCGAGATCCGCTGGCTTCCGGGTGCCCCAACCGGCGAGAACTACGAAATCATCCACGAATTGGCGACGCACGCCGCCTGAGGCAGCGTGCCCACCCTCACGGTAATCGCAGGTCCGAAAGGCTCCGGAAAGTCCACGCTCACCAGATCAGTCGATTTCGAGGGACGCGAACGGCTCCTGGATCCCGATACGATTGCCCGCGTTCTGAACCCTTTCGATCACATCCGGGGCAGCCATTGCCGCCGGACGCGAAGTTCTGAGACGAACGGCGGACTATCTCAATCGGGGAGTGAGCTTTGCGTTCGAGACGACCCTTTCCGGTCGAAGTAAGGCGGACCTGATCCGCAAGGCCAAGTCCCGCGGGTATGAGATCCACCTGGTGTTTATTGGACTGGACAGCCCGGAGCGATGTATCACGCGCATAAGAAATCGAGCAGCGCGGGGAGGTCATTTCATTCCGGATGCCGACGTGAGGCGCCGGTACAGCAGGAGCATTGCGAATGCCGCTCGAGCGCTCCGACTGGCGGATATCGCCAAGTTCTATGACAATTCCGGAGACGGTGCTCGCCTCGTCCTGGTAGCACAGGCCGGTGTCGTAGTGTGGCAGGCTGAGCCACTTCCAGCATGGGTCAAGCTGCGAATCGGCATCGATGGCCGGCTCGCTTTTGGCTGGGCGAGGACTTCACGGAATCCTTAACCGTAGGGCCGGTCTCACATCGATTCCGCGGCGCCAAGCGCGTTTCCCGTCACTGATCCCGTTCCGGGCGCTGAGCCGCGGCTCTCTCCGAGTGGCGCGTGACTCGGGACCAAAGTCGCCATCGTTCCGGTCGGTCGACCTGATCGGTCGAGGGAAGGGCGCGCACATCTCCCGAATGAACGGGTCTCCGAGATCTGTTTGGAATCGGCGAGCAGCGCGGAGATCGCATCATCTGCACGGTCGCGGGAGACGAGTCGAGCGGGTGAACTGCGCCAGCCAAAGGTCGTCTTCGAACAGGCTGAATGAGCGCGTCTGGACAACATCAAACCCGTAACGTTCGAATGCGGCAACGATCTCCTGGTCCGATCGCAGCTTCGTGCGCGGGCTGGTCGGCCGCCGTTGTGTGATGTCCTCGCACACGACAACGGTGTCCGCGGCATCGCACATCGCGGATACCAGGGCAAGGAAATCCTCCTCGGAGACGTTGTGTATGAGAACCAGACAACAGACCGCCAGATTGAAATGACGACTGGGAAGGACCTCCTGACCGAATCCGAGCTTGTATTCGTGGACAGCCGCACGCCGCTCCGCCTCGCGCGATCTGTTACGCTCCAGCATTCGTGGACAGAGGTCTACAACGGTCAATCGTCCAACTACATCGACCAGGGCCGAAGTGATTCGGCCGGTTCCTGCGCCGACCTCGACGGCGGTTTCCCATGGCCCGCCACCGATCGACCGCACGAATTCCATCACCTCAGCCACGTACTGTTGGGAGCCGCTCTGTAGTTTGTCCGCGGGATAGCGAACGCTCATGTCGGGAATCGGCCCCGGCTGCCAGGCGCGGTAATCCCACTCGTCGCGCATGTCTCTCAAGCCCCACTCGTGGCGGCGCTCGCCTAACGCCTCGATTACGGGATCCCAGTTATTGTTGCATTCAAGGGCGCACAACGTCAGAAGGCACGCCTCGGCGGCGGGTTCCCAGCAGTTCTCGACCAAGTCTCCCGCAATCGCGTCGGGGTGGAGGTGAATGGCGCGCAGTTCGACGTCCGCTCGGCAGTGCTCGAGTAGCCGGACGAACTCGTGCGGGTATTGCTCTACGAAGCCGAATTGAAAATAAAGCTTGCGCGCATCAGCGCCGAACGTCAATAGACTGAGATCTGGTGTGCTCACCTGATGTTTCAGTTCTTCCCACGACGTTCTTACGATTTGCGAGAAAGGGTCGGGATTTAAACACCATCGCATGATCCCGCTCGCCGCGAACGTTGTCCGGCCAGGATAGACGTGGGAGTGGACGGAATGTTTGCTTGCCACAACGCGGCCGTCCGACGTCCGGATGAACAGGCCACAGCCGCAGATGTTCGTGAGGGGGAACGGCCGTAAGTTCATCGCGCCGTCAATGACCAGACGTCCGAATCGGTCGCGATAGGTCTTCGATGGCTTTCGCGGGTCTGGGCGATCCAGATGTTCCCCCGACTTCAGATACGCTTCGTAAGAAGTGCGTCCGAACCGAAAGGTCATTCGCCCATGCGCGTCCCTCTTCGAATAAGCATTCAGCCGGCAGCTTTTTCGGTCCTCATAGTTCTTCTGCAACGCGATTTCGTCGAAGTCCGCGGACAGCGCGAACTCCTGGTCGTCCGCGCCGCAGCTGAATGAGCCTATCGCTCGTTCAACAACTTCGGTTCGGGGCTCGTTCAGGAGCGGCAAATAGGCCAGCTGGAACTCGTCAATTCGAAACAACCAGTCGTAATGTTCCCAAGACGTCCGCCCCGGCCTTAGCGCCTTGCTGGGATCTCCCGGTAAACGGGTTCGTATGCCGGCGACCAGAGCATCGAAAGCGGTATCATCACATTCCGATCGAAAGTGAACGCGCGTTAGCCGGTCGAGCGAATCCACCCCGGAGGACGGCGACTCGCCGCAGCCGGGCAAGAACACCGGAATAACGTGGAGATCGCCGACTTGGATCCTGCGCATCAGTGCGTTCTGGATCTCTTCATGCTGCCAAGGCCCGAGTCCGGCAGGGCCGATGCATACAGCGCAGGTCGAACTTGCGCGCAAGGCCTGCTGCAGTTCTTCAGGCCATGCTCCCCCGGGGAGGAGATCCCGCAAGTCGAAGAACGGCTTCAGGTTGGCGCTGGCCAGCTTCTGTCTGAGATTCTGGACGAGCGTCAAGTCCTTGCGGTTATAGCTAAGGAAGACGTCGTAAGTCTTGGCTTCCACGATCCTTCCGTCCCAATGTTATGCGCCAGGCGGGCACCGTCAATGACCAGGCCGGCTTAAAGTCATTTGAACAGAACGGGCCAAACAGTTCAATCCGGGTTGGCCGCTGGATACTGCCGGCGGGCATTGCCCGAACTCGATTCTGTCCAGATCGTCGGCGACTCGTACAAAGGGATGAGCGCGTTAGCCAGATAGGTCCCCGCAAGTCGGCATCCCTCCCGGAGGGCACATGCCTTTGCATAAGTCGTTGCTATACAAGTTGGATCGTAACCCGCCGGCCAACCATGGCCGCAGCACGTTCCAGGCTCGACAGCGTTATGTCGTTCTTTGCATTTAACAGGCGGTCAACCTGCGTGCGACTCGTCTTGAGTAGTGTCGCCATGCGGTTCTTCGATATCCTCTTTTCCTTCATGGCTTGGGCGAGCTGCCACGCGACAACCTCTTTCACCGCCTGCGATTGAGCCTCTTCAAAGATCCCTTCCGCTTTCAGAAAGTCATCGATGCTGGATCCCATGTGTTTCTTGCTCATCTCATCAACTCCTTCTGGCGCTTACGCGCCAACGCCAAATCCTCGTCTGGCGTAGCCTGCGTCTTCTTGATGAAGCCGTGCAGTGCCACCATACACTCGTGATACAGGCACAACAATACACGCGCCGTGCGCTTCGTTGGCAAATCGGTGCGGATTTCCCAAAGACCGCCGCCCATCGGCCGGCACAGTGGCATTCCCACTGGCCAACGCCATTGCGCCCTCAGAAGGTCTCTCCCTACCGCGTGACGTTCGGCTTCCGGCAATTCCTTCAGCCACTCCCGCACGGGCTCAGTCCCCTTTTCGGATCGGAAGAAGATCAGCGGGACTTTCGGTGGCGGTGGGTTTTCCGTCATTCCCCGTTGTTTGCACCTTCTTTCATACATGTACCATAAATCGTACATGCATGGCAACATCCCGAGGTGACAGGCTTGAACGACGGGGCTCAACGGAGTTTACCCCGATTAGGAACGACAAGTCGGCATCGCGCAGCCAACCCCCGGCCCGCGGTCTGGCACATAGCGACCATCCGGGCGCACTCTGGTAGCGGTCGCGGGCTAGGACGTCGGCTGAGGCCGCCGCGCGCGTTGTGCGAGGTAGTGTTGATCGAGCGCTTGCCGGACGAGAGTTTTGATGACCGCCTGACGGCTCACGTTGAGGTCCTTCGCGGCCCTATCCAACTCCTCCAGCATGGCGGCAGTGACGTCCACATTGACGCGTTGAATCGGCTGAACCATGCGCCCTTGGCCCTTGAAAAAATGGGAAATGTCCTTGCCTTGATCCGCCAGACGAGCAATGCCGTCGGCGGAAACCGGCTTGGCGGATTTACGAGTTTTCTTCATATAGTCGGATCTCCTCTTTCGTCGACCTCCACAAAGTGACGAGATGCACAGGCGGTCGCCCACCCAGCCGACGGCCAAAAACTGTTCCGGAACGTCGGATCGCTGATCGAGCCAGTAAGGCCGTGAGAACAACTCACGCGCCTCCTCAAACCCTATGCCACGCCGCGGATTCGCTCTGAGGCGCCTGCTCTTTCGCACATCGAAGCTAAACCGCATCTGATATGACTGTTATACCATTCTAAGGCGGTGCCCAGCGCATGGAGCTGGCGCGCTACCGAAGCCCCCCTATTGCAATTTGCCATTCACAAACGTTTCAAAAAATTTCGCCGCTGAAATCAAACCACTTACACCTCCGCCCCCCCTCAGAACCCTTGGTTCCGCCTGTTATTCTGAAGCTGGAATTAGGCTTGCGCGCCATTTCGCAAGCCGCAACCAGTTTTCTTCCTGCGCAGGAAGCGTTGCAACTAAGGTGGTACTGAACTCCCGGAGGCCGTCAAACGCCTTGCGGTGTCCAGCCTCGGCTGGCATCGGCGGGAGACTTTGGCTTCGAAGCCAGCCGGTGAATCTGTTACCTCTTCACCGTTCTCAGAGGATCGCATTGAAATGACAGGTTAGTCCGCCATCCAGCGGGCCTCAATCGTCATAAGATGCGGTTCAAATCATTGGGCGGCCGACACGCACGGCGATAAGTCCGGGAGCTTGCTCCAGGCCCGGCCGCCCGCAACGCAGTAGTTCGGCATTTTCCGTGCGCCGGAAGTGTCTCGATATGCTTCTACTTCGCCAGTTTCACCAGCACCGCACCGTGCGAGGGAACGTCGGCCGAGTACTCGTTGGCGACGCTGCCCAGGTCTTTGTGCGCCCACAGGTCGCGGACTTTGTGCGAGCCTTTCACTCCCAAATCCGACCACTTCGCCGTCGCCTTGGCCGCATCGCCGCCGCGATTGAAGAGGCCCACCGCGGTTCCGCCATCCGCCAGCGTGCGCGACCAGACTTCCACGTCGCCGTTCTTCGCCACGCGCGCGCCCTGCTTGCCGAGTTTGTCCTGATCGATGGCGATCACTTCCTTGTTCACCAGGATGCCGAGGATCTCCGGCGGCACGTCCCGCAGGTCGTTGCCCGCCAGCAGCGGCGCCGCCAGCAGGCTCCACAAGCTCATGTGCGTGCGGTACTCCGTCTCGGTCATCCGCCCGTTGCCGATTTCGAGCATGTCGGGATCGTTCCAGTGCCCCGGGTTGGCATACTTCTCGCGGCCCGGCTGCTGGTCGAATCCGATGTTGGCCATGGACTGCCAGGCATCGCGGATGTCCCCGGTGGTGCGCCACAAATTGCCGCCCACCTTGGCTCCCCATTCGCCCACGTTCTGCTGTCCGTACTGGCACAGGCTGTAGACGATGGGACGGCCGGTGTCCAGCAGCGCCTGCCCCATGATGGCGTAAGCGGCCTGCATGGAATCGCTGGTGTACACCTGGCCCGCGCTGCACCAGTCGTACTTCAGATAGTCGATGCCCCACGCGGCCCAGGTCTTGGCATCCTGCGCTTCGTGCTGGTAGCTGCCCTCGAACTGGGCGCACGTCTTGGGGCCCGGCGAAGAGTAGATGCCCAGCTTGAGGCCCTTGGAATGGATGTAGTCCGCCAGCGCCTTCATGTCGGGAAACTTCTCGTTGGTGCGCAGAGCGCCCTTGTCGTCGCGCGTGCCTTCCCACGTGTCGTCGATGTTCACGTAGACGTAGCCCGCGTCCCGCATGCCGTACTTCACCATGGCGTCGGCGATCTCGCGCACCACCTTGTCGCTCACCTGGCGCTGGAATTTGTTCCAGCTGTTCCAGCCCATGGGCGGAGTCTTGGCCAGGCCGTTGTACTTGACGTCCTTGGCCGGTCCCAGCGAGACCTTGGGCGGAGGCGGCGGCAAGGGCTTCGGCGCCTCCGTCGAGACGTGTTTCATGGCCACCTCGCGGGGCATGCCGCGGCCGGGACCGCCGGCACCCGCGCCCGGGGGCCCGCCGGGAGCACCCGCCGGTGGACCGCCCGCGCCGCCGCGCCCGCCGAAGGCCGGCATGGTCAGCACCAGCCCGTCGCCGGTCACTTTTCCGGTGTATTCCATCTTGCGCTCGGTGCCGCCGAAGTCCCGCACCACCACGAAGGAGATCTGGTCGCCATCCACTTTCCCTTCCGAGATGTTGCTGTCCGGGCCCATCCCCGACACGTACCCGGTGAGCTTGTTTCCGTCCTGCTTCAAGGCCAGCACCGTCTGGCGCGTCTGGCCATCGGGACCCTGGGTTCCACCCACCCAGCGGCCCGTGAGATCGGCGGCGAATGCCGCCTGCGCCAGGAAGGCGCTCAGCAATCCAGTCAGAAATTTGTTCATCGAGGCCCAGTATAAAAGGTTTCACCTGCTGGGTCTGCCCGGAGCACGGGATCGCTTCTACCGGTCGCCGGCCACGCGGCCAGGTTGCTGGGAACCGGCCGGCCTTCGGGAGCGGCGTTCGCCACGATCTATCGGCTGGGCGGCGGTTGAAGCGGCTTCACCTGGCCCAGGTTAAGGTCGAGCCAGTCCAGAGCCGCTTTGATGACATCCAGGCGCCCCACTATGTCGTGACCACCGTCGTAGAGCACGAGGCGCTTGTCTTTCTCCGGCGTACCCAGTTAGTCGAAACAGCGGCCGCTGGCTCGTCTCCAAGGGGAAGCGAAAATCGTCTCGCCCGTTCAGCATCAGAACCGGAATCTTGACGCGCGACGCGAAGTTCCAGGGATCCACCGCAGCCGGAACCCTTTCCCAAGAGCCCGATGAAATCAGCAGGGCGGCTTTGAAACGCGGTTCGACGGCGTCCCCAAAAGCTCTTGACAATGTATTAATAGACTAGTACACTATCATTCTAGATGAATACCACGGCGCAACCGGAGAAAAAGGCTTTCGGCTTCCGGCTGGATCTCCATAGCGGCGTTCCAGTCTATCGGCAAATCATGGACCAGGTAATGGGGGCCAAGGCTGCCGGCACACTGGCGGCGGGCACGCAGCTTCCCACCGTGCGCCAGGTCGCCGTGGACCTTTCGGTTAATCCCAATACGGTGGCGCGGGCGTACCGGGAGCTCGAGATTCGAGGCGTGCTGGAGACGCAGCAGGGCACCGGCACGTTTGTGAGTCACCAGAAGGTGAAGCGCGACGATGTCGAACGCCGGCGCCAGCTCACTCAACTGGTGGACGAATTCGTGGCGCGCGCGGGCGCGGCCGGCATGACCATAAAGGAACTCGAGGAGGAGCTAAATGAGCGTAGCAACGATTCTCAAAAGCAGAGGAGATGACGCCATGAAGGGCGATCTGAAAAGCATGCGGCTCAGCACCGTGGGCGTGGCGCTGTTTGTGCTGTGCCTGGCGGCGGGCATGGGGGTCGCCGCCCTGACCAACAGCCCGGCCGGATTATTCGGGGGCGCTCTGGCCGGCCTGTACTGCCTGTTCTCCATCCGCGTGGCGGACCAGTGGGAGAAGGTCGCGGTGCTGCGCTTCGGACGCTACATCGGGCTGCGCGGGCCGGGGTTGTTTCACATGATCCCCATCGTCGATACCCTCAGCCGCTACGTGGACCAGCGCGTGCGCGTGGCCAGCGTCTCCGCCGAATCCACGCTCACCAAGGACACGGTCCCGGTGAACGTGGATGCCATCGTATTCTGGATGGTGTGGAACCCGGAGAAGGCCATCCTGGAGGTGCAGGATTTCACCCAGGGGATCATGCTCAGCGCCCAGACCGCGTTGCGCGAATCCATCGGCCGGCACATGCTGGCCCAGATGGTGACCGAGCGCGAGTTGATGGGGCACGAGTTGCAGCGTATCCTGGACGAGAAGACCACTTCGTGGGGCATCACCGTGCAATCCGTGGAGATCCGCGACGTGCAGATTCCGGTGGAGCTGCAGGACGCCATGTCGCGGCAGGCGCAGGCCGAACGGGAGCGGCAGGCGCGCAATATTCTGGGACAGGCGGAGACCGAGATCGCGGAAAAGTTCTCTTTGGCCGCGGACACGTATCGCGACAACCCCGTGGCGCTGCATCTCCGGGCCATGAACATGTTGTATGAGGCCATCAAGGAGAGAGGCTCCATGGTGATCGTGCCTTCCTCGGTGGTCGAGACCATGGGCCTCGGCGGAATGCTGGCTACCGCCTCGTTGGGCGGCGCCAAAGTGGAGTGACCGTTACCGGGCCACGACCGTGAGGGAGCGGTCGGGCCACCAGGGGGGACGCTATGTTGATTCGCAAGCTGCGGCGCGATCCGGTTCTGATTGCGGCGGCCACGGCCACGCTGGCCATTTGCATCGGAGCGAACACCACCATGTTCAGCCTGGTGAATTCGATCCTGCTCAAGCCGCTGCCCTATCCCGGCGGGGATCGCCTCTGCTGGGTCACCGAGCGGATGGGCCGCAACAACGAGATGGATGTGGCGGTCGCCCCGGATTACTACAGCCTCCGCGAGCAGGGCCGCGTCTTTGAGGACGTATCGGCGTTCGATACCCTGACACTCAACTGGACCGGCGTCGAAAGGCCGGAGCAGTTGGACGCGGCTCAGGTGACTCCATCGTTCTTCCGCGTGATGGGATCGCAACCCCTGATGGGCCGGTACCTGGCGCCGGGTGAGGAGGGGTCGAAAGCACCGCCCATCGCGGTGGTGAGCTATGCATTCTGGCGCAACCGGCTGGGCAGCGATCCCGGCGCAGTGGGGAAGGCGATCCAGCTCGACCGGCTTCCCCACACCATCGTCGGCGTGATGCCGCAGGGCTTCGACTACCCGCAGGGCACGCAAGTCTGGAGGCCGCTGCCGATAGACGAAGCGTCGCAGCGGCCGCGCTCGGCCAGGCGGCCCATGCGGATAGTGAACATTCTGGCGCGCTTGAAACCAGGTGTCGGCGAGCAGCAGCTCGCCACCGAAATGAGCCGGCTCACCTTCGCCATCCGCGGAGAGTATCCGCCCGAATACGAATCGGCGGGATTTCTGAAGAACATGGCCATCACCGCCATGCCGTTGCAGGGACGCATGACGGGGGACCTGAAGCCGGCGCTCCTGGTGCTGACCGCCGCGGTGGGGCTGGTGCTGCTGATCGCCTGCGTCAACCTGGCGAACCTGCTGCTGGCGCGGGCCAGCGCTCGGCAACGCGAGCTGGCGGTGCGGCTCGCGCTGGGCGCCGACCGTTGGCGCATCATCCGCCAGATGCTCGCCGAGAGCGTCCTGCTGGCGTTGCCCGGCGGCCTCGCGGGAATGGCCATCGCCGGTCTCGCCGTGTGGGCTTTGAACGCGGCCAAGCCGCTGGTCCTGGTGCGCTATCCGGCTATCTCCGTCGATGTCCCCACCCTGCTATTCACCTTCGGCCTGACGCTCGGGACCGGCCTCGTGTTCGGCATCGCGCCCGCGCTGGCCGCGGGCCGGATCGACATCCAGAATTCGCTGAAAGCCGCGGGCCAGACGCAGAGCCTCGGACCGCGCATCGCGGGCTTGCGGCGAATCCTCGTGGTGGCGGAGTTGAGCGTCTCGTTGGTGCTGCTGGTGGGCGCCGGGCTCTTGTCCCGCAGCTTTCTCAAACTGGCCGGCGCCCGGCTCGGCTTTCCCGCCGACCACCTGCTCACCTTGCGGGTGAATCTCACCAGCTCCCGCTATGCCACGGCGGAAAGCCAGGTGCAATTCTTCGAGGACGTGCTCCAGCGCGTGCGCGGCCTCCCCATGGTGCGCGATGCGGCGGTGTCCACCGATGTACCGCTCTCCGGCGAGCGTCAATGGAACTCCACGTCGTTCCAGGTGGCCGGACGCCCGCCGCTGCCGGCGTCGCAACGGCCTTCCGCGGCCGTCACCATGGTGAGCCGCGACTTCTTCCGCACCATGGGGATTCCGCTCACCGCCGGCCGCCTGTTCGGCCCCGGGGACAGCCCTTCGTCGCCTGACAATATCGTGGTGAACGAGGCCTTTGCGCGAAAAATATTCCCCGGCGAGGACCCGCTCGGCCGCCGCATCGTCACGGGCGCTAACGACAGCCAGCAGTTCACGATCATCGGGGTGGCCGGCAGCATTCGCGGAAATGCGCTGGGCGCGGAGCCGGCGCCCTTGATCTATCACTGCACCTGCCAGGGCGGAAACCGCTTTCTTTCCCTGATGCGGCTGATGGTGCGCACCAACCAGGACCCGAGTGCGGCCATCCGCGCCGTGGAAGGCCAGGTGTATGCCGTGGATCGCGATCAGCCGGTGTTCGATGTCAAGACCATGGAACAGCGCCTCGAAGACTCCCTCGCCCCGCAGCGCTTCCAACTGGTGCTGATCGGCACATTTGCCGTGCTGGCGATCCTGCTGGCGGCGGCCGGCGTGTACGGCGTGATGTCGTACCTGGTGGCGCGGCGCACGCGCGAGATCGGGATTCGCGTGGCCTTGGGCGCGCGGCCGGAGGACATCATGCGCCTGGTCTTCTCGGAGACCGCCGGGTTGGTGCTGGTGGCCGTGGCGATCGGCCTGGGTGGCGCGTGGGTGCTGACGCGCTACGTGAAGGCCATGCTCTACGGCGTGACGGCGCTGGACGGCCCGACGTTCGCCATCACTCCCCTGGTGCTGGCGGTGACCGTCCTGGTGGCCTCCTTGGGACCGGCGCGGCGCGCGGCGCGCGTGGATCCGATCACCGCGCTGCGGGAAGAATAGGCCTCTCCATCACTGCTGGGCAGCGATAAGATGGTTCCATGCGCTTGATGATATTCACGCTTACTGTGGCGCTCGGGTGTGCGCCCCTCTTTGGCAAAGACGACAAGAGCACTACCGATGCGAGGTTGGACGACGCGGCCACCCTCTTTACGGAGATCATGGGATCTCCCGACAAATCCATTCCGCAAGACCTGCTGAACAAGGCCCAGTGCATGGTGCTGGTGCCCGGACTGAAAAAGGGTGCGTTCGTGGTTGGCGGCAAGTTCGGCCGCGGATACGCGGTGTGCCGCCGCGAGGGCGGACAGGGATGGGGTCCGCCGGCGGCGATTCGCATTGAAGGCGGGAGCTTCGGACTGCAGATCGGCTTTTCCTCCAGCGACGTCATCCTGCTGGTCATGAACGAGAGCGGCATGAAGAAGCTGAACCAGGACAAGTTCACCATCGGGGCGGAAGCCACCGCGGCCGCCGGGCCGGTGGGACGCGACGCCACTGCCCAGACCGACGCCATGATGCACGCGGAGATCCTGTCGTGGTCGCGCTCGCGCGGCGTATTCGCCGGGGTGTCGCTGGACGGAGCTACGCTGCGCAACGACCTGGACGAGAACAAGGTGATGTACGGCCAGCGATGGACCAGCTCGGAGATCCTCTTCAGCGGCGCCAAGCCGCCAGCCGGCGGGGAAAAGCTGATTTCGATCCTGAACAAATACTCCCCGCGCAAGACGAGTTGAGCTTCAGAGCGTCAGCGTAACCTTGCTCAACGTGCGCGGGCGGTCCGGGTCGAGCCCTTTTTCGGTGGCCAGGTGCGCGGCGAAAAGCTGGGCCGGCACGATGTACGGAATCGGCGTGAACACTTCCTTCACGCGGCGCGGCAGGCGGATCACCCGTGTGGCCTTTCGCGCGGCCTCCGGGTTGCCGGAATCGGTGATCGCCAGGATCTCCGCTTTCAGGCCGGCGGCCTTGTCGAGGGTCTGGCTGATGGAGGCCCACGTCACCCCGGGGGGCGCGAAGGCGAACACCGGGAAGCTGGGTTCCACCAGCGCGATGGGGCCGTGCAGGAAGTCGGCGGAGGAGAACCGCTCGGCCACCACGTAGCACGTCTCCATGAGCTTGAGCGCGAACTCGAAAGCATTGGCGTAGTTCAGGCCGCGGCCGACCACCACGGCGTGGCGCATGAAGCGGTAGCGCTGCGACAGCTCCGCGACTTCCCCTTCGAGGCGCAGCGTATGCTCCACTGTTTCGGGCAGGCGTTCCAGGTCCGCAATCCGAATGCCGGCGCCCAGCGCATACGCGAGCAGGTATAGAACCATCATCTGGCCGGTGTAAGTCTTGGTGGCGGCGACGCTCCTTTCCTTTCTGGCCCGCACCAGGATCAGGTGCTCGGCCAGGTTCGCCAGCGTGCTGGACGATTCGTTGGTGATGCCCAGCGTCAGCGCCCCCCGCAACCGCGCCTGCTCCAGCACCACGTTGGTATCGGTGGATTCGCCCGACTGCGAAATGGCCACCACCAGCGTGTCGCGGTAGTCAACCGCGGCTTGGTAGAGCGTTTGGATGGAAGGCGCCGCCAGCGATACCGGAATGCCCGTGGTGATCTCGAGCAGGTACCGCCCAAATAGTGCGGCGTTATCCGAAGTGCCGCGCGCCACCAGCACGATGAGCCGCGGGCGCCGTTTGGCAACGATCCGCCGGAAGCGTTCCACACGCAGCATTTCCGCGGACAGAGTTCGTTCCAGCGCGGCCGGCTGCTGGCGGATCTCCTGAAGCATTCGCGACATCGATTACAAAGATAGCAGTCCCCTGTTCACCGCGGCGCGGCAGCGGCCTTCAGAACTGCGTAATCGGCCGCGTGTCGGTTCCCACCAGGAAAGTGTGAGTGAGGACCTGGCTCGGCGGCGGCGTGAGCAGGTGCGGGCAGACCATCAGCAAAACCTGGTGATCGCTGCGGTCGCGCTCGTGCGTGCCCACCACCTCGCGCAGATACGGAATGCGCGACAGGCCGGCGATGCCGGCGATGTTGCGGGCTTCGCTCGGATTCATCAGGCCGGCCACCATGGCCCACTCTCCCAGCTTGAGCCGCACCATGGATTTCAGCAGGCGGCTGGCGATCACCGGAATGCCGTTGACCGACTGCCCCGCCAGAACCTTGAATTCGGCGTCCAGATCCAGCGACACCTCGTCCATGTCATGGATCCGCGGAGTGATTTTCACCGTCAGCCCCAGGTCTTCGAAAGTGAACGACGGCGGCGGTGTGTAGGCGCCGGCCCCCTGAAAACTCTGCGGGCCATAATAGCCCGAGGTCAGAATCGGGTATTTATCGCCGACGTGCAGGCTGGCGGCTTGCCCATCCACCGAGCGAAGTTGCGCCTCGATCAGATTCGTGCTGGTGGATTTCGACATTTGCGCCACCAGGGCGGAGCTGGCTACCTGGTACCCCACGTATATCGCGTTGCTGCTCAACGCCAGGTTGGCCAGCGTGCGAGGAAAGGTGGACATCGCCGTCCCGGCCGGCAGCCGGACGCCGTAGGTGAGCATGTCGTTCAGGCTCACCTCCATCATTCTCACCTCCATCATCACCTGGGCGCGGGGATAGAGCAGGTCTTCGAACATGGCGCGGGCCGGCACCACCTTGGAGACCGGTCCGCGGAGGAAGACGGTGTTGTTCTGGCTGTCGAAGGCCGCGCGCTCCACGGCGAAGGTCTGCTGCACGGCGGTGATCATGGCGGCGAATTCCTGGAGACTGACCACCTCCGGCAGGTGCACCGTGATTTCGGCGTTGGGTTCGACTTCCGTCCGCTTCTGCGGCGTATCTCTTGCCACCAGGAACAGCTTTTCGGTGAGGGGCACGATGAACGAATCGGTGGCAGCCTCGAGCCCGTGCAGGGCCTCGCGATAATTCACCCCGGTCATCTGGAAGTGGAAGCTCGGGACGGGGCGGTAGTCGCCATCGAAGATGCAGTCGAGCCCGAAAGCGTGGGACACGTCCTCGAAGAGTTTTCGCGCGTCACCGCGGAAATCGAGGTCACGCTCGCCAGTGTCGGCGCTTAGCTCGGAGGGCGGCAGCGCCTTGCGGGCGTCGATGCGGTCCTGGTCGCTGGGCGGATCGGGAAGCTCCGCGGGGGGCGCGTCGGCTCCCTCGGCCTGCTGCTCTTCCGCCGGAGCCTGGGGCATGATCTTCGCTTCCAGCGCCGCGCGCGATTTCACGGACTGGGTGCGCAGCCAGTAGCCGCGATTCTGAGGCTCCAGGGCGGCGGCCCGGGCGTACATCAGGTAAGCTTCGGCCATATGGCCGGCTTTTTCCGCCTGGCGGCCGAGCTCGTAGAGTTCCCAGGCAGAGGGGTCGGCGGCAAGGAGCGCGCCGGCAAGCAACACCGAGAGCAATGGCGCGAGTGTCCGCACATAGATCAAGACGCGCGGCCCCGGGCCAGCGTGCAAACGAATTCTTGTGCGACCCTGATTGAGGAGACAGGGAATGCAAGCGATCCGGCACTTGTCGATGAACCCGGTGGTGCTCGTGCTGCCTACGGTGATCTTCGCGGCCACGCTGGCGGTGGGTTGGGTGGTCCGCGGCCTGGCGCTGCGGGCTTTGCGCGCCTGGACCTCGCGCAGCCACAGCCGTGCCGGTTCCCTCCTCACGGATGCGTTGCGCGGGCCGATCGCCATCTGGCTCGTGATCCTCGCGGTGCACCTGGCGGTGCAGTCGTCCGATCTGCCGCCGGCCGCGGTGGCCTGGAGCGCCAAGCTCCTCCTGGTCCTGTGGATCCTGTCGCTGACCATCATGTTCGTGCGGCTGGCCGGCAAGCTGGTGCGCTATTACGGCGACCAGGTTCCGGGCGCGCTGCCGGTGACGACGCTCACCGAGAGCCTGGCGCAGATCGCGGTGGTGATCCTGGGCATTGTGCTGCTCATGAGTTCCCTCGGGCTCCAGATCACGCCCATCCTGACGGCGTTGGGCGTGGGCGGCCTGGCGGTGGCGCTGGCGTTGCAGGACACGCTCTCCAATCTCTTCGCCGGCTTCTACGTGGCGGTGGCGGGGCAGATCCGGCTGGCCGACTACATCAAGCTGAACACCGGCGAGGAGGGCTATGTGACCGATATCGGGTGGCGCAGCACCACCCTCCGGACGCCGGGCTCCAGCCTGATCATCGTTCCCAACAGCAAGGTGGCGCAGGCCATCGTGACCAATTACTATCTGCCCGAGAAGCGCGTGGGCGCGAGTCTCCAGGTGGCGGTGAGTTACAAATCCGACCCGGACCACATCGAGCGCCTGTTGCTGGAGGTGGCCCGGCAGGCGGCGGGCGAGGTTCCGGACCTGCTGGCCGACCCGGCTCCGTCGGTAATGTTCGACCCCGGATTCGGCGAGTGGTCCCTGGGTTTCACGCTGAGTTTCCAGATCACGGAGTTCACCAAACAGACCCTCGTGCGGCATGAGCTTCGCAAACGAATCCTGCGCCGCTTCCGCGAAGAGGGGGTCGAGATCCCACTCCCCGCGCGGGACGTGCACCTGCATGGCGGCGAAACGGAGGCCCGTCCTACGTGATTTACTCGGCAGGGTGAGCTGCCTGGTTGTTTGTTGGTGCGAGGGGAATTTCGCGCCAGGAACCGCATCGGTAAACGCTGCGGCGTTAAACAGCACCGATCCCAGATCGGAAGATATCAAAGCCGAGAGCATTCGACTCGACGACTGCCGTTTGCGAGCGAAGCTCTCGTTGTCAGTACTCGCGCGTCTGAACAATGCGGACAGCGGCAACGAATAGGATCAGTGCGACGCTGGCCGAAGTGGCCATCTGGGGCCACGGCAGCCGGTGCGTGATCAGGGGTGACGCTTGGGTGAACGCACGGGTGAGATCCACAGCAGGTGCGATGTGATGCAAGAGCCACAGCAGCAGCCCAAATACCCAACCGGCGATCATCATGGAGAACGGTTCGGCAAGCAGGGTCTCAAACAGGAATGCCGAGCAGTAAGGTCCGGTCAGCCACACGAGGGTGGTCAGAAGGACTCGCGCGAAATCGGCAGGTGTCGTGCTGGCACGCAATGCCGGAAACAAGTTCCAGGCCGCGCAGGCTGCGATTACCGTCACGGCCGCCGTCTCCATCAGGCCGACTGCGGCACGAACGGCCGCGAGTCTGAGGCGGCTGACCGGCAGTGCGAGCGTGAACTGCGTCGATTCAGCCAACCCTTCCGGGAACCCGGCGGGCGATTGCGTTTTCACGCCGCCTCCCGCGAGGGTTAGCACTCCAAATGTAAGAATCATCCAAAGCGGGAACAATAGGTTCGATACCTTCATACCTGGCTGCTGGTTGTGGTAAGTAATCGCCAGGAACAAAATCAAGTAGCCGAACACAGCTGTCAGACGCCACCGCGTCTCCAGCCAATTCTTCATAAGCAACATTTCAATTATTCCCCACATGTTCGAGAAAAATCTCCTTCAAGCTGACGGGATGCCGTTCGACCGAAACACCGGGCAACGACCGGGCCTGTTGAACAAGCGCCTCCACGTTGTGGCTGGCGAGAATGGACACAGTTCTTCCCTCTTGCCTCACATGCTCCGCGCCTTCCAGCCAAGAGACCGGCGGCGGCCCGTGTTGAAAGACTACCCGAAGGCGCTGGTATTGACCTTTCAAATCGTCCAGGGCGCCGCTGACCACCGTACGCCCCAGGTGAATGATTGCGACATGATCGGCGATCTGATCGACCTCTGTTAGCTGGTGCGAAGAAAAGAAAATTGTGGTCCCCTCCGAGGCAGGTAGCGCGACCAGTTCCCGCAGGAGGATCTCCGTAACCGCCGGGTCGAGGCCGTCGGTGGGCTCATCCAGAATCAAAAGTTCCGCCCGGTGCGAAATCGCCAGCAGTAACATCAGACCAGTGCGCATGCCCTTGGATAAAGCGGAAATCTTACGGTTGGGCGGTAGATCGAAGATCTCCAGATAGCGGCGTTCGAGATCGTCGCGCCATCCGGGGAAAAACGGCCTGGTGAAGCGAATGATCTGTCGCACGGTCATGTACGGATACAGGTGCTTGCTCTCGGAGACGAATCCGATGCGCCGCCGCAGATCAACGCCACCGACGGGTCCTGAGACCGCCTCACCAAACAACCGAGCCTCACCACTACCGGCCCTTAAGAATCCGAGCAGCAAGCGAATTGTGGTGGTCTTGCCGGCGCCGTTTCTTCCGAGGAACCCAAAAATGCTCCCAGCCTCCACTCTCAGATCCAGCCCATCTACAGCGGGACGGCCCTCAAAGACTTTGCGAAGGCCCTTCGTTTCGACGATTATGTTGCTCACTGTTTTTCCACCAGCCTCTCCGAGTGGATCGCGGAGAGTTCGTTTTCGAAAAGTCTTCGGATCTCTTCTTCCGTCGCACCCAAGGATCGAAGGCGCTCCACAGTCGATTGAACGACCGTCTGCGCCTTGCGCATCAACTTGTGACGCTCCTCGACCGAATGGGAAATGAACGCCCCTAAGCCGTGCCGGAGTTCCACGATGCCCTCGTGTTCCAATTCCCGGTAGGCCCGAACGACCGTATTCGAATTCATGACCAGTTCTTGGGCCAGTGCGCGGATGGTGGGCAACTGGTCGCCCGGGCCCAGGGCACCTGTCTCCACCGCGTGCTTCACCTGCTCCATGAGCTGGAGGTAAAGCGGGACTCCGGAAGAAGCATTCAGGCGAAAAAAGGTCATGTGTTGTGTGCTAGTCCACTATTACAGTACACATTTGGACAGCAATGTGTCAAGAACGCTCCAAGACGCCGTCTGTCAGTCTTACTGCGTGTCGCGTGTGGGACGGATGGCGGGGTGGGGTAACGATCCTATTGACTGGTTTATGTCCGTCCGACCCTGTCCAGATCCGGCCTAGTCGCCAAGGAGCGAGTAATCCTGCGGTTCCGCCGCGGCGGTAGAATCAGGTTTCAAGCCCATGAAGACATTTACGATCGCGGTGATCGCCGGCGACGGCGTTGGAGTTGAGGTCGTCCCACAGGGCAAGCGCGTCCTGGAGAAGATCGCAAAAAAACACGACGTGAGCTTTGCGTTTCAGGATTTCGACTGGGGCGCCCAGCACTTTTTCCGCTGGGGGCGCATGATGCCGGCCGGCGCCATCGACCTGCTCCAACCGTGCGACGCCATCTTCCTGGGCGCGGTGGGGCATCCCGACATCCCCGACCACACCACGCTCAACGGGCTGCTGCTGCCCATCCGCCGCGCGTTCGACCAGTACGCCAACGTGCGGCCAGCCTATCTCTATCCCGGCGTGCAGTCGCCGCTCGCCAAAGCCCGGGGCGGCGACATCGATTTCGTGGTGGTGCGCGAGAACACCGAAGGCGAATACGCGCAGGTGGGCGGTTTCGTCTACCAGCACCAGCCGGAGGAGATCGCCATTCAGACCTCGGTGTTCACGCGGCGCGGCATTGAGCGCGTGGTGCGGTTCGCCTTCGAACTGGCGGTCAAGCGCGGGAAAAGGAAACGCGTCACATCGATCACCAAATCCAACGCGCAAGGCTACAGCATGGTGCTGTGGGACCGCACCTTCCAGGAGGTGGCGGGGGAGTATCCCGATGTCGAGACCGAATCGCTGCTGGTGGACGCCGCGGCCATGAACTTCATCCGGCGGCCCGAGAGCTTCGACGTGGTGGTGGGGTCGAATCTGTTCTGCGACATTCTGAGCGACATCTCGGCCATCATCATAGGCAGCATGGGACTGGCGGCCAGCGCCAACCTGGACCCCCAGCGGCGGTTTCCCTCCATGTTCGAGCCAGTGCACGGATCGGCGCCCGATATCGCCGGCAAGGGCCTGGTGAATCCGCTGGCGTCGATCCTGAGCGCGGCCATGATGCTCGAGCATCTGGGCATGGGCGAGGCCTCGCAAGCCGTGGAGTCGGCCGTGGCCGCCGTGCTCGCCGACGGCAAAATACGCACCCCCGACCTGGGCGGCGGCAACAGCACCGAAGAAGTGACCGACGCGGTGCTGGAGAAGCTGGGCTAGCGGGATGGCGCTTCCTTGACGCAGGCTCCGCACGCCGAAAGCACCGGCCGGCACGCGTTCCTGGTGGCGGCCGGGATTCTGCTCAGCCGCGTGATGGGGCTGGCGCGCCAGCGCGTCTTCTCGCACTATTTCGGACTGCGCTCCGACGCGGCCGACGCCTTCATGGCGGCCATCCGGATCCCCAACCTGCTGCAAAACCTGTTCGGCGAAGGCGTCCTGTCCGCCTCCTTCATCCCGGTCTATTCGCGCCTGCTGGCCCAAGGCGACGAGGAGGAGGCGGGGCGCGTGGCGGGCGCGGTGGGCGCACTGCTGACGTTGGCGACGTCGTTCGTGGTGCTGGCCGGCCTGGTGGCCACACCGCTGTTCATCGATGCCATCGCTCCGGGTTACCACGGCGCCAAGCGGGAACTCACCATCGCCATCGTGCGGGTTCTGTTTCCGGGCGTGGGCCTGCTGGTGATTTCCGCGTGGTGCCTGGGCATTCTCAACAGCCACCGCAAATTCTTCCTCTCGTACACCGCGCCGGTGATCTGGAACGTGGCCATGATCGCCACCCTGCTGATGTTCGGCCGCCGCCTGGGCGAACCCGCGCTGGCGGTGAGGCTGGCGTGGGGATCGGTGGCGGGCAGCGCGTTGCAGGTGGGGGTGCAATTGCCGCACGTGTTGCGGCTGGCGCGGCACCTGCGCGTGTCGCTCGGCCGGCACTCGGAGCACGTCCGCGAAGTCGTGCGCAATTTCCTGCCGGTCTTCGTCAGCCGCGGCGTGGTGCAGATCAGCTCGTACGTGGACACCCTGCTGGCCAGCCTGCTCCCCACCGGCGCGGTCACGGGACTGATGAACGCGCTGACGCTCTCGCTCCTCCCGGTGAGCCTGTTCGGCATGTCGGTATCGGCGGCGGAGCTGCCGGCCATGTCGAGCGCGCTGGGCGACAAAGCCGAGGTGGCCGAGTATCTGCGGCGGCGCCTGAATTCCGGCCTGCGCCAGATCGCGTTCTTCATCGTGCCCTCGGCCATGGCCTTTCTGGCGCTGGGCGACATCATCGCGGCGGCGCTCTTCCAGACCGGCAAGTTCGAGGCACAGGACTCGCGATACGTGTGGGGCATCCTGGCAGGTTCGGCGGTGGGGCTGCTGGCAGCCACGCTCGGGCGCCTGTATTCGTCCACCTATTACGCGCTGCGCGATACGCGGACGCCGCTGCGGTTCGCCATCGTGCGCGTGATCCTCACCATAGGGCTGGGCTATGTCTTCGCGATTCCGTTGCCCGTGTGGATCGGGCTCGAGCGCCGGTGGGGCGTGGCGACTCTCACGGCTTCGATGGGGATCGCGGCCTGGGTGGAGTTCGCGCTCCTGCGGCGCACGCTGAACCGCCGCATCGGCAGCACGGGCCTTCCGGCATCGCTGGTGGCGAAGCTCTGGTGCTCGGCGGCGGCCGCGGCCGCGGCCGCGTGGGGCGTGAAGCTGGCGCTCGGCCCGCACGATCCCCGCGTCGAGGCCGTGCTGGTCCTGGCGCCTTACGGCCTGCTCTACTTCGGCATGACGTACCTGCTCGGCATCGAGGAGTGCAGGCGGACGTTCAAGAGGTTTATCCCTTCAGGTCTTTGAAGGCCTCTTCGATTTCCTTCCTGGCATCCGGCGTGGGCACGCTCAGCGGCAGGCGAGGAGGGCCGCCGTAATAGCCGTTGAGATCCATGGCGTGCTTCAGCCCTGGAACCCCGTACTTGGTCGTGACCAGCGTGGCGGCCCGCCCGATGCGGTTCTGCCAGTCGAGCCCCGCGGCCTCTTCGCGCGTGCGATACGCCTCCCAGATGGCGATCACCGAGTACGGCGCCGCGTTGGCGTAGGCCAGGATGGCCCCGCATGCGCCCATCAGCAGCGAAGGCCACAGCGTGGGCGCGGAGCCCACCAGCACCTGGAAGCCGGGCCGCACCTCGCGCAGCATCTGCATGACCTTCTCCAGGCTGCCCGAGCTTTCCTTGATGGCGATCACGTTGGGATGATCCGAGATTGCGACCACGGCCTCCACCGGAATATCCACCCCGGTGGCCTGCGGCCAGTTATAGATGATGAGCGGGATGCGCGACTGATCGGCCACCGTGCGGTAGTAGAGCGCCTGCGCGGACGCGCGGCTCACGAGGTTCTTGTAGTAGTGGGGCGTGCGCACCATGGCGGCCTTGTAGCCCATCTCGGCGGCGCGGTTGGTGAGGCATACGGTCTCGCGGACGCTCTCCATGCCTGTGCCGGCGATGAGCAGTTTCTCGGGCGCGGCATGTTTGGCCACCAGGTCCCACATGGCGATCTTCTCGTCGGTGGTGAGCATCACGCTTTCGCCCGTGGAGCCCATGACGACGTAGCCCGCGAGCGCGGTGCGGTTCCACTTCTCGACGTTGTGCTGCACTTTGGCCGCGTAGATGTTTCCGGTGTGATCGAACGGAGTCGTAATGGGAGGGAAAATGCCCTGCAGTTTCAAGCTCATGATCTGTGCCTACATATAAAGATAGCGCCTGGCGCCGGCGGGGGCGCGGAGAAGGGCTGGGCTGTCCACCGGTTGTCGTCATCGTCGCGGAACACGGGGCTGGGCTTTTGGGTAGCGCAATTTGTCATGCCAAGAAATTGGGTCTCCACGGCCGTGCTAGAACACGAAATGTTCGGGGAAGCGGCCGGCCACCGTTCGAGAATGGGTTAATTGGGCAAGGGGTAGAGCTGTAGTTCTTTCATGGGATAGTGCTTGAGGTTGTCCGTGACGAGCGTGAGCTGATGGTGGATGGCCACGGCCGCGATGGTGACGTCCGTGGTGGCCAGGGTGATGCCCTGTTTGGCGTGGTCGCGTTTCAGCAAACCAGCCAGGCGGGCAATCGGCCAGGTCACGGGGTAATACCGCAGGCTCCCCAGCAACTCGGCCGTCCGGAGTTCTTCCGGCGGCCGCATGCCGGCGTACACCTCGGTAACGTTGATGGAGCAGCACGCCAAAAGATGGCCTTGTGAAACAAGGCCTCTGAGGAGCTGGGCGCGGCTCTTTCTGTTGTTGAGGGTGTCGATGAGGACGCTCGAATCGAGCAGGAAGGCAGGCATCTCAGTGGGCGGTTATTTTTTGAAAGCGCTTCTCGTCCTGCCGGCGGAGTCTGGAGATGTGTTTGTCGGCGCCCTGCTTGAGCTCGGGATGATCTTTGTCCTTCCAGGCGCCGGTGGCGGCGTCGATGGCTTTGAGCTGCCTGTAGCGCATGAGCTTCTCCTCGGCCGCCTGGGTGAGGAAGGTGCTGCGCTGCCGGCTGCCCACCAGCGCATCGATATCCTTGACCAACTGCTCGGGCATGACCACATGGGTGCGTTTGGTATTCATAAAAATCGGTAATGGTTCTCTTGATGTGGGACGGCTATGTCCCACTTGAAGTTTAACATCCATGGGAGTTCTGTCGAGCCCAGCGGCTCCGGCCGCGAGAAGGGCTGACTCGGAGCCGCGAGCGTTGAGTGGGCGCGAGGGGGCGGAAAAGCGGCGATTCCGCAGGGCCGCGACCGCCGCACCTCCTTGGTACGCTGGAGAAAGCGCTCCCACAATGAAAAAGCTACTGGCACTGAATCGAAGCGAAATCGCTATCCGCATCCTGCGCGCGGCCAACGAGCTGGGCCTGCGCACCGTCGCGATCTACTCGCAGGAAGACCGGCTCGCCCTGCACCGCTTCAAGGCCGACGAAGCTTACCTGGTGGGCGAAGGCAAGGGACCCGTGGAGGCGTACCTGGACGTTGGCGGGATCGTCGCGCTGGCCGCGGAGAAAGGCGTCGACGCTATTCATCCGGGGTACGGCTTCCTCTCCGAGAATCCGGCGCTGCCGCGAGCCTGCGAGCGCGCCGGGATCACGTTTATCGGTCCCCGGGCGGATCTGCTCGAACTGCTGGGCGATAAGACCGCGGCGCGGCGCCTGGCGCAGAAGGCCGGCATCCCGGTGGTGCCTGGAACCGAAGAGGCCGTCACCGATGCCGAGCGAGCGGAGAAAATCGCGGCCGAAATCGGATTCCCCCTGATCATCAAGGCGGCGTTCGGCGGCGGCGGGCGCGGCATGCGGGTGGTCGAGAAGGCGGCCGATTTCGCCGGACGCCTGGAGGAGGCGAGGCGCGAGGCGGCGGCGGCGTTCGGCAACGACGCGGTCTTCCTCGAGCGCTTCGTGGCGCGCGCCCGGCACATCGAAGTGCAGATCCTGGGCGACCGCCACGGCAACATCGTGCACCTGTACGAGCGCGACTGCTCGGTGCAGCGGCGGCACCAGAAGGTGGTCGAAGTCGCGCCCGCGGTGGCGCTCTCGACGGCCATCCGCTCGGCGCTCGCCGAGGCGGCCGTCACGCTCGCCAAAGCGGCGCAATACGATAACGCCGGCACGGTGGAGTTCCTGGTGGACGCGGACTCGGGCGAGTGGTACTTCATCGAGGTGAATCCGCGGATTCAGGTGGAGCACACGGTCACCGAAATGGTCACCGGCATCGACCTGGTGCGCTGCCAGATTCAGGTGGCGCAAGGCCTGGCGATCCACGGCGCGGAGATGAACCTGCCGCCGCAGGACCAGATCCCGCTGTACGGCTACGCCCTGCAATGCCGCATCACCACGGAAGACCCGGCCAACAACTTCGTCCCCGATTACGGGCGGCTTTCCACCTACCGCTCGCCCGCGGGATTCGGCATCCGGCTGGACGGCGGATCGGCGTATGGCGGCGCGGTGATCACCCCGTATTACGATTCGCTCCTGGTGAAGACCACGGCTTGGGGCCGCGAATTCCGGCACGCCTGCCAGCGCATGGACCGCTGCCTGCGCGAGTTCCGCGTGCGCGGCGTGATGACCAACATTCCGTTTCTGGAAAACGTGGTCAACCATGCGGACTTCCAGGCGGGGCTGGTCACCACGCGGTGGCTGGAGGAGACTCCGGCGCTGTTCCACTTCGCTCCCAAGCGCGACCGCGCCACGCGGCTGCTCACCTACCTGAGCGACGTCATCGTGAACGGCAACCCGGCCATCGCGGGACGGCCGGTCCCCACGCGAATCCGCCCGGCGCCGTTGCCGCGCCACGATCCATCGGCGCCGCCCGAGGGCACGCGGCAGCTTCTGCAGAAACTGGGCGCCGAGGGCTTCGCCCAATGGACCGCGAAGCAGCGCCGCCTGCTGCTCACCGACACCACATTTCGCGACGCGCACCAGTCGCTGCTGGCCACCCGCGTGCGCACCTACGACATGCTGGCCATCGCGAACTTCGTGGCTCATCGGCTGCACAACCTGTACAGCCTCGAGATGTGGGGCGGCGCCACCTTCGATGTGACCATGCGGTTCCTGCACGAGGACCCGTTCGCGCGCCTGCGGCGCCTGCGCGAGGCCATTCCCAACATCTGCTTCCAGATGCTGCTGCGCGCCTCGAATGCCGTGGGCTACACGGCCTATCCCGATAACGTGGTGGCCGAATTCATCTACGAAGCCGCGGCGCAGGGCATCGACATCTTCCGGATCTTCGACTCGCTGAACTGGCTGCCCAATATGAAGGCCTCCATGGCGGCGGTGCGGCGCACGCGCTCCGTGTGCGAGGCGGCCATCTGCTACACCGGCGACATTCTCGATCCGCGGCGCGACAAATACTCGCTCGCCTATTACGTGCGGATGGCGAAGGAGCTGGAGCGCATGGGCGCGAACGTGATCGCCGTCAAAGATATGGCGGGACTGTGCCGCCCGTATGCGGCCGAAAAGCTCGTCAAGGCGCTGCGGCAGGAAGTGGGCGTGCCGATTCACTTCCACACGCACGATACCAGCGGGGTCAACGCGGCTTCGGTGTTGAAGGCCGCGGACGCGGGCGTGCACGTGGCCGACGGCGCGGTGGCGTCGATGAGCGGGCAGACCAGCCAGCCCAACCTGAACTCCATCGTGGCCGCGCTCGACCATACGCGGCACGACACGGGGCTCGACCTGGATGCGCTCAACCTGTGCGCCGACTATTGGGAGATCGTGCGCGAATACTACGCGCCGTTCGATACCGGGCCGAAATCGGGCAGCGCCGAGGTTTACATCCACGAGATGCCCGGCGGGCAGTACACCAATCTGAAGGAGCAGGCCGAATCGATGGGGCTGGGCGACCGGTGGCACGAGCTGGCGCGCACTTACGCCGAGGTGAACCTGGCGTTCGGCGACATCGTGAAGGTGACGCCCTCCAGCAAAGTGGTGGGCGACATGGCGATCTTCCTGATGAACCACAACATGACGATGGAACAGTTCGCCATGCTCACGCCGGACCACAACCTCACGCTGCCCACCTCGGTGATCGAGATGTTCCTGGGGTCGCTCGGGGAGCCCGAGGGCGGGTGGCCCAAGAAGTTGCAGAAGATCATCCTGCGGGGCGCCAGGCCCCAACGCGGCAGGCCGGGCGCGCATCTTCCCAAGGTGGACCTGGGGGAGACCGCGGCCATGATCGAGAAAAAGATCGGACGCCTTCCCGCGCGCGACGAGGTGCTGAGCTACCTGATGTATCCCGATGTGTTCCTGAAGTTCGCCCGCAGCCGGCAGGCGTTCGGCGACGTCGAGGTGCTGCCGACCCCCGTGTTCTACTACGGCATGGAGCGGGGGACGGACGCGGCGGTGGAGCTGGAGCCCGGCAAGACGCTGGTGATCAAGTTCCTGACGGTGGGCGAGCCCCATCCGGACGGCACTCGCACGGTGTTCTTCGAGCTGAACGGCCAGCCGCGCGAGGTGACCGTTCGCGACCGCAAGCTGGAGGTGAAGGAGGCGGCGAAGCCCAAGGCCGACCCGAGCCAGCCCGGCCAGATCGGCGCGCCGATTCCCGGCGTGGTCTCCACAGTGGCCGTGCAACTGAACCAGCCGGTGAAGAAGGGCGACCGCCTGCTGGTGATGGAAGCCATGAAGATGCAGAGCACGGTTTACGCGCCCGTGGGCGGCACGGTGAAACAGGTGCTGGTGCAGCCCGGCGGGCATGTAGAGGCCAAGGACCTGTTGCTGGTGATCGAATAGTTGGGGCAGCTGAACGGCGCGGCCGTAAGACCACGACGGCCCCGTACGACGTTCCTTTTGTACGTTCCCTTTGTACGCTTGACGTACAACGTAGAGCGCGACAACATCGTGCCACCGGCCGAAGCGCTTCGGCAGTCGCCGCCATCTCCGCGAGCGCGAGACCGGCCCAGATACCCAGAGAGTGCCGGAGCAGCCTGGAGAATGTTCGGCTCCGAGGCAGCTCCGACACCATCCAACATCAAAACTGGATCCGGACCTCCAACAGAATGTTGCGCATCGCCGCAGCCCCGGTAGCCGCGCCGAAGCCGGCCGTGGCCGGCGTCAGGCGGGCCGTGTTCAGTGTACTGCCATTGTACTGGTTGTTCACCAGCGTCATGGACGTCGGGTTGTTGAACGTCGCCGTGCTATTAATAGAGGTAATCTGCACGTTGTTGGGTAAGTTATAGATGTCCAAACGGAGCGCGATCTTGAATCTTTCGTTGATCGAAATCCTCCGGACGATGTTCATGTCCTCCTCGATGGTCGGACAGATGCGCAGAATGTCGCGGCCGGATTCCATGCCCGTGCTGCCGTAGGTCGGGCCCTGTAAGGCCGTGGCACTGAACTCGGAATACCGGCTGCCCGAACATCCGCTGCCGAGCGCGGAGGGATTGGTGATGACCATCCTGCCGCCAAAGTCCGGCGACCCTGTGATGTTCACGTTGCCGCCATTCAACTGGTAGCTGTAACCGGGAGTGAAGGGGGTCCCGGTGTGCAGCGTCGTGATACTGCCAAGCTGCCAGTCCTTGGTCAACTGGTGGACGAAGGCACCGCTGCTCGAGACGCTCGGGATGATCCAAACGACGTTGGCAACGAAGTAATTCGGAACATCGTTCGAATACGTCTGATTCAGCTTCTGGTAGGCGCCCCAGTCGGACATCAGCGAGATCGCCCCGGTGGGGGAGTGCTGGATTTGTTCTACCAGCCCCTGGTTGCTGACAAAGCTGAGCTCACGCGTGTAATTGATCCCGAACAACAGACCCCTCGTCATTCGCCGGTTCAGGCTGAACTGCATCGAGTGGTACGTGTCGGAGTAGCCTGTAGTGTTCTGGTTTACCACGCCCAAACCAGGGTAAGGACGGAGCAGATTCGCCGTATAGGCCGAAGCGCCGGGCACCGAACTGGTGCCGAGCGTCGGGTCCTGGTACTTCGCCTGATACGCCGTGCCGTAATCCACGGAGTTTAGGTTCTGAAGGTCGCCTCCCTGGAACGCCCCCAGGAGGTTATATCCGTGATTGCCCACATACGACACGTCCGCGACCATGTTTCCCGGCAGTGATTTCTGGAGGCCTACGTTCCACTGCACCTCAGTTGGAATCTGGGCGTTGTACAGGAAGGTGACCAGGCTCGACACCGGTTGCGGGCTCAGCCCCTGCCCCGACCCGAGCGTCGACAACTGCCCCTCGAGCAGGTTCTGCTCCGTCGCGGTCGGCGGATTGCCCGGGGTGGAGAATATCGTGTTCCCATCCGGCCGGTCGTAGAACAGCCCGGCTCCGCTGCGGATCACCCAATTCGACCTCCCCGTGACGTCCCACGCCAGCCCGAACCGCGGCGCCACCACGATCGCCGGCCACACGTAGTTCGTGCCCGCGATTCCGTGGCCCGCCTGTGTGATGCCGTCCAGCGGACTGCCCACGCCGGGAATCGGCGTCCCGACGAGCGCCTGCGTATTGGCCGCGCCCGCCACCGTAATAATCTGCCCGGTGAGCGGATTCATGGCGTTGCGCGTGTTGCCCGAGCACACCGTGGCGCCGTTGCTGCATCCGTACACGTAAAGCACCGGCGCATTGGACTGCGTCCAAGCGGGTCCGCCACCTTGCCAAATACCGGCGACGTTGAAGTTCGACGACTGGTCGAACTTGTCGTACTGCGGCTGCTGATGCACAAACCGCAGCCCGTAGTTCAGTGTCAGGTGCCTGGTGACCTTCCAGGTGTCCTGGGCGTAGCCCTCGATCTGGTTATAGAGGTAATCGCCTTCGATGAACTTCGACGCCTGCTGGTACTGGTTGAAAACCCCCAGCGCCGCGTTCGCGTAGCCGAACCCGCTATCCAGGGTGTTGTTGGAGTTATTGCCGAAGTCCACGTAACCCTGGAAGGTGAGGTTGGCAATGCCGCCGGCGCCCGTGTTCTGCGCCTTGTAGCTGTGGTTGAGGTAGAACCCGGCCTTGAACGTGTGGGTCCCCTGAATGTGCGTCACGTCGGCCGCTACGTCCTGCGTGTGGTTGACGTTCAGCCAGCCAGGATACCGCTGGCAGGCTGGCGCCGGTGTACTGCAGACATTCGTGGTGATGAGGCTGCCCCATCCGAAGAGCGGGTTCATGTTCAGCGTGCCGTTGGAATAAAACGGCGCCTTGAACGACTGCAGGACTTGGTAGCCATAGTACCCCGTGTTCATCTGACCCGCGTTCGGATACAGCTCCGGGAAGGTCGGCAGAGCAGTCAGGCGGTTAGAGGAAGCGTCGACGGGAATGCCGCCTTCGTTGCCGCCCGCCAACTGGTTCTTGATCGTCCCGTAGGTCCCCGAGATGAACGTCCTCGGGCTGATCACGTAAGTAACGGTCCCGCCAAGGTTGTAGATAGAGGGATAGGGCACCTCGGCGTCGTTGAATCCCGGGATATAGCCAGGAGTCACCACCACGTTTTGAGTCTGGCCGGAGTACTTGGCCGAAAACCGCAGCTTCTGCGTCGCCTGGTAATCGATTTTGCCGGCGGGCTGCTGGAGCAGGTAGCTATACGTCGGCGCATTGATTTGCCAGTTGTAGTTCTGCCCAGGCCCTTGCGTGAAGTTCGGCAGCGGGTACTGGCTGAGCACCGCCACGCCGGGGGCATACAACCGGTTGGAGGGAATGATGTTGCCTGGGAAAGGCGCACCCGACTGAAAGTCCATAATCGGGGCGATCGGGACGCCCTGGTTATTGAGGCTCTGGGAGAAGTTGCCGGCGCGCTCGAGCGCGGTGGGCATACGCACCTGGATGACGTTGCCGCTGTTGATGGCGGTGGTGGTGGGACGGAACTCGTGCGCGTAGAAAAAGAACAGCTTGTTTTTTCCGTTGAAAACGTGCGGTATCCAGACCGGGCCGCCAATGCTGTAGCCGTAGATACTCGACACCGTCTTGGCTTGCGGGACGCCATTCTGCTGTTGCGCCCATGAGTTCTTATTCCAGTTCCAGCGGGTGAAAAGACCATAGCCCGACCCGTGGAAATCGTTGGTGCCGCTCTTGCTGTATGAGGTGATCTGCATCCCGCTCGACCGCCCATACTCCGCCTGGTACCCTTGCGCAAGCACCTTCACTTCGCTGATCGACTCGATGTTCATGGTCAGCATCTGGCCGTTATTGCCCGTGTCCATGGCCGAGATGCCGTCCATCATGACATTGTTCTGGGCCGCGCCGCCCAGCCGGGTGGCAATGGCCGAGTTGCCGCCGTTCATTGTGCCCGGCACCAGGAACGCGACATTCCCGAAGTTCCCGTGTGAAATCGGCAGTTCACTGAGCTGTTTCTCATCGAGGGCGAATGACCGCTCGGAGCTCTCTGTCTGGACGAGCGTCGTCCGGCCTTCCACGCTGATCGTCTGGGTGGTTTGGCCCACTTCGAGCGCCAGCGACGGCACGCCGACACGATCACCGCCGGTAACCACGATCCCAGTGCGCTTCAGGGTCATGAACGACGGAGCGCTAACCTCGATCGTGTACGTGTCGGGGGCGAGGTTCGGGATCACATAGTCGCCCTCCGCGTTGGTGACGACCGCGCCGGTCTTGGTGTTTTGCGACTCGCTGATCAGGTTCACCTTGGCGCCAGCGACGACGGCTCCCGACGCGTCGACGACCCGTCCTGAGATCGTGCCGACTGTGATTTGGGTCATTGCCGCTTGCGGCAGCAGTAACAAGACGGCGACGAGGCCGCCGACGATACTGAAAGTGGAACGAATCATGGTTCACCCTCCCTCTGAATTGGCTTGCTAATCAGCCGAATATATGCCACCTGCCCCTGGCTGGCCCCTACGCGCTCGGCCCACGGACGGCGGCAGCATCGCATCCATGGCGGGTGTAGCCAATTCACCCGGCCGAGCAAAATGAGATTTTTACCAGACCCCTCTTGAAAAAGACTCCATTTACGCGAGGAATGCTTCACACGGCCGCCTTGACCGTGCATCGCCATTCCGAGAATGGAAGCGATACTATCACATTTGTCAAGTTCTGTAAATCAAATAATTCGGGGAATTCGCTGAATTGGCTCGATTCGCGCCCGTTCCGCGGGGAAAAGGTCATTTCAGAATCCGACCAGGCGTACTATCCATTCCAGTCCTACCTTTGGCCCTTCTCGAGCTTGTCCGCTTCCTTCGTATGCACAGCGGCGCGGGCCGGGTCTCCATTCTGTGAATAGAGTTGCGCCAGACGCCGGTGGATGGCGGCACGGCGCGGATCGAAATCGAGCGCGCGCGCATACTCGTCGATCGCCCGAGCGTACAATTTCTTGGCCGTGTACGCGACGCCGCGCTCCACCGCGAGATCCGCCTGCAGTTCCCTGTAATTTTCGGTCGCGGGGAACTCCTTGCCCTCCGGCAGCGCGGCGCGCAAAGCCTCCAGCGCCTTGTCGCTCGCGTGCTGGGCGTTATAGACTCGCGCCAGGTTCAGGTATGTGTCGGGCCGGGAGGGGTCCAGCGCGATGGCTTTCCGGCAGAGATCCTCCGCTTCAGCGAACCGCTGTTTCTTGATGTACAGCGACGCCAGCGCGTTGTACATCTCCGGCGTGGCGTAGGGCGAGTGAATGACTATTTCGAACTCGGCCATCGCGGCCTGTTCCTGATTCAGGTCCCGATGAGCAAGCGCCAGGTAATAATGCGCCGGGATCATGGTGGCGTCCGCCTCGAGAGCCTTGTGGTTCAACTCCAGAGAGGCGCCAGGATCTCCGAGCTCGCGCCGGGCTTCACCCAGCAGTGAAAGAAACGCAGGTAAACCAGGGCTTTGCTTCAAACCGCGCTCCAGTTGCTGCTGGGCCTTTTCGCTCAAGCCCTGGTCGAGATAGAGCCGAGCCAGGTAGAAGCGCGCCGACAGAAGTTCCGGATCGGAATCGAGCGCCTGCTGCAATTCCGCCTTGGCGTCGGCGATCATGGCATTCGACCCCCGCGCGAGATACGCCAGTCCCAGAAGCATGTGTGCGGGCGCTGAGCGCGGATCGGTTGCCAGCACACCCTTGCACTCGCGGATCGTCTGCTCGGCTTTCCCCTGTTGCAGGTGTTCCGCGGCGGCAGCCAGTTGCGCGCCCTGCAGATCGGCACCAGGAGTCTGCGCCCGGGTCATGACGGAAGCAAGGAGCACAACAGCAATCCGGAGCCGCGGCACGGTGAGATTATACCTGAGGCTCTCAGCGCTTGGCATCGGCCTCATCCAGCAGCAAAATCTGCCCGGCGCGAACGCTGTCGATTGCCTGTTTCTTCCCGCTGGGCCACTCGATCTCGATGCGGGCAAGAGTTGCGTTGCCCAGCCCGAAATACAAGCGCACGTCGCTGGTGCTGAGGTAACTTCCGTAGGGATTGACTTCCCGCAACTGGGTCCGGCCGCCGCTGGTTATCCGCACCTTCGCGCCGATCCCGAAATGATTGCTCTCGCGGCCGCGGGCGCGGAGCGCGATCCAATGATTGCGATTGCCCCCGTCATTGCGCAGCAGTAGCGGGTTCCCGCCGGAATCGCTCACCACGATGTCCAGGTCGCCGTCGTTGTCAAAATCCGCCACGGCTAGACCGCGGCCCACGTGCTGGATGCGAAGCGCCGGACCGCTTTCCACCGAGACATCGCGAAATCGGCCTCCGCCAAGGTTCCGGTAAAGCAGGTCGGCCTGACGGTAAGAAAGCCGCGGGTCGAAGAGTTTCACATTATCGATGACATGTCCGTTGGTGACATAGATGTCCGGATAACCGTCGTTGTCGAAGTCGAAGACCTTGGTGCCGAAGCCGAGTGTCTTCACGCTGGATGGTAATCCGGCTTTGATCGTGGCGTCTTCAAAAAGCAGCTTTCCGAGGTTGCGGTAGAGCGGGTTGTATTGGTCCGAAAAGGCCGTAAAGAAGATGTCCGGTAAGCCATCGCCATCGAGATCCACGATCTCGGCGCCCATGCCGGCCAGAGCTTTGCCGTTAACGTCGTAACCGACGCCGGCGCCGTAGGTAATGTCGTCAAAGGTGCCGTTGCCTTTGTTGCGGTAAAGAAAATTGCGGACACCATCGTTGGCCACGAAGATATCGGGCCATCCATCGCCATCGATATCGCCGATGGCCACCCCCAAACTCTTTCCCGCCGGATTCGCCACGCCGGCTTTGCGGGAGACCTCCGTGAACGTGCCATCCCGATTGTTGTGGTACAGCAATGCCGGCGTCCCGTCGAACAACTGCGGTTCGCAATACATGCGGTAGCCCGGCTTTTCATATCCGCAGTACGGCGGCTTGCGCAAGTCGTAATCCAGGTAACGTCCCACAAACAGATCCAGGTAGCCGTCGCGATCATAGTCCACCCAGGCGGCGCTGGTGCTCCACCCACCGGCACCCACTCCAGCCTTGGCCGTCACCTCACTGAAGGTCCCGTCGCCATTGTTGCGAAAGAGCTGATTACCGCCGTAGCCCGTGACGTAGATATCCAGGTAGCCGTCGTTATCATAATCGCCCACGGTCACGCCGGTAGCGAACATCCCATTGCCTGAAACACCTGCTTTGGCAGTTACATCCTCGAATTTTCCGCTGCCCAGGTTGCGATAGAGCGCATTGCCGGGCGATGGCTTGCCGTGGGCCAGGTCGGCTCCGTTGGCGAAAAACAGGTCGGGCAAGCCGTCGTTGTCGAAATCGATCACGCCCACCCCGGAGCCGAAGGTCTCGACCATGTGCTTCTCGGCCGAAGCCCCGTTTTCGTGCCGAAAGGTAATGCCTGACTCCGCCGCAACTTCGTAGAACTGAACTCGATTGAACTGCGCGGGGCCGGCTGCGCGGGGCTCCGGTCTGGCGGCCTGCTCGCTGAAGAGAGGCAAGAGCGCGGAAAGGAGCAGCAAAATCGCACCGAAGATCAGGAAAGCTTTGCGCAGGAGCAGCACCGGGGTCCCATTATATGTGAAAGTTGGGATTTGATCTTGCGTATCACGCTGTCCGATGAACTCCTGGCTGTCAAAGCGCATCAAGGGGCTTTCCGAAAGCTCGCATTTTGGCGATCCCTAGCCACTTCCCGAATCTCAGCGGCGGGCGTGATGTGGCAAGTTGATGCCGAATGGCCCGGGTTCCGGTTGGAGCGCGATTCGGGAAGTTGTTACGCGTGCCGGATCGGAAGACGGGGTTCCTGACGCCCAAGCGCGATGAGCTCGGTGTCCGCCGTGAGGAGGACGAGGTTTTCAGCTTCGGCCACGCTCAGCAGCAGTCGGTCGAACGGATCACGGTGAGACTCCGCGGCTTTCACGCGGGTCAAGACGTGTTCGTCGGTTATCGATAGGACGGTGGCTCCCGCTGACCGCATCTCGTCACGAAAGCGCGCCGGTGCGATCGGCAACTTGCCCAGGCGGTGCTTGAGATCGACCTCCCAAATGCTGACGACCGATACAGCACACGGCGAGCTGACCATTAGCTCCCGCGATGACTTGGAGAGCCGCGGGCTGGCGGTGAGCCACCAAAGCGCCACCTGAGTATCGAGGAGCAGTCTCACATCTGGCCCTCAAGGCTCCTGGCGATTGGTTCATCGAGTTCCGAGGTGAAGGCCGCGTCGATCGCGGCTCTGAATCTCTTCAACTTGCCCCAACCACCCAGATGGCCTTGCCTGGCGACAGGCACCAGCTTGACCATGGGTTCACCGTTGCTGGCGATCACGACATCCTCGCCTGCGAGAGCGTGCTTGACGAGCCGCGAGAGCTGATTCTTGGCCTCCAGCATGTTGACCTTCATGCGTCCTCCACGGACTAGTATAGCCTGGCTTGGCCAACTTAGCCAAGTGCGGCGGAACGGTGGCACGGCCGGGGCAGCTCCGAACCCTTCCTACGTACGGTTTGGGCGTGATACGGCCAAATGCCGGGAAGCGACAGTCGGATCCCGTTGCTGCCGTTCCAGAAACGACCCTTTTCGAAACGCGATCCGAAGCCTGGGGCTAAACAATGGACGCGCTATGTCAGCACCAGCACGACGTTCGTGATGAGGCTTGAGATGGTATCGTCTGCTTGTGGTCCGTCGATGGACAAGAGTGAGGGGTGTGCTGCCATGTTGCGTCTCGTGAGGTGCATGTCGAGCAGTTTCTTGGTGTTGTTGGAGGCGAACAGGCCCGCTGTGCCGCAGATTTCCAGCACATCTTTTTCTTTCAGTTCTTCGAAGTCCTCACGTTTCGCCATTACCAAGCCCGTGCCTCTTCTGGTGCCGACGCGGGCTATGATCTTCGCGTTGAAGTCCGCGAGTCGCTGTGCGTCCGCGAGCACCCAGTTCAGGAGGTGATCGTAGGTGAGATTCCACGCCATGACGATAGCGGCGCGAAACGCCTTGACGTGATAACACTTGATCGCTTCGGAAAGGAACAAGCGCTCGGCTTCGTCCGAGACCTTTCCCATCAGGTCCTTGAGGAGTTGGGAGACGGCAATGGTCGTCTCATGCTGGCCGTACTTCTGGTCGAATTGCTCCCGGACTTTGCCTTCCAGCTTGAAGCCGGAACCCGTGGGTAATACTACCTTGGGGCGGCGCTCGATCAGTCGCTTGAAGAGCTTGCTCAGGTTCGGCTCGTCCATATACCGCTCTTTGAAGCAGGCGCGGATCGAGGCCTGATCGATCACTTCTTTCTTTCGGTGCGCGTGCAGGTACCAAGCGAAGTGCAAGATGTGATCGGTCTGAGAAAGAGAAGCAAAACTCGGGATGAGGGACGTGAACTCACTCAGTTCCATCCAGCGTCCTCACATCATTCTCGCCAATGGGAGTGATCGCATACTCGCCTGGGCTCACGCGTCGGAAGCGGTTCGTCTTGACCTGCGACCGGAAGTTCACGTCCCAGTCCGACTGATTGGTCGGCCATTCGGCAGTGCGGTAGCACGTGTACACCTTGTCCATCGTGGTGGTTGGGCTGTTCCCGTGCTCCTTGAGCCAGTACGCGGCAACGAGATGGCGTTGCGTGGCCTTCGTCGGGTTCTTCTGCGCTGCGAAGTCCTTGAACGTCACGCCCGTCCCAGTCATGTCCAAGTCGTGCAAGTAAGTCGGGACGCGCGGCTTGTACGTCGTCTTCGGCTTCGCCGGCTTGGTAGGCTGCTCTTGTCCGGTATCTCCGGCGTCCGCATACTCCACGTCCTGAATGATCTCTTCCGCCTCGTCCGTTTCTGCAGGAACCCCGGCCGCAAGCTCATTGGGTGGCTTCGGGGGCATCATGCGAGCAGGCGGACCGTTGCGTATCGCCAGAGCATGCGTGATCTGGCGAATGCTGTTTTCGACTGCGGCATTACCGCCTTCAAGTTCAAATTCGACGACGCGAAGCTTTACCTTCGCGCGATCTTCGTTGCCGCCGCTCTTAGCCATCGACTGCTAGACTTCCATGTATAGTTTACCACGCCCGGCATAAGTTGCGTGAGCGCGCCCCTCCATCTAGATAGAGTTTTTGACGTACCCCCATATGTAGTAGGTTAACGATGTAATACCCCCAGATGCGGGAACGTGCATTCGGTCTTATCCGTCTGCCTGGAATCGGATCATCAGCGGGCTTGTGGCGGGTACATCGGCGTGACACCGCCAAGTGGCGGGAGGCGATGATCGGAGGTCGTAAGGCGACTTGTACTAATCGGGGACGGCAGTGAGGCTGGGATTCGAACTCAAGCGGGGCGTTTAACCCGACGTAAGTTATTGATTCTACAGGTCACTATGTTTGATCCGGTTTTCGGGATTGGCGGATCTATCGCACAAGATCACGCACAGGGTTCGAACTTCGCCGAAGGATTGGAGAGATTTCTCCCGTCGATTTTCACAATGCTCACGTAGAAGGGATTCGAATGAATCACTCCATAGCTCGCAGCGTATTCGGCGTTGATGAATTCCAGGCGTCGGATGAGCATCTTGTGCAGTGTCTTGATGTCGCCGAAGACTGTGCCGTCGAAATCACCCACCCCTGAACGTTCAGTCTGGGTCGCGCGCCACGTCACCTGCAACGGCCCAAACGATTCGTTGCCATCACGGAAAATGGCTGTTGGTCTCGTTTCCATCGCAAAAACTCCTTGGAAACAATTATATCCAATTCTGTTCTGGCCGATCACAAACGTCGCTGGCTGAACCACGCCATGATCAGCGCGGCGAATTTGGCGAGGTATTCCGAAAGCCACGCCAACTCAGACTTGAGGATGCGCATGAGCCCGGCGACGAAAAGAATCAGCAGAGTTGCTTGGAAAAGATTGTATTCGACGGTTTCGAAAAAGCTGTGCGGTGCCTGCACACAAATCTCCTCTTTCACCCGGCTGGTGAGATTTGTGCTCACTGCTCCAAATCTGAACTTCGTTTCAAGCCCTAGCCGGGACGGGCGAATGTCCATCGGTACGCGTTGCTTCCGTTGTTGATGTCCGTGTTTGGAAAGCCAACTACTCTGTGCGCCACCAGACTTGCGGGCGCAAGTAAGTGCCATTGTAAGTGGTCCAGGGACTTTTTCAGCAACCTGCTAGAGGAGCTTACCACGACATGGGAGTCGAGCCCAGTGCAATCGCGCATGGAGCGTCGAAGCTGGCACTTCGAACTGGTCGTAGTCGAACCAAATGACTCCCTGAATTCCATAGGTCTAGTCGGCCGATTTTAGGTCCGAAATGAACTGGCTCGGGTTACTCCCCATAAACGCCCTTGGGTCCGCTTAGCCACATGAGCGGTAGTCGCCTATGCGAATATATGCAGTCCTTTTGGACAAGTGTCGGCCGGGTCCCGAAATCAGCGTTGGCCGTCAAATGTCCAATAAGTGAAAGCTTCCCTGAAATGTCCGTCAGCTCTGCGTTCAGGCCATTACACGAACTGTCGCTCGATCGCTTCGGCGCTACCTGCCTGAAATCAGGACTTCCACATAGTCTCCCAATTGCCGGGCGGTGAATTGATTGCCTTCGAAATCGGCTGCCAGCCGGCCTTGGCGATCGATTACCAAGGTATGCAGCGAGTGCATCAGGTAGCCTTCGTCGGGCCAGAAATTCAGTCCGAACTGGCGCGAAACGGCCTTCACTTCGTCGAGCTTCCCGGTCAGGAAGTGCCACGATTCCGGATCGGCCTTCCAGGTCGACGCATATTTTGCCAGCACTTTGGGCTGGTCATGCACCGGATCGAAGCTGATGTTGAGCAGCACCAGGTCGCGGCCCATCCGGCTGGCGAAGCGTTGATACAGTTGACCGAAGTTATTGGAAAGCCGGAAGCAGTAGTCGGGCAACGGGCAACTGGTATAGATGAAGGTCACGGCCACCACTTTCCCAGCCCATTGCGACAGCGCTACGCGGCTTCCGGTCTGGTCGGTCAAGGTGAAGTCGGGCACGGCGTCACCTGGTTTTACGGTGGCATGGGGGACTTCCAGCAGTTGTAGACGGCGCGCGAGCAGCGGCTCCCGCTCGGAGCTTTCGTAGCGATGGATGCGGATGCCTTCGGCATACGAGCGCTTCTTCTCGACCACCAGCGTGAAGTCCACATAGGCGCCCGGCTTCAGATCGGCCAGTTCCCGATCGTCCAGAACGGAATACGGCATCGCCATTGCTTCCATATATCCGGGAATGGCCGCACAGGAGGCGTCGAAACTGCGGTGCGGCCGGTCAACATTCAGAACAATGCCGGTGACCGGGTAACGTGTGGCGGCAGCCAGGCTCACGGCAATCAGGAATGGAGCTAGCCGCCGACAAACCCCGATGCACGCCGACAGACTGCTACCGCCCATGATTACCTCCCAACTTGAACCGGGGGCGTTCGATCACGCGGTAGTCATTTGCGAACTGCCGGATTTCGATCGCCTGGTTCTTGGGCACGGACGCAAACCGCTGCGGCTGTGCATCTCCGGGCCACTGAATCTCCAGGCCCGCGATCTCCGCCGATTTCCCCAGCCCCATGTGCTGTTCCAGAGGCGAGGAGCCGAAAGACCCACCGCTTCCCACGGTCCGATAAACCGCTCGCGTCTCTGTTCCGTTCTTTACCGTCACTTTAATCCTGGCGCCGATGGCCGCGCGGTTCGCCTTGACACCCACCAGCCGCACGCTGATCCAATCGTTGCCGTGACCCGGGTTTTCGAAAAGCCGGAACGCATGGGGGTCGCCTGGAACCCCCCCGCCGACCACTTCCAACAGGTCTTCGTCTCCGTCATTGTCCATGTCCGCGAATGCCACGCCGTGCCCTTTGTGCAACTCGCCCGTGCCGGAGGAGGCAGTGATGTCTACGAACTTCTTTCCCCCTTTGTTATGCAGGAGCACATTGGGCAGCAGGGATGCAAAAGACAGTTCTCCTGTCCCGAAATAGATGTCTGGATATCCGTCGTTATCCACATCGCCGAAATTCGCACCCATCGGCATGAAGACTTTGTTCAACCCGGTTTCCTCAGTCACATCGCGAAAGGTGCCGTTGCCGAGGTTGCGGTAGAGCTTCATGGTGGGGGAATGGTGGGGCAGTCCCAGGTAGGTGCGCACGCTTTCCTCAACGGACATCGCGTAGCTGGTCGCCAGAAGGTCCGTCCGGCCGTCGTTGTCGTAGTCGAAGAACCAGGCGGCGAATCCATGGCCTGAGGCCTGGACACCAGCCTGAGCCGCTACGTCCGTGAAAGTGCCGTCGTGGTTGTTGTGCAACAGCGAGCTGTCGCCCTGGTAGTTGGACACAAACAGGTCGGCATAGCCGTCATTGTCATAATCGGCCGCCACCACCGCCTTGCTGAGCACTGACAGATCAGTCCGCGACGAATGTGAGATGTCCTTAAATGTGCCGTTGCCATTGTTCAGGAAAAGCTGATTCGGCTCGTTTTCGTTGCCTACGTAGAGATCGAGGAATCCGTCGTTATTGATATCCACCCACACGGCAAATTCCGTAGTGGTTGGCTCGCCCAGGCCGGCTTCCACGGTGACATCGGTGAAGGTGCCGTTGCAGTTGTTGCGCAGCAGGGATTTCCGCAGTGCCGTTTCCCAGCCGCCGCGCAGGACCAGGATATCCAGGCAGCCGTCATTGTTGTAATCGGCCTGGATGATGTTGTTCCCAGCGAGCTGGGATGCCAGCCCCGATTGCGCGCTGCGGTCGGTAAACGTGCCATCCCCGTTGTTGTGGAAGAAATGCATGGGCGCGCAAAAGTCCCAGTTGGAGGTGACGATATCGAAGAGACCATCGTTATCGAAGTCGTCGACGATCAGGCCGCCCACTTCCCCAATGATTGCGTCGAGTCCCGTGCGCGGTGCTACGTCGGTAAAGCGGCCAATGTCTTCGGCGGATGCAAATAGGGAAGGCGCGAACAGGTGCTCTTTGGGTACACCGGCCGGATATTTGCCCAACGTCATATAGGCGAGGTTCAACAGCCACCTGGTCTCGATGTCGCCCGGCCGCAACTTGAGCGATGCGAGGAAGTGCCGGATGGCTATTTGCGAATCCGCTCCCTTGGGGTAATGGAATTCGGGACGAATCGGAAAGAGGCAGCGCTCCCCGGGGTGGAGGTATACGTCGTTGACCGCTCCCGCCCGGTGAAGGTACGCCACGCCTAGCATCTCTTCTACCTCGGGTAGTAGCTGCGGTGCCCCGGCGGAGGCAGTGCGGAGAGCCGCTTCGAACTGGGCGATAGCTCGATCCATTTGTCCCTGATAGGCATATACCTGCGCCGCGCCGAGCCGCAATGCCACGGAATCGGCAGGCGAGTGGCTACCATCGTCCGCAGTTGCGGCCAGCTTCTCTGCGCGGGCCTTCAAATCGGCGAACGATTGCTGCCGCATGGCGCAGGACAGTCTCATATCGGTATTCCAATTGGCAGGCTTGGGATAGTTCGCCAGAGCCGCCGCCGCTTCGCTGAACCCGGAGAGGTTCACGTCAAACCGGATGCTGCCTTCGGCGCGAATGGCGGCCTGGCGGGCGCGCTGGAACTCCGCGATCCCGGCGAGTTCGTCCGGCGCCAGCAGCTTGACGACTGCAAAACCGGAAGGAATCCGAAACACCGGCGAAATCTGACCGGGGCCGAGCCCTCGCAGGGCGGTTCGGATCTCTTCGCGCAGGGTGGAGGGATCGACTTTGCCCAGCAGGCCACCATCCAGCGATGTGGCATCCACGGATTTCTCGCGAGCCAGCACGGCGAAATCGGCGCCTTTCTCGAGTTCCGCCCGGACGCGAGCCGCCTCCTCAGCTGAATTGAGCACCAGTATCCGCAACGGGATAGCGGCGGAAGTTTGGTCCTGACCGAGGGCAAAGACGACAAGGGCCAGCAGCAGACAGAAGAGCAACCACAGCGATACCCTCATAGTGCGGACATAATACTACAAAAACGCCCACGACATTAACGTGTACAGCCGGGTGCAAGGGTTTTCTGCATCAGGCACCTACTGTTCAAAGAAGGTTTGCCCGGCTTGTCACGCGATCACCAAACTGATCCGCCGGCAACGCCGGCCCGTTCACGCTCAATTCGCGAATCGACGTCCGCGAACAGTAGTCACGATCGGCTACCGGCTGGTGCGGCCGCGCGATGCCGCAGCCGCCGACCGGTAGCCCACCGCCGCGTACTCCGGCGCCTGCGGCACGAACTGCGCGTCGAAGCGCGGATCCGGCGGATCAAAGGTGTTGACCGTTTGATTGATCGTCCCACGCAGGTCGTTCGTCTCGCCGTGGATGAACGACTCCCGTACGCCGCCGCCGCTGGTGATGTCGATCTCGTAGCGCGCCCCGGTCGAGATCCCGCCCTTCAACGTGTTGTTCCAGAAAATCGACTTCACGTAAGTGCTGCCGGTGCCGTTGTCGTCGACGCCGGCCCAGTTCCCGGTGAAGGTGCAGCGGCTGACCTCCGCGCGGGACCCCTCGAACACCGTCATCGCACCCGAGCCGTGCTCCGGGTGATACTCGCCGCCGGTCAGCAGGCCGACGTAGTCCACACCGAGATTCGCGATGTTGCCGACGAACAGGCAGTTGTCGAGGGTGGCGCGGCTGCCGTGCAGGAGGTCGAACGCCGCGCCGGTGACCTGCGTGCGGTTGTCGCGGAAGATGCAGTCCCGGAACACCGCGGCGTCGAGCGGCTGGCCGAGGTGCTCGACGGATACACCGCCGCCGCATGGGCTGGTGCAATTGCCAACCACCTCGACGCGCTCGATGGTCGGATAGGCGCGCGCATAGATCTTGATGCCGCCGCCATCGAGATAGAAGAACGGCGTCTTGGGTACGTCATCCGATTCGATTGGCGAGCGCTGGCCGGTGCCGGTGGTGTAGTTGTTCGCGCCGGTAACGCGGAAACCGCGCAGCACGGTCTTCGTCGATACGCCGTCGCCGAAGTAGACGACGTGATTGACGACCGCCGGGAAGCTTGGCGCCTTCTTATCGGCGATCGCTGGATTGGCGGCGGTCAGCACCACCTCGCCGACCGCTTCGAGCGTGATGCCGTCGTGCCGCGCGTTGAACCAGATCAGCGCCTGCCCGTGCGCCGCCGGGCGATAGGTCCCTGCGTGGACGTAGACGATCTTGTTGGCTGGGTCCTTGGCGGCCGCGTCGAGCGCCGCCTGGATGCTGCCGCCGGGCCGGACGTGGTAGGCACGCGCCGCCGCGTCGAGCGTCAGGGCATCAGTTGCGTCACGGCGCTGGGCGAGACCGCGCACCGGCATCACGGCGGCCGCGGCCGCCATCCGGAGGAACGCACGTCGGTGCATGATGAAGTCAGACTATCACGAGGCCGCGGAGGGTCGCACGCCTGGCGGCCATGCGGGCGCTATGCCGCGGCGATGGGGATGTCGAGCCGCGCGGGGCGGAGGTGAGGGGCCGGAGATGGAACAGCGTCGTTTCGGAACGTCGGGATTGAGCATGTCGGTGTTGAGCTTCGGCACGATGACGATTGGCGGCCGGGATCGTTTCGGCAAGATGGGCAACCTCGGCGTCGCTCGTTTTCGTTGCCGACGTAAAGATCGAGGAATCCGTCGTTATTGATATCCACCCACACGGCAGTTTCCGTCATGGTTGGCTCGGCCGGGCCGGCCTGGTGTATGTGGTGATCTGCAACCCGCTCGACCGGCCGTACTCCGCCTGGTACCCCTGCGTGAGCACCTTCACTTCGCCGATCGACTCGATGTTCATGCTCAGCATCTGGCCGTTATTGCCCGTGTCCATGGCCGAGATGCCGTCCATCATGATGTTGTTCTGGGATTGGCCGCCCAGCCGCGTGCCGCCGGCCGAGTTGCCGCCGGCCTGGACGCCCGGAACAAAGGGCACCAGATTCGTGAAGTTCGAGTGTGCAACCCGCAGTTCATCGAGCTGTTTGCTCTCGATGGCCCACGACCGCTCGGCGCTCTGTGTCTGGACGAGCGCCCCCTGGGCTTCCACGCTGACGGTCTGGTTGGTTTGGCCTAGTTCCAGCACTATCGGCGGCATGCCGACGTGGTCGCCGCCGGTAATCACGACCCCCGCGCGCCGCAGGAGCTTGAACGACGGGGCGCTGATCTCGACAGTGTACGTGTCGGGGGCGAGGTTCGGGATCACGTAGTCGCCCGTCGCGTTGGTGAGGACCGCGGCGGTCCTGGTACCTTGCGTCTCGCTGATCAGCCCCACCTTCGCGCCAACAACGATGCCTCCCGATGCGTCGACGACCCGTCCTGTCAACGTGCCGACCGTGATCTGTGCCAGTGCCAAGGGGGCCAGCAGGAACATCGCCGCGACGAGACCGGCGATGGCATTACGAATGCTGCGTATCATTCTCTTCTCCTCTCCTCTCCCGTTCTTCGTGGACCGGAACAAGGCACCGGGTGGAAACACTCGCGATCTAGTCTGTTGTGTCCCCTCGAATAAGGCTGGTTACCCGTACGCCTCGGTTACGACTCAGTTAGCTGGACCGCACCGTTCCCCATTGGGATAGCCACTGGTCCCAAACAGCAAATTCCCCTCTGGATGTGAATCGGGACGAATGTACACCCTTTTCTGTAAATTAACATCAAAAAAAGATCGGGAGTTCCCCGGACGGCCGAGGGCGCAAAGGGGTAAGAATCGAGGCTGCCGGCGTCTTGGTGACTTGGGTTCAGGAAGGTCATTGCGGCGCGCGAGGTAGTCTGCAATCGACTGCTGAGGGCTCATCCTGCGCGATCTCACGCATCGTATCATTTCCAGGACGGACAACGCACCACTCGGAAACAGCTCCAGCCGCACGAAACGGGAGTTGTCGGCAAAAAAAAGGAGTTTGCGGAAACTCACAGGCAGCAGCAGCTAGCCAATCAGCTCGAGCAACCCGTCTACCAACTGGTCCAGCATCTCAGGACCGAGGGTCGCGATCCTCTTGCCAAGACGATCGATGGAAATTGTCCGAATTTGTGAGATCTTCACCCATGAGGACTTGGGCAGCATTTCCGAGGGAAGTGCCATGGTCAACGGGAATCCGGCCCTTTGCGCCTGACTTGTACGGCCGCACGTAAGCATGTTGCCGTAAAACGTCAGACCTCTATCGGAAGTGACGCGGCGCGAGACTCGTGGCGTGTGAGAGATGGCTGACCGCCGCGTCAGTTTCGACAGAGTGGTTTCAAGGGAGCCGCCGGCGATCGCAGCGGACGCGGGCGGCGCACAATTGCCGCATCAGGGCTGGGGCTTACCCGGAGGCACATCACATCGGCGGTCCGCAAACCGCGGCCCACCCGACGCCCACACTACAATGAATCATGTCCAAAGCAGCTTTTGCCTTTCTGGCATTGGTGTGCGCTGCGCGCGCCGAAGTGCGTCCCATGACGTTGCGGCAGGCGGTGGAGGCGGCGATCCGGCAGAATCCGGACATCGCGCTCAGCCGGCTGGATGAAGAGAAGGCCCGGCAGTCGGTCCGGGTGGCGCGCGATCCGTTCTACCCGCGGCTGGTGGTGGGCAGCGGGCTGGCGTATAGCAGCGGATTCCCCATGAGCATCGAAGGCTCCGCGCCCAGCGTGGTGCAGGCGCAGGCCATCGCCTACGTGTTCAACCGGCCGCAGAACTACCAGGTGGCGGTGGCCCGGGAGAACGCTCGCGGCGCGGCGCTGGCCGTCACCAGCAAACGCGACGAGGTGGCGTATCGCGTCGCCGCGCTGTACCTGGATGCCGAGCGCGCCACGCGCATTCTGGAACTGGCGCGCAAGGACACCGACAGCCTCGCCAAGGTTCTCGAAACGGTTCAAGCGCAGGTCCAGGAGGGCCGCGCCCTGCCGCTCGCCGAAAAGCAGGCGGCGTACAACGTGGCGCGCGCGCGGCAGATCGCCGAGGGCCTGGAGGACGACCGCATCGCGGCGGAGACCGCATTGGCCATCGGGATCGGACTCTCGGCCGAAGACCGCGTGCAACCGGTGGACCAGGAGCGGCCCGCCCCCAGCGTGCCGCCGTCGGAAGAGGAGGCCATCCAGGCGGCGGTGGATTCGAACAAGGATTTGCGGCGCCTGGAATCGCAGATCGTCGCCAAGCAGTTCGAGATCCGCGGCGCGCGGGCGGCCCGGCTGCCGCACGTGGACCTGGTGGCGCAGTACGGGATGCTCGCCAAGTTCAACAACTACGAGCAGTTTTTCCGCGCCTTCCAACGCAACAACGGCCAGGTCGGGGTATCGTTCCAGTTGCCGCTGCCGGCCGGACCCGGCATCTCGGCACAGAGCGCCCAGGCGCAGGTGGAGATCGCCCGGCTGAAGATCGAGCTGGCCAACCAGCGCAATCGGATCGCATCCGATCTGCAGCAGTCGTTCCGCGACCTGAGGAAGGCCGGCACGGCGTCGGAGGTGGCCCGGTTGGATCTCGACGTGGCGCGCGAGCAGCTTTCGGTGGACCTGGCGCAGATGCAGGAAGGGCGCGTGACGCTGCGGCAGGTGGAGGAAGCGAGGGTGGTGGAGAACCAGAAATGGATCGCCTTCTACGACGCGCAGTTCGCGGTGGAGAAGGCGCGGTGGGGCGTGCTGCGGCTGACGGGCGGCCTGGTAGCGTCGATCGAGGCGTTGCAGTAGACCGAAGCGCCGCGCGCCGGGGCGGCGGGCGCCATGGTATCATAGAATTTATCACCATCAAGATCTTTCCCTGAGGTTCATTCCACTTGGCTTTGTTAGAAGGTTGCAGGCACTCGCTCGAAATCTCGGTCCCGGCGGACGAGGTCGAAAGCGAGACGAGCCGTGTTGCCGCGGACGTGCAGAAGCGGGCCAAGATCCCGGGCTTTCGTCCGGGCAAGGTGCCGGCTTCATTGATTCGAAAGCAGTTTGCCGGTGACATCCGGCAGAAGGTGCTGGAGAGCCTGATCCCCAAGTATCTGCAACAGCAGATCGAGGCGGAGAACCTCAACGTGGTCGGCAGGCCGGATATCTCGGACGTCCACCTGCACGAGGGCGAGCCGCTGAAGTTCAAAGCCGAGTTCGAGGTGGTACCGAGCATCGAACTGGGGGAATACAAGGGCATCGAGGTGCCGTACCACGACCCCGAGGTGACCGACGCCGACGTCGATCAGCGGGTGAACGAGCTGCGCGAACAAAAGGCGCAGTACGTCAATATCGATCCCCGTCCCGTGGAAGACGGCGATTTCGCGGTGGTGGGGCTGGAGAGCATCGCGGGCGTCGAGGGCGAGCCGGTGAAGCAGGACGAAATGGTGCTGGAGATCGGCAGCCCGGACACGGTCGCGGAGTTCACCGAGAACCTGCGGGGCGCCTCGCCGGGCGACGAGAAGGAGTTCGGCGTCACCTATCCGGACGATTACACCGTCGAGCGGCTGGCCGGGAAGGCGGTCCGCTTCCACGCCACCGTGAAGGGCATCCGCAGGAAGGACCTGCCGGAATTGAACGACGAGTTCGCGCAGGACTTGGGCGACTACCGCAACCTGGAAGAGCTGCGCGAGGCCGTCCGCAAAGGGATTTTCGCGCAAAGGCAGTACGAGGCCCAGCAGGAGGCCAAGAACAAGATCGTCGAAAAGCTGGTGGACGCGCACGACTTCCCGGTGCCCGAAGTGTTCGTGGAGCGCCAGATCCATAACCGGGTGGAGCAGACCCTGTCGGCCATGGCAGAGCGCGGCGTGGACCCCAAGAAACTCAAGCTGGACTGGGACAAGGTGAGGGAGTCGCAAAAGGACAAGGCGTTGCGCGAGGTGAAAGCGTCGATGCTGCTAACGAGAGTGGCCGAACGGGAATCGATCCACGCCACGCGCGACGAAGTGGACCGCGAAGTCGAAAGGCACGCGCGCCAGCACCGCGAGCCGGTGGCGGCGGTCCAGATGCGCTACGAGAAGGACGGCACGATGGGGAGGATCGCTTCCCACATCCAGACCGAGAAAACGCTCAATTTCCTGTTCGAGAACGCCCGGAAGACGGCGGAGGCATAATCAGCGTGACGACGCCTCCTGGCCATGGCGGTACCACAAACCTTCGAGTACATTGCTTAAAGGACGTGGTTCAGGTGATAATAGAGACGAACTCGATTGATGTTCCCTACCGCGGAAGCGGCCGGGAGAGGTTTGGGTCCCGGACAGGGCCGACGGCGGTACAGGAGAAAACTGCGTGAAGCGTACCGGATCCGACGATGCTTTGCGATGTTCTTTTTGTCATAAGAGCCAGGACGTAGTTGGAAAGCTGATCTCTTCCCCGAGCGACTATCCTCGCGCGTACATCTGCGATGAATGCATCGCGGTGTGCAACTCGATCTTGGAAGACGACAAGGTCGAGCCGCCCTCCGGAACTCCCAACAAGATACCGAAGCCGCTGGAAGTAAAGGAATTTCTCGACCAGTACGTGATCGGGCAGGAGTCCACCAAGAAGAAGCTGGCGGTGGCGGTGTACAACCACTGCAAGCGGATCCACATGAACCGCATGCGGAACACCGAGGTGGAACTGCAGAAGTCCAACATTCTGCTGATCGGCCCGACCGGCACGGGCAAGACCTTGATGGCGCAGACCCTGGCCAAGATCCTGGACGTGCCGTTTGCCATTGTCGACGCCACCACGTTGACCGAAGCCGGCTACGTAGGCGAAGATGTGGAGAACATCATCCTCAAGCTGCTCCAGGCGGCGGATGGCGATGTTCAGAAGTGCCAACAGGGGATCATCTATATCGACGAAATCGACAAGATCTGCCGGAAGGACGAAAACCCGTCGATCACCCGCGACGTTTCCGGGGAGGGAGTGCAGCAGGCGCTGTTGAAGATCCTGGAAGGCACGGTGGCCAATGTGCCGCCGCAGGGCGGCCGCAAGCATCCGCACCAGGAGTTCACCCCGGTGGATACCACCAATATCCTGTTCATTTGCGGTGGGGCTTTCGTGGGGCTGGAGAAGGTGATCGCGCGCCGCACCGGCAAGAAGTCGATGGGCTTCCTCCAGGAAGAGGAGAAGGGGAATTTCCGGAATGTCAGCGGCCGGCGCGACATCGACCTGCTCTCGCACGCCCAACCGGTGGACCTGATCAAGTTCGGTTTCATTCCGGAATTCATCGGGCGGCTGCCGGTCTCGGCGGTACTGGAAGACCTGGACCGCGGGGCGCTGATCCAGATTCTGACCAAGCCGAAGAACGCCATCGTCAAGCAATACCAGAAGCTTTTCGAATTCGAGAACGTCCGGCTGAAGTTCAGTGACGAGGCCTTGGAATCCATCGCCGATCTGGCCATGGAGCGCAAGGTGGGGGCGCGGGGACTGCGCATGATTCTCGAGGACCTGATGCTCGACCTGATGTACTATCTGCCTTCCTACAAGAAGGTACGCGAGTTTCAGGTGACCAAAGAGATGGTGCTGTCGCAGAAAATCAGTCTTACAATATTAGAAAAGGCCGGATAACGGCCGGTTATCCGGAGCACGCAGGGAACCAGGGGAGGGGGGTTATCTCCCCCTGGGGAGAACAATGCTTACTTCAAAGGAAAAATCCGATACAAAACGTCTGCCGATGATGCCCATCCGGGATGTGGTCATCTTCCCGTACATGATGACCCCGTTCGTGGTGGGCCGCGAATCGAGCGTGCGAGCGCTCGAAGAGGCCATGGCGGGCGACAAGAAGATCTTTCTCGCCACGCAGCACGACGCCTCGATTGACGAGCCCAAGCCGAACGAGATTTACAGCGTGGGCACCATCGTCAACATCGTGCAGAGCCTGAAGCTGCCGGACGGCAACATCAAGGTGCTGGTGGAGGGAGTGGAGCGCGCCAAGGTGGTATCGGTCGCCGATGACGAGGGTTTCTTCCGCGCGGCGGTGCGCACGTCGAATTATAAAGTGGAGCCGGGCCCGCAGCTCGATGCGCTGATCAGCCGGGTAACCGGGCTGTTCGAGCAGTACGTCAAGCTGAGCCAGAACCTGAACTACGAGACCATGATCGCGGCCATCCGGGTGGACGACCCCGGCAAGCTGGCGGACACGGTGGGCGCGAATCTGCAACTGACCGTGGAAGAGAAGCAGGAGCTGCTGGAAATCTTCGATCCGGTGGACCGCCTGACGCGTGTGGCCGACATGCTGGACATCGAGATCGAAAAGCTGAATGTCGACCGCACCATTCAGGGCCGGGTGAAGCGCCAGATGGAAAAGGCGCAGAAAGAGTATTACCTCAACGAGAAGATCAAGGCCATCCAGAAGGAGCTGGGCCGGGGCGAAAAGAGCGAGATCGACGAGCTGAAGAAGAAGATCGAAACTTCGGGCATGACCAAAGACGCGCTCGACAAAGCCATGACCGAGCTGAAGCGTCTGGAGAACATGCCGCCGATGTCGGCCGAGTCGACCGTTTCGCGCAACTACCTGGACTGGCTGCTGGCGGTGCCGTGGAAGAAAAAGTCGAAGGAGATCCGCGACCTCAAGTTCGCCGAGCATGTGCTGGAATCCGACCACCACGGGCTGGAAAAGATCAAAGAGCGCATCCTGGAGTTCCTGGCGGTGCGCCGCCTGGTGAAGAATCCCAAGGGCTCGATTCTGTGCTTCGTGGGCCCTCCGGGCGTGGGTAAGACGTCGCTTGGCATGTCCATAGCCAAGGCCACCGGCCGCAAGTTCGTGCGGCTGTCGCTCGGCGGCGTGCGGGACGAAGCGGAAGTCCGCGGCCATCGGCGCACCTACATCGGCGCGCTGCCCGGGCAGATCATCCAGATGATGAAGAAAGCCGCGACGCGCAACCCGGTGTTCATGCTGGACGAAGTCGACAAGATGTCCATGGATTTCCGGGGGGATCCTTCGGCGGCGCTGCTGGAGGTATTGGACCCCGAGCAGAACTTCATGTTCGTTGACCACTATCTGGATGTGGAGTATGATTTAAGCCAAGTCTTCTTCATCGCCACGGCCAACGTTCTCCACACCATTCCGCCGGCCTTGCAGGATCGCATGGAAGTGATCCGGCTTTCGGGCTACACGGAACTGGAGAAGATGGAGATCGCCAAGCGGTTCCTGGTGAAGAAGCAGATGGAGCAGACCGGGCTCACGGCGGAGCAGATCGAATTTGCGGATGCGGGGATCAACGGACTGATTCAGTACTACACGCGCGAGGCGGGCGTGCGGAACCTGGAGCGCGAAATCGGCAACCTGTGCCGCAAAATCGCGCGCCAGGTGGTAAACGCGCAGGGCGGCAAGGAGAAGAAACAGCTTTCCAAGGCCGTGATCAACGGCGAGAAGCTGCCGGAAATGTTGGGGCCCTGGAAGTTCCGCGATCTGGAGGCGGAGAAAAAGAACGAGATTGGAGCCGCGGTGGGGCTGGCGTGGACGGAAGTCGGCGGCCAGCTTCTGAGTGTGGAATGCACCCTGATGGAGGGCAAAGGCAAGTTGACCATCACGGGAAAACTGGGAGAGGTGATGCAGGAATCGGCGCAGGCGGCCATGAGCTACATCCGGTCGCGGGCGCACCAGTTCGGGCTGCCGCGCGATTTTTACCGCAACCTGGACGTCCACATTCACATTCCCGAGGGGGCCATTCCGAAAGACGGGCCCTCGGCGGGCATCACCCTGGCCACCACCATCTGCAGCGCGCTGACGCGGATTCCAGTGCGCGGCGATGTGGCCATGACCGGCGAAATCACGCTGCGCGGGAAGGTGCTGCCGATCGGCGGGCTGAAGGAGAAGCTGATGGCGGCGCACCGCCATGGAATTCTGGAAGCGATCATGCCGCGGGAGAACGAAAAGGACCTCCCCGACATTCCGGACCCCATCAAGAAGACCATGAAGCTGCACTTCGTGGAATCGATGGACGAGGTGCTCCGGATCGCGCTGGAGCGGGAACTGATCGCCTTGCCGCTCCCCACCACGGCGCCCGAGGTCGAAGTACAGCCCGTGGCACATTAGATTCGGCCCTCGGCGGCCGCGGCTTCCGATAGCCGATCGCGGATCGCCGGGGGATTTGAGCTTTTTTTGAAAGTCGAATTTGTAGTCAGCTCCGCCATGCCGGCGATGTTCCCCACGGACCGGCTGCCGGAGGTCGCATTTCTAGGGAGAAGCAACGTCGGGAAATCCAGCCTGATTAACGCCCTCACCGGGCAGAAAGGGCTGGCATTCACCAGCAACACGCCGGGGCGGACGCAAACGATCAATTTTTACAGGATCGACGGAGCGCTGTATTTCGTCGATCTCCCGGGTTATGGATACGCCCGGGTGCCACCCGCGCATTTGCTGGCATGGAAGAAACTGGTTGAGCAGTATCTGGAGAATCGAGATACCCTGAGAGTTTCCTGCCTGATACTGGACACCCGCCGCGGATGGATGGATAAAGATCTGGACCTGAAGCGATGGCTCGAGTACCAGGGCAGACCGTATCTGGTAGTCGCCACAAAAACCGACAAGTTGAATCAATCTGATCAAGAGCACGGCATGCGCGCCATCCGCCAGGAAGGCGTGGAGCCGCTGCCGTTCTCGGCCTTGACCGGCCGGGGAGTGAGGGAAATTTGGCAAGCAATCACGAAAACACTCCAACCACGGTAGGAACCACCCCGCCGCAGGAAAAACCCGAAAAGAACGAAAAACCCACCGAACAGCCGCCCACCCGCGATGGCTCCGAAACGGAGAAAGCCGAGAAGGCCGCCGCCCCCCCGCACGCGCCGGCGGAAAAGCCGCGCGCCGAGCGGGCCGCCAAGGCAGCCGCAACGGCGGCCGCGCCTCCCGCGATTGTGCCTCCGACACCACCGCCCCAGCCGGCGCCGCCGGCCGCCGAACCCAAACCGGCCGAGCCCAAGCCCCCCGAGGCGCTCGCCGCACCACCACCGGCGGAACCACCGGTGGCCCTGAGCGGACCTGCCGCGGCGGCCCATCGCCGCAAGTCGCAGGCGGCGCAAAGCGTAAAGAACGGCACACCCACGCTGGACCTGGTCGAGTTGAAAGACATGAGCATCCAGAAGCTCAACCAGGTGGCCAAAGACATGGGCATAGGCGGAGCCGCCGGATTGCGGAAGCAGGAGCTGATTTTCAAGATCCTGCAAACGCAGGCGGAAAAGAGCGGCCTGATCTTCTCCGAAGGCGTGCTGGAGTGCCTGCCCGACGGCTTCGGCTTCCTGCGCGCGCCCGAGTACAACTACCTGCCCGGCCCCGACGACGTCTACGTTTCGCCGTCGCAGATCCGGCGTTTCGACCTGCGCACGGGCGACACCATCTCGGGGCAGATCCGCCCGCCCAAGGAAGGCGAGCGGTATTTCGCGCTGATCAAGGTGGACGCCATCAACTTCGAGCCGCCGGAGGAGGCGCGCAACAAGATCTTCTTCGACAACCTGACGCCGCTCTACCCCGACGAGCGTTTGCGGCTGGAGACGGTTCGCGAGAACTATTCGGGCCGCGTCATGGACCTGCTGACGCCCATCGGCAAGGGGCAGCGCGGGCTGATCGTTTCCCCGCCGCGCACCGGCAAGACGATGCTGCTGCAGAGCATCGCCAATTCGATCACCACCAATCACGCGGAGGTGACGCTGATCGTGCTGCTGATCGACGAGCGTCCGGAAGAAGTCACCGACATGCAGCGCAGCGTGCGCGGCGAGGTGATCAGTTCCACCTTCGACGAACCGGCGACGCGCCACGTGCAGGTGGCCGAAATGGTGATCGAGAAGGCCAAGCGGCTGGTGGAGCACAAGCGCGACGTGGTGATCCTGCTGGATTCGATCACGCGGCTGGCGCGCGCCTATAACACCATCGTGCCACCCTCGGGCAAGGTGCTCTCGGGCGGCGTGGATTCGAACGCATTGCAGCGGCCAAAGAGGTTTTTCGGCGCGGCGCGCAACATCGAAGAAGGCGGCTCGTTGACCATCATCGCCACGGCGCTGATCGATACCGGCAGCCGCATGGACGACGTGATTTTCGAAGAGTTCAAGGGCACCGGCAACCTGGAAATCCACCTGGAGCGGAAGCTGGTGGACAAGCGCGTGTTCCCCGCCATCGACATCAATAAGAGCGGCACGCGCAAGGAAGAGTTGTTGCTGCCCAAGGACGAGCTGAATCGCGTGTGGATTCTGCGGAAGGTGCTGACCCCGCTCTCGCCGGTGGAGACCATGGAACTTCTGCTGGACAAGCTGGGCAAGACGCGCACCAACGGCGAGTTCCTGGGCTCGATGAGCGGGTAGGGCGCGGCCACGCCCGGCCGCGGGCCCAGCTTGCACCGCAGAGGCTGCTCAGCGCCTCGCGTTTTCAAGTGGTGCGCGACTATGTGGGTTTGTCGTTTGCACGGCGGTGTTGCGTTACTCCGTGCGGAGAGAAGAAATTCGAACATGGCACCCCATGGCCTGTTCGGGGAATGCCCTTCGGCGAAGCGGTCAGCGGCGGACTAAGGCGAGAGAGACCGCCCCCCTCCAGGCGGTCTCCCACTCAACGGACGACTTTCCAAAGAAGAAACAGCAACCCGGCGGCAAATCCCGCCCCAGCATTATACTCTTGGTTCTTTAGATACAGGGACCAACGAAAAGGATTCGGGAGACTATTCGCCGGCGGTCTCAGGCGCGGGCACAGCGCCGGGACTTGGGCGGCGTAGGCGGAATATTCGGGGAACAGGCGGCGCAGGTGTTGCTCCTCCAGTTGGATGACGGGTAAGTAGACCAATAGGAAGACCGCGGCGAACAGAATGCCGAGGCCGAGGCTTCGCGATGCGGTCACGAGGCCAGCCGCCACCAGCAGCGTTCCGATATAGAGAGGGTTGCGCGTGTGGGCGTAAGGGCCCGCGGTGGCAAGCCGCTGGTTTTTGGCGAGGCATCCGGCGGCCCAGGCGCGGAGAGCCAGGCCCACAACGGAGATCGGAAGGCCGATGGCCAGGGAGGGCGCGGACGGCCGGGAAAACCAGGCGAAAACCGCCACCAACAGGAAGCCGCTGGGCACGCGGAGACGAGCTACCGCGTCGGCGTAGCGCTTGGGGAATTGCACCATCAGGCCAGGCAGTCCGCGGGATGGCGGCGCCCAGGGAGCACCGCGCGAAGCTCTTCGAAGACTTCGCCGGGCGAGACGCGGCGCATGCTTTCGTCGACCGCGCCGCCGCGCTTGTACGTCGTGGCGGCGGCGGGAACGCGCAGGACCTTCAGGGAGCCGCCGGAAGGGCCGTTGCGCGCGGGGTCGGTGGGGCCGAAGATGGCGACGCCGGGCTTGCCCAGCGCGGCGGCGAGGTGCATGGGTCCGCTGTCCACGCCGAGCACGGCGGCGGCCCGGCGAGTGGCGTGGATCAAGCCGGGCAAGCCGGAGTAATGCGGGAGCGCGCCCGCCATGGCGGGAAACGCCGCGCCGGGAGGAAGATTCAGCACCAGAGGAATGCCGAGATCGCCGTCGAGGCGCGCGGCCAGAGACCGGTAATGCTCGATGGGCCACTGCTTGGCGCGCCAACCGGCGAGCGGAGAGGCCAGCACAAAATCACAGGAGGGGAGATGGCCTTCGGGCGCGCCCGGCGGAAGCGGGAATGTGCGCAGGGCGCTCGAGGCGCCTGCGGCGGCGGCCAGATCGAGATTGCGGTCGACCACGTGCGCGGACTGGCTGACGGTCTTGTCGGAGTAGAACAGGGCGGCGGTTCGCTCGCGCACTTGCGTGTGGTGGAATCCGAAGATGCGCTCGGGACGAGCCGCGGAGGCCACCAGCGCGGACTTGATCAGGCCCTGGAAATCGATTGCCAGGTCGTATCGCAGAGCGCGAAGCTCGCGCCAGCTTTGGAGCAGACCGGCCAAAGAGCCGCGGCGAAGAAGGATGACGCGGTCTACGAACGGGTTCCCTTCCACCAGCGGCGCCCATTTGGGCTCGACGATCCAGGTGAGGTGCGAACCGGGATGACTGTGCTTGAGGGAAGCCACGGCGGGCAGCGTGTGGATGATGTCGCCCATCGCGCCGAGCCGGACCACCAGGATGCGGCAGTTAGCGGTTTTGCCGGCGGTGAACATACTCGATCAACTGCCGGGTGCGGCGCGCATCGGCCGCTTCCAGGCGAACCACCGTAGTGGGCGAAAGCTCTCGGATAAGTGGCTCCAAATCGTCATAATCCGCGATCACAACGTAGTCTACCATGCGCAACGCGGCCACCATCTCCGCGCGGGCGCGCTGGCCGAGCAGGCCGGCGGCGGAGGGCAACACGACCACCAGGAGCGCACCGCCCGCGGCGCGGTTCCGCGCGTCTTGCAGTTCTCGGGCATGCTCCACGCGAAGGACGTCGAACGAGCCGCTCGCCAGGGCGACGGGCCGGGCGAGCGCCTGGGCTTCGGCGAGCGTCAGAATTTTGCTTCGGGTGTCCATGCGGGCGCGGATTCCTCCCAGAGTTGCCGCGCGGCGTCCGCCATGCGCGCGGCGGTGACGCGGGTCATGCAGCGGTGGTCGATGGGGCACTCGCGCAGGAGGCAGGGGCTGCACTCGGCGTGTTCGCGGACGACGCGCGCGAGCGGGCCGGTGGGGCCGGTGGTGGTATCGTCGGTGGCACCGAAGACGGCCACGGTGGGGACTCCCAGCGCCGAGGCGATGTGCATCGCGCCCGAATCGTTGGTCAGGAAGAGACGGCAGGCCGCGGCCAGGTCGATAAACTCGCGGAGCGTGGTCCGGCCGGCCAGGTTGCAGGCGGGCAACGTGAGGCGGCCGCGGACCTCCTCGCAGAGATCGCGCTCGGACGCGGAGCCGAAAATCAAAACAGACACGGACGGGAATGTTTGGGCCACTTCGGCGAAACGCTCCGGCAGCCAGCGCTTGGCGTTGCCGTAGGCGGCGCCGGGACTTATGCCGATCACCGGACCCGAGATGCCCAGCGCCGACAAGTGCGCGGCGCCCGATGCGCGCGCGGCTCCGATGCCTTCGAGCCGGATGGCATCGGTTTCGGGGAAGCGTTCCAGCAGGCCGGCGCGGCGCAGGAGTTCCAGGTAATAGAAGCGCTCGTGGCGCGGGATGTCGCCGGGCTCGGGAACGGGAATCGCGCGGGTGAGCAGCAGGCCGCGGCCGTCGCGGCGGTAACCGATGCGCTCCGGAATCCCGGCGAGCCAGGCCATCAGGGCGGCATCGAAGGCATTCTGGAGGAGCACGGCGGCGTCGAAATGCTGCCCGCGAAGCCGCTCGGCGAACCAGCGTTTGGCGCGGAAGCCCTTCGGGGCGGCGTACGGAATGACCTGGTCGATGGAGGACTCGCGGGCGTAGAGGTCGGCAACCCAGGGACGCGCGACCACGGCGAGGTGCGCGTGCGGCAACACGTGGCGAAGGGCGCGGATGGCCGGCAGCGACATCACGGCATCGCCCAGCCAGTTGGTGGCGCGCACCATCACCTTCGACACGGAGGATGGGTTGAAGGCCACTGTCTTTCAGGATAACAGCGGCGCCATCGGCAGGCCGCGCCGGTTGCTAGACTGATGCCATGCTCCCGTCCGGAAGAGGACGCTGCCCCGATTGCGCCGGCGGGTTTGCCCAAGGCGACGGCAACTGCGGCAAGTGCAACGGGACGGGCATCAATACGCAGCTCGATTCCGACGTGCCAAAGTGCCCCTATTGCAGGGGCACCGGGGTGTGCCAAAGCTGCGGCGGGAGCGGGCTCTACGGGGGCGATCCGCCATCGGGCTTCCAGAAACTCTTCGATTGACACCATTGCTACCCTGGAACCATGGGATTTCGGTTGGCGGTGAACTACCGGCCGCGGGGCGACCAGGAGAATGCCATCGCGGAATTGACGCGCGGCGTGCGCGACGGGGAGCAGCACCAGGTTCTGCTGGGGGTGACGGGGTCCGGCAAGACGTTCACCATGGCCAAAGTGATCGAGGCCATAGGACGGCCGGCGCTCATCCTGGCACATAACAAGACGCTCGCCGCGCAGCTCTATCACGAATTCAAATCGTTTTTTCCGGGAAACGCGGTAGAGTACTTCGTGAGCTACTACGATTACTACCAGCCGGAAGCGTACATTCCCTCGAGCGACGTCTACATCGAAAAAGAGGCGACCATCAACGACGAGCTGGACAAGCTGCGCCTGTCGGCCACCAAGTCGCTGTTCGAGCGGCGCGACTGCGTGATCGTGGCCAGCGTGAGCTGCATCTACGGCCTGGGCTCGCCCGAAGCGTACTACGGCATGCTGCTCATGCTGGAGAAGGGGCAGAAGATCTCGCGCAACCAGATCGTCACCAAGCTGGTGGAGATCCTGTACGAGCGCAACGACGGCGATTTCCGCCGCGGCACGTTTCGCGTGCGCGGCGACGTGATCGAAGTGTACCCGACGTACGACGACAACGCCTACCGCATCGAATTGTGGGGCGACGAGGTGGAGAGCCTGTCGCAGATCGACCCGCTGCTGGGGCAGGTGAAGCAGACCTACATGCGGCTGCCGATCTATCCCAAAACGCACTACGTGATGTCGGAGGAGACCAGGTCGAACGCCATGGACAGCATCCGGGTGGAGCTGGAGTGGTGGCACAAGGAACTGGAGAAGCAGGGCAAGACCATCGAGGCGCAGCGGCTGTTCCAGCGGACCATGTTCGACCTGGAAATGATCAAGGAGATCGGGTACTGCCACGGCATCGAGAACTACTCGCGCCATTTTTCGGGCAGGCTGCCGGGCGAAGCGCCGCCCACGCTGCTGGATTACCTGCCTCACGATTCCATGATGTTTCTCGACGAAAGCCACCAGACCGTTCCGCAACTGCACGGGATGTATCACGGGGACCGGTCGCGCAAGGAGGTGCTGGTGGCGCACGGCTTCCGGCTGCCCAGCGCGCTGGACAACCGCCCGCTGACCTTCGAAGAGTTCGAGCACAGGGTGAATCAACTGGTGTACGTTTCGGCGACGCCGGGGCCGTACGAGCTGACGAAAACGGCGGGTGTGGTAGTGGAACAGATCATCCGGCCGACGGGCCTGGTGGACCCCAGCGTCGAGATCCGGGCGGTGAAGGGGCAGGTGGACGACCTGCTGGGCGAGATCCGCAAGCGCGTGGACGCGGGCCAGCGCGTGCTGGTGACCACCCTGACCAAGCGCATGGCCGAGGACCTGGCGGAGTATTACTCCGAGGTCGGCGTGCGCTGCCGGTACCTGCATTCGGAAGTGACCACGTTCGACCGCATCAAGATCCTGCGCGACCTGCGGCGCGGGGAGTTCGACGTGCTGGTGGGGATCAACCTTCTGCGCGAGGGCCTCGACCTGCCGGAGGTTTCCCTGGTGGCGATCCTGGATGCGGACAAGGAGGGCTTTCTGCGTTCCGCGGGGTCGCTGATCCAGACCATCGGCCGCGCGGCGCGCCACGTAGAGGGGCACGCCATCCTGTACGCCGACGTCATGACCGACAGCATGCGCAGGGCGCTGGACGAGACCGCGCGGCGCCGCCAGACCCAGGTGGAATACAACGAGCGGAACGGGATCGTGCCGCAGTCGATCATCAAGCCCATCGACATGAGCCTGGTGGCGGTAGCCGAGGGCGACTACGTCACGGTGCCGCTCGAAGCCGAGGAGGACATCGACACGCTGACGCCCGAGCAGCGCGACCGCTTCATCGGACAACTGGAAGAGCAGATGCGGGAAGCCGCGCGGAAATTCGAATTCGAAAAGGCGGCGCAGTTGAGGGACCGGGTGAAGGCGCTGAAGATCGGGGCGGCGTGAGGCCGTGAGAAGAACACGCCGGGCGGGTGACCCTGTCGCAGGCCGATTGCGTGTGCCACAATGGCCGTGATGCAGGACAGACGATCGTTTCTCAAAGCGGGGGCCGGATCGGCAATCGCGGCCGGCCTCATGGGCGCCAACGACAAGGTGACGCTGGCCCTGATCGGCGGGCGGAACCAGGGGCGCGGCGTGGCGCTCCGGGCCGTCAAAGCCGGGGCGCAGTTCAAGACCTTCTGCGATCTCGATCCGGCGATCCTCAACAAGACCGGAGCCGATATCGAAGCGGCCCAGGGCAAACGGCCGGGGTTCGAGAGCGAATTCCAGCGCGTGCTCGACGATAAGGAAATCGATGCCGTCGTAATCGCCGTGCCCGACCACTGGCATACGCGCATGGCCATCCTGGCCTGCCAGGCCGGCAAGGACGTCTATTGCGAAAAGCCACTTTCGCAAACCATCCAAGAGGGCCACCTGATCCGGGAGGCGGCCAGGAAGCACAACCGCGTCTTCCAGGTGGGCACGCAGCGCCGCTCGGGCGAGCACTTCCGCAGCGGCGTGGAATACGTCGCATCGGGCAAGCTGGGCAAGATCTGCGAGATCAAGGCGTGGATCCACCAGGTGCGGCCGAGCATCGGGCGGCCGCCGGATGGCAGCCTGCCGGAGGGCGTCAATTACGATGCCTGGCTCGGACCAGCGCCCAAGCGGCCGTTCAATCCGAATCGCTTCCACTACAACTGGCGCTTCTTCTGGGACTACGGCAACAGCGAAATCGGCAACCAGGGCGTGCACGTTCTGGATGTCGCCATCTGGGCCATTCAGAAGATGCGAGGGATAGAAAACTGCCTGCCCGGCCGCGTTTCCGCCATGGGCGGCATCTATTGGCTGGACGACGCCAAAGAGGTGCCCGACACACAACTGGTGACCTATCATTACCCGGACCTGCTGCTCAACTTCGAACTGCGCAGCTTCGCATTCGATCACGTGATGCACCAGGGTCAGCGGATTCAAGGAAACGGCGCAACCGACTTCTACACGGCGTACTACGGCACGGAAGGCACGCTGCTGCTGACCAACAGCGGCTGGAAGGTATCGCTGAAGAACGGCGAAGCGGGACCGTCGGAAAAAGGCGTGCCCGAGACGCACGAGCAGAATTTTCTGGAGTGCGTCAAGTCGCGCGAGCGGCCCAACTCGGACGTGGAAATCGGGCGCCTCAGCACCACGCTTTGCCACCTGGGGAACATCTCGTATCACCTGGGCAGGGACGTGCACTTCGACTCCAAGACCGAGACTTTCCCTCACGACGAAGAGGCGAACAAACTGTTGAGCAAGCAATACCGCGCGCCGTACGGGTTACCGAAGGCGTAGCGGATCGAGGCCCGCGTTACCGCATCTTGGCGGCCTCGGACTGGCAGACCAGCGCGTTGTGCTGCGCCTGTTGGGCGAAGGGACTGTTCATGCCGGCCGCCTGGAGGCTGAACTTGGCGCAATCCAGCACCTGCGCCTTGTTCAGGGTCATCTTGCCGAGCTGATAATCGGCAAGTCCGAGATAAAACAGCGCCGGTCCCAGCATGGCCTCATTGCCTTTGATCAGGGGCAGGGCGGCGCGCAGTTCCTTGTCGGCGTTGGCATACTTGCCCTGTTCGCCATGGATGACGCCGGCGATCCAGTAGCCATGGCCCAAGGCCGCGGAGCGTATGCGCTCCCAATCGGCGGCAGACATACCCTCGGGCTTGGCCTTCTTGGGGAGGGTGCTGGTCAGTCGAGTGGCATAAGTGACCGCGCGGTCCGGCTGTTTCTTGGTCATCGCGTTGTCGGCCAGGACGATCAGGAGGTCCTGATTGTTGGGGAAGTTCGCCAGGGCTTTTTCGGCCATCGCCGGGACCTTGGCCGTGCCGCCGGTCTGCCCCACTGCCACGAGATATTGTCCGTAGCCCATATCGAGGTACTGGCTTTTGGGATTCTGCTCCTCCAGCGCGGCCATCAGATCCACCAGGGTTTCGGGCAGGGATTGCACCGCCGTGGCATACAGGGAGTACTCGGAATGCACGTCGATCTCTTTCACGTAGGCGGCGTGCTTGGTGTACGCATCCTTTTCGTCGGCGTCTGTGGGCGCAGGCGCGGCCAGCTCCTTGCTCGCCAGCGCGTGCACTTCGGCCGCCAGTTTCTTGACCTCGGCGGCATCTTTCTTGGCTTCGGCGTCCTTGAGGTTCTGGAAGGCGCTCTCCAGATCGTCGGCGGCCGTAAGAGCCGGACCGGCGAAGAGCAGAAGCGCCAGGCTCAGATAGGGTACAGTCACATCAACCTCCTCGCTCCCGGATGAGAATCGGAGTTAAAGCTCCGGACTAAATTGTCTTCGATTTCGCCTCCGGATGCAAGGCCGGCCAGGCGGGGAACAATCAGGCCGATCTGGATTTCACGAAATCGCAGACCGCCGCCGTCACATACCGCGGCGGCTTCACCAGGAACTGCGGCCTTCCGTCCCAAAGGCCGCGCGCGATGTCTTCCCACAGCGGCGCGTTGATGCCGCGGTCCACTACCAGGAACGCGTCGGCGCGATCGAGAAACCGCATACTCGATGCCTTGAAGTCCTGGCAGGAAAAATCGAGCAGCATGAGGAAAACATCGGGCTTCAACAGTTCCACGACGCTGTTGGATTCCAGGATCACGTTCTCGCTGTGCTCCAGAATCTTGCGCAGCGTTCCGGCTGCCCGCGCCAACTCGCCCGACGGCGTTCGCAGCCAGAACGACCGTTCCGCGCCCGCCGCCAGGAAACGCCCGGAGTCCGTGCCGTTCGGCTCGTACTCCTCGCTGAGCGCGAACGGGTGGTCCGGCTCCGCCTCGCACCCGCATGCCTCGCTGTGGCGCGAGCAAACACCGTGCCCGTACTGCGTGATCTTGACCGCAGTCCACCGGCGGCTGCGCAGTTTGCGGATCAGTCCCGCCACCACGGAGGTTTTGCCGATGTTGCGCGAATGCCCGCCCACCACTACCAGCACGGACTTCAGGATCTCCTTTCGAGTTCCGCCAGCCGCCGCTTGATCTCCGCCACCTCGCGCCGCAGATCCGGCAGCCGCGCCAGGTTGGCGAGCTGCTCCAGGTGCTGCCGCAAGGGCCGCGCCGGGGTGCCCCACACCGTCTCGCCCGAGCGCACGATCTTGGAGGTCAGCACGCCGCAGCCCGAACCCAGCACCGCCCGCGATTCGATGCGCGCCTTGTCGCCGATCCCCACCTGCCCGCCGATCACCGCGTAATCCTCCACCACCACGCCGCCCGAAAACCCGGTTTGCGCCGCCACCACCACGTGCCTCCCAATGCGGCAGTTGTGCCCCACATGCACCATGTTATCGAGTTTGGTGCCTTCCCCGATCTCGGTCACGCCCAGCGCAGCGCGGTCCACACACGAGTTGGCGCCCACTTCCACGAACTCGCCGATCTCCACGCGTCCCACCTGCGGAAACTTGTGCCATCGGCCGCGGTCCATGACGTATCCGAATCCGTCCGCGCCGATCACCGCCCCCGAGTGCAGAATCGTACCGCGTCCGATGTTGACGTTGTCATACACCGTGACGTTGGGGTGCAGCACGCATCCCTCACCCATCACCACGCGCTTGCCCACCACGCATCCGGCCCCGATGCTGGAAGCCACCCCGATGCGCGTGCCGTCGCCGATCACCGCGTTGGGCCCGACGTAAACCAGCGCGCCCATCTCGACATCCTTGCCCAGCACGGCCGTCGGATGGATGCCCGGCTTCAATTCCGCCGTCGGGTAGAACAGGCTCATGGCGCGGGCGAATGCGGTGCGCGGTTCCGGAACCCGGATCACGGTCCGCTCGCTGGGACTGGGCCACTCCGTCGGCACCAGCAGGCAGCCCGCCACGGAAGAAGCTGCCTGCGCCGCGGCTTTGCGGCTCCCCACGAACGCCACATCCGTGACGCCCGCCGCTTCGAGCTGCGCACCGCCAGTCAGTTCCTGCTCGCCGTCGCCCTCGAAAGTAGCGGCCAGCCATTCCGCCAGTTCGCGAACTCTCATGGGTGTATCGTCTCACACATTCGCCGGCGCCGACGGCGCTAAGCTGGCAGCGGCGCTCGACGGCTGGTGCGTCCCCCTGGCGGTTACCTCGGTGGATACCTGGCGCGCTTCGAAGCACCGTCCGGGCAGGCGCTGCTGCCGGTGCTGTCCTCCGTTTCGTACTGAAGCGAACCTGCCCGAATTACCGGGTGTCCGCGCGCTGCACACGCTTTATCATGATCAAAGGAGGCATTCATGAAGGTTGGAGTTTTGGGCTCCGGTATCGTCGGACAGGTGCTGGCGGCGGGCCTGTTGAAGCACGGCCATGAGGCCATGATCGGCACGCGCGACCCCGCCGGCGGCGCCCTCGGCAAGTGGCTGTCGGAAAACCCCCGGGGAGCGGCCGGCACCTTCGAGCAGACCGCCCGCTTTGGAGATCTCCTGATCGTGGCCACGCTGGGAAGAGTCGTTCCCCAGGTAATCGAACTGGCGGGTAAGGCGAACTTCAGCGGCAAAGTCCTGATCGACACCACGAATCCCCTGGCCGACGCGCCTCCGGTGAACGGAGTGCTCCAGTACACCACTGGCCCGAACGAATCGCTTGGCGAGCAGCTCCAGGCTCTGCTTCCGGCCGCGCGCGTAGTGAAGGCCTTCAACAGCGTCGGCAACGCGCGCATGGTGAATCCCCACTACGAGCAAGGCACCCCGACCATGTTCCTTTGCGGCGACGATCCGGCCGCCAAAGCCGACGTATCGGCCATCATCGGCCAGTTCGGATGGGAGCCCTTCGACTGCGGTGGTATCATCTCCTCGCGCGCGCTGGAGCCTCTGTGCATGCTCTGGTGCCTGCCGGGTTTCCTGCGCAACCAGTGGACCCACGCGTTCAAAGTCCTGACTCATTGAGATGCCCATCGATCCTTCGGCCGTGGTGGCCGCCACCGCGCGCGTTCACCCCGAAGCCGTCATCGGCCCCGGCGTCAGAATCGGCGAATTCTGCGTCATCGAATCCGATGTCCAGATCGGAGCCGCTTGCATGTTGGAGCCCTACGTCTACATCAAGCGCTGGACCACCATGGGCGAGCGCAACGAGATCTCGGCCGGCACCGTGCTCGGCACCGACCCGTTCGACAAGAATTTCTCGGGAGAGCGCAGTTACCTCCGCATCGGAAACGAGAACAAGATCCGCGAGCACTACACCATCTCGCGCGGAACGGCGCCGGAGTCGGTCACCGAGCTGGGCGACGGCAACTACATCATGAGCTCCGGCCACATCGCGCACAACTGCAAGGTCGGCAACCAGACGGTGATCGCCAGTTGCGCCCTGTTGGCCGGCTATGTCGAGGTGGAAGACCACGCCTTCATTTCGGGCGGAGTGGTGGTGCACCAGTATTCCAAAATCGGCCGCCTGGCCATGGTCGGCGGCAACACGCGAGTCAACGCCGATGTGCCGCCCTTCTTCCTGTATGTGGGCTTCAATGTGGCGCCCAAGGGACTGAACCTGGTGGGCCTGAAGCGCGCCGGCTACAAAGCATCCGACTTGAGCACGCTCAAGAAGGCCTACCAGATCCTATACCGCTCCGGCCTCAAGCTGGAGGACGCCCTGTCGCGAATCGAAACCGAAATTCCCACGCCGGAAACCCTCCACCTGGTGGCTTTCATCCGTCGCAGCGACCGCGGCATCTGCCGGGAGTAGGCGCGTTCAGGAGCGGAACTGAATTCCCTGCGCCAGGGGAAGCTGCGTCGACCAGTTGATGGTATTGGTCTGGCGCCGCATGTAGGCTTTCCAGGCGTCGCTGCCGGATTCGCGGCCGCCGCCGGTGTCCTTCTCGCCGCCGAAGGCGCCGCCGATCTCCGCGCCGCTGGTGCCGATGTTGATGTTGGCGATCCCGCAATCGCTGCCGCGGTGGCTCAGGAACGTCTCGGCGCCGATCAGGCTGGTGGTGAACATGGCGGACGAAAGGCCCTGCGGCACGTCGTTGTGCCAATGGATCGCATCGTCCAGATGGTCGAATTCGATGAGGTAGAGGATCGGCGCGAAGATCTCTTCCTTCAGAATCGGCATGTCCGGCCGCGCGCGGACCAGCGCGGGCTGCACGTAGTTGCCCATCATGCGCTCGCCGCCGAACAGGATCTCGCCCTCTTGCTCGCGGATGCGGCGGATGCCGTCCATCATATCGGCGACGGCGCGGCGGTTCACCAGCGGCCCCATGATGGTGGCTTCGTCCATGGGGTCGCCGATCTTCACCTGCCGGTAGGCGCCGATGAGCGCTTCGGTGATTTTGGGGGCGATGCCGCGCTGGAGGAACAATCTCCGCGTCGTGGTGCAGCGCTGTCCGGCGGTCCCGACCGCGCCGAACAAAACGGCGCGCAATACCAGGCCGGGGTTGGCGTCGTCCATGACGATGATGCCGTTGTTGCCACCCAGTTCCAGGATGGTGCGGCCCAGGCGTTGGGCCACCACTTCAGAAACATGCCGGCCAACCTCGGTCGATCCGGTGAAACTCACCAGCGGAATGCGGCGGTCGTGGATCAGCGCCTCGCCGACGGATTGGCTCGGACCAATCACCAGGTTGAAGACGCCCTTAAGCCCGTGCCGGTCGAGTACGCGGTTGCAGATCTTCTGCACGGCAATCGCGGTCAGCGGCGTCTGGGAGGATGGACGCCACAGCACGCAATCGCCGCAGACCGCCGCGATCATGGCGTTCCATGCCCACACGGCCACGGGGAAGTTGAAGGCGCTGACGACCCCCACAATCCCGAGCGGGTGCCACTGCTCGTACATGCGGTGTCCCGGCCGCTCGCTGTGCATGGTGAGGCCGTAGAGCTGGCGCGACAGGCCGACGGCGAAATCGGCAATGTCGATCATCTCCTGCACTTCGCCCAGGCCTTCCGGCAAAATCTTGCCCATTTCGAGAGTGACCAGGGCTCCCAGGCCGGCTTTGTGGGCGCGCAGCTCGTCCGCGATCTGCCTAACGATTTCGCCCCGCTTGGGCGCCGGAATCATGCGCCAGTCCAGGAAGGCGTCTCCGGCGCGCGCCAGAACGGTTTCATAATCCGCCGGCCCGGCCATTTGGACGCGGGCCAGCGGTTCCTCCGAAGAAGGATTGATGGAATCCAGCTCTGGGCCAGAGGGACTGGCGATCCAGTCGCCGTAACAGGCGCCGGAGTTGACAGGTTCTATGTGCAGCCGCTCGAGTATCTCGGGAACTGCGTTGCTGGCGATTGGCACGCTTCCATTTTATCCGTCCCGACAGCGCTACTCACCCGGTATGCCTCAGTATGCCAGTCTAAATCCGGCAACCATTGGTCTTACAGTAACCCGGAAGCGCGCGAGCCGGTAGTCTATCTTTCGGACACTGGCGCGCCTGGCGGGCGCGCCGGGGCTGGACGGCGGTGGACTACAACTGATCCTCGTACTGCTCGACGGCCACGCGCACGAGCTGCCCGCGGGTCCGCACGCCGGTCTTTTGAAACAGGCCCTGCAGAATCGCTTTGACGTAGCTTTCGGAGATCTGCATCCGCCAGGCGATCTCTTTGTTGGAAAGGCCCTCCACCACACAGCCCAGCACCTTCCGCTGGCGGTCGTTCAGGACCGGAGTGGCGCCTGCCTCCTTCGGCCCGGCGCTTTGGGCCGTTCGCGCCAGGGAGGGGTCCAGGTACGTTTCTCCGGCGGCCACGGCGCGGATGCTCGCCATCAGGTCGCTTAGGGCCGCCTGCTTCAAGAAGATTCCGGAGACGCCCTGGCGCATCAGGCGCCTGGCTTCCGTGTCGCTGATCCAGGCGGTGACCACCAGCACCCGGCCCTCAAACCCCGCCTGCCGGGCCGCCGGAAGGAACTGCGATGCCCGCTCGCTGCCCAGATCGTGGTCCAGCAGCACGAGATCGTAAGTGTGCTCGGAGAGAAGCCGCAGGGCGTCGCGAATGCTGCCGCAATGATCCACCTCGAGCGAAGGCTGCGCTTCCAGCACGCGCGCCATGCTTTCCCGAAACAGGGCGTGGTCGTCGACCAGCAGGGCCCGTGTTTTGCGATCCTGTTCCATCATGTTTCCCGGGTGTTATCCACCGGCCAAAGTTCCACGGCGAAGCAGGCTCCCTCCGGCTCCTTCTCGTAGCGAAGCCCACCGCCGGACGCGCGCAAGATGGCGCGCGAGATATAGAGGCCCAAACCCATGGCGTGGGCGCCCGGCTGAAACGGCTTGAACAACTGTTCGGGCTGGGCAACGCCCGGGCCGCTGTCGCGGAACCGCACCACCACCAGGTCGTTTTCCACGGCGGCCCGGATGCTGACCTCGCGGCGTTGCTGGTCCTCGAGCGCCCGCTGGCTGTTGCGCGCCAGGTTCACGAAGACCTGCAAGAGGCCGTGCGGGTCGGCATGCACCAGAGGCAGCCCGGGGCTCACGTCCCACACCACGGAGATGCCGGCTTCCCGCATCGGCGGCTCAATGACGATCCGCGTCTCATCCAGCACGGTGCCCAGGTCGGCGGCGAAGGCTTCCGGGTCCGGGGCGGCCTGGAGGCCCGACGAAGAGATCCACTCGAGCCCCTGGATGAGCGCGCCCAGGGCCTGATATTGTTCGTTGTGGCCGGAGGCCGCGCAAGCCTCCGCGAGCGCCGCATGCGCGGCCCCCGCCGCCGCCGACAGGTTCCGGATTTCGTGGGAGATGGCGCCGATCAGCACGCGCGATGTCGCCATCATCGAGTCCAGGCCGGCGCCTTCGCGGTCGCGCAGGTTCTCCGAGGCGTCCCACACCACCGCCGCCAGTCCCGGCCCTTCCGAACCGCGGTAGGTGGAAAGCCAGACGTGCGCCAGGAATACTTCGCCGTTGCGCCTCTGGCCCTTACACTCCACGTTGGTGTGGATATGGCTTCCCGAGCGATGGCTGTTCAGCATGCGAACCAGGATCGGCAGGTACGGCGCCACGGCTTCGCCTTGCAGCTTTTCTTTTTCGAATCCCAGCAGCAGCCCGGCCGATTCGTTGGCCATTCGCACGCGGCCCGACTGATCCAGCATGAGGATGGCCAGCGGGCTGGTGTCGATCAGAATCCGAACCTCGCGTTCCGCTTCCAGCCGCATGCGCATCTGCTCTTCGCGCTCCTTCAAATGCGCGCCCAGCATCCGGCGGCGCTGGTTCAGCTCCACCACGAAGAAGCCGGTCATGGCGAAACCCACGGTCGCCGCCAGCAGGCGACCGCCGGATCCCGGCGCCCAATCGATGGGGTTCCAAACCGCTGCCACCGGCGGTCCCACCCGGCCCAGTGACTGAAGAGGGTCGAATGCCTCCCGCAGGTAGCCGCAGAAGACTGCAAGCGCGCTGATTTGCAGGCGGTTCAGCGCCGGCGCCGCCACCAGCAGGGAAATGAGGTAGAGAAATCCCACCGAGGTGCGGGGCAGCAGCCAGTCGCCCCAGGCGGTCGCCGCCACGAGCAATCCGGCGATGCCGCACACGGTGAGCCGATTCGATTCGGCCCACGCCAAGAATTTATCGAGCGGTGTCATACCGCGCCCTTCACCCAATGCATCGAGTGTAGCGCGTTGGTGAGAAGATAGGATCAGGCAGCACTTCCGTGGGCCGTCGTGTGGGTTTCGGGCGTTGGAGCGGTGCGGCTCTGCCGCTGGCCCTCTGGGCAATCGAGGGCGCGCAAGACCAGTATTCCGGGCAGCGTGAACTCATGGTGCGGGAGCAGCTTGAAGTTCGCGGGATCCGCGATGCCGCCGTGCTTCGGGTCATGCGGGAAGTCCCGCGTCACCTGTTCGTCCCCGCGGCCCTTCGCGGCCTGGCGTACGAGGATCAGCCCTTGCCCATCGGCCATGGAGCGACGATTTCCCAGCCGTACGTCGTGGCGCTGATGACCGAGGCGCTGGCCGTGACGAAGAAACATCGGGTGCTGGAGATCGGCACCGGTTCGGGCTATCAGGCGGCGGTCCTGGCACAACTGGCGTCCCGGGTTTATTCGGTCGAGATCGAACCCGAACTCGCCACTTCCGCCGCTGAGACCTTGCACCGGCTGGGATACGATAACGTCACGGTGCTGCCGGGCGACGGTTACCAGGGCTGGCCGCGCGAAGCGCCCTTCGACCGGATCATCGTGACCGCCGCGCCGCCGGAGATTCCACAAGCGCTGCTGGATCAGTTGGCGGCGGGAGGCAGGCTGGTGGCGCCAATCGGATCGTGGCGGAGCCAGGAGCTGGTGCTGGTTGAAAAGGGGAAAGACGGCAAGACGCGGCGCAGGTCTCTGGGTCCGGTGGCGTTCGTGCCCATGAGGACTGGCGCCAGGTGACCGGGGACGCGGGGTGTTGGTTGCTACCATCGTAAGGGTGCCCGCGCGCGCAAAGAACGCCAAGAAACGGGGCGGCTTTCTCCGCGCGGTCCTGCTCTGGGCGGTCGCCGCCGTGGCGGCGTTCTATGGCCTGTGCCTCCTGGAACTGGTGGCGCTGCGATGGGTCAATCCTCCCACCACCGCCGTTCAGGCCGAGCGCCGCGTTCAAGCCTGGACGCAACACCAGCCGTATCACAAGCGGTATGACTTCGTTCCCTCAGGCCGTATCTCCTCCGATCTTCAGCGCGCCGTCATCGCGGCCGAGGACGGCCGCTTCTACCAGCATCACGGCATCGATTGGAAGGAAGTGCAGAAGGTGGTGGACCAGGACCTCGATCAGGGACGGCTCGGACGCGGCGGATCGACCATCACGCAGCAACTCGTCAAGAACCTGTTCCTCACCACCAACCGCTCGATCATCCGCAAAGCCGTGGAATTCACACTGGCGCCCGCGGCCGAATTGATTCTTTCCAAGCGCCGCATTCTCGAGCTGTATTTGAACGTCATCGAGTGGGGCCCCGGGATCTATGGCGCCGAGGCGGCCTCGCGCGCCTGGTACGGCATCCCGGCACAGCGCGTCAGCCGCGAGCAGGCCGCGCGCCTGGCCGCGCTGATTCCCTCGCCCTTGCGGCGCAAGCCGGCGCGCATGAACTGGTACAGCACCGAGATTCTGCGGCGCATGGCGCAGAACGGGTGGTAGCGGGCGACCTGCCGGCCCGGCAGCCGCCACTTCGGGGTAACCCAGGCGTGATCGTGCCCGTCTGTGAAGTCATGGGCGATCCGACGTCCAGGCTGGAATGGAAGCCCGCTTTCGTCGAGTCGCCGCAATAACTGCGGAGCTGTCTGCGCCAGTCTTCGACGGCCGAATATGCCAAGCAACCGAACTCACACCTTCTCGTTCCGCGCCCTGAAAAGGATCGGCCCCAAAAGGCACCCCGAAGCCTGGGCCGCGATCCTGCTGTGCCTGGCGGTCTCCAGCCTGCAAGCCCAGCGGAGCCGCATCAGCGGACCGATCGACAATAACCGCAGGGTGGTGCTGAGCGGACACCTCAACCCGCGCGCCCTCGCGGGGCAGGACTTGGGGCGGATCGACCCCTCCACAATCCTGCCCAACGTTACGCTCGTCCTGAAACAGACACCCGGCCAACAGGCGGATCTGGAACAACTTCTCGCGGACCAGCAGGATCCGGCTTCCGCGAACTACCACAAGTGGCTCACGCCCGAACAATACGCCGACCGCTTCGGCGCCAGCCAGGACGACCTGGACCAGATGGCGGCGTGGCTGCGGCAGCAGAACCTCACCGTGACCGGAGTGGCCCGCGGGCGCAACTGGATCGCTTTCCGCGGCACGGCGGCCCAGGTCGAAAGCGCTTTCTCCATCGAGCTTCACCGTTACCAGGCCGAAGGCGAGACGCACTACGCCAATGCCTCGGAGCCTTCCATTCCGGCCGCGTTCCAGGACCTGGTGGGCGAGATCCACGGGCTCAGCGATTTCCGCCTTCGCGCGCCCCGCAAGATCGTCAGGACGCTGCAGCTCCAGCCGAACGACAACTCCAGCAGGGGCGGCCACAATCTTGCGCCCGACGATATTTCGATCATTTACGACGTGAAGCCGCTGTACGATGCCGGCATCGATGGCAGCGGCCAGAGCATCGTGGTGGTCGGCCAGACCGCCATCAAGCTCAGCGACATCCAGCAGTACCGCAGCTACTTCAACCTGAAGGCCAACGATCCGAAAGTCGTGCTGGTGCCGGGCCTGGGGGACCCCGGGATCGTCTCCGGCGATCTGCCGGAGGCCGATCTGGACCTGGAATTGTCCGGCGCTGTGGCGCGCAACGCCAGCATCACGTACGTATATTCCGGCGACGTCTCGGACGCGGCGCAGTACGCCGTGGACCAAGCCGTGGCCCCGGTGTTGAGCATGAGCTACGGCCTGTGCGAAGCCGAGACTGCGGCTTCGGACGCGAGAAGCCAGCAGTCCCAGGCCCGCCAGGCCAACGCGCAAGGCATGACGTGGCTGGCCGCTTCGGGCGATACCGGCGCCGCCGATTGCGTGGACGGAACTTCGCGCACCGACTACGGCCTTTCCGTGGACTTGCCGGGCAGCATTCCCGAAGTGACCGGCGTGGGCGGCACGACGTTCAACGAGGGCGGCGGCAACTACTGGAGCAGCACCAACACCGCCAACCACGCTTCGGCACTTTCGTACATTCCAGAGACCTCCTGGAACGACAGTGCCCTGGATGGCTCGCCCTCCAGCGGCGGCGGCGGAGCCAGCGTCTTTTTTGCGAAGCCCACGTGGCAGGCCGGCCCCGGCGTGCCCAACGATGGCGCGCGGGACGCGCCGGATGTAGCGCTGTCGGCATCCGCCGACCACGACGGCTTCGTGTTTTATACCGGCGGCTCTCTGGGCGTGGTGGGAGGGACATCGGTGGGAGCGCCGACGTTCGCCGGCATGGTCGCGCTGCTGAACCAGTATCTCTCGTCCGCGGGGGTTCAGACCATCGGCGGATTGGGCAATATCAACCCCAAGCTGTATGCGCTGGCCCAGGTGGCGCCCGCGGCTTTCCACGACATCACGACCGGCGACAATAAAGTGGACCCGTGCCCATCGCGCGCGCGCAGTTGCGACCCCACGCCCATCGGGTACAGCGCGGGCCCCAATTACGATCAGGTAACCGGCCTCGGCTCGGTGGATTGGTACAATCTCGTGTCGTCGTGGACCACGGCGGGCGGCGCCATCGCTCGCGGAACGGTGTCGATGACGATCTCCTCGAGCGATACCGCCATCCCTTCCAATGGAAGCGTGACCCTGACCGCCACGTTGAAGGCCGCCAGCGGTGGAACGCCGACCGGGTCGGTGACTTTCTCGCTCGGAAGTACTTCGCTCGGCGTGGCCACGGTGACAGGCTCCGCCGCCACACTGGCGGTCAGCGGCGCGAAGCTGGCCATCGGCGCCAATTCGATCTCCGCGAGTTACAGCGGCGACAGTTCCTACAACGGCTCCTCGGCGTCGATCGGCATTACCGTGGCCTTGCCTTCCTCCGGCGCGCCTTCTGTCTCGAGTGCTTCGAGCGCGGCGTCGTTCCGCCCGGCGTATGCGCCCGGAATGATCGTGGCGGTCTTCGGCTCGCAACTGTCCGCGGTTACGGAAAGCGCGCAAAGCGTGCCTCTGCCAACCGTGATGGCGAGCGTCTCGGCCGCGGTCAACGGCGTGGCCGCGCCGCTCTATTACATCTCGCCGGGACAGTTGAACATTCAGATTCCTTACGAGACCGCACTCAATGCGACGGCGCAATTGACCGTCCGGAACAACGGGCAGAGCGCCACCACCACGTTCCGGGTTGTAGCCGCCGCTCCGGGCATCTTTGTGGATTCGAGCGGCGCGCCCGTTCCGGATACCAGCGCGGCGCGCGGGTCGCTGGCCACGCTGTTCATTACGGGCGAAGGCGCTCTTGTGCCGGCGCTCGCGACCGGCGCCACGCCGTCCTCATCGACGCCCGTCGGCAGCCTGCCCAAGCCGTCCGAAACCGTCACTCTGACAGTGGGCGGCGTCACCGCTCCGATCGAGTTCATCGGTGTTCCGTGGGGACTGGTGGGCGTGACGCAGATCAACTACCAGGTGCCGTCCACGGCGCCGGCCGGCGCGCAACCCGTGGTGGTTACGGTGGGTGGCGTGGCGAGCCCCGCGGCCACGTTGACGGTCCAGTAGGACGGGTAGCGCTCCGTCACTTCTTCATCAGGTCGAGAACCACCGACGTCATGGCCACGACGCCGGTGCGGATCGCCGGCTCGTACTGCGGGTAGTAGATACTGGAGTGCAGCGAGGGCATCGGTTTGCCGGTCCGCACGCTCTCGGCCAACTGCCGCGGATCGGCGGCGCCCAGCCGGAACATGGTAATCGGAATCCGGCGTCCTTCCAGTCCGAAGAGGCCGAAGTCCTCGCTGACCATCTCGGGCTTCTGCTCCACCACGTTCTTGTCGCCCAACGCGGTGGTCAGCGCACCCTTCACCCGCAGCGCCAGTTTCGGGTCGTTGTAGGTGACCGGGGTGTATTCGGTCTCGCTCGCCTCCACGATGGGCGCGCGATCCTCGGGCACTCCCGCCGCCAACGCGACGCCGCGCGCCGTCCGTTCGATGCCGGCCAGAATCGTCGAGCGGACCTCGTCGCGGTAGCTCCGCGTGGAAATCTGGAGCACCACTTCATCCGGAATTATGTTGTTCTTGGACCCGCCATGGATGGAACCGACTGTCAGCACCGCGGGATCCTGGGGCGCGATCTGCCGGCTCACGATGGTCTGCAACGCCAGGACCAACTGCGCCGCCATCACCACCGGGTCCTTGGTGGTCTCCGGACGCGCGCCATGGCCGCCCATGCCGCGCATGGTCACGGTCACCGAGGTGGCACTGGCCAGGACCGGCCCGCCCGCCACCCCAACCTTGCCGGCCTCCAGGTCGTTGGTATCGTGCAGCGCGATCGCCAAGTCCGGCTTCGGAAAGCGCGTATAGAGACCGTCGGCCAGCATGGCCTTGGCGCCGCCGATGGTCTCTTCGGCCGGCTGCCCGATCAGGATCAGGGTACCGCTCCAGCGGTCCTTCAGCTTCACCAGCATGCGCGCCGTGCCCAGGAGGGACGTCATGTGCAGGTCGTGGCCGCAAGCATGCATCACCCCGACCTCCTGCCCGGCATCGTTCTTGGTGCGGACCTGGCTGGCGTAAGGCAAGCCGGTCTTCTCCTCCACCGGCAGGGCGTCCAACTCCGTGCGTACCAGCACCACGGGACCGCTGCCGTTCTTCAGCACGGCCACCACTCCGAAAGCCGCGGCGCCATCGGGATATTTGCCCACATGCTCAGTGACCGAGAACCCGGTTTTGCGCAACTCGCGCGCGAGAAACGCGGAGGTCCGCTCCTCGTGGCGGGATAGCTCGGGGTGCGCGTGAAGGTCCTTGTAGATGGCGATCAGCGCCGGCAGTTCCGGATCGACCTGGGGGCGAAGGTCGTCGCCACGCGCCGTCAGGGTTGCCAAAACAAGAGCGGAAAGCAGGAGTCCGACAGTCCTCATAAAGCAGATCCTAGCAGCCTGAAGGTGAGTCCAGAGGCTTGGTCTTTTCGCGATTCGGCGCGATTTTGACGGCGAATAGGGAGAATACCGTAGGGTACTAGCCGGCCAGAACCGGAGCCTAGTACTGTCTTTTGCATTTTTTTGAACGAATACTGCTAATGGATTATTGAACCCCATAGCCTTCAATGATAATATCGTGCTGACCTATAAGGAGATCTGGAAAATGCGCCGGGATGTCCCTCCGCTGTTCGCCGTACTGCTTGCTATTCTGATCTGCTGTACCAGTACGAGCGCCGCCAATCTTTTCTCAGACAATTTCACGAGCTATTCGCCGGGTCTGAGCCTGACGAACCTAGGGACCGTCTGGACTGTCGTCCAGGGCGGTACTCCATTCAACGGCAATTTTTACACCGGGAACATCGATCTTCTCGGTACCGGTGTTTTCCAGAACACCATCTGCGTCACGGCAGACGAGGCGGACCCGTGCGTCGACCTGGTCGGCAGTACGGCCGATGCCGCGCACAATATCGGCGCAGGCGCACGGCTCGAGACGGACACATCTTTCAGTTTTTCCCCGGGAACGACCTATGTGCTCAGCTTCGATCTCGCGGGATCGCAGCGCGGTGACACGAACTCGGTGGTGGTCGGCATTACGAACGGTATTGTCGGCCCGACCACCTATACGGAATTAAGCGGGACCGGGTTCAGTCCTCGGACACTGATTCCGTTTACGGTGAGTTCAGCGGTTTCGGGCCAGATCTATTTCGACAACTCGTCCAACGTGAACTTCACCACCACCTGTGGTGGTGGGGAATTCTGCGGTTTTGATGGGGCGCTGTTGAAAAATGTGTCGCTGGACACGGTGCCGGAACCTGGCACTGGCCTGCTGTTAGGAATCGGACTCGCCGGAGCCGCACTCTACGCCAGGCGCCGCCGGAATTCCGCGTAACGCCGCTCACCTCCACGGCTCGACGGGCACGCCCGCGGTCCCTCCATACATAGGGTGTCTAGTATAGTGGCAGGGATGCGAAATCCCAAACGCTTCGCCCTACTGGTCTTCGCCGTCGCGTTCGCTCTGAGGCTTGCCGCTGCCTGGATGAACGGCGCATTCCGCAGTGGAGAATTGCGGCCGGGCACGGAGGTGGAACTCATCGCCGCGTCTGTGGCCGGAACCGGCGTATACGGCAACCCTTATTATCCGATGCCGACCGGGCCGACCGCCCACGCCACGCCGGTCTATCCGCTGTACCTCGCGGGCCTGTATGCCTTGTTCGGGACCGGCGCCTTGTCGGCGGTATTGAGGGTGGTCATCACCTCGGCCGTTTCCTCCCTGCGGTGCGCGCTGCTACCGCTGTTCGCTTTAGACGTGGGACTGGGCCGCGTGGCCGCGGTGCTGGCCGCCGTTCTCGGCATTTTTTATATCGGCGCCGTCACCACGGAGGTGCAAGGCCACACGGATGGCGCGTGGCTGGCTCTCACCATACTGGTCCTGGTGTGGTGGACCTTGCGGATCTGGCAGGACGGAAGGTGGCAGCAGCGCACGCCGTGGATGTTCTTCGTATTCTGCGGCTTCTGCGCGCTGTTGAATCCGGCTACCCTGCCGGTTATCGGCGCATTCGCCGCCGCCGGCGCGATTGCCTGCCCGGCCGCCTTCCGCAAGCGGTATCTGCGACAGGCGGCTCTGCTGGCGCTTACGATCGTCATGTGCCTGCTGCCCTGGGCCATCCGAAATTCCATAAGCCTCGGCAAGGTGATCTGGACGCGCAGCAACTTTGGCCTGGAATTCTGGCTCTCCAATGGACCCGGCCGGGAGTTCGACCTCCCCAGCAACATCGGGTTTGGCGAGCACACGGTGGAACACCCGTCATTCAACAGGGAAGAGGCCGGCCGCGTGCTGGCTGCGGGCGAGGTCCGCTACAACCAGCAGAGACTCGAGGAGACCCTGGAATGGGTACGGGACAATCCCGCCGACTTTGCCGGCATGACCTTGCGGCGCATCCTTGCGTGGTGGTTTCCGCCCCGCAACCCTGTCCTCGTGGCCATCAAACTGGTTTTGACTCTTCTGGCTTTCGCCGGGCTGTGGCTGCTCTTCCGAAGCCAACCGCCGGTGGCCTGGCTCTTCCTTCTGACCTGGGTCACCTTTCCCGACGTCTACTACGTGATCCAATGGAGCAGCCGTTACCGCCTGCCGATGGACTGGCAGCTGGTGTTATGCGCGTCGGTGACCCTGGGCGCTGCCTGGTCTCTGATCGCGCGAAAGGCGGGGAGACCGGCGCTCATCGCAGCGTCTGGTTAAGTACCGCGGCCAGCCGCGCGCCGGCCTTTTCGATCTGCACTTTTACCAGCGGGTCCGCGCTGGTTTCGTACTGCCCGGTCAGGGGAATCGGGGTCCCGGCGGGCTCCTTCGGAAGAAGGCCGTACACGGTCTTGACGGCCGATCGATGCGACTGCTCCGCCCAGTTCGTTACCGTCCCCTTGCTCCATTTTTTCGCGTGCCGCGCGGATTCCTTCGAAAGCTCCTCGAATAAGCGATCTTCGGGGGGCATCCGGCTCAACAGGCCGCTGTCCCAGACGCTGTGGAGGTTCGTCTGGTGGTCGTGGAACACCACCCGGACGGTATTGCCGCCACGGTCCTCATCGTCCGAACAATGCAGCGGCTGATGCATATCGCCGATGAAGTGGATCAGGAACATGAGCGCCTCGCGCCGCTGGTCCGGCGCGATCGCGGGGTCCTGCAATTTCTGGCGCAGGACCGCGATCTCCCCCACGATGCAGTCTCCCTTGGCGCAGTCGCGCTGCATGTCCAGGTGGGTTTGATTGATGGGGATGTCCACGAAGTGCCAGGGCGCCGTCTCGGGACGCGACCGGCGTACTTCATCCGCCCAACTCGCAACGGACGCCATGGTGCGATCGGGGCCCAGAATCTCTTCGACGCGCGCCCGCGCGGCCGGCGTGAGCTGGGTCATGGCAATGCGTGCTACCAGGCTATGTCCTTCCGGTCCCCACGCCAATACCGGTAAAGCACCGGCCAATATCGCAACCGCTCCGAATCGGCCCATGAACCCAGAGAGTAACACAAATTGCTATATTCTCCTTTTCTTCGCTAAAATGGCCTGGATGTCACTCAAACTCTACCTGATCTCGTGCGACCTGCTCCACGAGGGGGATTACGCCTCCCTCATGGCGCGGCTGCGCACTTTTGAGGCCCGCCAGGTGCTCGAGAAGCAGTGGGCGCTGCACAGCACCCATACGGCGGCGGAGTTAAAGGAAATTCTGCGGCAGTTCCTTCACGAGAAGGATCGCATCGTGGTGGCGGAAGTCGGCGCGGAACGTTCCAGCCGGCACGCGCTGTGCAACCTGGCGGAATTGTGAGCGGCCGTGCCACAGCGCGGAGGTCTGGGTGTCCTGCTCGTCGTCCTCGTCGGTCTCGCCGTAGACGTGGTAATAATAGCTTGCCAGGCCGCAGCCGGCCAGCAGCGCCAGCGTGATTCCGAGCCATTTGAGGCTGGAGCCGTTCCAGGCGTGGCCGTGGCCCACGGCGGCGGCGGTGGCCTTCACCGAGGCAAATGCGGCTCCCGCGCCGAGTCCCAGTTTCAAGTACCACGGCATCAGGTCCAGGTGGCTCTGCCCGCCCACCTGGCTCCACAGCACAAAAACCGCGATCAATGCGATCAGGAACTGCGTCGAATAGGCGAGGCGTAGGAGGGGCATGAATAGTATTGAAACTTCATCTTACGTTATTCTGGAAGCGCTGAGGCCGGAGCGGGCAGGCCCCAGGCCGCGTTGGCCGCCAGACCGTCCATGTCCCTTCTCGAAAGCTGCACCGCGATCTCCAAGAGCTTCGGCTCCCGTCCGCTCTTCGAAAACATCTCCCTGGGGATTTCCGAAGGCGAGCGGCTGGGCCTGATCGGGCCAAACGGATCCGGTAAAACCACGCTCCTCAAGATCCTCTCCGGCCGTATGGAGCCCGATTCCGGATCCATTTCGGTGCGGCGGAACACGCGCATCAGCTACGTCCCGCAGCAGGCCGAATTTCCCGAAAACCAGACCGCGGCGGAGATCGCCGGCGCCGCCATCCGGAGCGAACATCTCGACGAACTCGAGCGCGCCGCCCGCATCAACGTGGCGCTGGGGCGGGCCGGGTTCGCCGACGGCTCGGTGCGCGCCGATTCGCTTTCCGGCGGTTGGCAGCGCCGCCTGGCCATCGCGCGGGAGCTGGCGGGGGAGCCGGACCTGCTGTTCCTGGACGAGCCCACCAACCATCTCGACCTGGAAGGGATCCTGTGGCTGGAGCGGCTGCTCTCCGGCGCCTCGTTCGCCAGCGTGGTGGTGAGCCACGACCGCTACTTCCTAGACAACGTGGTCAACGACATGGTCGAAATCGACCGAGCCTACCCGGAGGGCATATTTCGAGTAGAGGGCAGCTACAGCGACTTCCTGGAACATAAGGAGGAGTTCCTGCTGGCGCAGTCGAGCCGCCAGGAATCGCTGGCCAACAAGGTGCGCCGCGAGGTGGAATGGCTGCGCCGCGGACCCAAAGCGCGCACCGGCAAGTCGCGCGCCCGCATCGACGAAGCCGGCCGCCTCGTGCGCGAATTGTCCGACCTGGAATCGCGCAGCGCCAAAGGCGTGGCGCAGATCGATTTCACGGCCAGCGAGCGGCGCACCAAACGGCTGGTCTCGGCCGAAGCCATCGGGAAAGAGATGGGCGGCCGCACGCTGTTCCGCGGCCTGACGTTCACGCTCTCGCCCGGCACGCGCCTCGGGCTGCTGGGCCTGAACGGCACGGGCAAAACCACGCTCCTGCGGATCCTGGCCGGCGAGCTGGCGCCGGACGCCGGGTGCGTCGAGTTCGCGCCTGCCCTGCGCACGGTGTATTTCGACCAGGCGCGGGAGCATCTCGATCCGGACCAGACGCTCCGCCACGGACTCGGGGCGCACGGCGATACCGTGATTTTTCGCGACCGTCCCATCCATGTGGCCGGATGGGCGAAGCGTTTCCGGTTCGATTCGGGCCATCTCGACCGGCCCATTTCGAGCCTCTCCGGCGGCGAGCAGGCGCGGGTCCTGATCGCACGCCTGATGCTCCAGCCCGCCGACGTGTTGCTGCTCGACGAGCCCACCAACGACCTGGACATCCCCACGCTCGAAGTCCTCGAGGAGAGCCTCACGGAGTTTCCCGGCGCGCTGGTGCTGGTGACCCACGACCGTTACCTGCTGGACCGCGTCTGCAACCTGATGGTGGGGCTGGATGGCCAAGGCGGCGCTCTACTCTATGCCGACTACTGGCAGTGGGAGCAGTCGCGCCAGGCGGTGGAGCAGACCAGGCGCGAGAAACCGGCCGCTGCGCCGAGACCGGCCAGTGCCCCCGCGAAGAAGAAGCTCTCTTACCTGGAAGCGCGCGAGTGGGAACAGATGGAAGCGGCCATCCTGGACGCCGAGCAGGAGCTGGACGCGATTCGCGCCGAGATGCAATTGCCCGAGGCGGTCTCCGACGGAGCGCGCCTGCACGCGTGCTACGAGAGGCTGAAGTCCGCCGAAGCCCGCGTGGAGGCACTCTACACACGCTGGGCCGAGCTGGAAGCCAAGACGCAATAGTGAGGCGCCGCGGCCGGTTTGATCGCGGGCCAGGGTCTGTAGTACAATCGGAATTTACTCCAGTGGTTCCGACGCACTTCGTGTGTTCCGGCTCCCAATCGAGGATTACATGCAAGCGATCATTGAAACCGGCGGAAAACAGTACCGGGTTGCGCCCGGCGACGTCATCCGCGTGGAAAAAGTGGCCGGCGATGTCGGCTCCGAAATCGAGTTGCCAATCAAGGCCGCGTTCACGGACGGCGGCGAAATGGTCTCGGGCGGCACGATGAAAGCCACCATCGTGGGCAGTGGGCGCGCCGACAAGATCATTGTATTCAAGTTCAAGCCCAAGAAGCAGTACAAGAAAACCATCGGGCATCGCCAGTCCTTCACCGAAGTGAAGGTCGGCGACATCGTGGTGTAGGTGACGTATGGCGCACAAAAAAGGCTTAGGCAGTTCCAAAAACGGGCGTGATTCCAATTCGCAGCGTCTCGGCGTGAAAGTGTTCGGCGGACAACTGGTCCCGGGCGGCTCGATCATCGTCCGGCAGCGCGGCACGCCGATCAAGCCGGGGCTCAATGTCGGCTGGGGCAAGGACGACACGCTGTTCGCCAAGGTGACCGGCGTCGTGGAATTCAAAGACCGCGGGCGGCTGGGTAAGTTCGTCAGCATCAACCAGGTCGTGTAGCTCCCCACAGGCGAGTGCCTGTGCCCATCGGCCGCCGCGTCCTCCGATGCCGGCGGCTTTTCTATGTTCATCGACGAAGCGAGAATTCTGGTGAAGGCCGGCGACGGCGGCAACGGTTGCCTGGCCTTCCGCCGGGAGAAGTACGTCCCGCGCGGCGGCCCGAGCGGCGGCGATGGCGGCCGCGGCGGCGACGTCGTGATGGTGGCCGGCGAGGACGAGAACACGCTCCTCAAGTTCCGTTTCAATCCCGAGCACAAAGCCGAGCGCGGCCGCCACGGCGAAGGCAGCAACCGGACGGGAGCCGATGGACGGCCGATCGAGCTGGCCGTGCCGGTGGGCACGGTAGTCTACGACGAAGCCACCGGCGAGCGCCTCGTGGATTTCACCGCGGCGGGCCAACGGTTCACTGTGGCGCGTGGCGGCCGGGGCGGGCGCGGCAACGCGCGGTTCGCCACCTCGACCCACCAGGCGCCGACCGAGCACTATCCGGGCGAACCTGGCGAGGAGAAGCGTCTCCGCCTGGAACTGAAACTGCTGGCCGACGTGGGGCTGGTAGGCTTTCCGAATGCCGGCAAGTCGACTCTGATTTCGCGCATTTCGGCGGCCCGCCCGAAGATAGCCGATTACCCGTTCACCACGCTGGAGCCGAACCTGGGCGTGGTGCAACTGGAAAACTTCCGCAGCTTCGTGGTGGCGGACATCCCCGGGCTGATCGAAGGCGCGCACCTGGGTCACGGCCTGGGGATTCAGTTCCTGCGGCACATCGAGCGGACGCGCCTGCTGGCGCACCTGGTGGACGTATCGGAATCGAGCGGCCGCGACCCAGTCCGCGATTTCGAAACGGTGATGGAGGAGTTGGCCAGCTTCAGCCAGGATCTGGCAGCCAAGCCGATGATTGTGGTGGCCACGAAAATGGATGTGGCGCAGGACCGCGAACGCGTGGCGTCGCTACGCCATCTCGCCGTCGAACGCGGCCTGGCTTACTTCGAGATCTCCAGCGCCACCGGCCAGGGCATCGACGCGCTGAAGTACGCCCTGGCCGAGCGCGTTCTGGCGCCGGCTCCGGAGCGGGCCGGGTAGGAAATACGTCGGGTGATCCGGGCTGTTTCGGATGTGAAGTGACGGTCTGCAAACGGTGTGCAGCCTTGAAGCCGCGGGGGGCCCCGTCCGGCACTGGCCTCGGATGTGGGGCGCACCGGCGGCACCTCGATCTCTCCGGCCCGTTCCAGCATCAGCAGCAGGCCGTGGCAAACCATGTCGCGTAAGGCGCCGTTGGCCTGCTTCCACCCCAGGGCTTCGCATAATTGCCGGGACAGCTTCCATCGGCGGCTGGTGGGATGCCTCCGAGCGCGACAAAATCGACTGCTGCGCCGCTTTGCGCAGGCGAGCGCCGCAGTCGGCGGGCGCGGTTTCGGTACGGGGCGTCCCGGCCGCGGACGCTTCGTTGTGTCGAGAGCACGTTGGGCCTCGCTGGCGCCGCGGACCGGCGCGCGATCACGCGGAGGAGAACGCAGCCTCGCCTGCGCAGCCCGGCCACGTCGCCCGTTGCGGCTCGCGAGCCTACAGCAGGCCCGCGCGCGCCCGCGCGGCGGAAGGCGACGGAGGCGAGATTCCGCGGTGGCGGACCCGTTTGTAAAGCCGGCCGCGCCGCCTGACGTTGCAGGTCACGAGCCTCTGGCGCCCGCATGTACGACGCCGCCATCGCTGCCACGTCCGCCCGCACCGCACCCGTATTTTGGGCTACCGCTGAAGGCAATTCAGGGTATACTTATCCGGAACGGGGCGTCAGCTAAAGCCCGGTTCAGGAGAAGAATATGAGAATGCGTTTATCTGCCTTCAGCGGATTCTGCCTGGTAGCCCTCCTTGGTCTGGTCCTGGCGTTCCAGTTGAGCGCCCAGAACAAGAAGACGAAGCCTCCCAAGACATCCAACGTGCAAGGGAGCGTCCAGACTCTCGACAAAGCCAAGATGACGATCACCGTCAGAAGTGGCAGCGTGAGAAAGGACGTCATCTACAGTGCCGACACCAAGTTCCTGTACGGGCACAGCAAGGACAACAAGCCTGGGTCGATCGATCAGGTAAAGGACAACTTCTATATCTCCTGCGGGGGCACGTACGAAACCGGCAAGGTACAGTTGATGGCCAAGGAGTGTGTTTATCGGGAAACGAAATAGCCGCAGGAGCACGAGAGCGTTCCGACCACGCGATGTCTGGCGCACTGTCCCTAACGGACAGATTCACCATACCTTCAGCCTAAGTTCCCCTTCACCGGGATTCTCAAACGGACCTGGTGTGGGCCTGGCTCCAGTTCGTTTTTTGCCGAAATAGTCGGCGTCGACGACCCATGGGGAACCGTCGCCGTTCTCATAGGCCAGACCCGGAACTCTCGCCTTCCCCAATAGCCCGGTATTCACCAGCTTGGTCTCGGCTTTCCGCGCCTCCGCGCCTAAGTTCAAGCCAAGATACACGCGGTCCCCGTCCTCCACGATTTCGGGTTTGGGGTCCGCTCCCGGCAGGTTGAGCACACCGTCTTCCGTAAAATAAGGTCGCGCACCCTTGAAATAGACATTACCGCCGGTCTCGAGCGGGTACTCCCGGTGGTTGTAAACCCACAGCCCATAGCCGCCGAAGCGCAGGGGATTGGCATCGGTCTCGGCGCCGCTGGCAGGCGGCTCGCCGTTCCCAACAAAAATGTTGTTATAGAAACGGTCATCGCCTCCCACGATGCTGTTCAGACCGGCGAGCGCAGTCGAATGTCCTTTGTGATAGGGCGTGGAGCGCCGGGGTTCGGTCCGGCTGAGGACTCTTCCGGTCATCATATTGTGGACATAAGCTCCGCCCTCGGACATGTCGCGCAAGCTGAGAGCGGAGAGGAAGAGATTGTTGTCCACCAAGAACGGTCCGTGGTCGACCTCCACGAAAAGGTCATCGGTGCTGTTGTCGTACAGGAGATTGCCGGTGATGCGCGTCCCTTGCGCCATCCAGTCCATCCACAGACCCCGGCCCGCATTGTGGATGCGGTTGTTCTGGATCACCACGTCGATTGCGGCGTGCAATTTGATGCCGGCCATCTCCTCGCCGGTGAACTGCCGCTTGGTCCAGATGTTGTAAATGTGGTTGTTCGAGATCCGGCTAAAAACGGCGCCGAGACTTCCGACGATGCCGGCCTGCTCGCAGTTGAAAATGACGTTGTTCCGTACGATGTGAGACCCGATCTTTTCCCGCGACCAGCCGGCTTCCAGCGCGCGCACAATTACTTCGTTGTAGTGAGTGGCGCCGTCTTTCCGCGGGTCGTTGGTCCAGACGTTGTGGCCCGTCTTGCGATCCTTGCCGAGACTCATGCAGGAGCACTTCGAATCGCTGATCACGTTGTCTTCGATGATCCACCCCTTGCTCCAGTGGGTGCCGATGAGGCCGATCTGCTCGGCGGTAGGCGCGGCCCACTGGGTGGCCGCATGAGCCATCCGGAAGCCGCGAACCGTGATGTAGTCGCGGCCCGGTTGGTCGGGGTAGAAACAACTGTCGCGGACGTTGACCTCGACCAACTCCTGGTTGGGATCCTTGTCGTGGAAATTGGCGTAGATGTAGGTGTACTTGTCGTCGCTCTCGCCGAACCAGGTGTAGGTGGATCCGTCTACGTCCCGGATGTCCACGATCGGCTGAGGATGCAGTACGCGTTCCAGGAGGTGGGTCTCGAAAAGAGACTTGCCATTGAGGTAGACCTCCCCGGTGTGGTGCGGCCTTCCCTTGCCATTGAACCAGTCCCCCACGATCAGATCCTGATAGGGGTTATAACTGCCGAAAAAAGAATTCGGTATGGTTGCCTTCCATACGCCGGGCATGAACAGCTTCCAGTCGCGGATCACTTCCGACCCCTTGATCACTACCTTCTCGCCCGCGGCCGCCTGGTAGACGATCCTTCTGGAATCAGACTCGCCACCACGAGGCGGTGTCACCCGTTCCCGATAGGTTCCTTCGTGCACGGTGATCACATCGCCCGGCTGCGCAACACGGGCGGCGGCGGAAATCGTTTTGTATGGCTTGGAGGACGAGCCGTCGTTGTAGTCGTTTCCATTCACGGAAACATGGAGATCTTTGGCGGAGGCCGCTTGAGTCAGTGCCAGGAGAATCAGGGTGATCGAGTGTTTCATGGAAGGCATTGATCCAAACTTCGATTTTTTCGCAGAACTGGAGCCCAGCTTCGCGGCTTCTCGCATACCAGGAGCGAGCAGTATTCCGGTCCCCGGCATCGAGGCATAGTCGACCCAGTTCGTTGTCCATTTCGCCGGCGCTATAGAAATCCGGCGCTTCGAGGAAAAACTCGTAGGCACAGCGATCGGCCTCCGCGCGACTGCAGTCCCGGGCAAAACCGAACAAGACCGCCAAGGCCCGCCGCGCTTGTGCTTTTTCCAGACGCGTAGCGGCTGCCTTGACCGCTTGGTGCTCCAATCGCAGCGGACGATCAGCTCGATTTCGCTAACAGTCCACTGTATCTCACCGCAGGGGCTGCGATACTGGATCGCGTCGAAGCGTGAGGTTGGTGAAGGGTGCGTAGCGCATGGCGCACATGGCACAAGCAATTTGGGAGCGTCGATTTTTGCCGTACCAGTCCCGCTCCTTTCTTGCCGCCGGCAACCGTTGCCCGGCGCGGGTGATCAGCGGTTGGCGGTGGCCAGAATGACGGTGGCGCACGCCAGCAGCACCAGGCCGGCGTAGAGTGTGCGCAGCGCCCCTGCAGGCGCGTTCCGCCACTCGCCGGTCAGCACGCCGGACACGTTGGCGGCCATGATATTGAAGATCTGGAACAGACCCCAGCCAACGGACGTTCCCAGAGCGCCCAGATACACGGAGGCGACGCCGTAGATGGACATCGCCCCCATCCAGAAAACGCCCATCAGGGCAGCCATACCCGCGTCGATAGCCCACGGCCCGCGGAACGCGCCCCAGGACCGGTTGCGGAACAGGAGGTAGAAGCTGTAGACCAGGTTCGGAATGAGCCCGCCGGCCAGCCCTATAGGCCAGACCGCGTACCCGGCATGCGTTGCCGGCACCCCCAGGCGCATGGCGCGGTCCGCGATGTCCTGCCCGAAAGCGAAGCTGTAGTTGACCATCGGCGCCATCAGGCCGCACAGCACCGCCAGCGCCAGCGCCATTCGATACCCCCGCCCGGACGATTCACCCTGTCCCTGCTCACGGCGCCTGCCCGCCTGCGCCGATACCACGATGCCCGCCACCATCACCAACAGCCCGCAGAGGATGAGAGCGCCGCGCGCTGTGCCGAGCACTTCGCGGTTCTTGAAAAACAGCGGGACCAGCGTGCCGAACAGCGAGCCCAGCCCGATTATGATGGCGCACCCCAGTGCCAGGCCCAAACGCGCTATCGACAGGCCGAACAGAACCTGCGCGATGCCCCATCCCGCCCCCAGCGTAAAGGGCAGGAGCCACTGTGCCGGCGACAACCCCCGGTAAACTTCCGTCACATTGCCGGCCAGCAGCAGAGCCAGCGCCCAGGGCAGCACCACCAGCGAGACCAGGCTGAAGACCAGCCACGTGTTTTCCCAGTGCCAGCGCCTGGTGAATTTCATGGGCAACATGCAGTTGCCAGCCAGCCCGCCGGCCACCAGCGCCAGCGCAAGACCGCCCCACGCCGCGGTGGACACCGGCTAGTTCCTCACCACTTCGGACATGGCGACGATGTTCTCCGGCGGCACGTTGGCCAGGATGTTGTGCACCTGTTGGAAAACAAACCACCCGCCCGGCTGCATGGCTTTCACATGCTCTTTGACGTGTCGCCGGACTTCGCCGGGCGTGCCGTACGGAAGCACGCTCTGCGTTTCGTAGCCGCCGCCCCAGAATGCGAGGTCCTTGCCGAATTCGCGCTTCAGTTCCTCCGCCTGGCGACAGTATTCCGCCTCTGAAATGGAGCGGATGATGAAACTACAAGACGTGCTGAAGGCCATGGCGAAGAAGATCACCCGGTCGGAGGCTCGGACGATGCGCCGATGACGAGGGTGCTGGGTTTGTACCAATCGTCAATTGTACATCCAACTTCCTATTTAGGAGCTGTTTCTCTCAGTTCCTCTATCCCGAGCGACTCCGGCGGCCCGGGAGGGCCGACTCTGGCTCTTCCGGGTACGGAGGAACCTACAGTGCACTGGAGCTGTTTATCTTATCGACACTCGGCGAAGCTCTTCAGCGTGCGGCCTTTTGCCTGCGAGCCTCACGCACCGTGGTGACGAGCCGGACTGCCAGTTCCCGAATCCGGTGCGGCTGCCGCAGTTCGATGGCCTTCTTCGGGACCAGGTGCGCGCCGATGCCAACCGCGGTGGCGCCCGCCAGAAAGAAGTCGGCTACGTTCATTTGGTTCACACCCCCGGAGGCAATCAGCGGCACCTGCGGAAACGGCGCCTTGAGCGCTTTGATGTAGGGGGCGCCTCCGAGTTGCGAGCATGGAAACACCTTGACGAAGTCCACACCGGCCTTCCACGCCCTCATCACTTCACTGGGTGTCAGCACGCCCGGGAAGATGACGACGTTCTCGCGGGCGGCGAACTCCACGGTCTCGAGATCGAGCCCGGTGCTGGTCAGGAACTTCGCTCCGGCATCCAGACAGCGGCGCGCTGTTTCCACATCCCAAACCGTGCCCGCACCGACGATCAACTGCGGCCCTTTCCGGACGAGGTGAGCGATCACTTCAATCGCTCCGGGCACTGTCAAGGTGACTTCCACGATGGGAATCCCACCGCTGGCGACCGAATCCGCGGCAAACAGAGCGTCCTCCGGTGAGGACACGCGAATGCCGGGGATGATGCCGATTTCCTCAATGCGAGCCCGGACTTCTGCACGGTTCATCGATCTTCTATTCCTTTATTCCTGCTCGTCGAAGTCGGCCTCGGGCTCGGGGAGCACATCGCCTTTGCCGGCGATCCATACATACAGGGTGGGCAGCAGGAAAATATTCATCAGCATGGCCACCAGGAGGCCTCCGACGATGACAATCGCGAAGGGACGCTGGGAATCGGAGCCGATCCCGCGCGACAGCGCCGCCGGCAACAGGCCGAGCGTCGCGACCAGGGTGGTCATCATGATCGGCCGCAGCCTGAGGACCGCGCCTTCCACCGCGGCATCGGCGACGTCATGGCCCCGGGCGCGAAGCTGGTTGATGTATTCGAGCATGATCACGCCGGTTTGCACACACACACCGAACAGCGCCAGGAAGCCGACGCCCGAGGATACGCTGAAGTGCGTCCCGGTGATGAGCAACGCCAGCAGGCCGCCCAGGGGAGCCATGGCAATGTTTGCCAGCATCAGCGCCGCCCATTTGAACGAGTGGAACATGGTATAGAGAATGATGAAAATCACCAGAATGGTGATGGGAAGCACGATCATCAGGCGCTTCTGGGACCTCTTCTGGCTGGCGTACTCGCCGGCCCAATCGATGCGGTATCCGGCCGGCAGTTTGACCCGCTGGTCCACTTTTCGGATGGCCTCCTCCACGGTGCTGCCAAGATCGCGGCCGCGCACGCTGTACTTGATGGCGACGTAGCGGGAGTTGCCCTCGCGGTAGATCTCCGACGCCCCATCCGAGGTTTGAACCGTGCAAAGCTGGGCCAGGGATACGCGCTCTCCGGAGGGCGGCAACAAGCGAATCTTTTCGATCGCCTCCTGCGTATCGCGGTACTGCGGAAGATAGCGGACGACGAGGTCGTAGCGCTGCTCGTCTTGCAGCACCTGGCTTACCACGCCGCCGCCGACCGCGGTCTGAATCGCGTCCTGCACATCGGCAACGTTGATCTGGTAGCGCGAGGCCTTCTGGCGGTCCATCACGAGGTTCAGATTGGGCTGGCCGATCACCCGAAACAGGCCGAGGTCCTGAATGCCCTGAATGCGGCGCATCACGTTGACGATCTCGTCGCCCTTCTGCTCGAGCAACTTGAGATCGCCCCCGTAAACCTTGATGGCAAGTTCCCCTTTGACGCCGCTCACGGCCTCCTCCATGTTGTCGGCGATGGGCTGGGAGAAGTTCCAGATGACCCCCGGAATTTTCTCCAGCTGGAGACTCATGGCGGCAATCAGCTCCTCTTTGTTTTGGTGGAAGATGGGCCGCCACTGTTCCTTCTCTTTGAGATCGACAAAGTACTCCGTGTTGAAGAAGCCCGTGGTGTCGGTTCCGTCGTCGGGGCGTCCCACCTGGCTGGTGGCCACGGTCACCTCCGGGAAGGAGGCCAGCAGGAGCCGCGCCTGGTTGGCCAGGCGGATCCCTTCGGTCGGCCCGGTGCTCGGGGCCAAGGTGCCGCGCACCCAGATGGCGCCCTCATCCAGGTGCGGCAGGAATTCCGAGCCGATCAAGCCGCTGGTCAACAGGTAGCCCGCCGCCAGCACACTGACAGCGGCCGCGCCCACGACCAGCCAGCGGCTGTGGACCGCCCATCGCACCGCCGACTTGTAGCGCGCCGTCAGAAACACCATCAGCGGGTTGTGCCACTCCCCGATGCCCTCGCGAAACAGAAAACTGGACAACACCGGCGCCATCACCATGGAGAAGATCAGCGCGCCCAACAAGGCAAACGCGACGGTCCAGGCCATGGGCTTGAACAGGCGGCCCTCGACGCTCTGGAGAGTGAAGATCGGGAGGTACGCCGTGATGATGATTCCGATGGCGTAGAAGACGGGGCGCTGGACCTCGTGCGCGGCCTCGCGAATGCGGACCATGGCCGGCTTGGACACGTCCTGGCGTCCCATGTGGCGCACGATGTTCTCGACCATCACGACGGCGCCATCCACCACCATTCCGAAATCCAGCGCGCCGAGCGACAACAGGTTGGCGGGAATATGCCGGAGGTCGAGACAGATGGACGCGAACAGGAGGGAGAACGGAATGGTCAGCGCCACGACGAGGGCGCCCCTGACATTTCCGAGGAACACGAAGAGGATGATGGCGACGAGTATGATTCCCTCGGTCAGGTTGTGCAGAACGGTGTGCGTGGTGTAATGAACCAGGACACTGCGATCGAGGAACGGAACCACCTTGACGCCGGGAGGAAGGATGCGTTCATTCAGCTCCTTCATCTTTTCGTGGATGCCGTCGAGCGCCGAGTCCGCGTCGGCGCCCTTCCGCAAGAGCACGATGCCTTCGACCACATCATCGTTGTCGATGATGCGGCCATCCTCGCGATGAATCGACTTTCCATTCCGGCCCAGCCGGATCTTGGGGCCTTGCCCGACGGCGGCGATGTCCTTGATGCGCAGCGCCGTTCCATTCTGGGCCTTGATGACCGTTTCTTCGATGTCGCGCACGGTGTTGACCAGGCCGACGGCGCGCACGTTCACCTGCTGCAGGCCCTTTTCGATGAAGCTTCCGCCGGCGTTCACGTTGTTGTTCGTGAGCTGCTGCTCCACCTGGCCGATGCTCAACCCGTAGGAGATCAGCTTGTCGGGATCGACGCGAACCTGGTATTCGCGGGTCACGCCCCCAAGGCTGGACACATCCACGACATTCGGCACCGACTTGAACTGCTTCTCCAGGACCCAGTCTTCGAGCGACTTGAGGTCCATCACGTCGAATTGCGGGTTGGTGCTCTTCAGCGTGTAGAAGAAGATTTGCCCGACGGGACTCCAGTCCGTACCAATTTGCGGCTGCAAGCCCTGGGGGAGATTCACCTGCGTGAGCCGTTCCAGCACCTTCTGGCGGTTCCAATCGTTCTCGGATTCGTCATCGAAAATCAGGGTCAGGCTCGAAAGGCCAAAGATCGAGATGGACCGCAGATGCTCCAGGTGCGGCAACCCGTTGACCACGGTTTCGATGGGAATGGTGACCTGCTGCTCCACCTCTTCGGCCGCGCGGCCGG